>Ga0102934_1000030_pt1 | contig 66877 bp, 72 predicted proteins | sample SalPonR2_A_D1_MG_FD_78175 | JGI IMG/M metagenome (GOLD analysis project Ga0102934, IMG submission 78175) | Salt pond soil microbial communities from South San Francisco under conditions of wetland restoration - Salt Pond MetaG R2_A_D1_MG | ecosystem: Environmental > Aquatic > Marine > Intertidal... | reverse complement strand
CAGGAAAACACGAGGTCTTGCAACGATATTGAGGGAGACGGAGTCCACTTGGCGGGCCAGCCGGCGACGCCCTTCCAGCGCCTGCTCAAGTCGAGCACCAGCCTAGTCTCCTCCGCTGTGAAGGGGGTGATAGGTCTTATGTCCCCCTGGGAGGAGAACGGCCGGAGCGATGGGGATGGCCAAATGTTGGTCGCCCAGGAGTCCTTTTCCAGCGGCGAATATGACGATGTGCACTCGGCAGAGCGCGTGGACAAGGCAGCTCACGAGGCCGCGCCTTCCATGGCCGCTTACGAAGATGGCGCAGTGGAGCTTCCCCCGCCCGAAGACAAGGCGGAGAGCGATGAGAGCTATGAAGGGCAGCCAGTGGACAGCATCACCGTGTCGGAGCTGAAGAAGATCCTGCGTGAGAAGGGGCTCTCGTACAAGGGCAGGAAGAGCGAGCTTGCGGAGCGGTTGAAGGAGTGGCTGCGCTCGCAGCGGGGCCACGGGCGGGGGTTCTCCGGGACTCGCGGGACTGCCGGCCAAGCTAACAGAGAAGAGGGGTGCAGATTTTCTTCTGCCTCTGCCCATGCGGCCACCTCGGCGGCCGTGGCACGACAGCTCGTACAGCACGCAGACGAGGGACTGCTGCGCCCGGAAGAGCTGCCACAGGCGCGGGGATCCGCCGGGGCTGCTCGTGGGAACATGCGCGCCCAGGCCGCTGCCAAACTACATGGAGCTGCCGAGTGGGCCGAGGATGAGAGTCTGCAGGGCGTGACTGCTGGCGAGGGGGGGCGGCTAGAGCGTGCCGGCGTGTGGCCGGCTCAAAGGAGGAGGGCCGGTCCCCAGGTCCTGGTCAGGCCCGCCCCGCGTCTGGCGCTGCCATCCAGGGAGGATGCTGACGAGGGGGCGGGTTCGCCAGGGAGTCGTTCTGAGGGGGGGCTGGAGGAAGCGAAGAGTAGCATGGCAGGCAGTGGAGGTGAGCGCGGAGCACGGGGGGGAGAGCGAGTGTTTGGGGTCATGAAAACCCTCATGCACAAGAAGAAAGATCCGTCCCGAGAGTGGGAGCAGCGGGCAGCTTCACCCTCGGGGGCATCCAGGCTTCCCTCCAACAGTAATGGTGGTAACCGGGTGGGCTATGGCACAAAGGCGCGGGGCCCAGGGGAGGCCTTCTCCGCGGTCGTGAGCACGCTGGAAGAGGAGATGCCGGACCTTACTTTTATGGCCGACCCGCCTGAGAGCACAGGCCCGGGCGACGGCGGGTTCGGCGTACCGGAAGTTCTCAGGAAGACGAACCAAGTAGCAGCTCTCCATAGGGATGCTGCCAGACCGCGCTTTGCTGGTGGCCAGGCTGTCGACAAGGGCGCCGTCCGCTTCGACGTGGGCGACGACTTGGGCCGTGAAGGCAAGCCAGCGGCGTCACGCTTCCGCACAACCCCCTACGTGGAGAAAAGCAGGCCCGTCTACGGCAACGCTGGCGCCTGGAGCGGGTCTCGGAGCGTCAGCAGCGCGTACAAGCGGAGTTTGGCGGGGGCCGCGGACCCCGGCCGCGCCGTCCGCCGACGACAGGCACCCCGCGCTCCCTCTCGCTGGTCGGACCTAGTCACACGTCGCATTCTCAACAGCATGCAGGAGCAAATGCGCACACCCATGCAGGACGCCCGCTCTCAGTACGTGCCCACTCCTCTGCGGTCTCGCGCCTTACCCGCTCGCGAAGTCGGAGAGGTCTCCCCCCCTCGAGAGGGAATGCCGGCAACCGAACTACCGCGCGGAGGGCTTCATGATCGATCGCGCGTGTCCATCGGACTAGAAGGAGACCAGGCGCTATCAGTCCAGCCTAGCCGCCTGCTTTCTGGTGGGCACCACAAGCGACGGTTTGCGGAGAGGGCACGAGATGCGGGAGAGGACGGAGCAGAGGAGGGAGGGCTGGCCAATGGCAGAGGGGAGCCGGCTACCTTCAAGCTACCGCGTCATGTTGAGTTGCCGGAGCCCAAGCCTGTCTTTGGCGTTGACGAAGGCGTGGCTGAGGCATTGGCAAGGATGGACGGCGACGCGGGATTTGATTTTACTGCCCCGCAGGCTGTGCACATGGACGAGGAAGAGGGAGCCGAGGCGGGAGCTACGATGGCCAAGCCGCAGGAGGAGTTTATTTTCACTCCTCCAGTCAAGCGTCGACTGCGCCCCCGTCGCGCCGCTGCGGAGCAGGTTCATCGAGAAAAGGAAGGGAAGCAGGAGGAGGGGCGACAGGCCTTGAAGGGGCGAGCGGGCGAAGCGGGCGAGGGTCATGAGCAGCAGTCTTTTCTTAACCTAGGGCCGGAAGACGGAACCAAAAAAGCTGAGACAGAGGGACAGAAAGAACACGGGCGTGGTCCCCCTACTCCGGCGCCACGAGCTCCAGGCTTGACTGGGCGGGCACTTGGCTCGTCCTCGCTCGCCAGCAGCAAGACAGTCGAGGACCGTGCGGCCATGCCCCCGCCTCCGTCGCGAAAAGTGACCGCACCGACAGACCTGTCCACGGACAAGCCTGCAACCGGAGGCGGATGGGGCGACCTGCAAGCTCGCCTGCAAAAACCCGGGAGCTGGAAATGCAGTGGTTGTCTTTCGAACAACATCGATGCCGCCAAGTCCAAATGCCCCTCCTGCGAAGCCCCGAAACCAGGTACGGAGAACGTCTCCTCTGTAGCGCTGGCGGCGTCTACCAGAGCTGACGCTGTGACCCCCGGATCTATTTCGCCCCATTCTGGACCTCTAGCGGCGGATTTTGGCGCCATCACATCAAAGGGCTTCAGCTTTGGCGGAGGCACTTCAGAGGCGACGTCTGCGACGCCGATGCAGGGAAGCCCTTTTGCATCCACTAAAATTGAAGAAGAGAAGAACAGTGAGAAACAAGGCAAGGCTTTCTCCGGCACGGCCGCACCGCCTACATTTGGGGGTGGTGGAAAGGAGGCCGCCGACAAGGTAGCGCCGACGGTAAAACCCACCGGCTTCTCGTTCATTGCACCACCGGCAGACACGACTGAGCCGAGCACGGATTCCGCAAAGGAAGAAGCACCAGATGGCGGCAAGACCACCGCCGCCCAGACGGCACTTCCTGCGATCTCCCCATTTGTGTTCGGGACAACTGACGTGGCCAAAGAGAAAGAGCCGCCTGCCCCTAAGCTTCCCGCCTTCGCTTTTGGAGCATCACAGAGCTCTACATCAACAGCCGATGTCGGTGAAAGCGGCAAAGAGGACACATCGAAAGCAACAGCGCCTCCCACTTCCACCCCATCATTCACATTCTGGGGCGCGGGGGTCGCAGGCGGCGCCTCCACCTCTGGTGATGCCACATTTGGTGCCAAGGGGAACCCGCCTGTTCCCGCGCCGGATGCACCTTCTGTCAGCCCTCCTGGGAAGGGGCCAGAGGCTCCGGCCCCCTTGGCTTTTCCCCCCTTACGCTTCGATGCGCCAAAGTCATCGCCAGGTGTCGGCCTTCTCGCCGCTGCCTCGTCCACCTTCCCAGCCCCTTCTGGAAGCAGCACCGCCGACAAGCCCAGCGAGAAGCCTGCAAGCGCATTCTCTCTGGCATCCTCGGACTCCTCCACAACCTCCTTTGGAGGGCTTAAAAGCACTCCTTCCTTCTCAGCTGTTCCCACGAGCCTGTCCGCGTCCGGTAGCGGCAGTACCACGAATGCCGATCCCAGCAGTGGAAGCCTCCATCCTGTCTTCACCTTCGGCTCTGCCCCCGCTCCATCCGCGCCACCTTCCGGAGCGAGCTCTGCTTTCGCTTTTGGAACGACGGCGGGTCCAAAAGCTGGCAGTGGCGGGATAGGGCTTGGCAGCGCGCCTTCTCAGGTCAATGGTGCTATGGACATGAGCGCAAGCCCCGGCATTTCCCCGGGACCTGCACCTGCCCCTGCCTTTGGCGCCTCTCTACCCTCCTTCAGCCTCGGGAATGCCAGTGGCGCGTCGAAACCTCCCCTTTTCGGAGCTTCCTCCGCCCTATCGGGTGGGGCGGGGGGGTTTGGTGTCGGTCTAGGCTCAGCTACGGGCGGAGCAGCTGCCCCTGTTGGCGTGGGTGGTGTAGCCCCAGCCTTGGGGACTGCATCCGCTCAGCCCTTGTTCGGAGCTGCGAGCAATCCCCCCATGAGTTTCCAGCAAGCAGCACCCTTGCCGGCGGGAGGCATGTTTGGACCTTCTGCTCCTCAAGGCGTGGCGACAGGCGGATTCGGGGTCTCGGGTGGAGCGCCTTCTTTCGGCGGATTTGGCGCGGCGGGAGCGGGCATTCCAGGCGGGGGGGCGATGCCGAGCTTTGGTGCCCCCGCTCCTAGTACAGGCGACGCTTTTTCACTTGGGGCGAGTACAACCCAACAGGCACCAGGTCACAGAAAGATAATTAAGGCGCGACGGCCCGTGCGAAAATGAACAAATGAGAGCTCAGGTTGCAGTCAACACAGAAAGTAAGTTGGGTCCATCTAGGTTAGCAAAATATCGAAAAGGTGTGAATGGATGCTTATGGACATGAGAACATGATTTTGATCCGCGCAGGACGCTGTTTTTGTGCGTTGATAGATGCCGGGTGGAAATTTATTGACGGCGAGCACGGTTTTGAAAAGCAATCTGAGTTGCTGGCAGGGTGCCGTGATCATTTGAAGGAAGAACGAGCCATTGCACCCGCTTTACAACCTCTATATGACGCTAGGAAGTGAACGAAGAATCACAGACATACAGCCACATAATATGCATTGGTCTGAATGTACAAGGACACTTGCGGGAGCTGTGCGCGCGCTTCATTTTTTTGTTTCTGCGTTTGCGTATTCCTTTACTTTCCTGTCCGGAGGACTGCACGCCAGGCCTGCACAGCCTGGGCCACATCCGACGCTTGCGTGAGAGCTGATATCACGCATATCCCATCCGCCCCCGCATCCCGAACTCCCTGTGCTGCCTCGAGGCCGATGCCCCCAATGGCTACCAGCGGCACGTCAACCAGATGACGCCACTGTCGCAGGCGGGCCAGGCCCTGAGGCCCGAACCGTACCTTCTTCGACGTGGTGGAGAAAATGGGCCCCAACGAGATGTACGACGGGCGAAGAGCGATGGCACGTCCCAGCTCGGCGAAGGTGTGCGTGCTAACACCAAGCCGAATGCCTTCATTTTTGACTGCAACCAAAGGGAGGTCGGGCGAGTTCATCAGCCGGTCCATGTCCTCTTGGCCCACGTGTAGCCCGTACGCCTTGTACCGAACAGCCAGCTCCCAGTAATCGTTCACCCACAGGCGGGCATTGGCTTTGCGGCAGCTTTCAGCCGCTTCCGCTACCTCGTGTTCCAGCTCCAGCGCCGGCCGGTCCTTGATTCGCAGTTGAATGTCTTTGACGCCCAGCTCGAGAAGGCGCTGCACCCACACGGCCGAGGCCACGCACGCGTACAGGCCCATGTCCCGCTCGCACTCTGCAAAGGGGCCTGGACGCTTTTTTGATCCCTCCTCGACACGCGATGTAACCCTATGGAAATAAGCAGAGAGGAAAGGCTTAGAAAATGACCTGCAGGTGATGCGGCTGAAGCCGAACGTTTGGATGCAAACCGAGCATTGCCCGTCATATGCTAAATTACCAAGGAAAATCTGAAGCACTGGCCGGCCATCCTGTCTGTTGAACGGGACCCGGCCCGCGGCCCAGCTTTCTTGCTGCCCGGATGCCCTGACTGACGTAGGCCTTGGCCAACACCACCGCGTCCACCAGGGGCAGGTCCTGCGCTAAAAAGGCCGCTACAGCCGAGGAGAGAGTGCAGCCCGTGCCGTGCGTGTTTTGGTTTTCCAGTCGCGGGGAGGTGATCCACAAGCCAGACTTCCCGTTGCTCTCCAGCAGGTAGTCCTGGGCCACGGCGGCGTCGAACAGGCCCTCTCCTGAAGCAGACCTCTCTCCGCCCAGACCGTCCAGGGCATGGCCGCCCTTCACCAACACCGCTCCACTCTTGCCCATGGCAAGTAGATCGTGCGCTGCTCTCTCCAGGTCCTCGGGTGTCCGTAGAGTGTAGCCGACGAGCATTTCCGCCTCATGCTTGTTGGGGGTTATGAGTGTGGCGCGAGGGAAGATGGTGTCGATCATAGCCTGGCGGGCCAACTCGTCCTGAAGCACAGACCCGCTAGACGTCACCATAACGGGATCACAGATGACGGCTCCTGAAGATCCTTCCGTAGCCTTTTCAGATAAGAAAATTCCGACCGCTCTCACCACATCGGCCGTCGCCAGCATCCCTATCTTGATCGCTTTTGCCGGCATGTCATCTTCCAGGGTGGCCAGCGTCGTACGCAGCATGTCTAGGCTCGATACCTCCACCTTGCGTACCTGATGGCTATTTTGAGCTGTCAATGCCGTGATGACACTGCAGCCGTGGCACCCTAGAGCGTGGAATGCCTGAAGGTCGGCCTGGACGCCAGCCCCTCCCCCGGAGTCAGAGCCCGCTATGCTCCACACGATTGGCGGTACTGGGAGTTGAGGACCGCCCGCGACGTCATATTCGCTGCTGCGGCCGCTTTCCGTTGTCGAACTCGCCATGATGGTGTTAGGCCAGGCGTAGCGCCACGGCTTCCTACTTGCAGTCGCCGGCACGAAGGCCTCCGCTGTCGATCCTAGGGCCAGGGAGGCGAGTACTAGGAGCAGGCAGGAATGGACACGGGGGTACAGAACCATCGAAGGCTGCAACGAATGATGGCAGCCTTTTATTTGTCTGTTCAAATGTATATGTGTGAGCTGCGAATCAACTACAGCGGTGAATCCAATGTCCGACGAGCCGCAACGCCGGGAACATACGATTTAATGCCTGCCGCTCGCCTTCAGCTGGACTCGAACGCCAGCGACAGGAGCGGTCTGCTCGCGTGCTCATCGCCCCCATTCCTACCCATCCCTACTCGGTAGCAACACCCCTGGACGACGCTTAAGGCCTAAACGAGAGCCGGCACGGGTCGAGGGCAGCCGAGGGTGCCATGCGCGAAAGTGTCTGCCCGCACAATGGAGTCCAGCCTCCGACTGAGCGGACGGGGGGCGGCAGCAGGTAGGACATGAAAGTGGTTGGGGGTTGCGTGTTATCTGCCGTCCCCCGCGTACTGGCTTCGTAGGGAGGGAGACAGAGTTGGAGAGACTTTGTTGTTGCGGGAGCGGCTCGGGATTCGACCCCCGAGGCGTGTATTCATGCACTTTTGTCACATTTCTTGGTGCACACTTTGGAAACGTACCCCAAGGTGGGTTCTCTCAGAGCTAGCATTAGAAGGCGTGGCCTCTTACAGGTATGTCTCCGGGTCCTCAACATTCCTGGATCGTGTGCTCAATCACTTCTGGAATTGGGCCGTCCAATGGCTCCCCCTGTGGGTCGCGCCCAATCTGGTTACTCTCTTGGGTCTCGCCTTCATGCTCGCCTCGGCGGCACTTATTGTAGTCGTCGACAAAAGCTTGACGGCACCTATGTCGCCCCAGGTTGCCGTCTTTTGCGCCTTCAGTCTCTTCGCCTACCAGACGCTGGACGCGATCGACGGGAAACAGGCGAGGCGCACGGGCACGTCCTCCCCTCTGGGCGAGCTTTTCGACCACGGGTGCGACGCGCTCAACGCGGTGTTCATCTTCACCGTCTTGGCGGCCACCTGGAGACTGGGGGACCATCCTTGGCTGATGCTGACGGTCTTGTTCAACATTTTTTTCGCCTTCTTCATGGGCCAGTGGGAGGAGTACCACACGGGCCTCATGATGACCAACAACGGCTATATAGGCGTCACCGAGGGGCAAATCGTCCAGATTATCATCCTATTGGTGACAGCAACCTTTGGCGCGTCCTTTTGGGACAAGCCTGTGCTTCGGCTCGGCGTGCACGAAGGCGCGATGGTCGTCACCGTGAAGGCTGTGGGTCTCACCTGGGGGTGCCTGCTCACCCTCTGGGTGTCGCTCGGTAGCTTGTACCGGGTCCTCCTGTCGGGGCAAGCGCGCAGTCTCCCGGTGGGAGAGGTGGGGAACAAGGTCTTAGGGCGGCGGGAGGCGGTGCGGCAGCTGCTGCCGGTCTTGCTGTCCTTCCTGTTGGGAGCCATGTGGACGGTCGGGCACGGGCAGCACGTCTTCCTCGAGCACCCGGTGGGGGTCCTGCTGGCGCTAGGCCTCACGATGGCCTACCTATCCACGCGGATGATTGTAAGTCACATGGCCAAGCAGCCCTTTGGCTCAGCAGAGCTGATCCTGCCCGTCCTCCCCCAGGTCCTGGTGCTCGCGAATACCCACTGCCGGCTTCTTTCCGAGCCAATCTCCGCCTTAGGAGCGCAGTGGGGCGGTCAAAGCTTGCCTTTGCCGGACGTTGTTGTCATGTGGCTCTACGTGGCGCTTATCACAGTCGCATATGCGTACTTTTCAGTGGGCGCCACGGAGGACATATGTGCCTATCTAGGCCTGCATTGTCTGAGTATTCACCCGCGAATGAAGGCTGCATAGAGTGGACGGGTCGTGGGGTCGTCACCGAGAGGATCGAGACAGATTCCTTTCGTATAAATTCAAGGACTGTACATATAGCGTGTGCTGCAATGGATAGGAAATTGATGAATTGCATGCACAGAGGTTTTGGACCACAGGGCGCCCGCCACCGATAAGGGGGACGTGCGCGAGGGGGAAGAAACACAAAGTATCTCGTCATCCCGTCCGCGCTTCGCTCACGTTTTCTTTCTTGTGTGTATCCATTACTCGTTCACGGACAAGGGCGCCCTAGTCTAAGTCTTCCTCCACGGCCTGTGGGACGGCCACGGGCAAGGGCTCTTCCGGCGGGTCCTCCTTCCCCTCCTCGCGCGCCCCCTCTGCTCCCTCTTCCTCCTTCTTACCCAGAGAAAGCGACATCACCCCATCTTCTGTGCCACCAGTCTCTGTCGTTCCATTGCCGCCCGCTGTTTCTCCGACGGAAGCTTCCGCGGGGGCCGTGTCTTCCTCGAGCGGGTCCGCGTGCAGGTCGCGCCTCAGGTATGCCTCCAGCGGGTAGTACCGGCACCTGATGGTCCGTCCGTCAAAGGAGCGACCCTCCAGGCGCGTCTGTGCACGCTTAGAAGCCCGGGCGCTGCCGAATTCGACGAAGATAAAGCCTTGCGCTGGGTCCATGTGCACCGAAACCACGTTCCCGTACTTCCGGCACTCGTCCATTACCTCCTCTTTGATCTCCTCCACCTCTTCCGCGTCCGTGTCATCCGCCAGCATGTTCTGCAAGCGGATCACCACAGATCCTCCTTCCTCCTCGGAGGCCCCCGTGGACCCACTGGCCGTGGCCACAGGCCGTAGAAGCATGCTGGCTTGATGGGCCGGTATCTCCTGGATGCTCAGGCGCTTTCCCCCCAGGTCCAGCCCAGCCAAACCCTTGAGCGCGAGCCCCGCCTGCGCCTTATCCTCGTACTCGAAAATGGCGATCCCCTTGGACATTCCCTCCTTGTCCTTGAGCATATTAAAGCTCTTGAGCTGCCCGAAGGGCTCCAGAAGCGCGCGAACGTCCACCTCGCCCAGGATGCCTGGCACGTTGGCCAGCATTAAAAACTGACCTTGCGACTGCGCGGAGCTCGAAGCAGCTGCCAGCGCTGTCTGGGCTGCCGGAGCTCCCACCATGCCGCCGCCAGCAAGAGACGTCGCTGATAGGGACCCGGGGGTTGTGCCCGCGCCGAGAGAGGCGGCGGCGCCTGACGACGCACCCACAGCGTGCTGAACCGTGACTGCAAGAGCATTAGTTTCTGTCATTTTTAACTGTGAGGTCGGGTGGAGCGAATGATGAGCCGCGGATACCCGAGTCAGAGAGCAATTGAGAGCCTCGCACCCCACTCTCCCTTCCCCCGCCCCCGCTCCTATGTGACATACCAGCGTCTCGTAAAACTCCCGGTACTCTGTCGGCCGGCCTACGCGAAGCTGCATCGTCCCGCCGCCCACCGGCAGCTTGTCCAAGGCCAGCGCTTTGTTCGCCTCGTCCAGACTGCGGAAGTCGACAAGGGCGAAGCGGCCGTCGGGACTCATCCAGATGCCTACCACTGGGCTGCCCGGGCCCATCGTCAGCTGCATCTGCTGCATAGCCGCGCTCAAAAACTCGGCAAGCTGCGGCCCGAGCACCCCCACCGGCAGGTTCCCTACGTAGAGCTGCCTGGCAGGCTTGGTGGAGTCGGCCAGGGTGATGGGCGAGGCTGCTGCCAGTCGCGCGGCCGCCAAGGTGTTCACCAAAAGCTGCTGCGCCTGCCCTGCCGCCTGGACAGCAAAGACGCGGAGCTGCTTGATCTGTTCGATCTTTTGGAGAGCCTGCATGACCCCCATGCCCCTGTTCTGACCGAGCATGTCCTGCAGACTCGGCAGAGGCCCGCCCATCCCCCCCTCCTTCACCACGTCCACCCACCCCGGCTCCAACTCCTCCTCTTTCCCCCCATTGCTCTCCTCTTCATCGTCCGAATTCGCCTTCTTCTGGTGCCGGCGCCGGGAGGAAGAGCCACTGCGACTCCGCGACTTCGCCCGGGGGGATGCCGAGCGCCCTGCCGACCGAGAGCGACGCCCTCCCCGACGTCTGCCCCTGCTGCCACGGTCCCGCGAGCGAGAGCGAGAGCGAGAGCGAGATCTAGATCGTCGCATTGGGCCACCACGTCTCCCATTGTCACGCATTCGCCCGCGTGGCGGGCTAAGGCTCCGCCGTCGCGCTTGTCTGTTCCGAGGGCGTGGAGGAGAGCGGGAGCGCTGCCGGTCGTAGGGTCGACGCCCTCTCACCTCGTAATCCCGCACATCCCGGCGATCTTCCCTGCGCCTCGCTCTCTCTTTGTGAAAATCCTCGTCCGATTCTTCAGGCTCCTCTTTTCCTTGCAAGTCGTCCTCCCTCTCCTTCCGCTTCTTCCTCCTCTCGCCATCTTCCCCTCCCGAGCCCTCGTCTCTGTGGCTCCGCTTCTTCTCTTTCTTTTCTTTCTTGCTTTTTTTCTCCTTCTTTTCCTTTTTGTCTTTCTTCTTCTTTCGCTCTTTACTTTCCTCTCGCGAGCCCTCGTCATCGGAGCTTTTCTTGACAATACCCGTTTCTACTACCGTAGTCGCAGCTTCTCCGCTCGAACCGTGGTCCTCAGGGGCTGCGTCTGAATCCTGAAGAGATGTAAAATTTGACGTTCCGTTCAAAGTTTGTCAGCGCAGCATACAGGAGGTAGAGAATGCATCAGCGGGGAGTACATCACGGACACTCGCCACTCAAAGAGCACACAGCGTTGTCTCCCAGGACCGTACCTTCTCTGCTATGTGCTGGGTTGCCCGCCCCTCGTCCACACGTGTCTTCACGCCCGATTCATCGTCCATGGTAATGTCTCGAGATAACAAAGGCACAGCGTGAAATTACAATACAACCGCTCAGCTCCTCCTAAAGAGGCCTGAAGTCGGGGAAAATAAAAAGAACACAAGGTAGGGCCGGGGGGGGAAGAGGTTAGTGGATGGAAGTCTGCCCCGCTGTAATGGGCGACTACACCTTGCCTAGGCCTCACAGACGAGCAGAAACAGATTCGTTAGTGCACATTTACATGCTGAAGACACAGGATTTCTATTGTGAGCGACAAAAAGGTGGACAAAAGCGGTCGCGCTGGGATGGCGGCAGCACAGGGAGACCGGCGGACCCGAGGCGAGGCGGGGCGTGCGAGAGGGCACCATGCGTGGAATGCCCTGCCTCTCTGTTAGTGCCGCGCAAGCTCAGGGGCGCGCCGCCAATCCGCCAGCCACCGCATTTACAGTCGTTGTCGGGGAAGTGAATGGATTGGTGAGACGGACGTAGGGAGAATGACTGAAGGCAAGATGCGGGACATGGAGGGGTTGGGGGCCCGAGGCTGGCTCATCTCTCATGTCTCCCGGTGCCGGTCGAGGCAGGAACGCGGCCTTTGCCTATAACCATTCTTTTGGTTCCCAGGGTGTTCGGATTAGCATGTGGCATGTGCGCCTCGATGCTTGAGCGATCAACACGACCCCGGGCCCCAAGTAAGGATTGGCTTGTCCTAAGAGACTCGGCATCTTGATGCACAGGGATCTCCTGTCTCGAAGCCCATCTCTTCTCTCGCACCCGTCTTTGCATGAGTGAGCAATCACTGGCAACAATCTAATTTCTCGCAATCATACGTGATTTAGATAGTCCGATCACCAAGAGAGCCATGCCCAACTGGTGGAATCTTCCTTTCCGAGACTTCGTGGTCAAAGAGGTAATGCGCCCGGGCTTCAGGGAGTTCGCCGTTGGGGCCGCGTAAGTAACTAAAAATGGGGAAATCGTATATATATATATATAGAGAGAGAGAGAGAGTTAAGTTCAGGGGACGCGAAGGGTTCAGGCACGATGCAGACTGATGGCAAGGCTTTTTTTGTGAAAGATTGTAGAGATGAGGTACAGGAAGTTGCTTCGTGCAGGGGGAAGTATTTGTTCGGATGGGAGGTGTGATTTTGAGCTTAATCGGGTGCTACCAATATCCTGGGCGCGTAATGTGATCAATGATTTCCCGTTTATCAAAACCTCTATTGTCTTGCTCATGTTTGTACTCTACTTGTTCTCATTCATGTCCCTCAGCGTGGTCTTCTTCGGACTCGGACTGAAAATCAATGCCGGCATCACGGACAAGGACCGGGAGGAGAGCCCCTACTACCAAGACTTTCTCGCCCCTAAGAAGGAGGGTGGCGCTCATGGGCATCACTAGGGGCCGGTCCAGGGGAAGGCCGGCACAGGCGGATGGGTGGAGGGAAGGGTGGGACGAACGGGAAGTAAGGCCCTCATGGGTTTAGTTGCTTGAGGGGTGTGGACTTAACGCGGTCACGCGGCGATCTGTGCGCAGCTTGGGCTGTATGTGCGACCGGCTTTTGTTTTCCCAAAGAAGAAAAATGGGGAAGTTAGAATTGACCTCTGCTCGGTCAGGTCCTCCGACAAGGCACGTTTCTCTCCCCTGGCTCAGGCGAGGGGCGTGTCTGCCCGTGAGTCATCCGCTGCGCAATCGTTCTTTCCTTTTAATGGGCTTTCGCGGAGTGTTGCCCAACGAGCCCAAGCGACCGTCCAGCAATACACATGCCTCTTTATGAGCCTCCTCCTACCTCCCCCTCCCCCAATCCCGGCCGCGCGCCCCCACAGAGTCTCCTATTCAGCGTGCAAAAATACCGCCAGACCTCCCTCCATTGAGCACTGTACAGACTGCTTTGCGACCCCTTGACCTCTTACAACAGCCGGGTGGCCTCTTGAAAGAGACGGCAGGCCTCCAAAGGGAGCGCGTCCGCTTCCGCCATCCGCTTGGCGCGCTCTTCCGCATTGAACAGCCTTCGCGCCGCCTGCACCCGTCGGACCTTGTTCTGCTTCTGCCCCTCGCACTGGCGCTGCAGGTCGTACAAGTAGGATTGCTGGACCTCCCTCTCCACTTGGAAGAGCCGGCGCCGGTCTCGCGCGTAGTCGCGTCCAAAGGACTGGCCGACGAAGTAAGGGATGTTGGGGAGGATGTGCTCCATGGAGGTGGACCGCTGCAGGGGGTGCCGATCTGTGCGATGCAGGGAGAAGGCCCGCTCGCTCTCCTGAGGGAAGGAGAAGAGGGAGAGGAAGAGGAGGAGGAGAACGGGGAGGAGCTGCAGGACTTGGGGCAGGGCGCTGTGAGGGAGGGAAGAAAGGGTAGCGGGCATGAGTCAGGAGCGTCGTCGCATTAGTACTCCCGCAGGCTGGATTGAGTCACCATCAGCTTCCGGCAACCCCCCCGCCCTCCTTCTACGTCACTCTGCCCTATGCTCCAAACCCCCCGTCCCCCCTCCCACGTACCCGAGAGGAGGCTGAGCCTGCCCCTGTCGGTGCTGCTGCTGCTGCTGGTACCGGAAGAAAGGGTTGCGCTGATCATGGTGAGACCTGTAGACACGGAAATTTGCGGGCCGACCGCCACCGTTCACGCCGAAAAACATGTTGAAGATTTCCTCGGGCGAGACATCTGCGTGTCGGAAGGGGTGCGCTTGGCCGCCCATCCCCTCTGTGCCGTCGTCGTCGCCGAACTGGTCGTAGGACCGCCGCTTGTCCGGGTCGCTGAGGACCTGGAAGGCCGTGCTGATAGCCTGAAGACGTGGAATGGGGGCAGCTTAAGTCACGGTGATCTCGGCGACCAGGCACAAATGCGCCGAATTATGAAGCCTAGGACAAGCATACTTAAAATGACGCAACTTCTTACCTTGAAGGCCTCGTCCGCCTGGGGCGCCGCGTTCTTGTCAGGATGGAACTTCAGGGCCAGCTTCCGGTACGACTTCTTTATTTGATCGTCCGTGGCTGTACGCGAGACGCTCAACACCTCGTAATGCCCCTTCTTCTTCGACTGAATGATAGTGCGACACGCCACCACCTGCTCCTCCGAGTACGAGCGTCCATTTTGACCGGCTTTTGACCCTCCTCCACCACCCTCGCCTCCGCCCCCCGGCGCTCGTCGTCGTGGTAATTGCCCCGCACCACCATCCGCATTCGCACTATTGCTGCCGCCGCCATTCCGGCTGGTACTGCCGGTTGATCGCTCCCACTCGGACTCGGCCCGTGCTTTAAGTGCCTCCACTCCCGGCAAGGGATACAGCTTGAGGGATTTGTCGAGAAATTTGATGGCTTTGGCGTATGAACCATCCCGCAAAAACTTGCGTCCGAGTTCCAGGCAGCGCTCTGCCTCGTCTTTGTTCATCTCCATACTTAAAATAGCAGATGTGAGGGCTATCCAATCCCAATGTCTCTGTGCCCCGGTGTTGCCCGCTATACCTGCGCCGGAAGCGGAGGGAAGAGGGGATGTGGGTGTAAGGGGGATGAGCGAGAAAAGGGCTGGCAGGACATGACTTCTGCCGTATGCAACCCGTAATATCAGCCACTAGTAAATGTCTCGATGACACGTCGGAGTAATGGAGGGGCAGGACTCGTCCCACGGGGCCGCGGGCGCTGTCATGCTTGTCCCCGATGATGCACGCCCCGGTGGGCGAGCGAGCGAGCAAGGAGGCCGCCAAGCGATGCCCGCCTGACGACAGAGACGAGACCGTCAGGCCGCGGGGTCACTGCCCTGCCATCTCCCTCGTCACGCCTCTTCGTGTGACCGGAGTCGGACCCACGACGGTGCTTAGGGTTTTGCAAGGCTTTGATGCCGTTTTCCTTCCTGCCAAGGGGCGTATCCAAAGTAGCAGCCGGACGAGAGGAGGAAAGAGGCGGTGATGCTTGTGTGCATGGAGGTGCCACAGCTCAATCGAGGCGCAGTAATGGTCATGATTTACATGAGAGATGTACACTCAATCGGCATCAATCTTGGCATGCGCACATCGAGGAGATGGCGTCGGTAATCTCTGAGTCAAGCAGTCAGAGACCTGCTTCGTGGCAGCCCCTACTTTGAAAACTCATCATACATACCACTACCACGACAATACTGGACAGGCTAGAAGTTTCTCACGTTGTCTATGAGCTGGAGGCTTCTTGCCGGGGGCCGCGGTCGCTTAGAATGGTTGATTTGCCTGATCTGTTGCTTTCAGACGGCTTCCACCGCGTTGGCCTTCGTGTGTGGTCAGGGAGGTCTTTTGAGCGGCCTCGTGTCGAAACACGGTAGGAGATCATCACAGGTATGCATGCCAGATGTTTGTTTTGTGGAATTTATGTTAAGCGATTCAACCGACGGGTTTTGCCTGTGCCGTCCCTTCTCTCAGTCCACAGGATTTCGAGAGGGCTTGCCTTCTGGCCTTCGTTTACATCATTTGCCACCTCAAGGGATTGGGAGGCACGATGAGACGCCGGTTGTTGCGCTTTTTAGTAGGACAGTCCAGGAAGATGAGACCCGCGGGACGCGTGTGGGATCTAATCCGGCATTGACGCCTGGTAAAGGCATCCGGGCGCAACGGCTAAAGGACCTGCTTCTGGAGAAGGAACTGCGGAACGACATCTCCACCGCCGAGTTCGCACTAAGACTCGACGTGCCTCGTGTGGAGAGCGAAGCAGTAGATGCGAAGGTTTCGAAGAGCGGGTTGGGGGAGGGCCGAAAAACGCCATACACCCCCAAACTAAAGCCGCGGGGAGTCATTGACTACGAAAAGATCGCCGAAAAGCTCGAAAAGAGCCTGGAGCTGATCGACCGGCGACAAGAGCGTCTTTCCGCGGCGGTAAGTCGAGATTCGCGCTTGTCTGGAAACTCGGAAGGCGATCCCGCGAGTGGCACTCATTTCGTAGGAGAGGAGGCTGCCCTTCGCGTGACTCGGCGCCTGAGCGAGACCCGCACCGAGCTTCAAAATGTCTTGTTCCGGGTTCGAGCTTCCATGGCAAGCGCTGCCAGTGATGGAGGCGGTAAGTTTACCAGCGGAGGAGGCGGTGGCAGCAGCAGCAGCAGCAAGGGGGGCAACAGCAGCAGTGCCTTTGTCGGGGCTGCGTCTGGGACGGCCGCTGCGGGTGGGGTACCGGGGGGGGAGGAGAGCGAGCGGTCGTTGAACCCTTTGACCGTCTTCGTGAGGGAGGACGGGACTGTGGACTGGGACGGGGCTTTTCAAAGCGGAAAAGAACTTGCCAAGTACAGCGGGGAAGTCTTGGAGCGACTGCAGGGCAAGAGCCCAGGGGAAGAGGCGCCGCCAGCCAAAGCCAGCACGAGCCTCGCGACCATAGACAGTAGTCCGGGGATGCAGCTCCTCCAGCGGTATTTGCAGGAGCTCGAATCAGAGCTGCGCGCGGCTGAGGATGAACGCGACAAGTGAGTGGTCCCTGGGCTCCGAGTGGGGCGCAACAAATGTTTCTTAGGGCGCGGGGGCAAGTGGATGACGAAGTGGTGTTGGGGACACGCCTATTAGCTCATCGTCGTGAGGCTCACCCTTGGGCTTGACTCCATCACACACGTCAGGATCTTGGAGCTGCACAAAGCACTGCGGAAGCAGAACCTGGACGTGAGCAAGGCCCAGAAAGGGGAGCTTCGGATCGCGGAGGACCAGGCCGTGGAGATGAAAAGACGCGTCGAGCTTCAGGTAAGGATGGAGGCCCTCTAGTTTTTGTCTGTGTATGATTGCAGTGTTGTGCTGGCACCCAGCAGCGGTTGCCACTGGAAGCGTTCGGTCGTGAAGCAACGCTTTCTTGCGTGCGTCGTGCCCAGTACCCTGTACGCTCTAGAGATCTGTCTTCGGTGAACTCGCATCGATGCCAGTAACGTGTGTGACAGAGCATTAACCAAGCTGCACACATTTGTTACTCCCACTTGAAATATAGCGGCTAGACATGGACATGGAGCGTGCATGTGCTTACATAGAACAGGAAATTGAGCAATCTACTTCAATCCGTGAGCAGAAGTTGCTTGTCGCTGAGTTTGGCCTCCTTGATGCCCAACTCTCTACGCTACTGACAATGCTGCAGGCGGCCGAGGTACGTCACTCGATGGCGTAGTGAGCTTTAGTTTCAATGCTGAGGGTGCTAAATCAAACCATGTGTTGAAGGGCAGCATGGCGGGAAGCCCTGGTTCCAGATAGAGTCTCATGCTAGTACACTGCTCCGCCCTGGCGAAGGTATCGATCATGGTTTGGGCGATGTGACGCCTTGTTATCTCGAGTGCTCTTTGCAGGCCTTTACAGGTCGTTCGACTTTTTCAATCTTTATCTCACCGAGTTCAATATTGTACCACTCATACCACATGGCCTATCACACGTGCGTGGTTTCACAGCCAAACTTGGACGCATCTTCTTGCTTGATGGATTTAGACGAGGATGAGTTGCGAGTAGTTGCGAGTGAGGTTCAGGATTTGAAGTCACGTCTGGGCCTGATAGAAGACGCCACTGGTGGACCGAAGCTGGACTGGTCGCTTGTCAATACATATGTGCAGGACAGCATTGGAAAAATCAGAAATGGTATCTCATTCTACGTAACGGGCGCCAAGCTTCTCACGTCAGACCTGCAATACGCGTGGTGGCTCATCTCTCGCGCGGCGCAAGGCTACACGCTTAAGCCTCGCGAGGTCCGCACGTTACAGCGCACGGCCAAGGACTTGCTCACGCTGATTCCTTTTACCATCATCCTGATTTTCCCCTTGACGCCGATTGGTCATGTACTCGTATTCTCCCTCATCCAGCGCATCTTCCCCGATTTTTTCCCGAGCACTTTTACGGAGCGCCGTCAAAACCTCTCCAAGATGTATGACGAGATCGACAAGAAACCCCTTGTCGAAGGACCTGCGCCCCCCGCTAAGGGCAAATGATCTCAGTCGTGCGGAAGGGCAGGGAAGCACTACTGAGCACATGTATTTTTTTGCAGTAAAAATGTGATGCATTAAGAAAGGAGCTGCACGGAATAGGAGTAAGCGGATGTCATGTAGCATAACATTACCAATGCACGTGCGAGTAATATGCGACGAGTCCGAGAAAGACTCTAACTTTGAAAGCCGTTGAAGCAAAGAATTACATAATCCAAGCGAGCGTGGCCTATGAAGATTGTCCTGTTGTCGTTTCACTCTGACCTAAATCGACTCTCTCGTGGTCGCACACGACTCATCATTTCGATGTCGCGTGGGTGGCATCCGTTTACACGTACAGATGGCAAAGACTTTCCACCTGACCTCCTCTCGTGTTCTGTGAATCTAAATATCTCAATTCGCAATCCCTCACCTCACGTTTTGCTCTACAATCGAACACGTGACTCGCTTTCCCCTAAGTTCTACACGCGTTTTTCATCATCATTTCTAGCGTCTTCTATATACGACGCTTAAAGTACCACTGCTGCCCGTGTGCCACTGAACGCTGAACCCTTAAAGCATCCTGGTATCTGGCTTTGGCGCCTTTCTCGACATAATACTTAGTGGAATGCGTGCAACTCCACGCGTTGATAATTTGTTTTAAGCCCTTTACTCGAAAGTATCAGCCATTAGACTGAACGACCACCGACCAGACTCCTGCCTCGGAGACGAGTCTCCTTGCCGTCACAAAAACGCGCATCGGCCACAAACACGGGACCGCGAGTGATGCTTCCATCCCAATCACCTTCAAGAATATATCCAAAAGCGATCACATGTCCATATCCAAACACCGTGGCGGCCAAGGAGGGTAAAGTCAACTCCATCTCCCCGTCGGTAATGCCGCTGCTTTCAACCACATACGAGCTGAGGAAGGGGGGCGAGGAGGTGTTGCCCGCAGGAAATTCCTCGCGGCTGACTGGGGCGATCATGACCACATCGCAGACGTTCCTAGTACCGTTGTTCACGAGCAAATAGTTGTTTTGCTCGTAGTGGCCACCAGTGATGGGGTTGGTCCAGGTGTTGTTGTTGATGAGAATCACATCCAGCGCCATAATGGCCATGTTCGGAGTGGGAGCCGGCGTAGGTGCGCCCGTGGGTGCGCCCGTGGGTGCGCCAGTAGGGGCAGCTGTGGGGGATGTCGTAGTGGTCGGTGGTGCGGTAGGAGTATCCCCAGGGGTAGACGTGGGGGGGGCCGTGGGCGCGGGGGCGGGGCTGGGAGTAGGCTTAAGGCCGGGCGTCGGGCTCGGAGAGGGACTGTCGCCCCCACTTCCGTACATGGAAGTAGGCGCGGGCGTGGGAGCAGATGTAGAGTAAGCCCCTGCATCCTCTCCATATCCACTGCCTTGGCCGCTCATAGCATCGCCATTGCTGCCAGCTTTGTTATTCTGTGCCGCGACGGCCACCTCTTTCGTGAGGCAGGTCAACGAGACCAGAAGCAAAACGGCTGCGGATTGGAATCGCAACATAGCAACGAAGAAGGTTGAAGAAGAAAAGATGAAATTTGTCTACATGGGTATGTCATGAAAAAGAGAAAGGCAGAGAGAGGAATTTGTCAAACAAGGAGAAGACTGTACCAGGAAGTGCATGTTCCTCTCGGAGTGAGCATGTAGGGAGTGCCAGAAAACTGGGCACCAAGCAAAGCAAAAAACGCGAGAAAAAGGTGCCAGCACACATATAGCTTCATGTGGGGCTTGGCCACCATATGTGATGCTGGAGGGTACAAAACACATTACCAACAGCATGTTCAGGCGTGCGCCCATTGAATTCAAATTCTGGGCCCAGGCCGACGCGTACGTTCCTCCGCTCCGGCGAGTCAGCCAATAGTTTGCGAGCCCATATACGGGCCCATGAGCCGACGCCGAGAAGAAATCGCGCGGGGAAGAGGCGAGCTAAAACTTGTCCTGTCTCTCATACAGATGGTGATTAAGTGAGCGGTGGATTATTTCTTCATCATTCCTGTCCGGAGCTCTGGAAAAGAAGCATTCAATTACAACCATTTCGGCATATTTCTAGCTCCCCGGCGCGAGTACGCGGCCCCCAAAGGCCATTTTTCTTATGACATGTGGCCCTTCACACAAAGACATTTGCTATATTACTTTAGTGATACGAAGACCGCAAGTTTCTAGATGAAGACGCGCTCTTGATAATATTCGCGCACGCCGCAGGCGTTGTGCCAGTTTTCTCAATCACCAAGGATTTCCCTATCACGCTTTGGTCCCCAGATAAAGGCAGAAAGTCTGTGATAAAGAGGGCCTGTGCGTCTGTAGCGGGTGCCGCTAAGGTACCATGTCGCCCGGAAAGGTCCCCCAACGCGCATGGTTTGAAAGGAGAGGTATTAAGCTGAGAGCATGCGGGGAGGCCGCCGGGGTTCAAGAGCTTGGCCCCTAACGACCCACAAGGTGCATCATAAACAGCGAAAGACACGGGGTCACTGGGTGCAGCACTTCCGTCAGCTACCACGACATCCATAAAGATGGTGGTGTCGGCGATGTTACTGTCCTGCGGCTGGGTAAATATGGCCTTGCCCACATAAGGGCCCTCCGTGAATTCTGCCGTAGCGGTGACAAGGGCTTGATCCTTGTACATGATGGTGCCGCAAGCGAAGCGAGTACCGTCTTTCTCATGAATGACGATCGATCGTCCCATAATGCTGGAGTTTAGTTGAAAAAAAAAGAAGAGCATTAAATCACCGGGGACTGGCAAGGAAGCAAGCACGAAGATCCCGCTGCCACGACTCACCTGTTGAATCCGAAGAGGGTCAAGTGGGGATCTGTGATGGACCTTTGTACGTCACCACCTGTCAACGGCTGGGATACAAGGAAACGAATGTGAAGCACTACGATCGCACAGATTCAGGAGAGGGAGTCCCCTGAGGTCGAAAGAGACCCCCCCGAGACCCCTCTGCGGGCGCGTGCAGGAGGCGCGAGCCCCGGACTTACCCCGAACTTGGTAGAGAGGTCGCCAGCCTCGCACTCTGTCGCATCCTTGCAAGTTTTATAGGTGGCAGTCACGTTGAAGGGGTTGTAGTGCCCCGACGTGGAGTTGGCGGAGCAGCCGTCCTGAACAGGGAGACGATGGATGTGCCAGGGCCCAACAGAGTCCCTTAGCGTCGTCAAGTTCAACTTCATTTCTAGGGGGCTTTTAAAGTTTGCCTGGCTTAGGTGGATATCTCCAGTCACACCATTATTAAATACAACCACAGCCTCTTTGGGTTGCAGTCCCGGATCAGAACCCGGGCTCGCATGATTCACGGCAGCTGCTGTTTGTGCGATTAAAAAAACGGGACAGGATAAAAGACGTCTGTTGAGGCTCTAAAAAGCTTATATCGACGTAGCATTACAAGGGATCATGCCTGTTTGTTTCGAATGCGCAACGCTGACCCTTAGCAAGGACATCCCCCAGAACAAGGATCACGAAGCGTTTTATGTTGAGCTTGTGCTATAGAACGCGAAGAACACGGGGAAAAGGACAGCCGAGGGGAACAGGATCCATAGATTTGATTACGAGGCATCTGTTCAATGATTTCGATATCCAACATTGAGAATAGGAACGAAAAATTATCGCACAGGAAACAGCCGATAGCCAGAGGGGGGTCCTAAACACTAGGCGTTGTGGATATGTTGCCTGAATCCATTGTTGACGGGGCGCATCAAGAGTTTCCTTAAAAAACCAATTACATTGATCGAAACAGTCTATCCATTACGGATTTTTTTGCGTGTGACGCGGATTACATGTGGCAGGAGCGCGACCTAAGGGTATTTGCAGCGCGCTGTGCCGGAGTAAGATCGAAGGCTTGAGGAACACAGACGTACCTGTCAGGACCAGCCATGTCGCGCCTAGGACTAGACGCAGCGGCATATTTGTCTCGGATGCTTTGAATCAACCGTCCTGCGTAAAATCGGTGAAATGGCCACGTCAAACCATAGTGTGGGAGAGATGTTGCACCTGAAGGCCTGATTTTTCGTGCTTCCGTCGGGGAAATCGCTTGGGCGCAAATATCTCCTCGCCGTGTGCCGCTGGGAATAAAACTTCAACAGGTTTCTACCCTACTACGGTGCCACAAATGCCTGAGACCGGTACATGATAAATGTATTCGCTTGTTGGCTCACATAACCATTATACCTGTCTAGTAGTAGGCGCAAGTCCAAGATGCCACCGCCCGCAGACTCAGACCCCCACAATGTAAGTGCCCAAGTGACTTGAAGACCACGTTATCAATTGAGTCCGGACAACCTCTCTGCGTGAGACTATCCTTTGCAAAAAATTGCAGCGTGCTAGATAATTCTACAATATCCCGTGTTTGTTTTCGAGTCGCTGTGTCCGCAGTTGGCGGAATTCACTCTCTCATGATGAATGACCGCGGTTACCCTCAGGCCTGGTCTTCTTTAGCGTGAAGCCTGGCCATTCCCGTGTATAGGCGACTTCTTCACTAGCAGAGTCTCATTCTCCCCGACTCTTTCCTTCTCTTGCTAGTTACAGCACGAAATGCTCCCCTCCCCCATACAGACCCTGGACATGGACGCGTACCGCGACCAAACCACCTCCCTGTCGTGTCGCGAGGCAGACTGTCGAAAAGCAGCACTCAGCCTCGAGACTACGGGCTGCTTATATGTGCGAGACTCTCGAGTACGTGAGGCAGACAGTAACGTTTTCTTAGATATGCTTGAAAGCTACTTTGCCGCATCCGACGGCAAGCGTGACGCCCGCCCTGACCTGTACTATCAAGTGGGAGTCACCCCCGCCATGATCGAGACGCCTCGCAACCACTGCACCCGTGCCTCCAGCCTTCCTCCACTCCATCGTCCACTCACCCTTTGCCCTCCGCACGCAGATCCCAAATGGCGCTTCTTCTGGCGCGTGGGCCCGCACCCTCCCACCCCCTCCAAGTTCCAGCCTCTTAACGCCCCGCCCGTCGTCCCTCCGGATTACCCCAACTGGTCGAAGGTGATGGACATGTGGGGAGGGAAGATGCTGCAGGCGGTCTGGGGCGTAGCAGAGGCCGTGGCGGAGGGCTTCGGGCTGCCCCCGGACTCCTTCACGCGTCGCATGAAGTATGGGCCCCACCTGTTGGCGCCGACAGGCTCGGACTTTGGGAGGCACGGGGCGCTGGGGACGGTCTTGGCGGGGTACCACTACGACCTGAATTTCCTGACCATTCACGGACGGGCCCGGTTCCCGGGTCTAAGCGTGTGGCTGCGCGATGGGAGGAAGATCCCGGTGAGGGTGCCGGCGGGGTGCCTGCTGGTGCAGGCAGGGAGGCAAATGGAGCACCTGACGGGGGGTAGGGTGCTGGCGGGCTTCCACGAGGTGGCCGTGGGGTCGGAGACAGTGGAGGCAATAGCACGGAGAAAGGCGGAGGGGGGGTCCATGTGGCGAGTGTCCTCGACGCTCTTCAGTCATATCGCCTCCGACCAGGTCTTGCGGCCTTTGCTGGGGAAAGGGGGGGGCAGGGAGGGGGCTGCAACTGGAGAAGAAGGTTATCCGCCGCTCATGGCGGGGGAGCTGGTGATGGAGGAGCTGCGTGCTATCAAGCTGGGAGGGGAGTAGGGAGAGGACAGGGGGCGGACGAGCTTCGGTCGGCAAGGTCTGGGAGTTTAATACGAAAGCAACGACCCAAGATGTCCTGGCTCATCTGGACAATAGAGCGCATTGCGATAGAGAGAGGACTCTGCCGAGCCCCTGTGTCTCCCTCGGGGACCTCGCCCGGGCGCGGGCGAGGTCCGGGACTGAGAGGAGGTTCCCGCCAACTCAAATCGTCAACGCATTTTATTGTTACAGTCCGCATGCATACAACCCCTTTGCCTTTCCTTTGCTACCCCCTCACGCGCCCTCATTGTACTCTTCTCCGAAACTCTCGTCCACCATCTGCCTCAACTCCACCCTGATTTCATTCACCTCGTCACCTTTCAACCCGTCCTTCACAAACCGGCACTCGACCTGGTATTTGATCATCTCCAACGCCCCCCGTATCACGCCACACAATATGTTTGAATAGACCAAGCCAGAGTATTGAGGTGGGAGCTCCACAAAGTCCGCCAGCGGATTGTCATACACCTGCAAACTGAAAGCTGTGCCTTCGGCATTCCAAGCCGTCACCTCCACCACTACCCCCAAAAACATTTTAAACCCTACTTTCGCCAGCGTCTCAGCAACTTCACGGAAATTGGCACAGTTGCCAACACCAGACTTGGCGAGGAACTCGTCGACGAGTTTCTGGCCGATGCTATACCCCCTGAAAGGAAGCGCAGGCGTGAGAACAAAAGTATCAATGAGTAGATGGTCGTTTAGAATAACGCTATCCATGACATGCAACCGAGTACAGCTAAGTAGACCTTCATATAAATAAAGGGGAGTAAGAAGGGGCTCGGAAATCTTCCCGAGCTTTGTTCTATCCCCTTCACACCTACATCGTCTCAAGTTGTTGATTTACGGCTTGCACGTCCTCGTAGTCTCGAATCAGCTGCATGACCATGGCCCCGTATGTGAGATTAAATAATTCGGCATTCTGGCGGGGAGTCGAGTTCACGTGTCAGATCTAGAGAATGCAACTTCATTAAGAAAGACAAAACGTACCATTTTGCTCATCTTGGTCCAGGCTTGATCCCCTGCGCGAGTGGCAGCAGAGCGGCTGCTTGATGATGACATACCTGCTGACCAGAAACGAGCACTTCAATGATGCAGCTGTGTTCATTTGATTCGTATGTGAGCTCACACTATCGAATGGAGCACGGGCAAGCTGACCTCGGACCGTGAGTCTGGGTGTTCGGGTCTCTGATGCGGGGCGCATTGGGCCTTCGCCTGCGGGCGTGAGCGAGTCGAGGGAGGACTTCGGAGACTTTCCCTTGTGCTCTCTTCCAACGCGCGCTGAAGGTGCTTTACGCACCCAGCCGCAGGGAGATGGTGAAGAAGAGAAGCAACGTCGAACTGAAATTTGATCGTTGAAGCATTTGTGGCCCTGGTATATGGGTTTTCACTGTCTTTGAGCTCACTTTACGCCTTGAACGCCCCTCACCTCTCCCCCTTTTAACACACATGGAATTGTACTGCCAGAGCAATGGGGCAAGGGACTCCAGGAGGCATGCCTCCACCAGGCGGTCAACTGCCAGGCCAGGGTGATCAGAAGAAGGAGGACAAGGCAAAGAAGAAGAAGTTCGAACCTCGGCCCGCCGTGCGGAGTGGCCGGCGTCGCCGTCGTAAGGGCCCCTCGGCTGCCGTTCGGATCCCCCAGGTCTTTCCAACCTCGAAATGCAAGCTCAGACTGTTGAAATTGGATCGGATCAAAGACTTCCTGCTGCTTGAGGGGGAATTCATCCGCAATCAAGAGGTGTTCCGCCCTCATGAGGAAAAGGACCAGGAGGAGCGGGCGAAAGTGGAGGAGCTTCGAGGGAGTCCGCTGGCGGTGGGCAATCTGGAGGAGATGATCGATGACAATCACGCTATCGTTTCCTCGTCGGTCGGGCCCGAGTATTACGTGGGCGTGCTGTCATTTGTTAACCAGGACTTGCTGGAACCGGGCTCCACAGTCCTCTTGCACAACAAGGTGATGGCGGTGGTCGGCATCCTCTCGGACGACACGGACCCGATGGTGTCTGTCATGAAGGTAGAAAAGGCGCCCTTGGAGTCTTACGCGGACATTGGTGGGCTGGAGTCGCAGATTCAGGAGATCAAGGAGTCAGTGGAGCTGCCCTTGACCCACCCCGAGCTCTACGAGGACATCGGCATCCGCCCGCCCAAGGGAGTCATCCTCTACGGGGAGCCCGGCACCGGCAAGACTCTTCTGGCCAAGGCCGTGGCCAACCAGACGTCGGCGACCTTCTTGCGAGTGGTGGGCTCGGAGCTGATTCAGAAGTACCTCGGGGATGGACCCAAGCTGGTGCGTGAACTCTTCCGGGTGGCTGACGACCTGTCGCCCTCCATCGTCTTCATCGACGAGATCGACGCCGTTGGCTCCAAGCGTTACGATTCGAACTCGGGGGGCACGCGAGAGATCCAGCGGACGATGCTGGAGCTCTTGAACCAGCTGGACGGCTTCGACGAGCGAGGAGACGTCAAGGTGATCATGGCCACCAACAAGATCGAATCCTTGGACCCCGCGCTCATTCGGCCTGGGCGCATCGACCGGAAGATCGAATTCCCCTTGCCGGACATCAAGACAAAGCGGCGCATCTTCGGGATCCACACGGGGCGCATGACCCTCTCGGAGGACGTGGACCTGGAGGTGTTCGTCATGGCCAAGGACGAGCTCTCCGGCGCCGACATCAAGGCGGTGTGCACGGAGGCCGGACTGCTGGCACTCCGGGAGAGGAGGATGAAGGTGACGCAGGACGACTTTGTCAAGGCCAAAGAAAAGGCGTTGTACCGGAAGAAGGGCAACATCCCCGTATCCATGTACCTGTAAGAGGGAGGAGGGGGAGGGCATTGGCCGGTTGGGGGGGGCGCGGCCAGCACAAGGAGTGTATGAAGCAGCTCACGAAGACCCCAACGTAGGAAGGGCAAATAAAGGGCGACCAAAAAAGAAGACACGTGCAAAGAGGCGAGGAGGGGAGACTTGGCGGATGGCGACGGCTGTTGTTTACTTTGAAAATCATCTTTGTTGGGCGGACGCCCGCTGTGTGCACAATCACACATTATGGCACATGTACAGGGATTGCATACGCGCAAATAAAGACATAACACATGCATGCGCGCTCACTTATCCATACATCAGCAAGCTTCTAGAATAGAATGGGGTAATTCGCCCGCGGCTCCTTCGGCCTCTTGCCGGTGAGCTCCGCCCCACTCCCCTCGATGGCTCCGCGTCGCTCATGGCCCTTCCTCATCCTTACAGCTGCCTTCTATCTCGTCGATGGTGTGCAAAATTGAATGACAGTGGTAGCTGAAGCGCTCGTGGGAACACCGCACCTGTTGGGACTTCACACTCTGTTCGTCGATCAGGGGCACCAAATCTCCGACAGCCCAGACATTGATCGCGTACGCGTCAATATTATCGAGTGAAATCTTAAACTTTTTCCGGGAAAGGACCACGCCGGGCGCGGAGAAAACAACGGCCACACCCTCCAAGCGTGCAGCGACAATTTGTGCTACCCCACCCCCGAGGCTGTGGCCGGTGAAGAGGAGTTCGTAACCCTGGTAGTAGGGATTCGAGAGAATGGTGCTCGTGATGTAGTTACCTGAAACGGGGGAAGGAATGCACAATGCCATGAGGACGTGAGATGCAACATTTATAAGGGACCGCACGGAAAGGAGTGGCATGGACAAGAAACGCCGTGATTGAATTGATGTCTAGCGCGCCGTTCTGTGATGTCCTGCCCTTTCGACCCTTACAAACTTACTGAGTGCATCGTAGTAGTACCTCACAGCGTTTCCAACCGCCTCAGTCCCGTGAGAAGACCCGGTACTCCGACTGTCCGAGAAGCGTTGACCGCCCAGGTGGTGGTTCAGGAGGACGCCTTTCAGCGTGGCCAGGGTTTCAACCAAGTGCGAGGGCGTGCCCACGAACTTGTTCAAGAGGGGTTGGAACATTGGGCTGGCATACAAGGGGAAGAGAGACGTACAAAGCTGGATGAGGATCGCCTCCGAGTATGCGTCCAGATCTTGAAAGAGATCGAAGAGCGCGTTCGTCCCTCGAATTCCCCAGACTAAAACCCGACTGTGCGGCAAGTCGAACATGTAGGTGACGGGGCCGTACTGCCCCAGGTCCACGAGCGAAACGTTTGAAAAATGGTGCCGTGGCACGTGCTCGGCCAAGTAGCTTTGTAGTTCCGCTTGCTCCATGTAGGCGGCGTTCGAGACGTGCGCCAAATCCAAGACGCTGAGGCGGTCCCGAGAGAAGGTCTGCTCACAGAACGCGTACGGCTGCGGAGCTTGCACAACATCCGAGCGTGGAGCGGTGTCGTTGCTACGGTGATTAGCAGGCGATGGAGGTCGTTTCCAAGAGCCTCGTGCCGCGCGGTAGGCTGCGTGGGCAGCTTGGTAGTTCTCCGGCACCGTCCGCAAGGTCAAGACCAGCAGGAGAAGGAATATGATCGAGGCGAAGGTCCACTTGCGAGCGATCGTGACGATGGCGTGCGTCCGCGCCTTCGTGTGGAACGCGAGGCCTTCTTCGTGCGTACGGGGCGGAGGAAGCTTCCGGTCGCGAATGGCGGGGATATGGGCCAGTAAGACAAGGCAGTTGGAAAGGAGGATGACCACAATCACGGCCGCTCCCAAGTAATACGAGGCCAGCGAGAGACAGAGCAGGAATCCTGTGACCAAACAAAGTGTAAGCGCCACGTCCAAAGCCAGAAGTCCCACTGGGCTGCAATACAAAGCGATGAGGCGTGCAAGAACAGCGTGCAGGAGGGGCACCGCCATGAAATAGGAGATAATGAAAGCGAAAAGGACGTAGGCCCGCACTGAGACCGCCGTGTATGCGAGAAGAATCAGGGCGGAAAGGAGGAGAAGGGTCCACGGTAAGCTGACGATCGTTGGGAAGCAGCGTCGCTCATCCAAGCGGGCCCCGGACCTCCCTCCGCCGCACCACTGAACGCAGTACCAGCCGAGGTGCCACGGGGTGGGCCAAGGCTTCACCCCGTGACCCGACAAGAGCCGGCGTCGTCGCTGATATGATCGCCGCTCTTCTATGTCCTCCTCATCTTCGACCTTATTCTCGCTGTTTTTAGGTTCCTCTGCGCTTGAAGGCTCCAAGGCCTCTTCCCTCCATTTCTCCTGATAGGGGTCTGAACTCCCTCCCTCCAAATCGACCGGCTCCGGCAAGAAGGACTGCGCGGCATACCGGCCCCACGTTGAAACCTTGTTGCTAAGCGCACCACCACCGTCAATGGTCGAGCGCACGTAGATGCGTACGGCTCGGCTGGCCTCCGTGTGGAGCAAGCCATGGGCCACCACCCTGCCTGCCCGACGACACCACCCTATGCAACCCCAGATAATGCCCGAAGAGTGCGGAAATCCATTACGCTTTTCCCCACCAGTCGGGGCTTTTCGGGGGCAAGGCTTAAGGATGGAGTGGTCCTGACCGATCAGGGCGCCCGCGAAAAAAAGGAAGGCTAGAAGCACGTTGGAGGCGAAGGACAAGAAGAACTGGGTCCGCCAAAGCCAACCGCTCGCGGTTTTCTTCAACTGCATGCCGAAGACAACAAGACTGAAGAGCACCGGAACATTGATGCAGAATGTCACCGTTGTCGTCAAGCAGTTTTTAGAAAAGGTACTTTGCAAGTTCCCCCTCAAGGCCGCCAGCGACGCCTCCATGTCAAAAAAATCCTCCCAAACGCCCCAAAAGAGGACATTATAGACGAAACTGAAGAAAAGCCACAACAGTGAGATCACTGGCGACAGTCCAACCACGATTGCAGCTTGTCCGAGTGAATCTCCCGTCTCAAGGGCCTCATACACGATACTTATTAAAGTGCAAACAGCTAATGCCAGAAATATGATGGCCCAGTTGAAAAAGTAATACGCCCAGACAATTTTGAGCGCTGCACTTATTCCACCCCAACATACATTATGCCCGCATACGCGTAGACCACAGGCCCCAAATTGCAGTACACGGGCCTGCAAACGTCTTTCTTTTTGCTCGTCACTGTCGCTGTCCCACTCGTCATTCTCGTTTTGCTGCGTCACTTTGACGAGGCGGTCGCTTGACAAACGAATAAAAATAGATCGAGAGGAGCTACTGTAGTGTACGCCATGTCGGTGCCGTCGTAATGTGTGTTTTTCACTTTCGGTTGTGCTTCTTCCCTTCGGAGCTTCATCTTCATTTGATGTATCGAGAAGCAACAAAGGTCGCCGCAGTAGTGGCTCTTCGTCGAGCGCTGGTGGTGGCAACTGAGGCAGCATAGTGCCTGTAGCGTAGAATTGTCATGAAAAAAGCGCGCATTAGCTGACGTGATGCATCCTGCGTTAAGCCAACAAGACAGCGCCTTGGCCCATGGCGGGGGCTGTACCCGCTGGGCCCATCGAGCTCTTGACGCTCTCCAGAAGGGGGGAGGTTGGTGGGCATGGCAATGCGGCGGACAAGAAATAAGGAAATTCCCATCTCGTTAAGGGACAAGGAGCTGCTTTACAGAGATCCAGTTTTTCTTTTCCTCGTCGCCTTTCCTTCCTAAGAGCTGCGTCCTCCTTGAGCTCAATTTCTCGATTTCGAGACAGGACGGATCGAAAGCTCCGGACTCTTTTCCTTCCTACTCCCTTCTTGCTTCTTCAGCTCCTCGCCGTCGCTTTTTGTTTGCTTTAGACGAGCTTTACGGCGAGATTCATAAGCATCCAAAGCTTGCAGAGCCTTCAGAAAGATCCGCTTTTCTACGAAAACACCGGCATCAGCCTCGGACCCTGCAGGAGTAGAGACCGTGTGCCCTGAAGCCGGGCCCTCCTTTGCAGCTCCTCCACTCTGAAGCCGCTCTTTGGGTACAGTGGGAAAGCCTAAGAGAAGGCGGACATCAGGATTTCGCAAGGCGAAATGTTGGGCATGCCCGTAGACACTGGAAGTGAACCAGTAGATGAAGACCCCAGCGGGCAGGGTGGACGAGACCGGGGCCCCCAGAATGAGGAAGAGTTGCAAGTTGTCCTTCAAAAACCGTAGAATTATCTGAGACTCATGCAAACGAGCGAACCCGAGCTCCAGATTCAGGTAAGTTGAGCCTAAGCACAGCACAGGCAAGATCAAAAGGGGGTCCGCCTCGGTCAAGTCCTCGAACCAGGCAACCCCCCCCTCCTCCAGGCCCGGGACCTGCTGGTCGATCATGCGCCTATTGGCAAGAGCAAAGGTTACGAACACAGGTAGCTGGACGATCGGAGAGGCGATGGCGGCGAGAAGACTCACTTGGTGCAGCTTGAGCGCGGCCCGCACGCCGGCGGCGTAGTCTTGGCACACTGCTGTGGTGCCCGCCCAATCCCCCGCGCGGACCCCGTCGAGGCGCTTAGAGAGAGCTCTGTTCAAAGCGAGGACGAGGGGCGCCGCCCGGGCCAGGCGAGCAAGGGCGTGGGCTTGGTAGCGGACGACAGGGAGCAGGGCCAGCCGGAAGGCCAGAGTGGAGAGGACGATGGAGGCCCACCACGGCAATCCCGTGGCCTCGTGCGTCACCTCCAGGAGCGTTTGCATGGATCGGACTGGGATGGAGTCGAATACCCAGGCATGCCACGTCGTGGGGTCTATTTGTGGGATTTGGGACACCGGCGCGAGGTCGGACGGTGTGCCCGTGGGCGGCGGCGAGGGGGAGGCGCTAAACCCTCTTCGCGCCGAGTCGAGTGACTTGGGGAGGATAGGGCCCAGCCCGCGGCCAGAGTACGCACCAGCTCCAGCACGCAGTGATGCACCTCGCAGACAAATCTCACCGGCGTTGTACCGCCATGACATAGTCCTCCTGGCCAGATTTCTGCACAGGCGCAGTGGCGTAGTCATCCTCCCTCCCACCGAGATGGGGTCGTATCCCGTGTCGGGCGCGTTTAGCCTCCCCTTCCTTGTGCCATGTTCACCGCTGCTCTCTCCTCACTGCTTTGATGAATTTTCGACGATAGCTATTTGCTCTGTACAGTTGATCACGAGAGGTAAGATTAGCGCAATAAGTTCGCAGTGCGTGACCGAAAGAGAAGCGGTGGGGGCGGCGAGGTTTGGGCGAGAGGAAGGAGGGCTGAAGGCAGAGGAGGCGACAAGTAGGGTGGAAAAGGGAGAGTAAGAAACACTGGTGGGGAGCGAGTGACAAAAAAAAGAGTTGAAGATGTCTAGGCCGATTGTTGCACCGGACGTGGTTATCATCTGGTTGCATACAGCGCTATTATAAAAGAAGACAGGAGACACCGGCCCCGCAGAGATCTCCGAGTCGCCGTCCGCACGACGATTTCCAAGTTGGCCCTGTGCGACTCACAACCCCCACACAATCGGACAGCTCTTGTGCCATGACTGGCACGGGCAAAAAGGTCAATACGACCAAGGCAACCTCCGTGGATGCTATGCGAGAGCACGTGGCAGACTTGCTGGCGCGCGGCGGGGAGCGGACGCGAGTGGTGCTCAAGTACCGACACTGCGACTCCAAGGCCTCATTGCGGGTGACGGACGACTGGAAAACCGTAAAATACACGACAAACAGACAGATTGATGTGAGTAAGATTACGCGGCTATTAGGACTGGCCGTCCAAGGGAAGGCTACAGACACAGCGGAGGGCTCCCTAAGGCCGAGCGCATCACCAACGCGTGCTCGTAAAGGTAAGGGGAAACAGAAGGCGAAGAAGGGATAAGAGGTTGATTGGCTAACATTGAAGAAAAAATATTTGTGATAACACATTTGGCCAGTATTCCTGCGGCTTACTCAGAGGCCGTTTTTTGTTGTGACAACAGATTTTATCGAAATTATCTTGTCACCGTCTTTCATGTCGTGTTCGTGCTGCCTTCGCGCGCATAGATAGACTTTAAGTTCTTTTACCGTGCTATCTTTGCGACTTCGGCTTTATTTAGAAATATTCCTTGTTGTCTAAAGTCCCTACCTGTCTTTCTTACAACTGTTTGACGGCAAATGAAGACAAGACGAGGACAGCCGCCTTCTCGAGCTCATATCACCAATCTTGATCTCCCTTGCTCCGCGCCGACCTAAATCCCATCGTTTCCGTCGATCGCCGCTACGCGAGGCTCTTCCCCACCGATTCTCGGCCCATGCCCAGACCATCTCCCTGGTGAGAGTGCGGTTGGCGCCATGCTGCACCCTTCACGGGGTGGGCGAGCGTGCTGCCAGAGGCCTCGTTCAGAGACTGATACATGAAGGAGGCCCTGGGGGCGGAGGGGCCAGGCGGGGACAGGGCGGCCCTCCTGGCGCTGGACGTGAACCACCCTTTCATGTCCGGGCTGTGCGATTTGTGCGTCAAGGGGAGGGAGGCTCCCGATGTAATGCGATCCGGCTCTTTGCCATTTCCCTGTCTTCCTGCATCACTACAGTCGGCCCCCGGCCAGAAGGGCAGCCGCTCCGTTTGGTAAACGTAGAGCGCGAGGTTGACTAGTGCGGCCCCTGCAAGGAAGAGGAGGGAGGGGTAGAAGTCGAATAAGAGCCACTCGAGGGAGCAGGAGAGGATGATGGAGAGGGAGGATCCGAAGCCCTTCATGATGTTGTCGGCGTGCACCACCACCAGCGCCACCACCAAGCCCCCCAGGGCCTGGAGGACGACCACGCCGACCACGGCCGCGTTGTAGCCGTGAAAGAAACCCTTCTCCGCCACCCGGGCGCCGTCTTTGCTGTACACGGTCATGAACGCCACCAGCACCGAGGAGACGCCCATCTGGATGTTGCGGACCCACATGCTGCTGGCGGCAGCGGCCGTGGAGGAGGGTTGAGGGGTAGCCCCACGAGGTCCGCCTGGGGGGGCCGAGACTTGCGAGGAGATGGGAGGAGTCTTGAGCTCATTTGCTTTGCTTCGCGTCCCCACGCCCTTTAAAATCTTCTCAAACCAGACCCCTGCGAAACCGGAGGTCATGCAGGCCATGAGCACGCATAAGAAGCCGAGGGTAGGATTTTGCTCGTCGCCCGCGGAGGGGAAGGAGTCAGGGAGGGAGGCCTTGGGTTTGTGGGCGTCAAGCTCAGCAAAGGAGACCCCAACAGTCAGGATGATGAGGGCGGTCCACTTGGTCCGGCTGAGGGAGCGCTTGAGGAGGAGGACAGAGAAGAGGGCCGTGGTGAGAATCTTTAGCTGGTAACAGACTTGGTAGATGGCGGCGTCCAGGTTGGCGAGCGCGGTGTACAGGAGATTGTTCTGGACCGTGTAGAGGAGGGAGGGCACGGAGAGAAGAAGCAGCTCGCGGGGCTTCAAGACTTCGTACCGAAGGTGGGCGAGGAAGTGAGAAAGGTGCTTAAATCCCTGGGCCTCCACAAGGAGGCAGGTGACCATTTTCAGGCACTGTGTCAAGGTCGAGGGAAAACACAAAAATTTGGCTAAGCTTGAGGGTGAAAGGCTGCGGCACCCTCCGGAGCAGTCTATCCCATGCATCGAGTTCCTGTTCCCAAAATTTCATCTCCCCGACTTTTGCCGACTCACCTCCATGCATGCTACCGCGGTCGAGACAATGTAGTGGTCGCCCCGGTTTGTCAGAGAGGAACGCATGAGCAAAACTAAGGACGTATTTTGCACCACTAGCAGGAAAAGCGCCACCCATTTCATGGGTATTGTTTTGGGCAACATATTCCTTTTGAATCGAAAAGCGCCGGAAAGCAGCCCTGAAGCGGCGGTCACCAAAAAAAGCGTAGTTGTGCGATATCACCTGGGAAACATTCCACCTGACCAGCGGTGGCAGTATTGTACGTGCGTGTAAAATCACGTAGAAATACGAATGAATAGGGCATTGATAAAAACGTGCGCGGCGAAGTGACCTTTCCGTAGAAAAAACGTGCGAGTGAAGGCCGGGACCCAGGGAGCCTCCCCGTCGGCGCCGTGAGCAATAATAGTCGTGAGAGAAAGGTGGCATAGGTAGCCGCGACACAAGCCACGAGACGAGGGGGCCACAGCACCGAACACCCCACGGAGAATTAAGCGGGGTCCTGTCTCCCTAAATTCAAACCGGTGGGGCCGCTGCGCGTGATGCTGCGAGGATGACCGCTCGCACGCCGGGTTTAAGCGGGGGGACTGGCGGAGAGTCCAGTGACGCGTAAAGTGGGCCTTTTGGGGTCGATGTTTCGGGGTCGCTGTCGTCAAGTGAGACCCGAATTTCATCCAATTCTCGCCTTGGGGTGTAAGAGGTGAATCGCCGTGTCCAAGGTTGGAAAGCGAACTCCTGCTGGGATTTATGGATGGCATAACTTTGTCCGGGGTGTGAATGGGTGGAGGATGCTGACTCGGGAGGGAACCACTGTTGAAACTCCTCGCGCTAGCAGAGCAGGCTCATCACGCCTCGGCTTGTCCGTCGTCGACACACGCGCACGTCAGTGTGCATTTGTGATGTATGCTCACTCTTTTGCATGCTCTACACACTTGATGCATCGTTCTCAGGTCGCTCCTGTCAAATCAACAAAACCGGGTTGGTTTCAAAAGCTGGCCGTCCTACCCTAGCTCAGATATCTTCCAGTGGTGGGCGCGGGCGGCGACGTGACCACTTTCTCACACTCAAAGGGACTGTCCCATTGTGCCGGACATTAACGCCTCTAACAAACAAAGAAGGTGTCTGTCTAAATCAGCACACGGCAGACGGTATGACCACCTTCTTGAATCCAGGCCCGGCAAGGGAGAAACTCGTGGGCAGTGGCGTCTTTTTCGAAGGCAGCATCGGGGTCGTCGGGCACGAGTCAGGCGGGGGAGTTGGGAGCCAGGACGAGATGGACACGGACCATTTCAACGAGCTAGACCACATATTCGACTTGTCGTACAGCGCGGAACAGGACCCTTTTGGCTCGGGCAGCGGGCACGCGCAGAGTCAGGGCACTGGGTATGGGCATCCGCCCCAGACGCAGCTCGGGGGCGCCAGTCTCTTGATGCCCCACCCACACAACAGCCATGGCGCGATCAGCCACGACGGCTCTCGCATGCACAACGATGGCATGGATTGGCGCGCGAAGGATGAGGACTGCTCGTACCACACCGCCGTGGACGCCAGCTGCCACATCGACAGTAGCTACCACCATGTTGATGCCTCAGGCCACTCCATGGTCGACGCCTCGGGTCACAGCACGATAGACGCGTCGGGCCACGACTCCCTCATCGACTCAAGCGGCCATTACGACGACTATCTGGCGCACAAGGGGGACGCCCGCTACATGGAGCACAGTTGTGAAGCCTGCAAGCGCTCGAAGGTGAGGCATGTCGCTGCTTCCCTCTGGAGGGCACAGCCTCGACGCTACTTTCATGCCCTGCCTCACCAGTCACACTTCGTTCTTTTGAACCCTACATTTTGCGTGCTTCGTTATATCGTTGCTTGTCCCACCGCCCCGCACTTCTCACTCTACTTCCATATTCCCTCATAGAAACGATGCAACCGCCGCAACCCCTGCCAGATCTGCACCTCCAGGGGCATCAAGTGTGTGCCGCAAATCCGGGGTCCTGGGCGCCCCCCGGGCAGTAAAAGCAGTCGGGGCTGCACCTCCTTGTCACTGAGCAGCTCACGGCATGGAAGCTCCAGGGGTGACATACGCGCCGCGAACGGAAGCGGGCAGAGCCACAACAGCAGTGCCACGACATCGGCCGCCTCCTCCACCTCCTCCTCCTTGTCCCGCTCCCTCTCCGGGAATGGCCTACTCCAACAGGGCCAGGAGTTGGCCGTCGGCGCCCGGCGGCACTCTCCCCCCCGCGACCCCTGGCACTGTCGCTTTTTCTTCGAGGCCGCCCGCCACTGCAAAGAGGCCTTCCTGCGGACGTGGCACGATAACGAGCTGGACACCGCCAAGTGCATCATGCTCAGGTACGCATCTCATGGGCTAGGGATTAGCGACAGTCACACGCTCCCCGCCTACCGCCTTGTCTCAGACTCGGTGTCGGAATAGGGTCATGTCCGGGGGCCTCTGTACGGCAGTGAGGGGCAGGGAAATGATGTCAGCCGTGAGGCGACCACACGCTCTCCCTCTCAAAAACGTCCAGATCCCTTGCATTAAGAGGGATGACCGTACTCTTTCAATTCCTGCGCCGGCACCAATCGCTAATTTTATACGCCCCCACCACCAGGAATTTGTGGACGAAAGTCTCGTCGCAACTGGCCTCTGGCACGGATATGACCTTTGGGATCTGCGACCAGCTGCAAGAGGTGGTGGGGCCCGCCCCCACGGGCTCTGGTCCCATGGCCGGGAGCCCCGCCACGCGCTCCAAGAGCCACGCGGCGCAGCAGGCGCAACTCCTCACGCACCCCGGTTCGAAAGAGGCCATGGGCCCTCACTGCCTGCCCCTGGACTTGCGAAGAATGGAGGACGGCGTCTCCATGCTGTGCGGCTTCATGTTCTTGCAGGACGAGCTTTTCGTCTACACGGACGAGCGTTTCGCGGCCACCTTCATGACGCGGGAAGAGGTGGAGTCCAAGGTCGGCTCCCTCGCGGTGCTGCCCATCCTCCTGCTCGCGGAGATCTTCCACCCCGACGACCTCCCTGACATCTACGCGGCCATCGGTGCTTACTGGTTTTCTCGCCGCTCCTCTACCACGTCAGAGAGCGGGAGCAGCAGCAGCTGCAGCACAAACAGCAGTGTCAGCAGTGCGGGGAGTCGGGAGTCGGCGGCCTCGGCCACAGGCACCCCGGAGGCGTCCTGGATCTGCAAATGCATCGACAAGGCGAACACGGAAGTGACGGCCTTCGTGCGCTTCCGCTCTTTCGTCGCACCTGCGGAGGGCTACCCCGGGGCGGCCATGCTCTCCATCCTGCCCTTAAAACCGAGCAAGTATCTCGCGGACCCGGACACTAAGGGGAGTGTCAGGTCTGGGGTGTCGTCGCGCTTGCAGATGAGGGACACCTTCGGAGCCTTGCCCACAGCCCTGCCGGAGCAAGACGACGAGGACCTTGGCGACGATTTGGTCGGGCGGCGACCGTCGGTGGATCGCATGGAGGGCCTGGGGCCCGGGGCCGGGGAGGGCCAGGACCCTGAGAGCGACGACGCCTTATTCCGGCCCCTTCGGAGGGGCATGACCGTGCTCTCGGATGAGACGAGCGGGCCGCAGGCTGTGCCTGTCGCAAAGCAGGTTTCAGACCCCGGCGTACAGCACCAGGATCACGCCTGCTACAGCCAGCCTACCATACACATATCCCAGCTGTCGAGCGCCCTTCGGAGCACAGTGGGCTTGTCGTGGGGGGGGGAGGGGACCGACCGCAGTGGGGAATCTTTTCCATCGTCGCAGTTCTCCTCCCATGCCCAGACGCAAGGTGGACAATCATCTTCTGGTCTCCCGCAAGATGGCAAAAGCTGTGGTGGTTACCCTGCCTCGGATGATGGTCGTGGGGGGGACATGACGGACGGGGTTCTGCCCATTGCACAACTTACCAAGGCCCAAATTTTCCTTCTGCAAGAAGAGGGTGGTGTTTCTGGTCGAGACCTCCCCGCTGCCGGCGACAATTCATCATATGGCGATTTAGCCAGCGGGAGAGAGGGCCAAGGGGGTCGCCGTCATCAGCGAAAGGAACAAGAGTCGCGGAAGCACCCTGACCCTCGGGATGGACACACCCTCCCTGCAAGTGGATTGACGATGGACGAGGAGGATACAGGAAGCGTGGTTACAGACTTTGAGATTTACGGCTCCAGTCCCAGTCCGGAGCCCGGCCAGTCCCTTAATACTTCCTCACGAGGCTCGGCAAGGTTGCAGATGCAGGCCTCGAGCCAGGGGGGGCACCAAACGTACTTTGGACGACACGAGCACATGGAAAAGCAAAATCGAGAGGAGGTGCAGCGACTGCCGATGGCTTCACCCTCTGTAAGTTTCGCCCAGGCGGGGGAGCTATCCAGTGATCGACGAGCGAGTTGCGCGGGCTTGAGCATCCTAGGCGGACCTGCTGGGAAAGTGGAAGGCTCCAGGGGATCCCTGAGCCACAGTAAGAGTAACAACGACCTGGACATATCGTGTCATGGTCCCGCCGATCCCAACGGTTACGGTGGGTTGCAGTGGACGCCGGCTCCACTGGCGTCTCTGCTGGGGGCCAAGGGCCTGCTAGAGGCGGGGAACGGGGTGGGCGATCACGCGATCTCGTCGGTTCACGCCAATCAGGGGCCTGCCCACCAGAAGCGTCGGACGAGCCGCGCGGGGTCGCGGACCGTTCCTGCCAACAATGGTGGCGATAATACCGCGGGGAGCGCAGCGATCGCGGGCGCGAAGGATGAAGAGGCGGAGCCAGGCTTTCTTGCCCGCTCTTTGTGATGAACAGCCGGTTCTTATACTGAGAAGGGTCGTGAAGAAAACATTGGAATCAATTTTGAATGGCCATGTAAGCCAATCATACACGAAGGGGGTCGACATCGTGCTTGCTGTAGTCAGACTGGTTGCGTCACGGGCATGAATGAGGCGGGGCAGGAACAATTCCTCCTCCTGATGTGCTCAATCATTCTAAAGGTAAGACATGATTATAGACACATAAGAGCCAATTATATGAAGAAACATGGTAAGCAAGCAAGTAAGTGGACGGTCTACAGACCCAGGATATTTACAGCAGCAACATAAAAGGGGTTAGTGAAAGGAGAAATTGTGCATACGATGGCGGGAGGCGTCGGCAGAGGCACAACGAGGTAGTTGCCGGTGGAAGGAATTCTCTGAGGAGATAAGTGAAGGGACGGAAAGGAGAGAGGGAGGAAGGGCCACCTAATCGTAGCAGGAGAATGATGCCCAGCTGCCTTGCTGTGGCACCGCGAAACGTATTTGTGAATTTTACTTGATATGACACAATCTGGGTTTATGTCCGCTCTGTTGGAACTGCGAGGAAAGTCCTTGAAGATTGATTTAATTGAACATAAGTATAGAGGGAATGCGTCCTGTGCAAGTGTGACCAAACGACCGTGCGTCTTGTAGCCTTGAGGAAGATAGGACTGTGCGCCCGTATCCGTCGCTCACGTTGAAATGTACTCATGAGTGCTCTGAGGATGAGGCTTAGTTCAAGTACTCGCGCGTCTCCGGCGTTGAAAGCGCGAGGATAACTCAATAACTAAGTCAATGCGGGATGCGAGCACGTTCCGTCAAACATCAGCCTTGCTCCTACCGAGCTAGCGGGTCGTAGAAAGAATTCGAACATCAAATCTGGAGGGCAATGCTTAGTAAGTTGAACAAATATCTGCCATGTTGTGGCGAGAGCCGCATGCAGGACACGCAAGTCTATGAGCACGTGGATTTGATATGATGATTATCATGGCGGACCCTTATGATTATCTAGACATACATAAGTAATCTATAAACAGAAACGAAAATTTAAAATGAGAAGTCCAATTCCTTGCTTTACATTAACTTCCATTGCTTCTTTTGGGTTCTTCGTGTTGCTCGCCTCCCCCTCCAGACCGACCTCCTTGAGACGCCATGCCGGTCGCGTCGTCAAGAACCTTACCCTCCACGTATTCCCTCAGCGCCTCTTGGCTGACATTCGCCATCACGCCCCCCGCGAGGCCCCCGAACATCTCTCGGTCCACCAAGCTCATGTTTACGCCCCCTGGCCCCAGCATTTGGTGGATGTAGGCTTGTGTGTCGAATTTTTCGGCCTCCTGGTACTCAACCTCGGTTGCAGCCTCTTCGGACAGCACGCGCCGCCAATCCATGTTGTTCTCCAGAGCCCCCAGCTTCTTTTCCAGAAGGAGCTTGACCGCGCGGGCGTTCCCCTCGCCTTCCAGGCTCCAGTATGTACCGTCCAGAGCGATCCTTCCCATCAATTTACCGCCCAGCAAGAGCTCGGTGCTATTCACTAGCCCAAGTTTAACACTCGTGGCGGCAGCTTTGAAAAGCACGTCTTCTTTTCGCGTCCGAGCCGGCACGGGCACGGTGACCTCCACCTCCCACTCGTTCTCCGTCCACGAATACTTACCGGCAACCCGTCCGACCCCCCCAGGCCCTCCCCCACCCTGCAGACAGTGCACGTTTCCACGGGTGCGCTGTAACATTAAATACGGCGGGCGTGCGCGGCAACAAAGGAACCAACCTTGACACACCCCTGCACAGAAGACGAAGGAGATCCAAACACTGAGGCTTAAGCAGCGACTTTTGGGTAGCCGTAGGATTGGTTTTGGCATCCCTATAACCTCTGAAAGTGCGATGAGAAGGGGCATACATCCAGTAAACGAAGCTGCAATTCATTCCCTGTCGCTCGGTTGAACTATGCAACAAACCATGCAGGCCTACTCCTTGCAACGAGTCAGAAAAACAGATAATATTCAATAGATATCCATTGTTGCGTGGCGAAATATGCTAATGAGACCGGAAGTCGGCTCTTGACAGACAAATATGGCCACCTTGACTTCCTTTCACAACCGATCGGCCCATGCCTCTGAATAGGCGCACATGTGCACGGTTAATCTTGCAGTTGGGGTCACTCCCCTTCCGAAGCCGCTAAAGGCTCTAAAATTTCAAGTCATCGACACGTAATTTTCTGTGTTGGCCGCACTCAGGTAGGAAACTTCTGTCTCACAAGGTTCTCTACGAAGGTATGAATACCATAGCTTTTCGCTTTCACCTCCGGCCGAACGATAAGATAATGGTTTATACTACCACGGCTATCAAATTGTCTACCTCCTCCAACCAGACATTATAAATCCCTATTAATAATGCTCCGTGACTACGATATGTAGCTAGGGCGATGTGCTCACCGCTACGCTGATCGGAAAACTTTCTTGTACGGGAGGATAAAAAGGCGAAACAATGATGACTCAAATACTTAGTCTGTCATCTCAAGACCATCTAGACTACCCAAGCCCATTTTCCATACTTACCCATTGCGAGTCTCGCTTAGACGTCTTAGGAAATCAGGGAACGGTCGCACTTCCCTCAATGTGCAAAAGTCTTGAAAGTGCGAATGCGCAGGTGAGTCCTCCTCTCGGCTGGCCAAGGGCACACTTTGAACGCACTTTCCTATTGTGCGGCCATTCTACAGGGTTCACGGCATCAATAAAAGCAAATGCGTGCCTATAATATAGACACGCATTTCGCACTTTCATTTTCACCTTGAATTTCCAAGTGCGATTAATCCCATCTATTCGATTCGAGAGAGCTCAGGGCTACCGTCGCTTAAAGCATGCGAGCGCTCCAGTGCCTTCGTTTTTCGTCTTTTGCGACGACATTTCTCCTTGAAGCTTGACTTGTGATTCATGTTTTCTACAAAGTCGAAGTGTCAAACTCGAATCCAGGGCTGGACTCAGTTCTGAACATTACCTGGTCTGTGCCCGATGTGCAGGCTGAGCCTCTTCGGCAGCTGATGGTTTGGCGATATCATATACTAAAAACTAGTAGTACTTATAGTAGATATCTTATCTTTTGAAAACATGCCGAAGCGATTTCTCCGCAGATATGAGAGGGCACTTATATGCTTTCATGTTTCTGATGTGTCGTTCCCACACACCCCGGTGCCGCAATGCACCATGACTGTGGTCAAAGTTGAAGTAAGTAGCTACTCGAATCGGTAACTTAGCATAATTGTTGCATGGGCACATGCCATTATTACCAGTTGTGCAGCAGATCGTAAGTCAAGTCGGATCTATTTGAGTCTTATATTCATCTTGATTATCATCTTGTGACACTTTACCGGGGGCCTCGAAAGAACTCCCTCGTCGAGCATGGGAGATCGTGCAGTCCTTGTCATTTCGGTACTTAGTTTTTGTCTGATTTTCGTTCGTTTCTGCGGACTGTTTTCCGACATTGAACATCAGCGGTTGAAACGAATAGAAAGCGATCAAATATTGCAAACAACGTTTGCCGACGCGGCAATGAACAAGTCTTCATGCTTATGGATTAATTTCATGGATTATGGCCGCTCAGGAAATCGTCTAATTTAGCTTGCACAAGTCTAAAAAGTCTTATCTCATTGCTCTGGGGTGGCGATCAGCTCTTATAACTCGAACAGGGACCCTGGTGTAAATTTACCTCCTGTATTGATTGCAGCGCGAGGCGAGGTCAACTCGAAAGTAGAGTCGTTAATGGAATATGCTACAAAGTCGTGCCGCGAAGTCAACTATCAAATTCTTCAAATGGGGACACTTCTCCATGTATGTTCCAGAGCTCCGATTTACCGCGTTAATTCAGATATCAAAGACTATGATCTGATTTATCCAGCAGTGTAGCCCTAAAATTATTTCCCGACAAAAGGAGCTGGAAGCCAAATTTTGAAGACATCGTGGTAATGTACTTTCGAGGTGGCGATATTTTGCGGGAGAACGCTCATGAGCTTTACAGCCAGGCACCCTGCTCTCTCTTATTTGAGGCCTTCAACTTTGTAAATGCCACAAGATATATGCTCGTCTTCGACCCAAAGGAAAAGTTTAATCCATGTATTGATGTAGTCCGGAGCAAGATTCCAGAGTCAACTTCAGTGTCGACGCCATGTCATAGCATCGGATGTCATATGACTTTACTCGGGCGGGCATCCTACGTAGTGGTATCAGGATTTACAACGTTTGCGGTGGCAGCTTAGTCTCTGTCCCCGTGCAGAAGACGAATAATCTTTGAGTATTTTTGTACCGACAAGCCGCGCGAGTATGGAAACGCCACTATCAAAATCTGTGTAGCGGGTAACACCTCAGCCTTCAAACCATGGAGTTATACAGAGACTACCAAAATTCAAATGCTAACCACACGTAGCGAGCCTGTGTTGGACAAGTATAATGTAACGTCTATTCGTGTTTTCATAAATGAAAGTGCACCACATGAGTGCGGCAGCTCGCAAGCCGAACCCCTCTTCTCCAGCTTTTTCTGACGAAGCGGGTGGCGCATCGGTGTTACCGGTGTCATCGACTCCCTTCAATGTCAGTAATTGGCACGGCGCTTGGCGCATCTGTGTCATACAAAAAGGACTCTTATCATAGTTATCATGATATGTTCTCGCAGTGACACAATAGGGAGAAATGTGAAATCAAGTCGCAGCCGGTCACCACCCACCTTAAGAAAGTACACAGTCGTGGCCGCGAGGGGAAAGGCGCGCGACGAGGAAGAATCTACCGTGGCAAATTCCCTCTCTATTGCGGTGAAGATGTCTTGATCCGAGCTCGTGGCGGGCCTCCTCTACACCAACACACACAAGGTGGTTGTCCGTGTTTTTGGCTAGTGTGGTTGTGTGAGGGGGCTTTCCGTCCTTCAATCGCCCGCCACGTCCCTCCTCACCTCCTTTCAAAACACGCACACGCAGGCAGGTCATTTACTCTCAGGAGTCCGGCAGCATCGCCACCCAGAGATTCCTAGAGTACCCCATATCCGAGGATCGCGGGCTAAAGATGTACCCGGCCAAGGCGAAGGATTTCCTCGCGGAGATCTTCGGGAGTTGAGGAGAATTACAATGGTCGTGTGAAATTCATACTGGTCAGAGATAAGGACGGTATATACATTGAGTCAAGAACAAGATATGTTTGTACTTTTCATGAAGGAAGTGAGGGGTATATGAAGGCGACAGGAGGTTAACAGGGAAGACGAGTAATTAAAATACAATACTGTGCTTGTTCACATTGAAAAGGAAAGGTGCGCACACATAATCAATTTCGTAGCAAACGCTGATCGAAAACTTAGCTTTTAAGAAAACAGTCTTCGCAAAGAACGAAGGACGAAGGCGCGTAGGCGCTCAGATGCATGGCATGCGTCGCATGCCTGACAGCACCCGAGACAAGTCCTTGCCCATTTGGCCTTTAGGAACACATTAGGAGCCTCCTGTGGCTCTTACACACCCTAGAAATGTATGTATTTCAGTCGCACTTTATTTGAACTTTTCGCACTGCGACGTCCCCACTCACACGTTTGACTCCACTTTGATTTTCCAAGCGCGATCATTCCCTACGGATGCGACCTGTAGTTGTGTCGGTGGAGCAGTGTCGCGCATTCTTGTTCCGTTCCCTTCGCCTGTGGAGGCTTTCGGGAATATACCTCTTACATTTCTTGGTACGGGGCATGGTGCCGTGCTTCGTTGAAGTTATAATATGTCTATGCTTGTCATGGTTATCCCCCGTCTTTCATCGATGATTGGCAGTAATTGCGAGCGTCATCCATGTGGATGCATCGTGGCGATGGCGATGGCTGGTCACGCTCCCCGAATACTCGTGTAGCATGTCCAGATTAGAACCAAAAACAGAGCCGCGCATCACTCACTTGTCGCTGCCCTCGTATATTACAGTGAATTGCTTTGCCGAAGCATGACGACAGCAGCCAAATCTACATGGCACTCCAAGCAGGGCGAAGCAGCGGACCTGGGCAGCTGGAGCCTCGGCGGGCAAACATCTCGTCAATTTTCTGTTCTCGACATGCCTGCGCACACGACTCTAAAATACCGTAAGCCCGGGCAAGATACCGTTTCCGAGCTTCAAAAAAAAGATCTTCGGATAGTTTTAGACGAGAAGGAGCGGGAAGCTCACTTGATAAAACTGCAGGAGCGTGGGAAAGGAGGGGACCTGCAGGCTCGAGAAGAGTTACGGCATTTGGAGGCAGGAGAGGCAGCGGCCACGCCCTTGCTACTAAAGGACAAAGAGGAATTGCGAAAAGCAATACAACGATTTGATGATCGAGACGATGAGGTGGATGATGATGACGATCACGCTGGGGACAGAAACGGGGAGGAAGAGAGCGACTTGGACAGCAGCGATGATAGTGACGACGAGGATGAGGACGAAGAAGAGCTACTGCGGTTGGAACTGGAGAAAATAAAGCAGGAGCGGGAACAAGCACGTCGAAAGCAAGAGGAAGAAGAAAAGGCAGAGGCCGCGCACCGAAAGGAGGAAGAGATTAACGCTGCAGCGCTCAAGGGCAACCCCCTCCTCGGTGGGGGCAGCGCACAAATGAAGCGCAAGTGGAACGATGACGTGGTTTTCAAAAACCAGTCGCGAGGAGAAGGCGAGAAGAAGAAAAAATTTGTGAACGACACAATTCGCAATCCTTTTCACAAGGCGTTTCTGCAGCGATACATGAAGTAGGTCGATACCCCGGATGGCTGTAGGATGGAATACCTTTTGGCGGTACGCATAAGTCAAAGGAATGTGTTGAAAAGTTAAAAGCTTAAAACAAAAACGTGTCAATACTTGATTTGCTTACATACGAATCATACTTTTCCTCAGTGAAAAGTTACACTTTTTTCAGTGAAGTGCTATACTTTGTTTCAATAAAGTATTTTTTCACAACCTCCCCTTCTTAAATCCCAGGCATGCGACTGGTGTATCCACACAGATCTTAATTTATTTCAACGAGTTACTTGTACGGCGTGCAGCGGCAGCTCTCTGAGAACCGGATTTAGATGTGGCGTTTCGCACCTCAGTGACCTGACAGTAGGCCAGCTTATCCTCACTCTCACTCAGGATAAAGACCCGCACACGCAAAACACCTCCCGCAGCTGCTCCCCCCCCGGGGAGTCTATGTTCCGCCACAGAATAAGGCTTTGACGGCATAGTAGCAGCGACGTCCTCTTCAATTTCGAGCGCCTCTCCAGGCACCTGCTCTCTCGAGCTATTCTCAAAGCTTTCTTTCGCCAAGTGGAGGATAGTGAATTCCCCTCCGTACCCCTGCACGACGTCGTTGAAAAATGGACTGCGTTCCACCAAAGAGAGAGAGCCGGCTCCGGCACGCTCTTTGACGAAGACAAATCCGGTACGCTCCGGTGCCTCCAAGACCATGGCCTCTAAGAAGGCCCTGTACTGGGACGCCTGGACCGGTGCTTCCTGCGAATGTAAGCGGGACTCCCTTTAATAGGCCATCGTCAGCTTTTCCATTTCAATAGGACTTACGTTTGAGAGCATGCAGTCGTCCAGAGAAACGAGCCGGTCCACTGCAAAAGTCGACGTGCCGTACACCCCGTGGATGCGGGGCGGTGACGCCGGTTCCTTCTCCTTCCGACGTTTTTCTTCCTCCTGATGCTGCTCGGATTGCAGGACGGGAGAGTATATTATTTAGAGGCTTACCCACCGAGGCGTGGTAGTGTTCGAGAGGGTCTACATAGATTAAGCCATGTTCTGTCGTCCTGCTGCTCCACGTACCTGAAGCTGATCCGCCAATTGATCACCGAGATTCCCAATGAAGAAAGAGGTAACGCAGCTCAAACCCACCGTGACGACGGCTATTTCGAATACCACGAAATAGAGGTAGCTTGCCCTGCTTGTGAGGGCTACGAAATTGCCGGAAATGACATTCCAGTTGTTGACGACCAGCAGACAAAAGAGAGTGTCTGTTTGTGGGATGGGTACGTGGCGTTACAAGCAATACACTCATGCGCTCGATTTGCCCACTGCCTCCGTCTCCTCTACGTACACATTCCCTCCACATAGCTGTTAAAATTAAGCGTATAATACAAATTGCCTGGGAAAGGCTCCTCTGTCCACAACGGGTTCGTGGGCTCCACCTTGCCACCGTATATGTTCATTCCGATGTAGCAGAAGACGTGCATTAATGTCAATATCACCGCCGCCTGGCCAAGGAAGGCAGGCAGCAAATTTCCAAAAACCACCAGCAGAGCATTGTACTCGGGAATGGTTTCGAAAATCCTGGCAATGTCACAGCAGGATGCGAAGAGGACGGAGAGCTGGGCGAGCTTCTTCATGTGAGAAGTTGGATACAATCTCGAAACGCCGCCATCTTGATAAAGACCCACGCACCACGCAACAATTGCCACGAGGGAAAGGAGGATAGCAACCATGTTCAAAACATTGAAGCGGTCTTTGATAAAATACTTGATGCCTCCCATGCGCTTGATTCGATAGATGACATCGGCGGTAAAAATCGCGCGAAAGAATGATATCAGGACCCAAAAGCGTACCGAATAGAAAAATCTCCAGAATTCGATAATGGAGACGACGACCACAAGGAGATGGGCTGACACGGCAAAGGCCATCAAGCGCTTGGCGCAGGGACTGTAGCAGCGTACACTCCGATGCTTGGAAACACGATCGTTCAAAGCCGTCATCAGCATCTCGAACTGGTCGAACGTGTATTCACGCGGGGCGTACTGGGCATTTTAAGAGGAGAAAAGGATTGAAAATAAGCACCTTCTTTCTCTTCATTTCCATGATTTAGTCCATTTCCTACATGGTATTCACTGAATCCATAGCTGTAACTCAAAGGGTTTGAATGCTTGGTCGGTTGCCTGGTTGTAGCTGACACGATTCACGACTACCTTGCGAGCACGCAAAAACGGGCGTACCTGATGGGTGTGCCGCATGATCGCCTCAATTTTGGCCCTATCGTACCGAGGCCACAAGCGCCGAAGGACATGAATCACGAGCGCCCTCGGCAGACGTCCGTCTTTCGTCTCGTCTAATGCTTCAAACGCCAGGCAAAGGCCCCTTCGTCGGTTTTGGCGCCGCTGGACTGCGTTGTTTTTGAGCTTGACGCAGTAGATTTGATAAATGCGAACCAGGATGATGTTATGAATCAGGAAGTACGTAATGACCAAAAAGGAGGCAAAGACGATAATGTGCAGGAATCCGCGTTTGTAGTAAGGGAGGTAAACGTCCGGGTTGTTGACGGTGAGGGAGAGGGAGTACAGGCTGACGAAAGCCGCGGCGAAGTTTTCAAAGGCTTTTTGTCCGCTCTCCCCGTACCGGTCCAAATGTGCGTAAAGCACGACACAAAAGCAGGCATATATTATTATCACAAAAAACTCTAATCCTGCGCGTATTTTTCCACAAGACTTATGTTAGGAACAAGCAAGCATACGACAGCAGCACTATGGATGGCCAGTGCCAATAATTATGCCCCATCACAATTCTTCATAATCTTACCAATCCAAAGCGTGACCGATGGTAATGTCTTCATGTAACTAATCATGGCATTGCGCGCGTGTTGATTGTAATAGATGATAGGATAGGCTCGCACGATCCCTGTCACCTTGAGCGCTTGAAGGCCGGGCCTGTTCAGGTTCCGTTTATCAAAACCACGCGGAGAGAAATCGATGAGGAATGAGTCGAAGCACATCAAGCGGCAGGGTTTCTACGTTTGTACATCGACCCCACACGACCGCCGTAGACACTCCATTTACTTACCAGAAAATTCCCACTGAGTGAAAGACCAAAGTCAAGCAGAAGAATTGAGTCCAGCGATTACTTAAGGTCGTACGGTAGCCTTTAGCTTGTATCTGCGCACATATGTCTCCGATGAAGACACAGTCGCAGAGGAGCTGCATGCTTACCTGATACCAAAACCAGTGCATCGGGTCTTCACTACTATTGAAAGACACAGTGTCCGTAGCAGACACCAACAGGTAGATCACACATGCGACGAATAAACCCATTTTCCACATGAATTTCGTTCTTGCATGGTACCACCGCATAGATTTGTAGTTATCTAAAAAGTTTGGTTGTTTTTTCTTTTTGGCATCCATCAAAAATAAAACAGCCTTGAAAACCTCTCCATCGCGCTCAACAGAAACGGGACCCCAGCTAGGCGTAACTATCTCATGCTTTGCAATAGGTGGTGAGTCGTTACTTCGCAGAGACAAAACGCTCTTGTCGTTTTTTTTTAGCTGGCTCTCACGCCGGACCTCATCGTCCTCAACGCTGTTCTGCGATATTATTGTAAGCTTTTCGTGGCGGTCGGCGCCTTTTTGAAAAGAGCTATTGACCCCTGCTGAATCTGTGTGATATGATATGACATGCGCACTAGCAAGTGAATGGTTCAACGCGTCGAACTTTCCACTCTCCAGATACTTTTCCTGCCAAGTTGTACAATCATCCAGCTCGACTCAGACTATCATCTTACGCACCATAATAGATCCTTCCGCAAGTGACCATTCACAGCCCATACTTACCATGATCTTCAGACGTCTGTTTGTTTGGAAGGTCTTTATCGGTCATAACTTGGAGAGCCGGCGAATAAAAAACTTCATGTAGAATGTGTCCGCAGCAGATACTAGCAGTGCGCCGGAAACTCCACCTGGATCATATCATGGTGATCATTGCAGACACATGTCAGATACCACAGGCTCCGCATTTAAACTGGTTAAATTTCCCAAAAACTGGAAATGTCATACGGAAATGAAGTTGTTAGGGGCGTTCAAGTCAATCGAGGATACGGCGCGAGTTACATAATCCTAGCGGACACGCCTAAGCCACGGCCGTAGGGCGGAGCAGCCCGACCACATTTCTGCATGTTTTCACAAGACATGTAGCGACCGAGTTGGCTTCTGATTTCTGCCTGCTCATATTGACACATTGCATCCATAAAGCGCTGGGTTTTAAGTGTCTTTTACATGCAGTTATCCTGCGTCGCCCGAATGTATTTCGTCATCGCCAATTGGAACAGAGAAAGAAGTCATGGGCCTTGCTAGCAAACATTTAGAACCACGATACATTTCCTCGAATCATCCCTCTCATCCCATGATACACAGGTGGGGACATTCTGCGGTGATGGTAGAATTGAGAGTCGCTGGTATGAACATAAGCGGGCTGCCGCTGCTGCTTCTGCTCCTGGCCTCAGCCTCCGGTGAGGCGCAGAACGAGAACTCCTTTGGCAAGGCGGCCGTCTTTATGAATGGGAGATGGACACAATTCGATGAAAACGATGACGCTGGCGTGCCGCAGCCGTATCCACCCAAGACTGACTCGTGGACACTCAATGACACGAGCATCATGGTCTCCATCTCATCGTTTCGGGACTATCGCTGCCCCAAGACTCTCTACAACCTTTTTACGTACGTTTGGGACAGAGATCCGGGAGATACTTTTCGGGTTCAAAAGCTCTGAAAAGTGTTCTTGATCAGCACTGGTCCCGTGATACAAATCATTTTGCCTTCAACTCTTTCCTGTGAGACGTCTTGTTATGTTTTGCGACCGAGGTTTACCGAGAATGACGGACCTTCCCCCTTCCCCCTCTGTACCTCATAGCAAGGCCGCCAATCCTGATCGTGTGTACGCGGGTGTAGTGCAGCAGAACAATGCGGGAGATGTTGATTGCCTGTACGATTACTGCGAGAAGATCAAGGAGGAGCGAGGCATCGGACCCGACGCCTCCGCCGCGGACCCCAACCTTCGCATCACCCAAAACTGTCCGCACGCCGACCAGGTCAAGATGCTACGAGTACAGGCCGAAGACGCGAAGGGGCCAACCTACGGCCGGTATCTGGGAAGCTATTTGGTGGGGGACGAGGAATTCTGCATGCAGATAGACGCGCACATGGACTTTGAGGACCACTGGGACAAGCAGCTCTTGGACATGTGGGGTACGTGCCCCCCCCTCTTCCACACGTTCGATAGGCCTTGCTCCACCCTTTCTGAACCGATCTTCTTTTCTCTCCGCGCACAGGACTTGCGAACAACGAGTACGGCGTGCTCACCACCTACGTGCCCAACCTGGACCAGCTCCACGTGAACCTGAACGGGCGCTTCGAGGTCCCGCAAGTCTGCCGGGTCACCTACACCCCCGGGGAGAAGATGGTGCGGAACGAGCAAGCCACCAACTGCATCTGGTTGCGCAAGCCGAAGCTGACCTCGACCTGGGCGGCCGGATTCGCGTTCAGCAAGTGCCACGCGGACTTGAAGACGCCCTACGACCCGCACTTGCCCTCCCTCTTCGACGGGGAGGAGTACTCCAAGTATGCGCGCCTGTGGACCCGGTAGGTCGTCGGTCTCGAGGCGGGGGCTCCTTTCCGTTGCAGAACTCTCTCGGGTCCCCGACTCACCGACCGCACCGTCTCCTTTCCACCATGCACGCAGGGGCTACGACACGTACACGCCACACCGAAGCGTCGTCTACCATGACTACACCCACGGAGCCACGGAGAAGGACGCCAACGCCTGGTCGCGCAAGTACCGTGAGCTCAAGCACTCCCACGAGCGCCTCCGGACGCTCCTAGGGTACTCCGGCGCGGTGGTGGGCAGAGAAACACCCGCGGCGGCCGAGATGCTCGGAAGGTGGGACCTGGGGAAGAAGCGGAGCTTGAACCAGCTGATCGCCTTCACGGGGGCGGACACCAGGGAGACCAAGGTCGATTTCAATAGCTGCGGAAAGCTGCAATGGGTCCCTTTCGACGAGGGCGACGACGACGATTGGTACGAGGAAAGCAACAGCCGAGCGAGGAGAAGGAGATGCGCCAAGGCAGAGAGCGCGAGAGTGGCCAGTAGGCTTTTCGGAAAGGGGGCCAGGGGGGAAGGAGAACAGGGGAGTGGCAGGGGGGGAGAGGGTAGCCGACAAGCGAGGGCGTGGGCGGGAGGCGGGGTCCACGGCTTGAGCGAGCAGCTGGCGATCCCTCGTGTCAGCCGGGCACACTTGTTGTGGGCTTTGAGCGTCCTGATTATCGCCGCGGTGGCGAGCCTGCTGGCGGCCTACAGGCGCGAGAGGGGCCGTGGGGGCACGAGGGTGGGGAGATCGTTCTGGCCTGAGTTTGTGATGGGAAAGGCTGTGAAGCGGGTATGAATGCCGTCGTATCCCGCTAAATGCCATAGCAAAAAAATAGCGCATGACTCTTTTGAAAATTTTCAAGACCTCAAGTGTTTTCTTTAGAAGCCCTTCGTTCAACCTCGCTCGTAACTCTCAGAGGAGAGGATGGTGCCTCGACTACTGCTACTATTACTACTCCTTCGACTTCTCCTGCTGCTGCTGCTTGAAGTGTTACTATCAGACTCTTCACCGCTACTGGAAACTGAAGAGGAGGGAGATGAGCGAGAAGAGGAGGAGGAAGAAGAAGATGAGGAAACAGAAGAACCAGCAGAGGAGGGGGAAGAAGAAGAAGATGATGATGAGGAGGAGGTAGAAGAAGGTGATGAGGAGGAGGAAGATGATGATGAGGACGAAGAAGAAGAGGAAGAGGAAGAGGAGGAGGACGAAGAAGAAGAGGAAGAGGAAGAGGAGGAGGAAGAGGAGGAGGAGGGAGACCGACGGCGCTTCCCGATTCGTTTCTTATCGGACGTCTTTGCGCCTTTAGCTCTCTCTCGCTCATCCCCCACCTTTCCCAACATTTTGGCTGTTTTATCTTCCTTGGTCATATATCCTGGAGGTACCTCCAGCGAAAAAGAAGGTTGGAGCTCAGGATGCTCGAGAATGGCGCTCTTGCTTACTCGTTTCTGGTAGTGCCGGGCACTCTTACATTCGTAGGTCCAATGGCCGGGTGCATTGCATTTCTGGCAGTAAGCTGCTTTTTTATCTTCACGCGTGCGGTTGTAGGGACCTCGACGCAAGGCGGTCGTTCTCGTATTGCCACTGCCAAGGAGGAGCGAGGACATGAGGGGGAGGGCTGCCCGTTGCAGAAGTTTGATGGTGTGACAACCCTTATTGCTATGCTGCCCGCGCAAATGGCCCACGTTCCACTGCTTAAGTGTTAAAAAACGTTGTAGAAGACGTAAGTACCCAAAAAAATAACCAACATGAGCCGGAGAGAATGCAGAGAGGGTCAGGACGGAGCGGACGGCCAGCGGGGAGTCGGGGAAGGAGGTTACTGCCCCGACCGCCCTAGCCTTGCGCGGTTTCTTTCAGGTACGCAAAAACCTTAGTGACGCTTGGCATGGTAGGTACAAAGACTAAAATTGGCTTGTAAAGGGTATTTTCAATGAAGTGCAAACTAAGGCTCTATCCGCTGAACCCGCTGCGTCGAATTATCAGAACGGTCGTATTGAAATGCCTCGCGAAAGCATGTCCATTGGAATGTATCGAGGTTATTTAATTTCTGTACATCGTTTTATATGAAATGTCTTCAAATATTCACAGCGTATAAGCAGTGACGCACAAGGCTTTAGCCCCTCGGTTTATCCTCAGCTCCCGTCCCTAGACCCCTTTGACCTCCTCGGTACCCCTCAGAAGTTCAACAAGATGGTCGTGAACCTGAGACGCCGAAGGCCGCTGTGCTGGATCGGCCCGCCAGCACTGATGAAGGAGTTTTTGGAGAGAGGGTGGGACGGGAAGGGACAGACGGGAGTCTTCTCCATTTCCTCCATCTCCGTCCGCGTTCGCGAGCCTCCCTCGGTGGAAAGAGGGCCGCCCGCCTTGGATGATGTGCTGTACAAGGTCCTGAGACCGGCGCCTAGTAAAAGGCTCGTGGTGGAAAGGCGCCTCCAGGGTCATGAGCTCGTGCAGGACCAGACCCAGGGAATACACGTCCATGGAGGGGTGATACCGCCTGGCGCTTCCCGCCAAAACCTCCGGTGGCGCCCAATTGATGGTGCTAGGGAAGATCGGCAAGCCGCCCTCCGGCACGCATCCCGCCTGTCTACACTCCCCCACGTCGCCCAGCTTGACCGCCAGCGTCCGGTCGACCAGGAAGTTCAGGGACTTGATGTCCCCGTGGACCAGTCCCCGGGCGTGCAGGTGGCAGACCCCGGCCGCGCACTCCACCATAAGCTCCAGCCGGCGTGAGAGGGGCAGCTGGGAGGGCAGGGGGGGCTCCAGCCCGTTGGGCTCCAAAGAGCCCCTCGTCCGTGCGTGCTGCGCCTTCTCCAGCAGCAACTCGGTGTCGGCCCCCTCTTCCTCCTCTTCCTCCCCCCTGTCCTCCTCCTCTTCCTTCTCTTCCTCCTCTCCCTCCTCGTCCTTCGCTATCTCCCCCTTGGCACAGTCGTTCACAGGAGCCTCCGCTTCCCCGTTTCCGCCTGTTTTTGTCAGAACCTGGGATCTTCGTCGCGCTTGCCCTCGCCTCGGCTCCTCTGCTGGACGCAGCCGACACTTTCGCTGCCGCTCCCGGCTCAGCTCTTGCTGCCGGAACCGGCGGAGGAAGTCGAAGAGCGACCCGTGCTCGCAGAACTCGGTGACCAAGCAGGCAGCGGGAGGCATGATGGCCACGCCCAGACACCGTAGGATGTTGGGGTGCCGCCGCAGGCCGTACAAAAGGCGGGCCTCCTGCACGAAGGCCTGGAGAATGGCCCGATCGAGTTCCATCGAGAAAAGCATCTTCACAGCCACCCGCCGCCCGTGCCACTCCCCGACGTAGACGCGCGAGTTGCTGCCCGACCGGTAGCGCAAGTCCGTCCGCAGCCGAAGCTGGCCGAAGGGGACGATGGGGACGCGCCCAGAGGCGACAAGGGCGGGGCCGGCGTCGGCGGGTGGGGAGGGCCTGGGCGAGGGAGAGGAAGCAGGGCTGGAGGGGCCGTGGACGGAGGCGGGAAGGCCGGCCCCGGGCTCTGTCTCCAGCTCGTGCATGAGGGTGGCTAGCTCCGAGGCAGGAACGTCCAGCAGCCCGTCGCTCCAGACGTCGAGGAGGGGGGTGTTCAGGTTCCCCGCCCACCCGCGCGGGTTCTGGTAGAGGCCTTGCCACCAGCGCGTGTCCGCGACCAGGGCATGGTACACCACCCAGGGGAAGCAGGCCCACAGGAGGAGGGACCAGGCGCTCCACAGGAGGCAGGGTCCCGGGAGGAAAGAGTGGGTGGCCAAAAGCGCCTCCCGGAGTGCCAGGGCGGCGAAGACGGCGGACATGAAGAGGGCGACGGGGAGGACGGCCGGGCGACGCGGGAGGACCTTCATGGGGGCGAAGGAGAGCAGCAGGTAGCCGATGAGGGGGGGCGTCAGGTAGAGAAGGGCCAACACGTCCCCGACTACGTTGGCATTCCCATCGGCCCTGAGCAGGGGCACGCAGTACCACGCCAAAAAGGAGACAAGCGCCCACATGACGGCATACGTAAAGCTGTACTGAAGAGTCGCCAGGCCCACCCCGTGGTGCAAGAGGAAGATCGTGAGTCCCTCCGTGATCAGTCGGTTCAGTGCCCAGCAAAGCGCCGCTATTGCCGGGGGCAGATGCCCGCCAAACGTGAGGGAGAGCGCAACCGTGAGCACGTCCACGCAGGCCGTGGCGTAGAAGAGAGAGTTATAAAAAGGGAAGATCAACGATGTGCTGGCACCACCCTGCCCCGCGGACCTGTTCAATGCTGATAATGTAGACGAGGAAGAGGGGGATTCGACAGAGCGTCTGCGATGGTACATGTAAAGAAGAACGAGCAGGACTGCCCCCGTCTTGACGCAAGCCTCGACTACCACATAGCTACCCCCCGATACTTCGCTGCTTAGGTTCCCGCATATGGGTGGGTATGCAGAACTTTTGAGAGTGTCAAGGGTAGACAATTGTGTTGTGCCGGTTGACGACGCCCTGTCTGCAGCTGGACTACGCAATAATCGGTGCATTCCTCCTCCAGAAGGGGTCAAGTGGTCATGGAACAGCGACTGAGAGAAGGAGGATGAAGTTCTGCGAACTGCTAGGGTCAGAAGTCACGAATGAAATGGTGCCATGGCACCCTTTATGTCTATTCATATGAATGGTGACAAAGGGTGTGAGTTTTGTTGCCTTGAATCACTGAAACATAGCTCGGGAACGGGACGGCAGCTTTCGGCTTGACGGGGCGTATCCCGACCCCGGGCGAGAAAGCTCAGGCACGCGCATTTTCAGAATGCAAATTAAAGTTTTACACTTCGACGGGAGGCCTTCAAGATAATGAAGTACATGGCTTGAACATGTTTTAGACAGTTTGTGTGAGTGATATCGTTCGGCTCTTTCTCGGCACGACTTAATACTTTTTTTCCGGTTGCCTTCACTTTCATGCACAGGGCTTCTTTGTTCCGTCGCGCTCAGACCCAGCCTTCCTTGACAGGTCCTCGCAATCCCATATCATCATGCTGCTGCGCTATCTCGTTATAATGCTAGCTATGTCTCCAAGTTGCGCCTTTATACTTGGGTGTCGCACGTCTTCTCTTTGCCGCTTCTCGACTGTACTGCCGTTGCAAATGAGTAATAACTGGTTTACTGACAGCAGCGGGGAATCACTTATTTCGGACGACAAACTAAAATTCGTACATGAATTTATTGATAACAAAGGGAAAAATGTGGTGCGAGGCCCTGCGCAAGTGAAGGTTCCGGATGGGCGCGTTCTCGACGTGCTTCCAGGGGAGGAGGTTGAGATAATCGGAGGGCTTGTGTACCGCACCTACACAAATGGATTCCCCCCCGTGAACGAAGCTCGCCTTCGCGAGGAGGGGCAAGTGGTCCTTGAGATCAAATGGAATGAGAACTGGGAGACCCAAGGTTTTACTCTGGAGGTCATGGGCGTCACGGGCTCCTCCTGTGTGGAGTACACGAACCGCTTCTGCGAGGCGACTGGATGCAGGCAGAACGGGCCCATGGTAGTGAAGCCTGCCTATTTCGAGGTGCCGGTGTCTGTTACACAGAACGAGGGCGTGGTCGAGAAGTTACGTCAAGTTCAATTGGGTACTGCTAGAATTGAATTTTGAACAAGAATAGGAGAGGCGGAAACGGCCCTCTTTTTGGAGGAACTTAGACTGCGTCGACCCGCCTCTTCTTCAATCGAACCATTTCTAGAAATTTATTTAAGAAGCATGTAGGATTGAAGTCGATAAAACTATTATATAATCAGTGTACCAAAATTGTACCCGACGAAATCTGAAAAGATGCCTCGGTTCTTTCTCCATGATTGCTTGACTCCTCCCCCCTATTTACACGGGATGCATGCAGGTCCCCACCCACTTCCGTGTGTGCTTACGGCGCTGCCTTGACGTGGAACCGTGAAAGGCCCTGGCCGACCTAGTGCCGGTGGTAGAGTTTGTACTCCTTGGGAGTCATCCGTTTCTTGTCCGAGAACTTCCCCTTCTTGTGGAGCTTCTTCCACCGCACACGCCCAGCCGAGCTTTCGCCCAGATCGTCGCCCTTGCTATAAATACGCTGTTCCATCGGTACCCCTCCGTTCTCTTCCTCCTCCTCCTTGTCGAAAACCTCCTCTCGGTCGTCGCCCTCCCCACCGTCCTCCCCTCCGCTGCCCTCCTCCTCGTCCTCCTCCGTCGCAAAATGCTGCAACGGGTCGTTGCTCTTCCTCCGCTGTTGGTCCGCCCCCTGCCCCACCGCCCTCTTTCTGCCCGCCCTCCGACGCCGCTTCCGCTTCTTGGTCGCGGGATCTGCGCCCACCCGCATCCCGTCGGGCAGGAGGTAGTCAGGCACGTGCTTCAAGTGCTCTTGCACCCGGTGCGAGGGCAGAATGCCCTTGTCGTGCCGCAGGATCTGGAACTCGTGCGGGTTCTCCTGAAAGTGCGTCTTCAGGGCCTGGGAGTTCAAGAGCTCCTGCTTGATCTCCGCTAAGCGAGCCTCCTTGACCGCCATCCGCGTCACCGCCCGCCGCACATCCTCCACCCGGTACCGAAATCCCTCCAGCTCCTTCAGATCAAAGGCCAGGGGCGTAGGCTGGGTGCGCAGCGCGCCTGTCGCCCCCACCTCGCCCCCGGGACCGAGGCTGTCGGCCAGGGTGTCCCCCTCCGAGGGCGGCAGGGCGGGCTGAGAGGCCTGCACCGCCGCCAGCACCTCCTGCTCCCTCGCGTCGTCCTTGTTCAGGAGGGAGAGGGCTGTCCCGTTGGCCCCTCCACGGGCGGTGCGGCCGATCCGATGCGTGTAGGCGCGGGCGGACCGCGGGAAGTCCACGTTCACGACGAAATTGACGGCCCGGAAGTCGATACCCCGGTGCACGCCGTACTCTGGTGGGAGGAAGGGGGGGAGGGGAGGCGGTGTGCCATGTGGGATAAGAATCTCGGACAGGGCGTGAGACGCGAGCCAGGCCCCCGGCTCGGGCCCTGGACAGCATGGGGAGGATCTGAGACCCGGAACCGCCCCTCGCCGCTCCTTCCCACGCCGGGAGCACGGGCCTCACGGGATCTAGCCCTATTCCAAGCCCGCCCCCCGGCGCTAACTATCTAGCACGGTTCTCTTCGAGGCCCGCTCATGGGGACGAGCCGCCCTCGCTTCACACATGCGTCGCCCTCCCAAGAGGGCTCCCGACCCTCCCGCGCCCCCGCCCGCCCCCACCTCCCCGATTAAGACCTCCCCCGCAAGTCCGCTTCCCGACACGCCATGCATCATGCACTCACCTTTCTCATCCTCCTCTTCTTCCTTCTCCCCTGGCCGGCCCTCCTCTTTCCCCGCGGCCGGTCCTCCACCCCTCGACTGGCGCCTTCCCCTCCTCCCCGCCGACACCTCAGCTCCCCCCTTCCCTTTTCGCATGCTGCCTTTCCCCCCCTCCTCCTTTTCAACTCCCTCTTCCTCCCCCTCCTCCTCCTCCTCCTCCTTCTCCTCCCCCTCCTCCTCCTCTTCTTCTTCCTCCTCGCTCTCTGGCCCGCACGCCGTGTCCAGGCTCTCGTCCGTGGCTATCAGGAAGTCGAAGATGCCTCGGTTGAACTCCTGCAGCGTGTGCAGCCGGGAGTTCAGCGGCAGCTCGGCATTCAAGACCGCGGATCGAATGGAGAACTGCTCCAAAAAGAGCTTGAGCCGGTAGCAGGCGTCCAGGCCGTTCACGAAAAAGAGCCCCTTTCCCTCCAGCACCCCCAGCTTCAGGAAGACGAAGACGAGCAGGAGCTTGTCGGCCTCGGGGAGGCTCACGTAGAACTGGAGAAGCTCGCCATCCGTTCGACCCTCCTCCAGCTTGAGTACGGCCGGGCTGTGCAGGACTACACGCTTTAAGTCGTCGAGTTCGGGGCTGAGGGTGGCGGACATGAGGATGCCCTGGTAGATGCGGGGCAGCGCCGCCACGACTCGCTTCACGTCCTCCTCGTAACCGAAGGAGAGGATCAGGTCGGCCTCGTCCATGACCAGGGTTTGTACCGAGGCCTTCAAGGATATGTTCCCAGCCTGCAAGTGGGAGACGAGGCGAGAGGGCGTGGCCACGAGCAGGTCGGGCTGGTCCCTCAGAAGGGCTTGTTGCGCGCTCATGGCCGCCGCGTCCCCCCCTCCGAGCAAGGCCTGCACACTCACCACGTCTCGACAGTAGTAGGTTAGATCTACGAAGGTACGGTAGGTTTGGTCGCACAATTCTTTTGTGGGGACAAGAATTAAGGCCAATACCCCGCTGGGTGATGATTGCGCCCCCGCCTTTGGCTTCTTGCGACTCGACCGTGTGGCAGGTGTCGTCGAAACAGAATGGGACATGCCGAGTGTGCTCTCTTCTGCCTTCTGGAGCAGAATTTTGTGGAGAGTAGGCAGGGCGAAGGCAGCGGTTTTCCCGGACCCGGTGCGGGCACGCACGAGTAAATCCTTCCCCTCCATGGCCAACGGGATTGCCTTACTTTGTACCAGGGTTGGGTAAATAAAACCCATGCGCGACACCGCCTTGATAAGCCGCCGATCAAGACCGAAATCGAATGCACTGAATGTGCCCGCTTCCTTATCGAGCAACATGCCTGTCTTGTGTTGCCACATGACCAGTGGGGAGGTCGTCAGTCGAACAGAGATTAGCTACTAGCTACATCGTTAAAAGCGCAATGGGGAGAAAAGTTATTTTATTCTAGATCGATCAAGCAATCATGCTTCATGGACATGCATGGATAAGGACCTCACTTGCTTGCCACATACACGAGCGACTCCCTTGGCCTGGCCACTAACATCGCGACTTGATATCGGCCCAGATGCCACCCGGGCTTTAAGCCTCATTCTTGAGAGAGCGCCCGGGGCGGAAGGCCCACCGCGATGAACGGCTCTGAAGACACCGTACCAGTGCCTCCCCTCTTTCTGCACTCACACTCCCCGGACAATCGTGCCCCCCCTCCCGAAGCACCGGGACGAAGGTTATGTGGGACGGGTGGGTTGGATTCAGTGGAAGGAAGCGAAATTAGTAAGATGGATGGCGGGGCAAGATGCAGGGCAATGTAGATGAACGACCTTCGCTGAGGCCTCCCTCGTAAGTGGAGGAGAGGCAGGCCTCAGGAATGGCTGGCCTGCTGCCAGGCTGTCTTGCCAAGGCGTCCACTCTATGGAAGCTTTGGCTGTGTACACTGGTGCTGACATGCTTGTGTCTTTGCCAATGGGCGCCGCCTTTTTGCTGTGCTTTTACCCGCAGCACTGGAAAAAGACGGGAAGACAAAGGCTGACCGACACTCCGTTTCCCTACCACACATGACAATCATGCAGGAGAGTTTACTTCTTCTTTGTTTTGAAAATGGTAAGTGCAGTAGACTGGGGGAAAGGACTGAACAGACACGCCATTGCGAAGGTTTGCTTTTCGCAGTAATTGCCTGGATCTCACGTCTCTTGCCTCCTCCCCTCCCCAATTTAGCCTTCGAGGCTCTCCAAGAACCGAAAAAAGCGAGGACATGTCAGCGCAGGCCACGGCCGCATTGGCAAGCATCGCAAGCATCCGGGTACGTGTCATAATGCATGCATGGAGGGTCATTTATTTTTCGGGAAGGGGAGGGAGGGGCGTGCATGTGAGCGCTGCTGCACTCAATGATTGTCCCTCACCACCTCACGACTTCCTTATTGTCTGCAATTCCAGGTGGGCGGGGTAACGCCGGTGGTCAACACCACCATCGCATCCTGATGGATAAATATCACCCTGGGTACTTCGGTAAGGTGGGGATGCGGCACTTCCACGTCCTGAAGAACCGGACCTACACCAAGGCCGTCAACGTGGACAAGCTCTGGTCGCTGTTGGGGGCCGAGGCGTACGAGGCGGCGAAGGCGGGCGGAGGGGACAAGGCCCCGGTGCTGGATGTGACACAGATGGGGTTCTTCAAGGTGCTTGGAAAAGGGAAGCTGCCCTCCGTGCCCCTGGTCGTGAAGGCCAAGTACTTCTCGAAGGACGCGGAGAAAAAGATCAGGGAGGCCGGGGGAGCCACGCTCCTAACCGCGTAAATAGAGGGAGGACGCCAGAGATAGGTGCTTTGGAGTGAGGAAGTCATGCCTCGGGGTCGAGGGCTGGTGGGAAGGGTGACGTGTGGGTAGAAGGAACTCAGCTTACACGACAGCACCGAGTAAAGAAGCAAAGGATCGCACTGGGCAAGGAAGGGGAAACAATTGCCAGTCTTTTGAATCGCAGTCATGGTTTTGCCTCGAAGTTCCTCCCACCGCCTCGCTAAAGCTGACGTCTGGCAGCATTCGCGCTGTACTCCTGAGAGCTTTCCTCCACTCTCCTCAATTTGCTTCTTCCATGGTCATCCTCACCCTTGTCAGGCCTCCTCTACCCTCCCTCTCCCTAACTGCTCATGTTCGGGCTCACATTCAAGCTTCCGTCCCTCCTCCCAGCAAAACCTCGGACACTCCATTTCCGTCTCGAAGGAGCACGTCTCCCTCGACAGACAGCCCGCAGGCCCCTCCATCTCCGCTAGCAAAGGTTGCGACCCGTTCCACGGAGCCCGCTCCTCTCCTTCCAAGGCCACGAAACCCCCTCCTGTCTTTTACTTCCCGTTCTGCTTCTGGATCCACGCCGCGACGTGCATGCCCCAGGAGATGGGCGTCAAGAAAGATCCGAGCACGTAGGCAGGGTTGACGCTGGTAGACAAGGGAAGAGAGAGGGGATAGTGGTAGGTATGAAGAAGTAAGCTCAGGCGCGACAAACAGAAGAATCTCATCACAACACTTACGAGTCGACGGTGAGGATGTTGAAAATATTGGATTCGTGTACGCAGTACGCACCCTGTTGTAGGTGGTCAGAGTACGAGCGAGTGCATGGCTGTGTCAGCTCTTTCCTTGCGTGAAATTCCCTGAATGTATCAAACCTTTAACCACACCCTCCCTTTACAAGCTCCCACACAATGACGCACCACCATCAGGGCGACCAAGGAGGCGGGGCCAAGGACGCCGGAGGGAACCTTGGCCAGGAAAGGGCCCAGCACGGCCGAAGAGGGAGCCTTGCCCTCCCAGTACGTGCTGTCCTCCATCATCTTCATAGCGCGGCCTGATGACGACCGGAGTGCATGTAAGACGCGATATTATCAGCTCAATAGATTGATACGAGTTTCCCGAGAACGAAAGAGAACTGGCTTACCGCGGGCGACAACAGGTGCGGCAGCGACTTTATGCATTGGCGCCTTGGGCATGAAGGCACTCGAGAGGCCGAAAAGAGCCATTAGGACCAATAACGCTCCGAAAGTCTTCATCTCTTTGTCGTCTGTGTACTGATTTGGTTTGCTTCTCCCTGTCTGTGGCATTTTGAAGTATAGGCGAAAACAGGACGAGCATGAGGGCGGTGTCGTGCTGGCAGGGACATATTATCCTGGGGTTGAGGACCAGCGAGCCACTTTAAGGCCAAATACTCCCCAACGCACACCCTTCGACATTGAACTGAAAATACAGGTTGTACCCTTATGGGTCTGCCCACCGCGCAAGCGAAGACATTCGATGTTATATTGACTGGGAAAGTAATGCCGGATCGGCCTCGCAGTTCGACACTTGAGCTCGTATCCATTATGGTGAGGCTAGGCGATTAACGGGGACGCAAAAATGAATTTAATTTCGTACCCGTTGCACAGGTCGTGCTCGACCTGCTTCACACTGAAGTGCTTTCAAGTCGAAGTGGGGGTGTGAAAAGGGTGCGGATGGCTCATCTTCAACGTCGCCTTGAGTATCACGGCACCAAGGAACTTCGAAAAGGCGCGCTCTGAGGAGAGAGCGAGAGAGACAGACCAAAAAATGCTTTTCGAGCGATGACTGGGAAAAAGTGCAGCTAACAGATTTCGCATTCAGGAAATTGGAGTCAGTATCTCCTCGAAATTATAAGGTTATGTCCACTAGTTCCTCTTCATAATGCTTTTGTCGAAGCTTGAATTGCAAGGGGTGTGGAAACAACAGACGTCAAACACCACTGATAACTCTGTCACGAAATAAAATAAAATGGTGTATCATCCCCAAACAATTTCACGAGGACGATGTTGCCTTGAAAAAGAAGATTTCGTGTTCGTTTAACCTTTTTTCAAAACCTGAGCTTCCTCGTCGAAAAGGATATTTTCCGGTCAAGAAACACTGAGCCACAGTGCCTTGAGGGAACTGTACTACGTTCTAGCAGCGAATGCTCAACCAGCCAAAACATCGTGCCACTAATACAAAACAACACCACCCTGAATAGCAGCGCACTCAACGCTGCGATTACTTTCAAAACTTACAGCCTTTCAACCATAATCCAAAAGAAGCCTCCGATTTCCCACATTTTCCTCCTCCTGCCGACTCATCCTCATCAGTACAAGAACGCTCTAATGCAATCCTAAGCTAGTTGACTGTACATTCTTTTCCTTTGAGTTGAAAGCCCTTCACCTTCCGCTCCTGTCCATCTCCCCCCTGTTCTGTTCTACATAGGGCTTCAACCACGAGGTCGCCCGTTTCAGCGCCCGCTCGGCCGCGTAGTCCACCAGCCACATGGGCACCAGGCTGTTGACCTTGACAGTCGCCGACATGTAGACCCGCGTCCAACCCTCCGGTCGATCCGCAGGTTGATCCTCGATGTACCAGAATCCCTCCGCCATCTCCAAGATGCTGCGGTACTGCTGGCAGTCGGGGTCGAGGTAGAAGTTCAGGCGATTCTTGTGAGGAGGGAAAGAATATGAAACACAACACAATGAGTAGATGACAGAGTCAGACTATATCCAGGAATCCGTCCGGGCTCGACCAAGATCAGGAATCCCTTTGAGCTCCTTTCTCTGCATCCTCCACCAGAACGCACCTCCTCAGGCGCGTGCTTGTGGACGACCGAGAGGCGGAAGCGGAACTTGGAGAGTGTGAAGACTCCCTTGGTCAAGGACGGCCACCGGGAGGTGATCTTGACCTTGCGAATGGTGGGAATCATGTCCGCGTAGCGCTCGAAGCCCAGGAGCGTGTTCCAGACCGTGGCGCTGTCCGCCAGCACGTCCACAACGACATACCCGCTACCCACGCAGCCATTGCGGATCTGATGCTGCACACGTTGGCCAGCTCGCAGCAATATGAGGTCCTCTTTGCTCAGTCCTGGGAGGTTTGTCGGCTTCGGCAACGCCCGTCGACGCGCCGCTGCTTGGGAGGGGGGCAAGGCGTAGGCGGAGGACTCCTCCTGCAGAAAAGAGCAGAAAAAAAGGGGGGGGGGAGGAGGACAGTTTTAAGGGCCGAGTATGTGGACACACGTGTAAATAGAAAGCGATCGCTGGACAAACAGAATCGAATCCCTCAGATTCCCGGACGGGAGACGACGGCGCGTGACTCACCGTGATGGCAACCGAGGAATGATTGAGCTGGACAACCACCGGGCTGGACATATGGCTCGACCCTGTGCTAGTTCCCGTATAGCTCACACCTCTCGGTGACAAAAGCTCCCGCCGTTGTCCGGGGCGGAACCCACCACAGAGCGGGGTGACAGGCGCCGAGGTGGACGGCCGAAGGAAGCCGGTCAACGTTTTCGATCTGGATGTTGACCATCCACCATCATCAATCGGGCAAGGTGCCCCCGCAGCTAGACTGACCAGCGACAAAAGGCACAATGCCATGACCCGCTTGGCCTCAAATAATGTCGTGCCGTCTCCCCCAGTCCGCGTCAGAGCAGCAGCTGGAACAGAGGGGTCTGACGAGGCAGACAGCCAAGAACAAGACGCTTCGTCTCCACCCGTGCTGCCGCTGTCATTGGTGCTTGTCGCTGCTCTAAACATGTTGGGTAGCTGCGTGGAGTATCAAAAATCTACTCTATCGAAGCAAAAACGAAGGGTGAGGGATTAGCAAGGGGAAGCGGGAAAACACCAAGAACACGCACGTCTACGACGACAGAGCCGAAGCCGCAAGCAACGGTCAACGCGCTCCACGAGATGCCGGACAGCGTGGAATAGAGTATGTATGACACCGTCTCGACAGTCACAGAAGAAGATTAAGCAAAAGGCCAATGTGTGCTGGAAGGTTTCGGTCAAGTTGGCAAAATGAAGCGTGTAGCCAGAAGACGTGCTGACTCGTTGCGGCCGTCGGACACGTCGCTCGGCAGATGGATGGATTGCCCTCCCTCACACACAGGACATACCCCAGCCCGGAGAATAGGCACCCTCCCTCGTGCCTTTTAGCTTCTCATTATTTCACATTTTGAGTATTGTTGTCAGTCACCATGCGCCTCGTCAGTCAACAAAGGCGGCTCCCATTCCTCTACCTCGCAAGGAGGAGCCTCCTCCCACAGGTCCCTAAACCAGCGATCTGCCCAGGACGGCCCGTGCTCGGCAGTTCCCACCCCTTCTCCCCCTATCACATCACCTGTTAAAGGCCTTAGCACCATCACCACGCCCCCCATCATCATCGGAACCGTACGACGTCGCGTGTGTTCACTTAATCCCATATCCTTCTGAATTGCCTCACTGTCTCGCTCCTCCACTTCTTCCTCTTCCTCGACCGAAATTTTTTCATCCCCTTCTACGAGTAAACTTGTCCCATCAATTACATCTTCGACCTCATAATTTTCTATCCGCAGCGCGTTGACAAAGTTACGAAGAGTTGCTTTGTTGTCTCTGTCGATAAAGCTCAATACAAACCGCCCACGCGGCTGAGGTTCCTTACTTGGCCTGACTTTCGCAGCCCCAACCGTCGTCTTTTCCTTCCCATTCCTTGAAAGCAACAACACTCGAACACACTGCAAAAGTTGGCGGATATTGTCTTGAGAAATTGAAGGGTAGAGGATGTCGCTGCCAATTATAAGCGATACAGGAGGCTCCTCACCTCGCACCAAGGAACTTGCCTCCTCCCTGTTACCCCAACGGAGCCGCATGACGGCCAGTTCCGCGGTAAGGGCAGCGGAGAAGTCGACGAACTGTGAGGAACAAAGAGTGATGTCTGCTTCCCGGTGGTGGTTCCTGGCGTTACACTGCAGGAGTGTCACACTCTCCAGGTCCCCGTCTGTCAACGTGATGCGTCGCCTTGCGGGGTTCTTCGGTCCAAAGGGGTTTGAAGGAAGCGACAAATGGGACAACAGCAGTCCCGCTAGACCTGTGGAGCCTGCCCCTAGCTCTACGACATGCTGTATGACAGAGGTTTCCACCAAGACCTTGCGTCTGGACAGGAGGTATGCGCATAGAAGGAAAGACCCGGGCCAGAGCAGCAGCCCTGTCCGATCCACATGAGAGTCTCCCTCCCCCCCATTGAGCAGTTCGCCGCGAAAGGATTCGCAGCATTCAATTCGAAACCGCAAATATCCAGCAGCTTCGCTGCCAATGATGAACACTCTCATGCCTCGGGGCTGTTTCGACTCTGAAGTTGCTTCCGGGAATGATTCCTGAGGACTCATCATCGCTCCTCACCACCGATACGTGACCTTGGAAATGTAGCATAATAATGATCAAAGGATATACGGTATATCACATCCATAGACGAGCTAGAGTGCCACACACATAACCTTTTAGTATAGAAGAGTCAACGACTATGGCAGAAACCCAACCTCCCCCCCCCCCCCCCCCCCCCCCCCCCCCCCCCCCCCCCCCCCCCCCCCCCTCCCCCCCCACCCCCCCCCAGCGCGCTATTTTTTTTTTTTTTTTTATCTTCT
>Ga0102934_1000029_pt1 | contig 67528 bp, 55 predicted proteins | sample SalPonR2_A_D1_MG_FD_78175 | JGI IMG/M metagenome (GOLD analysis project Ga0102934, IMG submission 78175) | Salt pond soil microbial communities from South San Francisco under conditions of wetland restoration - Salt Pond MetaG R2_A_D1_MG | ecosystem: Environmental > Aquatic > Marine > Intertidal... | reverse complement strand
GGCCGATCGAAGTCGTCGCCAAACGTCAAGTGCGTCAACTTCTGCGGTAGCACCACGTTAGCAAGCGGCTGATCGAAGTCGTCTCCGAACTTCAAGTGCGTCAACTTCGGCGGCAACTTCACGTTGTCGAGCGGCTGATTGAAACTGAGGCCAAACGTCAAGTGCGTCAACGTCGTTGGCAGCATCACATTGTCAAGCGACTGATTGAAAAAGTAGTCAAACGTCAAGTGCGTTAACGCCGTTGGCAGCGTCACATCGTCGAGCGGCTGGTCGAAATCGTTGCCAAATGTCAATTGCGTCAACGTTGGCGGCAGTGTCACCCTATTGAGCGCCTGATCGAAGTCGCTGCCAAATGTCAAGTGCGTCAACGTCGGTGGTAGCGTCACATGGTCGAGCGGCTTGTTGAAGTAACGAGAAAACGTCAAGTGAGTCAACATTGGCGGCAACGTTACGTTGTCAAGCGACTGATTGAAATAATAGCCGAACGTCAAGTGCGTCAGCCTTGGCGGAAGCGCCACATTGTCGAGCGATTGATCAAATTCGAAACCGAACGTCACGTGCGTCAACGTTGGCGGCAGCGTCACATTGTCGAGCGGCTGATTGAAGCCACCGCCAAATGTCAAGTGCGCCAACGTCGGCGGCAACGCGTCCATCTGATCGAGACGATCAACTGCCGCAGATTGATACTGGATCAGGATGCCGTCTGCGAATTGCTCGGCGGCCTTGTGATCGACAATCGCGTGCTGCTCAATCAACCAGCAACGCTCTTTGCTATACCGTTTGCAAGTCGAAACGTAAGCCAGAGTCTGCTGCAATCCGACGAGTGAAAACAACGTTTCGATTAACGGCTGTAAAAAACGTTTATTGTTCATCTCTGGGATTTGACTTGAAAAGTCAGGGTGATTCAATAGCCGTTTTCTATGATAGTGAGGACTTTTTTATACTTTCAGCAACGCTTTTAATCGATGGGCAATCAAGCAATTCTCAATTCGGCAACGCAAAGCGCGCCCGCAAAAAGTTCAAACCGAGAGTGATATAACGAAAGTGTGCGATGCGGCTCCGTGTTGCTCGCTATTTCCTTTATTGTTATTGTTGTGACAGTATGTGTAGAAATGGAAGAGAGCGACCGACACGAAATTTGGCGCTGACATTCAAACCTAAAGTTTCGAACAATAATGGGATTTTTTCTCGGCTTTTTAGTAACCCTATTCTTATGTCAACTGACAGCAGCTGTGTGTTGCGTCTGTTTTGCTTACATTGCAAGGTCCAAAAAGGTCGATTTCCGTTCAAAGAAGAACACATAAAACTTGCTACTCGTCGCACGAAGCTGATTTATTTCGACAGTTGCAAATAAAAATCCTGTGGTGTTTATTCAAAAAAACTGGAAAGCACCAACTAGTACATAAAACCACAAATCGGCGCCGCATATGACTTTGAGCGGTGCAGCTGTGCGTATAGTTATGTTTTGCAATCGCTTTTTGTGCTGTTGTGTGGACGACGATAAGACGGAGCCAAACGACTCGGAAATCGATCGCTGCCTTGAAAAAAACAGACAGTACAAGATTTTGAGCGAAGTGGACTATCCACAACAAGATTGGTACCACTCACATGTTCAGTCTGAAGAGGCAGGCGCCAATGCACAAGTCCCGCTCTTTGTTGCTAATACCCAATTTCAACCGACGACTGAGCCAAATTCAAACGCTATGCATCGCAAACCGACGCCACAAATAAGCTTGGGAGACTATGCAGAAAGCCAGAGACGCCAAACGATAAAAAGTAGAAAGAAAGAAAAATAAAATAATATAGTCTCTTTTTTTGGTGCGGTGCAGCGTCTGTCGTCGAAGTCCCGCCAAAAACAGTTCAGGAAAGAATTTTCCGTCACCGCTTTCCAACTATTTCAAACGCACGTTTACCGACATAATAGCAGTGCAAGTGTTATGCCAAGAACAAGAGCAACAAAAAACAACGATCATTCGCCTGTGATTAAACGTCGACGCACTGACGAGCGGAAGTCTAATCGAGTGCTTGATGACTCTGTCGAACAAAGCAGCGATAATCGCATCCTTGTGCCGGCCAAAAACGAAAAGCTGCAAATGCGCAAACAGACTCTGAACGTAGCTGACAGCGACAAAATTACGGCATCCACTGGCAGGTTGGGGGTTTTCGGCTTGGCAGCTGAGCGCGCCAATATCGAGGCAGCGCGCGCTGAATTGGCCAAATCTGCAGCCAACCGTCAACGTGCGGCAGTGCACAGCAGACCGCAAACACTGAGCAGCATTGCCAAAACAATCGCTGCCGGAAAAGAGGTTCAGTCGGATGCTGCTCAGGAAGCCGCGAGACAAGTGTCTCACAAACGCAAGCGCAAAAATTTGGCACCCACTCCGACAAGCGGTATCACCGCCACAAAAGTGACTACGTCGGCCGATGCTCCGCGTCAAAGCAACTCGGCTGTAGCGTCGAGCAAAAACAAGCGTTGCTGCAAAAGTGACTTGCAGCGATGCTTGCGTATCGGCGATTGGATTGAAATTTCTCGCGTTAGTGAAGACAAATTGGCAGAGAAAAACGGCGGCAATCGATTGTTGGCGCAGTTTGACGGCCAAAATTTCATTGATCATCAAACAGAGACCAAGTACCGATCTTTGTCTTCGTGGGTCAAACGACGAATGGTGGACCTGGGACTGCTGAGTCCCAGTTCCAACATCAGCGGCTGGGATTACGTTGTTATGCATCGAGAAGAGGCCGACGGCACAGTGTCTACCAAAAGTTTGCGCGTGCTGGTCGAGCAGACCAAACAAAAAATGCAAATGATGCGGCGCAATATGAAAGAGCAGTATCGAAAACAGCCCAAAAGCGAATTTTTCGGCGGCAGCGATATGGGCCAGATTGCTTTCGCATCTGCGCCCAACGCCCTTCAATTGAACAGAAGCGCGACCTTTGAACTGCCGACAGCCATTTCACTCAACGATACCGTGTCTGCTCAGGCGCAGACCCAATCGCTTCATTCGCAGCTGCTCAAAGCGCGCGAACAAGTAGCAGAACTTGAAAAACAACTTTACACTCAATAAAAAACAGTTTTCTTCGGCAAGTGCAGCAATCGCTGGTTCATTCAATAGCGAGAGCGGCTTGCAGCTGGCTCAGTTAAAAGATCTCCGCTTTTAACAATGTCACGTTCAGCCGACACATCTGCGTCTAAAATTGCACTCTCATTGCCTGTGGACGCTTCCCATTTTGGCGGCATAGTTGCTGCTTTCGTGTCATTCGTATGATGTGCCATAGAAACTGGCTCCTTCAACGCCGGTGACGAACGAGACATCCGTCTCGAGGCAGCTTTGTTTTCCAAATCGGGCACAGAAGCTGCCAAAGGCAATCTGGCTGATTTGTAGTCGGCCATGTCAATGTCGTGCTGCTTCCGCACGGCACTGGCAGATACACGTGTTGTCGATTTGATGGCCGCGTCGCCTTCCAAATGTACTTTTTGCTTCGTCTTGCTTGCTGTCGGTGGGGCTAGCTTCTGGCTGGTCGCTCTGTTTTCTGTCTCTTTGGCCTCCTGTTGTTCGCGCTGCATGCTTGTCAATTTCAAGAAAGAATTGTTGACATCGTTCTGAGCAGCCAAGGCTTCGCCAGACGACATTGTCGACACACGCTCGTCAAAAGTCGCAAAATTATGCGCACCGACGCCTTTGTTTGTGCTCATAAAGAACGGATTAGGTGAAGTTGTTGATTGCGACAAAGCGACTGCTTCACGTGGCCCCGTACTGGCCATTGGCATCTTCGCTGACTCTTCGTTCGGCTGCAATGCGTAGCTTTGTGTTTTGATGTTTTGAGTTTGCTCTTGCATCAGAGAGTTGTCAAAGTCGGCAATGCGCGGTTTCAGGGCGACTTCATCGTTTCGACTGCGCAACATTGCCTGTTCGCTATTGACCAGCTGCATCGTGCGCTCTGCTATGTGCTGACGCAACGAGGAAAAAGCTTTGATGGCTGTATCGTTGAGGCTGGCACGCAACGAATCTTTGATCTGCTTGCGTATCGCGGCGCGATTTTCCAGATACTTCTGAGACCGGACTTGGCGCGACAAGTAAGTTGGATTGCGATCCAGTTGACGGGCGGCTTCACAAATTGCATCAACGAACAAATCGTCAAACGTCAATCCAGTTTGAACATGAAAGCGTGCACTATCGCTTCGTGTCTGAGCCAATGTCACGAGTTCGTGATCGCCGGCAACCAAGCTTTGTGTCAGTGTGCGAACGGCAATCAAAGCCATGGTGCCAAGATGCTCAAAGCTGTGCTTGCCGCCACGCATGTGCTCCAAAAACAATTGAACGCGTGACTCGGGACGTTTGCGCACAAATTCGCGCAGCAAAGTTTGAAATTCGCGCGGCTCTGCTTTGCTGTTGCCCTCGGCACGCACCTTTGCCTCGCCGTACAACTGCTCAAGAAACTGCATCATTGGTATCTCACTTGCCCGCAGCAAGTGATCGAAGTAGGTGTCGAAGTTCATCTTGGCCGAAGTCTGGCTCGATGACAATACCGACGGCTCTAAGTTTACGTACAATTGTATTTGAGTTTGAGCCTGTCGAACATCGTCGTTTGCAAGTGTCGTCATTGCGACAATTGGAATGTATTGTGTTTGCATTGTAATCAATTGGCACACAAATAATTTGCGCAGATATTTATTTTCGACAGTGACGTGCGACGCCAACAGTTCACGCGCGCACGTCGACAAGTAGGAAAGTGTGTGATCAACACCGACATAAAGAACAGCAAGCGCTCAATCAGTGGTTGTGAAAGACGTTCACTGTTCATTTTTGCGGATTTGACGTGACAGTGATCATCCATAGTCGTATCAAAGTCAGATCTGATGGCAGACAGTCCACCTTGTTCGATACAATCAACTTGAGCGAATTGATGATCTTAATGCCACCAACAAACTGTTGAGATATCTTGCAATTGACAATCCCGCTTTGCTCGAATAACCAGCTTCGTTCGTGCCTATACTTTGGCAGGTCGATACGTAGTCACGCTGTTTGCCTGCAAGCAATTTATTCATTTGTCCGTCGACCGTTCACGGCCTTGACCATGAGGGGTCGCGATTGGCACACACAGAGGCTGCGGCAACTGGTTTTATTGCAGAAGCAGTCTTGCATATATGCACCATCCTGCGTTTTTTGTACAAATTGAGATGGACGACATTACAATCAAATCAGAGATGAATCGAATTGGCAGTATCGTGTCCAAAATTAAAGGCATTGAAAATTGACTGCGAATGATTTATACTACTCAATGGTAGGATCTGTCAAACAGCCGCCAACCGCTGTGTAGCGTATTTTATGCTCTTCAATGATGGCGTACGAAAATACATTTCTTGACTTGAGAAAGTCGTTGAGCGGAATGAGAAGACCGGATTTATCGCAAACTACTGTCCGTCGACTTGATCTGTCGTACTTGATGTGGCGTTTTTCGGATCGATTGATCGTGTGCGCTCTAAAGTGGGCAAACGTAGGAACGCTACTTTGCGGCATATTGAGAGCGCGAGTGCCAACAGTGCGGCAAAAAGCGTTCAGATCGCAGAGAAACTCCTCTTTGTCGAAAAGACAGTCCATTTTGTTTTCTTGCTGGTACGCAGACAGTTTAAGACCCTGGTAGCCTCTAAACAAATTTAACCAGCTATTGGCCAACTCGTTCGTGCAGCCGACTTTGGCCCGTTTGAGCGGCGGTTCTGCAAGTTTGTCAATGACGACGCGAGCCTGGTTCTGTTGGCAAACGCCGTTTCCCGCAATGTCTATAGACTTGCGAGACAGACTGTCAAATGAATTTGGCATCAGTTCGTGCAGGTCAAGCATCAATCTCAGATGATTTTGCAAAGCACGACGGCGTTTATGATTCTCAGGCTTTTCGCTGTTGCAATGCTCGCACAGGCAGTGGTGACCGGTATGTGCGTTGTAAATCTGCTGAGTTTCTCTGAGAAACGAGTCGATTTGCGACGCGCCTGTTGTTGATTGTTGCCGCGTTGGCGCAGCAAATAACAATCGGCGCCAAGCTTCACAGTTGCGAGCGTAGTAACGAATATTACTGCCCACACTATCGGCGTGCCGTAAAACTGCATCCATGAAAGCATTTCTCGACCATCTTCGATCGTAAGTGTGCAGCAACAGCATCAGCGTTGAGTACGGGTATTTTGCGCGCATCACACTGTTGGTGCAGTCAGTGTCGGCGTCCACATTTGCCATTAGGTCATTGCGGCGAAACGAGTGTGCATATTTTTGCTGGAAATATTCGTTTGGGTTGAAGGAATGTGCATTTCTACCAAACAATGCCAAATCACAGTCTCCTGTAATGAGGTGCTGTCCCACAGATAAAACGCCGTGCAGTATGTCTTGGTCCAGCCAAAGTGCGCCGAGCACGTCTGTGGCGAAGCACACATTTTCTTGCAACACAATTATGTGCTCAGTATCGTACAGTGCAACGATGCGCGCTTCGGGATAGAGACTCTGCAGAAAAAGAGCACTGGCAATGCTGTCTATGTCGAGACCGATAACAATGTTTCGGTGATCCCAAACCTTTTCTAGCGTGTTGCACAAGTGCGACTCCCAACTCTTTGAATGCGTTTCATTGTTCATTTTGTGCAAATTTGCCGCCGAAATCTGCCAGCTGTGCAGAAAGTTTTCAGTGTCCAGTCAGATCAAATGACAAACAGAGACTTTTCTTATTTTTGTTTGTGGCAATTTTTGAGACAAAATGACTACTGTGGCATCTGTCGAAGGAATCGTTGCAGCATCCTCGCTTGCGTTGAGTGGTGTCTTGCCATTCATAATCAAGAGAAAATGGGCACACATTGTGTCACTTGTCGCCATTGTCGTTGGTGCAGGCCTGGCGTTCCTCACCATTAGGCGCGAAGGCGCAGCCGTGCGAGCACGTGGCGAAACCACTGGTGCTTTTTTCATAGATCTTAGTGCGTGGCTAGTTCTGGGTGCCGCCGCGTTTGCCAATCAGTGGATTGCATACAAATTCTACAATCCGGGTACCCTGTATCAGGTCCGCACATTCTAATGCAGTTGAATTGCGAAAGCAACTTGCAAACTGGCCTTGACAACATACAATCGGTTAAGAATAAAAATAATAGGCACCATTTACTAAAAAACATCACGCATCGTTGAGTCTGGCCGTCAGACTACAAAGCCTATGTCCAATTCTTTTGCTGTGGCGCTAACTGAGGAACAGCGCGAAATTGTGAATTACGTTGCAGAAAACGGCACCAAAGTGATTATAAATGCGTTTGCCGGCTGCGGTAAGACAACTACAATGCGGGCAATTGTCACACAATGGCGCCAGCTATCGCAAAGTGGTATGTCGGCGCACCACAACGCTCGTGTAGGCAAACGATTTTTGTATTTGGTTTTCAATCGAGACGCCGAACAGGCTGCCAAAAAAGCTTTCTACGACAAAGACGACAATGCGGCGTTTGTGCACGTGCGGACACACCACTCTCTGGCTTTGAAATTTTTTATGCAAACACTGGCTGACAAAATTGACAATGCTGAACCGGTGGGCAGAGGTGTGGTCGCTGCTCTGCGATCCATAGACAAAAAAATTGCCGAGTACAAGAAGGTGGCGTCAGCGGTTTGTGAAGACACCAATGCGCCAGACGACGCAGATGGCAGCTGTGGATTCGATGACTGGACTGACTTGACTGACCTCGCTGATATTGACGCCTACGAGGAGCACTGCTTCGATGAATTGTATCGAGCAACCGACGAATCAAAGCGCTCTGCGGCCATTGCGCTTGGCGAATGCGAGGCTGTTCCTCGGAACTTGCTTCCGCTCGACTTGGAAAGCGATCAGATGAGACCGTTTGGTCTGGCGCGTGGCGATCCAGCTTTAGACGTGTTACACAGGTTTTTTCGTGACAGCAGCGAGGAAGCAAATCAAATTGACGGACCAACAGAAGCACATGTGCGCTTTTTGCGGCCTGATCGACCTACAAGTGTGCCTCTGTGTTCAGTGCAAAGACAAGTTTTGGATCGCGCGCGACAAGCGTGGCACGAAACAATCAATGGACGCGTAAATTGGCAAACAGGACGACTGATAGTGTCACACGATGCAACACTGAAACTGTTTTGCGCGTGGCAGAAAAAGTCGACCGACTTCATTTCACAGCGCTACCACACAGTATTATTTGACGAAGCGCAGGACATCGATTGTATTCTGATGCACTGGATTCAAAGCATGCGAGATGTAGTCTGCTATCTAGTCGGCGACGCTTGCCAATCCATCTACAACTTTAAAGGCGCATTGAACGCCATGTCACATCTGAGCAATGCGCAGCAAGATAGCGTTATTGAGCCTACATCGCTCGCATCATTTTATCTCAGTCAGTCGTTTCGCTTTGGCCAGGCAGTTTCGCAAATCGCAAACGCGCTGCTTGAGGCGACGGGTCGTTTTGAGGCGCTTCAGTGCACGGCACGATTGTCGTCGTCTGCTGCAGGCAAAACTCATCTGGCGCGCACAACACTACCTATGCAGGTGAAAAGGGCTCGCACAGCACGGCCAGAGACGCGCGCTGAGATAGTGGCCAAATACGTGTCACATTTGCATTCAGAAAGTGTGCAAAACGACACAAGCCTGCAGCTGATGATTGTTGCTCGCAAAAATAACAGCCTGCTCACTTTAGCGATAAGATTGGCATCGCGTGGCGTTTTTGTCAGCATGACCGACAAATTGTTGGACAAGCTGCGGCAGGCAGCACTGGTTTTGGAAAACTATGAACAATTGGAGCACATTGATGGTCGCATCGACTATCTCGAAAGAGTTTTGCGTGCCGTGCGCCGTGAAGATGTGGCCGAGCAGATGTATCGCACTTTAAGCCAGCAATCTGACGCATATCTCGTTAACAGCACTGGCATTGCGGATCAGCAATCAGCCACGCCTTGGTACAGATTTGTTCGGCCTCTGAACAATTGCGGCGAGCCGACGTTCTCCAGCATCACTTCGAGAGTCTGCAATCAAGTGATGAGCGAGTTGTATGTTCTCAAATTGGCATTGCATGTGGGCGATTTGATGGCGACCAAAAAAGCTATTGACTCGCTTTTAACAAACACCATCGAAGGCAGAGTGCGCCGCGAAATACTCTTGTCGACGGTGCACTCCGCCAAAGGAGGTGAATGGGATGAAGTTTTGTTGATGAATGATTTCCCAGACGTCTCGACCCTAGTGCAAGCGCTGGCCTGGTGTCGCTCGCCAGACGCTATACAAAAGTTTGGCGGCAAAAACTCCGATTGGTCTGACAGCACAATCAAAAAGAAGGTGCAACAATGCGTCAAAAGAGTGCTTCTATCAACAGTGCTGGCAAGCAGTGACCGTGATGATGCGATACGACTCGTCTCCCGCACAGCAAAGTCAGCCGATAGTCTGGAACAGCTGGTGACGTTGTTGGACGAAGAAGTTCATTTGTATTATGTGGCAGTGACACGCGCCAAAAAGATTCTACACATCAATCTTTCGCTGCAGAGGTTCCAGAATCAACTGTTGGAATAAAAACCGAACTTTGTAGTCGTGTGCGTTTGATTTGTGCAGTTGCAGAGCATTTTATTCGACCTCTTGTTCTTCGGCTGCGCGGGCCTCATCGGCGAATGCATCCATCACAGCTTCGCTTTCGCGAGCGACGTCCGACGCCGTGTCGCTGGCTTCTGTTTCTTCCAGCAGTGGCGCAGTATTGCGAATGAGATCCTCTACGCGACCCTGCACGTCTTCTGTGTCCTCCACAGGCGCCTCGTCGGCCGTTTCTTGGTCTGCATCCATTTGTGCGTCGGCCACAGGCGTCTCATCTGCAAAAGCTTCTTCAATGTCGTCAACTCCGAGACTGGTATCTTCGTCGGTCGGCGGCGTGACTGTGACCGTCTCGCGTGCCGAAACTCCCGACGGCATATCAACTGTTCGTGTGGCGGTCACACTAGGCATAGCTTCGCCCTCGTCGTCCTCGTCGTCTGCACTTTCGTTGCCGGTCACAACGTCTACCATACTGCCGGCAATGTCGGACGCACTGCCGACAACACCTGCGCCACCTTCGACGGCTGCGCTTGCCACGTCAGCTGCGCCACCAATGGCACTGCCAGCAGTATCTGCGACACCTTGAACGGCAGCCGAACCGACGTCAAACGTTTTGCGCGCAAAGTCTGCGGCACCGCCGGTGACAGCGCTGCCAGCGCCTCGAATGTCACCTTCAAGCAATGCGCCAGCAGTTCTGCCTACCGTGCCAACGGCTGACTCGCCAACATCGAGCGCGGCCTGGCCAACGTTCAACGCGCCACCTACAGCGGAGCGGCCAGTGTCGACTGCGCCGCGCACCGCCGAGCCAACGGCCTTCGTGCCAGCATCTACAACGCTGCCGATACCTTCTCCGACGTTTGCCACTGTCCTGCCAACAAAGTCTTTTGGTTTCTTGGTTTTCTTCCCGCGATTAATCAGATAGTAGACAAAGCCTGCAATAAAAAGCAAAGCGAGCACCGCTAAGCCAATCAAAGCGATCAGTGGCAACGTGCCCATTTCAAAACCTTTCGCGACTGGCGCTGCACCGGCATCGCTGATCTGTGCCGGTGCCTTCGACGATTGCGCCTTGGCGACTGCTTTTTGAGCAGCAGCTGGACTTGCTTTCGATTCGTCAGCCCGCTGCAAATTGTTGGCCTGTGAAGAAGGCGCGGCAGGGCTTTTGTCAGCCGCAGCTGCGGGAGCCTTCTTGTCAGGCTCGCTTTGCTGTTGCCGCAACGAGGCAAACATCGGCTCAGGCATCATTGCTGCAGCTGCCTCGTCAATCGGCTTTTCGTCCTCGTCTTTTTGCTGCATCTTTTCTTTCATGGCAGGCACCATGGCCGCATCCGACATTTTGTACGTTCCAGGTGGACAGACACGTCCTAAAACGTCACGTTTGACGTACTCCTCTGTGCGCACGATGTCCTCAGCTTCGCCTTGCGACTTTTGCTGAATTTCGTCGACCATTTCGCCCATGGACACCGGCTCACCGTTGGCCTTGGCCTCTGCCTCGACTGTTTTTTTGTCAACCACTTCCATTTCATCATGTTGCTCTTTGCGGCGCGCAAGGCGAGCAATGGCACGCGATGAAAATGTGTCGACTTTGTTGCGTTCACTCGGCGAAAGGCCAGCAATTTGGCGTTCGTCCATGTGCTTGATCAGCGATGAAATACTGCCACAAGACGACTTACTTCCACCGCAAGCTGGGCGGCCGTACGTTTGTGGATTTTTTGCTGCCTTGTCGGCATACATGCCGCCGGCATTGGCCAACTCGTCTTGCATCGGATCTCGAAGCGACATTACACCGTGTCGATATCGATAAATCGCTGCCGGCACAGCCTTGTGGTCTGCAGGGCAGTTTTCTAGCTTGCTGTACATGGATTCCATGTCTTGGGCAAGCATGGAGTCTTTTTCACTGCGTACGCCGTGTCCCCACATTGGCGGCAGGCGAGATTCGCCGTTTTCAACTTTCTTTGCTGCTTTGATCGACATAATTTCTCGACGAAAATTGCACAACTGTTTGCGTTGTTTGTGTTTATACTTGAAGGTTTGCCGACCAAAAAAAAAACGTTCGAAATCGCTCGGCTTGCTGCCCACCTCACCGAATGACTACAGAGTTTTTTTTAAAAGGTTTCTATACACACAGCAATCACGTCACTTGATGTTAAAATGCATACTCTTTTTTTCGACACAACTGTGTGCCGCACACTGTTGGTTGTGATTGCAAAAAACTTCTTTTTTATCCCTTTTGCTACTATTTCGACTGCCGTGCTTGCGTACCACTAAGAGCGACGTCGCAGTTGAACACAATTGGCAAATTTGTGTCAGCCTCTTCTCTCTCGTCGTGAAGATAATTGCTGAAAACCTGTCCTATTATTGTGGCCAGATTTTTCGGTCCTGTGTCGGTGCAGTTCGTTCTCTTCAATTTGATCAACTGCTGTCGCAGCAAATCGAACTGCGTGAACGCGCTCATCACAACAGACATGTTTCTTGCAGCTTGCTGCGCACTTGCATTGCCTTTGGCGCACTGTTCTCTACCCAGACTTGTAAGATGATTTTTGGTAATGCAGAGCACATGTAAAACATCACACAAACTTTGGCAGACGCACTGATGCGCTTGGTGATGTCCTTTGCGACTGGCGTGATAGGCACAGTGATCATTTTTATCATAATAAGAATCCAATCCGAGATTGCTTGCACATGCGCGGCGAGCCATGCCAAAGTCGCAAATCACTGGCAGTTGCTGCAAAGAACCGCCCAGCGCATTGCTGACCACGTAACGATTGCCATCCAATTGATAACAAAAATTCGACGCGGTCTCGCCCGACTGTATCATAACTATGTTGTCGAGGTGCAAGTCATTGTGCAAATAGTTTCCGTGTCGTTGCAACGTGTACAGCGCCGCAAACAGATGAAAAAACAGCAATTCAAATTGTCTTTGCAAATGTTTGTGTGCTGCCAAATCGAAACGTTGGTCGTTGATCTTGCGGCGAGAGGAAAAAAGCCAACAGTCGATGACATGATGTTTGAGCCAGCGACGCAGTGTGACTTTTGACAGGTACTCTGTGCACAATACAAGCTTCACGGACCGTTTACTTTTTTCGCGATCTACAAAGTGGCAAAAAGTGTACGGCAGGCACGGTGTCGCACGTGCCAAAAGCAAATCTCGTGCCAATAGAAGCACATTCAATTCCATCCAACAGGAATGATCTAGGGCTGGTTTACATGTCGGTTCATGAGCGTGCTGCTGCTCTGCCTCGTCCAGTTCAATTATTTTGAGCACTATAAATTCGATAGGCGCCGACACCAGTGCTTTTTGTCGAGTCAACACCACGTGTGATTGTTTGAGTGTTTCGAAACGTTCGAACAGTCTTTCTGTGACATAAAACTTGTCTGTTGTTTGACGAATGGTCTCGGTCAGCCGTTTAGACAGCTTTTCATAGTGTTGCAGACGATTGAGCATAATGGGTGCCAGAAAGTGCAGGGTTGTCAAGCTAACCTTTAGGTGATAGTGAGTCGTGCTGGAAAATATTCACAATCCTTTGACAACAGGTCCATGGAGCAATTTTGCCGCTTAGAAAATATTCAAACTTTTTTACTGCGCGACAATACTTCTCATCAAACGCACACCGGTTCATAAATGAATGGTTCGCCATTGAAGAAAATGTCGAGAGCGGATGATTTGAGTCGGAAAAGAACTGCCAGCGGCGAAGAGTGTGTGCAAAATATTGTTTCGTTGCCAGAGCGAGACAAAATGCTTCTCACTCTTGCTAACGACTTCAAGCGGTATTACTTTGAACAGTGGCGCCAAGAACTGAAGATGCAACGTGGACCAACACTGAAGGGCACCCAAAATTGGACGATCGCAAAACTGGCGGAACTGGAAACACTTTTCAACGAACAAAAGCAATTGCAAGATAGTTTTTTTGCGCAGACAGAAAGGCAAATGTCGATACAAAAAGAAGCATTCGAATCGATTTGTGCATTTCTCGACAGTGTCGACTGTCGCTTGCTGCGCCTAGAAAGAATCTGCGGGTTATTGCAGTCGCAAGATGACGCCAATGATCAGCGAATCGATTCCGATGATGACTGTGAACAAACCAATAAACAGAACGACAGCATCGATCCTGCGCACGACAATGTATAATAAATAAAAATGTCACAGTGTTGACAACATGTCACCAAAATCAAAAAAATGTGTTCTTGGTGACTGAAACAAAGACAACCGAACCATGTCGAGCGGCACAGCCAATGCCATATACGGCAAACGTCTTCTCACTTCCGATTTGCGCGACTCGAAGTTTGCCGATGAAATCGACAGTTTCCGCAACAGCAAGGCTGGCAATATGAACAGTGGTAGTCGTCGACAAGTGCAGCAGTTGCAAAAACGACAACGTGAGCAGCTGCGGCTGCCACAGGAAAAGCTGCAACAAGCGTCGGCACCAAAAGGTCAGCGTCACAACGCTTTCTCGGCATTTCGTTCTGTACAACGCCAAACTGCGCCGTTGCCAGCGCAATCTGCCGCAGTTTCCAGCGAGCCGCAGTATCCGTCAGAAAACCGATTTGAACTCTACTACAGTCGCAGTTGTGCAGCCAGCCGAACGAAAGCACAACAGTTGTTGCAAGCGCTCGAAAGCTATTTCGTCGATGACTATATTCGCGATCACATTGTCGCAGTCGATTTCGACGACGAGCGCAATGTTGGCCCTGTTCATACTACGATTGTGAATTCGCCGCGTTACGTGGCTGTTATTCAGGAAGATTGCATTTTGTACGACAAGTTTGGTGGCTTCCTGCTGATGCCAGAGCACAACATCTTCAAAGTGATGAAGAACTATTGTCAATCTTTTATGCCGCAGCAGGACTCTGCTGCTGGCGATTCGCAGCTTTATGCGCAGCAAAGACATCCGCCTGCCGAGAAGCAGATCGCTGATGTGCGGCAGCCGGAAACAGAACGCGCGCAGAAAGTCGTTGCTATGCCTGAAGATGCGGACAGCGTACCAATGCCGCCGCGCGGCTTGCTTGGCGTAAGTATGTTGGCCAAGCAGGTAGGTGCAGACATCAATTCGCCGACAGCAACCGTAAAGCTGGACGGGCGTGTACCAAAGCGCACCAACGCGCTATTGACGGCCGAGACAAAAGACGACATGAATAGGATACCACAAGCCAATATTGCCAGCATCTACGGCAAGACTAGCAGCGTCACGCTCGGTTACGGAGAAAATACCGACTTAATCAAGAACGACTTTGTGACGGACCACAATACCAAAAATACGCTCGATCGTGACATTTCTGTTCCGCAGCAAAAGACCGCCGGCCGCTCGCGCGGCAAAGCGGTGGCGGACGCCAACGTCAATTGGCAGCGGCAGTACAGTCAGGAGCAGTTGCAGAAACAAAAAGCTGAGCAAATGGTTCAAACACCCACTGCCACAGGTGGACAGCGGAGCGAAAAAAACTACCAGCCACAGCATTTGCAAGGATTGCCACCTGCCACAAACTCTTCCTCTGTCAGAAGCCGTCAACGGATGGCGCCTGCGCCACAGAGCAATGCGTCGCTCGCCACTGAAGATCAGATGGGCACCATTCGTCAGATCAAAGTCAAAAAATGAATTGATTTCACGCGCATTCATTCAAGAAGATGCCCTATTTTTTTCATAGTGCGCGGCCGCCAGTCCGCTGAAGACAATTTTGTCTGCACTTTTATCGGCGTCGTACGCTCGAGCCGCCTCGGCGTTGGCCGGCGAAGCTGTATTGGGCTCGTTCAGCAATGAGACAAGCGACACCATTAGGTCGCTGGTTTTGTAAGATGGCACCCAATCTGTAGTCAAAATGTCCACACAGATAGATCCGTCTGCATAGACGTTGGCATGATAAGGAATCTGTTTCAGAAAGCGTACTTTTGGCGGCTTTTGTGGATAGTTTACTTTCGTGTAGTCTAGGCTGAGATCATACAACTGATCAGCGTACGGCGTGCCTTCAGGGCCCAACAGTTTGCCCTTCCAAACAGTGACATTGTCGGTCATTTCAGCCGACCATTTGTGCTTTTTCAAGTGACAAGATGATCCGCCCTCTTTGGCAAAAGCGCACTGCAATCGTTTTGATTCTTTCGTCAGTCGTTTGATTTTGAATTCTTTGTCTGTCATTGTTGTTGCAGTCTGTGTGTGCAGAAATAAAAAACTGCCAAAATGCGAAAATCCAGTCGCACAAACAAAGACAGACTGCGCAATTTTTTTGTTGCACTGATTTCATTGGCAAACGCATCAGGCTTCGAACATGACCGAGGTCGGTAATTTTTGTTTCAACGCTCGCGTCGGTACCGACAGATACCGATTGGCATTGCTGCCATCGTATCCCCGACTGTTGCAATTGCGGGAAATAGTAAAGCGTTTGGCTGTGTTACACAAAAACACTGCTGACCGTGCAGTTATAGCACAAACAGGAATTTGTTGTTTCCTGCCGGGGCAGACACAACCTTCGTCGGATCGACTGGCGTCGGAACTTTTGATAAGAAAGTTGCGCCAAATCGAGCAAAAATTTGAAAACGCTTGGGAACGCACTTTGGAGGCTGCCGGTGTGCTATCAAACTCGTTTGCGCCCTTCCCGGCCGAGACGTGCAATGATCAAGTGTCATCGGCATATCAAAAGCTTTGGCGCGATAGTAACAGTTCATTTTTCGAACAAAGTGTGACGCAACTGAACGACACTTTGTCACAAGCTTTTCAGCAATTGCAACTTGTGGCCAACGGCGATGTGACTGCAACCGGAAAAATCAACGAAAGCAGAAGCGCATCGGACCATGAAAGCGACGCAAAGTCTTACACAACAGACCAGCAAGAGAAGTTTGCAGCCCTTTACAAACAGACAAGATTGCTGGAAACACGACAACCTCGCTTGAAGAGTGGCTACATATCTAGTATAACACTCGATAGCATCGACGAGCCGCACGCATCACTGGTATTTCCTGTGAACAGTGGTCGATTGTTACTTTGACAGCGCGCCTCGACGCTACAATGAATAATGTACTTAAAAAAGTTCTACATCGTTGCTACTCATTTCGCAGGGAAGTTTTGTACTGACTAGGTCCAGTTTTTGATCGCAGCTGTTCTCTGCCGAATCGCTGCCAAAAAGAGGATTTGGAATGGCGCCTATTTGATTTTTCTGAGAGACTGGGCATGCGTCACGTTGAGTGCTTTCTGATGCGCAAGGCACTGCTTTCTTGTCAGACACTTTTAAATTGTGCAAAGCTGCCTGCCAACTGAGACAGAGACGCAGAGATTTGCTCTGGCCGCCCAATGATTGACTTTCATCGACACGCACACGCAGAGACGCGCTCTGCAAAACTCTGTGCACGAGTACACTGACTGCACGTCCAAAAAGATCAGGCTCTACCACACTTTGCTGCACAGCAGTCGACCAATTGGCTTTCGCGCCGTGACACTGCAGTTCTTTGTCGTAATTTAAGTCCAGAAAGCATTCCGTTTTACCGTTGTCGGCGTGGAAAAGCATTTTTTTTATGAGAAGATCGCGGTTCTGTGCGGCTCGTTTCTGCATTTTGATTTTGTAGTGCGCCGCTTGCGTCTGGCACTGCCTGACAGCCAGTTTCAAATGGCGATGTTGACTGGCGATGTCTCTCAAATGTTCTATCAGATCTTCTGGTGCAAACTTGCACAAAAGAATCGTCTGCAAAGTGATCGATTGCAAAAGCATTGTTCGTTCGTCTTGCTTGAATTCCTCGCGACCGCAGTTGGCCTTCAATAGCAGATACAAGTTGGTTCTTGGTGGCGATGTGTCGCGACCCTTGCTGTCCACAATGTCTATACCAGTTGAAACTGCAACTCTTTTTGCTGCACACAGCGCCCAATCTACGTTCTGCAAAGAAGTGTCGGGATAAGCGTCGAATTGGATGCTCGCTGCACAGCTTTCCCGGTTCAGAGTATGTTTGTGTGATTTGGCAAGCTGTTTGGTGTCTTTGCGACTGTTTTTGCTGTCCGCAGACGGGAAATCGGCACGGGCCACACGTCTTGTTGACAGGGGCTGTCCTGCACTGGTACGAGTGTCCGCGATCCGCCGGCCAGGCTCGTTTCGATGAAAACTAAAAGTTGTTGCGCCCTGCGAGAAATTGTCGTAATCGAACCATGCATTGTTCGACTGACCAAACATTTATCACAACCTTGTCGTGTTTTTTTTTGATTCCCGTGTACAGATAATATAAAAAAACAGACACGCCTCGGATAGCGAGTATTTGTCAGCAAGCAGTCACAAGGCGATGAGCGAAAATCAAAGACAGTTAGAAATGGAACCGACAGCAGCCGACTGGCGCGTGCAAGACAGTGTTGCCGCCCTGGAACAGCATCCTTTTGCGTGCGTTCAACGCCATGTCTATGAGCGAATACAAACCACAGGTGGCATTGAACCGAGGCGGACAGGGCGCACGTTTCTGACTTTGGAAAACTTGCAGTTCATATTTTACAAATTTCTGAGTCGCTTCACCGAAGAAACTGGTGCAGACGTTTTGCCCGAAAACCAGTCGCTCGAATTTTTCGCTGAGTACGTGTTCGAAGCCTACTATGGCATGCTGGACAGCTTCGACAATGCAAGAAATCCTTCAGCAAAAGAGATCGAATACAACGTCGCCGCATGGAACAAAAACACAATAGACTATTTGCTGGTAAGTACAACCAGGGCCTACAATAGACAATCGAACTACATCAAAAGATACAAAAACTACAAGTACGGCGCGCTGCGCATTAATCCGATTCGCATCACATCCAAAAAAACAAAACGAATAGAAGCCAATTTATTGCAAAACTATGCTGCCATTGGTTCTTCCCTTGGCGCACCACTGTATCCTGTGCGAGATTACGACTGAACAGAGAAAAAGAAAAAAAAACAATCAACGGCAAAAATGCGGTCTTACCAATGCCCAGAAGGTCGATAATAAACGATTTTTTTTTGCTGCTTGCAGTCACACAATGTCCGTATGTCAAGAAACCAAACGCTGCGCAAAAAGCATGCGCTGGCATTCTCTGGAAGGAAAATTGAAAGAAGCGATGCAAGCTATTTTCAACGCTGTGGGTTTCGGTGGCAGCGAGAGAACGTATCATTGTGCACTTTTTGATCATCTGTGTCGCATCAAACATGAATTAGAGTGCCCACATGTTCGCTGCTCCGTACACAGCGAAACTGTTGCACCTATTTTTGCAAACGGGGACTCGCAGATGCCTTGTGGCTTTGTTCGCTCGGACATTGTAGTGCAGTGGACAATCAGTCGGAAGCGCGGCACGAAGCGCAAACGCGCCTCAGCAGCAGCTGCTGTCGCTTTGCAAAAGCCTGTTGAAACTTGTGTGCTCGAACTGAAAGCCACTTCGGGACAATTGAACAGTGCGGCAGTTTTGCAAACTTTAAGCTATATGCGAGCGCACAAAGCGCATCGGGCAATACTGTGCAACTTTTATCAGCGGTGCGAGACGGTGCAGACGGCTCTGTCCAGCTTGCAGCAGGATGAAAGTTGTGTCAAAAACTTTCATTTCGTGGGGAATGCTCTCAAAACAGACGATTCAATTGTGATGCCGTTCAAGCCTGTACCAGAAATTTACACTCTGACGTTAGACAATGCCAAAGGCACTCTCCAATGAACTTTTTGGCCACAGCATTTGCTCTATGCGAGTTTGTAATATTTTCGCGTTGGCGATCATGGGTGTACCCTCCGAGACAAATTCGTCATCCAAAGACGGCACTTTGTGGAAACCCAGTTTTTCCAAATCTTCGACCAGCGGTGCTGCGGTGGTAGATTCTATGGCAACACGCGGGGCAACCACTCTTACAGAGGTATTTTCAATGCCATTCGCACCGTCGGCAATTAAGTGAAGCGCACGAAGCAGTAACCAAAAGTGAACATTGTTCAAATTGTACCTTTTGAGCCATTGATTGGCAGCTTGTTCGGCATCTTTGGTTGCAAAAAATCGTCCCCACAGTCCAGAAATGTAAAAAAGGTCTTGTCTGCTGCACAAGAGGCCGTGTAAAGAAGCGACTGTGCAACTTTTTTGACCTTCCGGAGACACAGTTTGTGCGTCAATCACAATCGTACTTTTGGCCGTGGTGTGCTGTTCCGTGCGACAACTCAAGGTCACAGGGCACGGACTATCCGATGGCTGACGTTTCCAGAGTACAAAAACCGAACCATTCATGTCGCAGTTGAAAACTGTTGCTTGAAGAGCAAGAGACAAATTTATTTTTCAGCGGCAACTTGCAGTTTTGCGGTCAACTGTTCAACTGCTTGATTGACACGATATCCTTGAAGCACATAGCTTTCGTAAAACAGCGCTACCTGCGCGAGCGCGTTCAAACGACGCCTTACACGTTGCACCAGTCCGCACGCGTCAAGGTCAAAGCCATACTTTTGTAGCAGAAAGTATTGCTGCTGTACAACAAATTTCTCCACAGAGGTGAGCAATACAGTCAGATTCTGCATTTTTGGCATCGTCACCAATGTCAACATGATTTCGGTCATGTTTGCGGCAATCTTCTTCGCGAAATCGGTGTCGTCGGTCTCACTTTCTGTAGAAGCTTCGCTGCCGCTAACGCACAGGACGTTTCTTTTATGCGCAAGCGTGTACAGTATGTGCAAATTTTGCAACCAAATTGTCCACAAACAACGGGCAGATTCCAATGCAGTTTCAGCATTGCCCAGTGGGCTGCCTTGGGTCTCTGTGACATCCAAAAGCGACAAAAATTGGGTCGCATCGTGCAACTGTATGGCATTCCGTTGCTGCGTTGCGCCGCTGTGCAATCCGGCAGCGGACGTTTTACAGCCATCGGCCTCACAAAGCGCCAGACGCACATCGAAATACTTTTGCATGACACTGGTCGTCAGCGTTTCGCCACTTGCAGACGATTTTTGCTGACTCAAAAATCGGTCCAACTGCAGTGTGGTAGCAGCATATTTCGCGCGAACAAAAAACTCGATCACAGAAGTCAAATCGTCCGCTTGCACGAGTGACATGGTTGTGTAAATGGGGCTGTACAAAATTTCCAAAGGCACACTAGCCGCCCGGTCCATTGCAGTTTCCCACTCCCGACGCAAAAGCAGCGCCCAGCGGAAAAGTCTCCCCAACTGAGCGTGTCGAATTTTGTAGGCGACTTTTTCCGTCACTTTTGTCATTTTGGCATATTTATGCTCATCAAAAGAGCCGTGGTATCCCGACGCTGAAGTGTGGAAAGCCGGATCAGCTTTTACATCATCTTTTTGGTCGCATTCTGCGACTGTTTCTCGTTCGACAAGTGCCATGAAAAGCGAATTGGCCGCACAGCGCTGCCACTGTTCCGTGACGTAACGCACGGCCACATACGAGTTAGCATTGCTGGCGCGAGAGACAAGAGACAATTGCTTTTCTGTAAACGCCCGTGGCTCTGTTCGACCTTGTCGACGCGCCTGCAACCGATGCTTCGTATTTCCGTATCTTTTCGCTTCCAACATGACTGAAGGCGCATTACTTTCGGCCTCTTGCATTGCCAACGACATAACAATGGCTTGTTGCTTCAAAAATTCAGTGCCGTCAATTACGTTCAGGTAGCCGCCGTTCGGATCCAGTATCTTTTTCAAAAGAGATGCGATCCATTTGGTCGTTTTGCGAGCCATTTTGTTGTGTACAAACTCAAAAACAGGCTGTTCTTGTTGCACGCTCTTTTCAGACATCAGTGTCGCTTGTGCCAGTTCTGCTGCAATTTCTTCGTCTTCCGTTGCATGATCAGACGTGGATGTCGACATTGCAGCCGATGTCATTGGTAGATGTGGGTCGTTGTGAGGGTACAATTTTTTTTCGTTGATGGATTTTTTCAGACTGGCCCTCAAAGGACGCCGCCGCCCAAAGTGACGCACTTTACGTTTAGCGCCGCCAAATTGACACATTTGACGCTTGCCGAAAACTTCAATCGGCCGCTGTGAATGTCTTTTGTCTCTAATCGGACGCTTTAGAGCGTGACTGTACAGGCCACATTTCCTTTATTTTATACAAGTGCAACACATCTCATGTCTCAATGAATCATATCTCAATGTATTGTGATCGTCCAAGTGCAACAATCTTACGTCTGTGGGCAGTTGAACCGTACCTTTAAATACTTCCGGGCATTCAGGGCTGTAAATTAAGCATTTCAGCGTGTTCGGCAAATGGACTTTTGCCAAAGAATGATTGTAGTACTGACCCAACGACAGAAACTTCAAACCGGAAGGTAAGTTCACATTTTCCAAAGTATGCACGTAATCTTCGCCAAAGGTCAAGTGTGTCAGTGCAGATGGCAAGGTCACATTGTCCAACGGCTGATTGAAGCGAGAGCCAAATGATAATTGTGTCAAAGTCGGTGGAAGTCGCGCACTGTCCAGTGGTTGATTAAAATGTGCACCAAAAGTCAGTCTCTCCAGCACCGGCGGCAGTTGCACGTCGTCAAGCGATCGATTGTATCGCTTGCCAAAGATTAAATGTGTCAACTTGGCTGGAAGTCCGACATGGCATAGGCTCCGATTATAGTCGTTTCCGAACTCTATACGAGTCAGGTTACTCGGCAGCGTGACAAAGTCCAGCTTTTGTTTGAACTTTGCACCAAATTTGAGCAAAGTGAGCGCTGACGGCAGCGTGACGTCGTCCATAGGATCGTCGAAATCATGGCCAAAAATGAGATGTGTGAGCGTTGTTGGAAATGACACGTTGACCAAAGACTGGTCAAATCGAAAGCCAAACTCCAAGTGAGTCAATGTTGGGGGCAGTTCTACAAGGTCGAGCGACTGATTAAATGCGTAGCCAAACTGCAAATGCTTCAAATTTTGCGGCAGAGTGACTTTATCCAACGGCATATTAAACAGAGAGCCTGTGTGAAGATAAGTGAGCGTTCTTGGCAGAGCAAGTTGTTCCAAAGGCGATGTGAGATAGAATCCGAAAGTCAGATGAGTCAGAGCCTGTCGCATGGGGCCACGCTCATTTAACATACAATCTGGCAAAAAATTGCCCAACTTCAATCGTGTCAAATCATGCATCTTTTGTAATTGTCCGTCGATCGGGTGGGCATAGCATTCAAAGAGACACAAACTTTTCATCGTGACTGGCAGGTCCACGTTGTGCAGCGGCTTGTCAAAATTTTGTCCAAAAGACAAGTGAGTGAGTGATGTCGGGAATGTGACATTGTCCAGTGTTCGATTGAAGGTTTTGCCAAAAGTCAGATGAGTCAAGTTCGGTGGCAGCTTAACATTGTGCAAAGGCAAATTGAAACTGCGGCCAAATGTCAAGTGCGTCAGTTGAAACAGGGAATTTAAATTGCAAACTCGTGCGCAGAAACGCTCTCCAAATGTCAGATGCTGCAAAGTGGGCGGCAATTCTTTGGCGTCTATAGGTTGATCAAAAAAGTGCCCAAACGTCAATCGAGTCAGTCTGGCAGGAAAATTCAATCGTTGCAGTGGCAAGTCGAACCAGTCATTGAATACGACGTGAGTCATGTTCGGTGGGAATGCTATGTCTTCGAATCGGCGCTTGAAACTTGGACAAAATGTCACATGCGTGACTGTTGCAGGCAGTGGGAAGTCTGATATGTTTCTGACGTGCGCACTGACAAATTTTGGCGCAGCGCTGGTCTTGAATTGGTGCGCAACTCTGTAATCGACACAGCCATACTGCTCGATTAACCAAGAACGCTCTGGCAGATAAACTTTACTGGCAGACGTATAGGCAAGCGTTTGTGCCAAACCCAAAAGGCAAAAAAGACGTTCAATCAAGGGTTGGCAGAATCGTTGGTCGCCTGTTTCAAAGTTCAATGAGAAATCGGATTTTTCTCTTGGCACAATTGGCAAAGAAACGTCCGCATCTTGATCTGTACTGGCTGTTGTCATTTCTGTCTGATTGAAACAAATTTTTTGTTGCTGTTACCGTTGATTTGTTTTGAGGGTAGTTTTTTTTCTCGGCACAGCTGTTTCACTTTAGACTGCACGAGAACGCAACAGCAGCGCAAGTATGCAACGCAAACAATGGTCCGAGAGATACCGGCCTCGTAAAGTCGAGGAGATGATAGGCAACAACGCTTTGCGCAAAAGTTTGTTCAGCGAAATAGTTAGTGGCGTTTCTCACAGCCTGCTGTTTGGGCCACCGGGCTGCGGAAAAACAACAATGGCTCTGGCTGTGGCGCGTCAACTGTTTCCCTATCCGAAAGACTTTAAACGACGTGTAATGGAACTGAACGCTTCCAATGAACGTGGCATCCGTGTGGTGCGGGAAAAAATCAACAACTTTGTGCGACAAAAGATATCGGTGCATCAAAAATCGCTTGATCCAGACAACAAGGTTCTGTTGCCACCCGTTCGCATTGTCATCTTGGACGAAGCTGACCGAATGACCCACGAGGCACAGGCGGCGCTGAGACAAATGCTGGAAGATTACGGCAAAAACGGTGTCAGATTTTTTCTGTTGTGCAACTACAAAAGCGACATCATCGAGCCGATCGTGTCCCGTTGCCTTCAGGTGCCTTTTAGTGAGCCGCCGCACGATCAAATTGTGACACGATTGTACAAAATGGCGCGGCTGGAAAACATTGTATCGCATTTCGGCAGCGATGAAGACGTTCGTCGAATTGTCGCACATATTGCCACACGCAGTCGCGGTGACATGCGACAGGCAATCAATTGGCTACAGAATTTGGCTCAAGAGCAGCGTCGTTGTTCTGTGGCGCGCAACGTTGCTTTTTTTATAGAGCGCGTCGACATCATGAGCGGCTGTGTACCACAGACGTCCATCGAAAAAATGCTTGATATTTTGTTGGATGTGCCAGCCGTCGGTTGCAAACATCCTTCCCAACAGGCGTGGTGTGAAACGGCTCAAACGATTGTCCTTGATCGCGGATTGGCAGTCGGAAGGTGCATAGAACAATTGTCGGAAGCGCTGTTGTTGCGCGCGACATCCGCGAGTCACAGTCACGTCGTCGCAGAATATTTGTTCCGGCTTGCACAAATAGATGTTGCTTTGCACGCCGACAGCGGCGACCCGCAGCTTCTGTTATTTTCTTTATACCACTCCTCAGTGGCACACGAGATGACAAAAAAGATACCAGTAGAAGAGTAAACATCAACGCATCGCCTGAGTCAGATCTATGTTTATTCGTTTTGGTCAGATTCGTCAAACACAGCACTGCCGAAAGTTGCCAAACTGCCAAGCCAGACAACCATAGCACCCAGCCCATAGGTTGCTGTAATACCGAGAAGCAAAGTGTTGATCCAGACGTCGTTTACAGACGATCTCACGGCTGCCGCATTCTCTTCCCCGGCAACAGCTTTTGTCAACTCGTCCACAGGCAATTTTTTCAAATTTTGACGTAGCGCTTTGTAGCGCAACAGAATTTGAGTCACTCGCCAGTAAATGAAGACAAGCAACGATGACACAATGACACCAACAAACGCTGCAAGGAGCCGCTGAGTTTTGCTTAGCGAGTTGAAGTCAAACTGACTGTTCGCCAATTCGATCGGCTCTGCCTCGGCGGAATCTGCGCTTGGCAAGTTCAATTTTTTGCCAGTTCGCACACCGACCGCTTCAGGCAGCACAGTAAGTATATCAATAATGCCGGGACCAGCCTTCCGATTGCGGCGGGGTGCAGAGTCGGAGTCTCCTGCCGCAGCTGTCGATGCACCGTCGGCAGGTCTGTTGGGCGTCGTTGTTGCGGCCGTTCCAGTATTCATTGAATTGTTTTTGTTGCCATACAGATGAGAGTAGAAAAAAACTATCTTGTCGGATCGTCGACTGTTCACTGAGCAATGTCTGCCGCAGTCCCAAAAATGCGCAGGGCTGCTACAAAGTCGACAAAGACTTTGCCGATATGGAACGCCGATGACTTTTTGACAGCTAGAAAACAGGTTGTGCGACCATTGGGTCGCGGAAGAAAGAGAACGGCGCAACGGCAGACTCGATCATCGACAACAAAAACCAAAAGGCCAAAAACGACGGATGATAACGGCTCTGAAGCACATCGATCGGTCTGTGTGACGCTGAAATCGCCGGCAAGTGTGCTGCATCGAGACATGCAGCACCAGAAAAAAATGTCAAAAACTGTGGCCGAGTCCTTATCAATGAGCGTTGGTGCCAAAGACAAATTGATTTTGTTGGACGACGATTTGCTGCGATCGCACATTTTGCAGGACAGCGAACAGAACGCTCTGGACAAAGCGTTGCGCGAATTTCGTAGAGAGAACCAAGAAAAGGCAGTAATTGCAAAACTGCAATTCAAAATGCCCGGTGCAACAAATATTCTCGGCGTAAAAGCACGGCGAAAGGGTATAAAATTGGCAATTTCCAGCGAGTTGAACGAAGAGTATCGAACAAAGTTGTCCAGCGAAAGCGGCTTTTTTTGGCTTGCAGCCGAAAGTTCTCTAGCCAAACTAGCCCTACATAACCTCCGAGGTGACACGGAAAGCGGCCTTTTGTGTGCTCTGCCCAACTATTCAGGGGTTGTGCGGGTCAAAATAGACGGCACCGCTGCGGGCGCACAAAAACTACTCGTTTCTGCGACAAATCAGTAATAAAAACAGATATCTTACCGATTTTACGATTGCCACAGTCGAAAGTGATGAAATGAATGTGCCGCCTGCGCTTTGCATGTCGAGTCGGTCTTGTCTGGCGTTCAAAAATATTAGTTTGCTGCGACGAGGTGGCGCGCATACAAGTTGCAGTGCATCACAGACGAAAAAAAAATCCCGTGTGAGGTACGCTACTCAAACAAACCAAGTGACATACCATCGTTGGAATTAAAAGTCATGTCCCGCCTGATCACTAAAAAATCCACAAAACGCTCTGTCAGTGCGGCCAAGTCGCGCGGACCTCGCTCCGGCATTCGGTCGGTTGGCGACCGCGGCGCGATTGCCACATGTGCCAGTTGCTCTGGCTGCGGCTGCGATGTTCCAGCAGACACGTCAGACAAAGTCTGTTGCCGACCGTGCGCCTGCCGGCCAAAAAAAGGCATCAAACAGTTTCGTCAAGGCATTGTAATGACCGGCTGCGGCCTGCCGCCGGGTGCTTGCGGTTTCGATCCTAGCCTGACTTGCGGTCAAGCGGACGTGCAGACCAACTTTGAAAATGAGGGTGTGCCGTCCTCCAAGTTCGAAGAGGGCAGTTGGTTCCTCTATCGCTCTATTCAACTAGTTCCTGACGCAAACGATCCAAACAATTTGATTGTACAGGACGACCCGATTGCAAAGGGTCCGCTATTACCGGAAGACAGCGAGTTCTATCAGCCTCCGACGCCAATTTATCCGATTTCTCTGCGCGGACCTATCAACTTTTTGTACGAGTCGTGGATTGACCCATGCACTTGCACGTGGTGGCGCTTGCGCTACGACGGTTGCGGCCGCCCAGAAGGATACGAACCAAAAGAGTACGAGTCGGCTGCCGATTTGGAAATGGCGCTGAACGAACTGCGCGGTTTCAACAGCGACACCAACAACACCGAAATTGCCGAGCAGTTTGCCTCGTTTGTGGTTGCAGGCATTCCTTCGCAAGTCAATCTCGATCTGATTGGCACCACGCCGCCAATCATTGTTACTGGACCGCAGTTTGGCTATCAAGTCTTTGTCCTCGATACAGCTGTTGGCCGTTACTATCGCGATCCAAACAATGCACAGTGCACGAAACCTTTCTTTCCCAACACATGCTGTGACGGCGCTCAGTTTACGCAGTATTACTTTTCAGGGGAACCAAAGTGCGGACCAGGCCAGACAATGGAGAATCCAGATGGAGACGTCATTGAGTTGGACAGTGCCGAGGGCGAACTGGTCAACAGCATCTGCTATCAGTTTTCGGCAGAAACATGCCGCTGGTATGTCTGTGACGTGCAAGACGGTTCCGACCTGGACGAAGAGGTCGTCGAACTCACACCTCTGCAGTGCTGCTGGAGCGGATGCCGCAACAAGATTGGTATCAACAGCGAATGTCCAGACGCACTGGACAAGCCATCATTGTGCTGTGCCAAATGCTGCCCATAAATTTGTCGCCGCGAGCAACACACGGTTGTGCTTGTGCCGAAAAAAAATAAATAACAACACTTACTGCACAGTACATTGTGGCGTTTATTTGTCGGCTCTGAAACATTGCATATATACATCCTGCACTGTTCGCAACTGGTATTTTGGGACAGCATACTGCAAAAGATCTCTGGTCACCACAATGAAGCCTGCGAACTCTCGCTCGCTGCACACAAACTGCCGCATAAATTTGTCGTTGTGCATCTGTTCACGCCGTTCGCGGCAAGCGGCACGCTGAGCAAAATGTATCGAAGAGCGGAATTCACTACGCAACAAAAAATACGATAAAAGACTGTGCGCGTCTCGACTTTCGAACGTCAAACACGGAGGTCGGCCAAAGTCGACACCGCAGTCGTCCATGGTCAGAAGAAAACGCGTGGCAGTGTGAACGTTGCGTGCGTCCAGCTGCAACAGAAGCATGTAACGAAGCCACTCGTCTACATCCTGGGCGCTGAACCAGCATTCGCGCTTTGGACCTACGTTCGAGTCAGAGTGACGAACGACTCGAAAGCAGCGATATCGATTATGACGCCGCGGAATGTCTATGTCGCATCGGCAAGAGTCAAAAAAGACAACGCACTTGAGTTTTACGCCGCTACCGTCATTCGGCAGTGCACGAACGACGCCATCGCGCATGAAATGTACAATAGTATCGGCAAGCGCCATCAGTTGCAAGCCTTTGGCGCGGTCTGTCGTCGACGGAAATCGAGAGAAAGTCCTCTCCGGAGGGCTGACAATCGGCCCAGAGACGGCAACAGCAGTGTTGACAGCATTGCTGGCTTCTTGTTGTTCCGCAGACCGACAATACTGCTGCAAACTGTGATTGATACGCCGTGCAGTTTCGTGCAAAATTCTATTGCGATGATCCCGCCTGTCTGCTTGATCTGACAGAACTGCTTGTGTGCAACTTTCGGCTCGCTTGCGTTCCTGTTCTTGGCAAAAAGACGCCAACTGGTCCGGCATTCGATGACGACTCATAAAATCCAACACTTTGTACAACGGCTCAGAACGGTGCGCCGAAATCACACCCAAAAACATAATAAGAAACATTTCATCGGAAGTTGGCACTTTTTTGTCAGTTGAGCCAGTCGATTCTGCATGAAAACGATTCAAATTGCAAACGAGCAACTCTTCGAGACATTCTGCGTGACTGTTGAGACGCAACGTCTTCAGCAAACGGCACAACCATGCCAATGAATACAAATTAAGTGTCTCCAAATCGTTTTTGCACAGTGTACTGTGTGTGGCAGCTTTGCTGGTATCGGCAGAGTCGACTGAAGTGCTGTCACCGATATGCAAAATTGACGACAAACTGAACGCGAGAAAGCGCTGAAGCGATTCCCGCGCCTTTCGTGCACTGCTTCGGAAAGCTTTAGAAGGCAACAGTTTGACTTCAAAGCTGTAAAAATGCGTTTTTGGGAAATAAAGCATCGACACGCTTTGTATCATTTGATCGTGCGTAAATGTCACGCTGGCCACCCAGCATCTCGTACCGTCATCTTTTGTAACGGGCTCCTTCTTCTGTTTGATCTGATGCACCAATTGATTGTATAACTGGAAAAACAAAGTGTGCCTGCAACGTTCAAACAGCTGCTCGGATGTGACAAAAAAGCTGGCATGGGAAGAATTCGTCTGCGTTTCACGGTCTGCAGGTGACGAGTAGACAACTACGCGTACACAGATGCGGTTCTGCTGCGTCACTTCATCGCCGACTGGATTCAAATTTGCAGGCCTCGACATCAAGTTTTCGAACGCTGCCAAATCAAGCAGTTTTTTTTTTCGTTCCATTTCTGGTTGCTGTTCGACAGAATTACAGTTTGCGAACGTCACCTGTGCATCTTTACAGTAAACTTTTCTCCTCTGCAAACCGCTGACGTTCATTGTTACTAATTTTATGCGTTGTGCTGCTGCAAATGAAAAAACAGAAAACAAAAAATTGAGGGGCACGTCAATACCGTCATGATCTCCTGACAATTTTTTTTCATTGCAATAAACGTCGCCTTGCGTTGCGCTACAAACCGCATACAAGTCTACTTTTTTGTTGTTGAACTGCCCCTTCCACAATGAAAAATGAACGATTTTTGCAACCGTTGATTGAGCGCCTTATGGCTTATCTTGGATTGAAGCAAGCACTTGCTTACGTGTCGGCGCTCAAAGCGTATCACAAAGAGCGCAAATGGTTGATTGAGCAGTATGCCGTTGTCGATTGCAAGGTGGTTGAACGATTTGTGGGCGGTATTGCGATCAAGTATCGATCGGCGACAGTCCATTCTCTCGATCAATTGGAGCCGACGTTGACACACTTGACGTTTGGCCGGGAATTCAATCAGCCGCTCGACAACGTGACGTTGCCGCCGACGCTGACGCACTTGACGTTTGGATGCTGGTTCAATCAGCCGCTCCACAACGTGACGCTGCCGCCATCGTTGACTCACTTGACGTTTGGCGGTGGCTTCGATCAGCCGCTCCACAATGTGGTGCTGCCGCCTGGCATTGGTTTCGATCAGCCGCTCCACAATGTGACGCTGCCACCGAAATTGACACGATTGACGTTTGGCCTTCGCTTCAATCAGCCGCTGGATAATGTTACGCTGCCGCCGACGTTGACGCACTTGACGTTTGGCGAACTACTTAATCAGCCGCTCGACAATGTGACACTGCCGCGAACGTTGACGCACTTGACGTTTGGCAACTTCTTCGATCAGCCGCTCGACAATGTGACGCTGCCGCCAACGTTGACGCACTTGACGTTTGGCAAATACTTCGATCAGCCGCTCGACAGTGTGACGCTACCGCTGACCTTGACGCATTTGACGCTCGGCTGGGAATTCAATCGGCCGCTAGACAATGTGAAGCTGCCGCCGACCTTGAAGCACCTGACGTTTGGCAACGAATTCAATCAGTCGCTCGACAACGTGACGCTGCCACCAATGTTGACGCACCTGACGTTTGGTTGCAAGTTTAATCAGCCGCTCGACAATATGACGCTGCCATCAGCATTGACACATCTCACTTTTGGCATCGCGTTTGATATGCCGCTGAACAACGTTACACTGCCGTCGACACTGACACACTTGACGTTCGGTCATTCATTCAACCGGCCGCTCGACAAAGTGACGCTGCCACCAACATTGACGCATTTGACGTTTGGTTGGAATTTCAATCAGCGGCTGGACAACGTCACGTTGCCATTGTCGTTGACGCACTTGGTGTTTGGATTTTGCTTCAATCAGCCGCTAGACAACGTGACGCTACCGTCCTCGTTGGCGCAGTTGACGTTCGGCGTGTCTTTTGACCGGCCCCTCGACAATGTCACGCTGCCATCGACGTTGACGCAGTTGGAGTTTAGTCGTCGGTTCAATCAGCCGTTGACTGCGATAATTCTGCCGCCAAAGTTGACGCATTTGACGTTCGGCTTTCACTTCAATCAGCCTCTGGAAAAAGAAATGCTGCCCCTGACGCTGACGCACCTGACGTTTATCGGCAAATTCGATAAGTCGCTGGATCATGTGGCGCTGCCGCCGAAATTGACACACTTGACATTGAGTCGGGACTTCAATCAGCCGCTGGAAAATGTGGCGTTGCCGGCAACGTTGACACACTTGACGTTTGGCGCTGACTTCAACCAGCCGCTCGACGGAGTGGCGCTGCCGCCGAAGTTGAGGCATTTGACGTTTGGTCGTTATTTTAATCGTTCGCTCGACAATGTGACGCTACCGTCCAATTTGACGCACTTAACGTTCGGCCATTGGTTTGATCAGCCGCTAGACAATGTGACACTGCCGTCCACACTGACGCACATGACGTTTGGCAAGCGATTCTGTCAGCCGCTGCAGAAAGAGAAAATGCCCCCAAACTTGCTAAACTTGACGCTCTGGCGACGCTATAAAGCCTGGCTGAACAATTGGTCGGTAAACGTCACTTTGACAGAAAAATAATTTTTTTTATCGTATCCGACGATCTGAGTCAGCAGTCTTTAATATGTCGCTCTTCAATGGTTTTCGTGCCTTTTTTTATCGCGTTGCATTGGACGACACAAAAACGGCATCGACGGCGCCGGCCCGCTGTGCCATCCTATACAGATCGTCGTTCAAGTGCAAGGTGTCGACAGCAAGTTTTCGAACGTTGCCAAATCAAGCAGTTTTTTTTTTCGTTCTATTTCTGGTTGCTGTTCGACAGAATTACAGTTTGCGAACGTCACCTGTGCATCTGTACAGTAAACTTTTCGCCTCTGCAAACCGCTGACGTTCATTGTTACTAATTTTATGCGTTGTGCTGCTGCAAATGAAAAAACAGAAAACAAAAAATTGAGGGGCACGTCAACACCGTCATGATTTCCTGACAATTTTTTTTCATTGCAATAAACGGCTTGATTAGCATTGAAATACACAGTAAAATATTTAGATACACAAAAGGCACGCTCAAAATTGCAGTTGGTGATCAACACCATGGTACACATTTTTGTTGGCATGTCATTTGTGCTGGGCATGGTGGCAATAATTGCTTGTTTTTCTTATATACCTTTTTTCTGCGGCCTCACACAAGTTGGTTTCTGGGGAAATACTGGGCTTTTTGTACAGTTCTTTCTGACGGTAACATCTTTTATCGCTTGCGTGTGGTCGATTATGAGCGATGCAGACGGACATCACTTTTTTTTCTATCCGTTCGCACTGTTTGTGGTTTCGCTTATCGGGCAATGGATTGTTGGGATTGCGGGGTGCATTGATACGCTCCCAGGCGATACTGTCGGCTTTATTGGCTGTATGTGGGTCGTATTATGCACACTTTTGCAGCTGCTTCTTCTCTGTGCCAACCAGATCTTGCAAAAAAAAAATCGACTGATAGAGGAAGCAGATGAGACTGACTCTTTCTACAAGTTCGGTTCCAACTGAATGGTGGTGCGATGGATGCCAAACTGGCAAAAAATACGATTTGTTTCATCAACGATGCGATTGTGACTGTCGAGATGCGCCAAATCGACAACTAAATGGACTGTGGCAACATTGTACTGCGGCGCCATCTGCCAGATGTGCAGTTCGTGAGTTCCGAGTACGCCTTCAATCGCCAACAGAAGCGACTTGATTTGCAACGTCGGCAGGCCATTCGGAGTTGATTGCATCAAAATGCTGGTGCTGTGTCGTATCAACGGAACAGAAGACCGCAGGATGATCAGCGAGAAAAGTATCGAGCACACGGGATCGAAATAGACGCGCCAATCGTACGGCACATAGATGGTGGCAAGTGCTGTCAGCATGACGATCACGGATCCGAGGAGATCGCCTAAAATGTGTAAAAAAACACCATGCATGTTGGCGCTGCTACCGCTTCCACTTGTGTCGCCATCAAAATTGTCAGCTGGCAAAGTTTCGCCGTTATCAGAGTTGTGTGCATGACCATGCGAGTGGCCTGCATGGACGGCCAAACTACGGTGAGAAAAGAACAAACCAACGCCCACGACATTGATAGCAAAGCCGATCGAACCGACTATCATAACAACCCAAGCGTTCTGCAACTCGACCGGATCCACAAAACGAAAAATCGCTTCCAGAACTGTGTATACACACACAGACACCAAATATACTCCATTGATCAACGCTCCGATAATCTCAGCACGTTGCCATCCAAAACTATGAGCGTCAGTAATCTCTGGTCGAGTTGCAAGTCGGATTGCTATCATAGCAACCAACAAAGCCGCTGCATCGCTTAGCATGTGAAAAGAGTCTGCAATCAAAGCCAGAGAATCATTCAAAAATCCGAATAACAGTTCACACACTGCAAAACTGAGTGTGAGCACCATCATGACGATCAAAATGCATTTGTCGCGCGAACATCTTCCAACTGCATGTGCTTCGCTTTGACGCTCCGCTGCTCTGTCAGCGCCACGATAGTCGTGATCGCAGCGACAGTCTCGCGAATCGACCGTATCAACGGAATGAAATGGATCATCTTTGCTGGACTCGCCGCTACAATTCGAAGTCGAGACGTTGGCGTCGTTTTCTTCATCGCTTTGCTGCAAAACGAAGCTTGGAGGATGGCTCAAAATACGAAACGGGGCCACTTTGTCATTTCTGCGCGACTGTAACAGTGGCTGTGGCGAGTACTGTCCGTAATTGTCAATATTCAAAACGAAGTGTCTTTGATCGGAATCGCCTTCATTCATCTCTGATTCGGTGCTGTGGTTGGAATGATTTCGGATTGATTTGCGACAAAACTTTTCGACCTCATTTATTTTTGAATCGAATTGAATTTTTTTCAGTGCGTTCTGTCTGGCGTACAACCCGGACAAAAACATGTCCATCACACAGATTAGTTGGTCCGACATTGAAAACAAAGGAAAGCCAACAGGCAAGTATATCTGCAGCCAATATCTCGATGCGTTGCTACGGCATGGCAAAAAGGAAGCTGCGTTGGCGCACAAATTTATTGCTCGGCCATATGCAGCCTGCAGGAAAATAACAATGGCAAACAAATTGATTGTTGGGCCAACATTGGTGTTGGACGTGACTCTGGCAACATTCTGCTTGTCAAAATCGTATATTGTCAATCTTCAGACCAGCCATCAGAAAGGTTGTGCCAGTGCGCGACGCAGCAGCCGCAATAAACGGAAATGCTTTGCACATGCCATTGGTTGGCTTTGAATCAGGGTCGTTGTCTCGACAGTCTCGTTGTGCCACCTCTGAACACTTTCATTGTGTATAGGTGTAGGTATGTGCGTTTTTCTAGTGTCCAAGCATATCCAGTTGACAGCATTGTACCATTTGGCACCAGTTTTTTAGAAACCGACATTTGTTGTTGGCCTCTTGCGTTGTTCGTCCTTGGACACTCGTTTGCGTTTGCAAGTGTTCGACCGGCATGTGTTGGACGCCTCGTCGGTCTCGCAATCCAAAGCGCCATGACTTTGCAGCGATCTTGTGAACTCTCGGATTCCGTTCAAAGGATTCGGAACGTCGGCAGACTCGCTTGCTTCGGCTTCTGTATCATCTTCACCCTCCAATACAACACTGGGCTTTGCTCGTTTGTTGCCCTGCTGCTCCTGTGCGGAGCCTCGTTTGCGCTTTTTGTTGTACGCTGGTTTTTTGGCAATATTCTGCCTGTCTTGAATCTCTTGCATCTCTGAATCTGTGATGCGGCTCTGCTGATTGGCCATGCGAGCCAAATACTTGTTGACAATCACTTTGTTGGTTGCGTCTGGCGGTTTGTAGTTTTTCTTGGCAAAGCGCCAAAAGCGGTCGCAGCCGATGCGAAACGACGGCAAGCTATGGTCTGCACGAAACCACTTAAACTTTTTGCGCGGATCGGTCGAGGACTCGCGCGCATCAACGAACAGCACCCTGTGGTCCGATGTTGCCTGATCCATGACCTCTGTGAACATGCTGTATGTCTTCAAGTGCACTTTTGCAAACATGTCATAAAGTTCGTGGCGAAGTTTGTCGTTGTCTTCTTTAAAAATAAACCAGTAATCGATGTTGGAGCGAATAGACGGTGGCAAATCCTTAATATATTGGCACGTGAGCAGAGCAAAAATGTTCTGGTGTCTACCATTCATGGCCAAGTCGCGGACTATTTTTTTGTTGAACAGTTTTTTGTCCGACAGCATGTCCTCCAACACCATGATGACAGTCGGGTCTTTGGTGTAGCGTTCTTCTTTTGGCAGATCTGATACTTTTTGACCTCGTTTGGCCATTTCGTTGCGCTTGGATTTGCTCAATTTTCGCGCGTACTTCTTATTTTTTGTCGTTTGGTACTTGTAGATCTCTTCAATCTGCGCTAAATCGCAAGTGCTGTACATAAACATCTTTGGAAAAATGCCGTCGTACTCACTGTTCGACTCGCCCGACGCTGTGAAACAGGCGCCGGCTGGAAGATGCTGCTTGACTTTCAAAAGATGTTTTAGTAAAGTTGTCTTACCGCAGCCTTTCTGAGCAACGAGACAGACCAGACACGAGTCTCTCAGCGTGTTGGGGTCTAGCTTAGCCAGAGAAAAAACTTCTGAATCATCTTGTCTTTCGTTGTTGGTCATGCCGAATATCTCAACACTTTGTTTCTAGTTTTTCGTTGTTTTAGTCTACTTACTCACCAAGCACACAAGAAAATTTTGCAGAGAGAAAGTTCATTGAAAATATGCAAATTCATCTGCTCGTGCGCTTTTTTACAGATCGCCACACTCTGCGCCACCACGAATCTTCTGATAGGCTGCGCGACTTTTGTGCTCCCTGCTGCATTTGGAAATGACTGGACGCATCAAGAAAAGTCCAGCGTGATCCGCCGACATAGGGCAGGGCAAGACCATCTTCGATTAGTTTTCGGTTAAAACTAGCGTCCCAAGCATTGGACATGCTGCTGTACGTGCAATAAAGTCCCTCGAAATGTGTAAGTATTGCCATCGGCCGACCGAACTTGTCGTTGCCCATAAAATAGGCCTGCAAAAACCGGTTGTTCGCCAAAATTTTGCTCAGCGAGTCACTTGCCTTATCTGCCAAAGCCTTGATCGCTTCGCGATTTGGATTACTGAGATAGGGTCGTTTCTCCGCACAATCGATGCCGTAAAGACGTAAAGAAACAGTTACCACGCCCTCCAGAATTTCTGAAGCGTTCCTCTGACCGTTCGCGATGCGATTGCGATCCAGCAATGCAACTTCTATGGTGTCGCCATCAATGACGCGCAACCAATAGACAACCTTCACTGATCCGGCCCACGAATATTTTGGTAATTTTGGCGACACGCCGTCCTCTCTGCGCAAAACTTCGTCCACATGCCGCAGCTTTTTTAGTTCTTCCTGAATTGTTTGCGCGGTGCTGCGCACGCGACGCTGCTCTTTCAGCTGCGATCTAATCTCGGTGAGCACAGCCTGCATGTTTTGTTCCAATTCAGTCATCTGACTAACTTTTGTAACTAAAACATAGCAAACTATTTTTTTCGGACGGCTAGTAAACACCAAAGACACAATCCAACTGGATATGAGCGTGAATAGTGAAAAAGATGCACAAAAAGACAATTTGCTAACAAAATCCACGCAACTGTCGTTTCGTGAACAGATACAGGCCAACGCGAGACCGGCGACGACTATCGCTGTGGGCGTTGTTTTTGGCGCCGTTCTGGTCCTCCTGGGCTTTTTGCTTGCCAATGTGCCTGATATTTTGCGTCTTGTGGGAACTATGATGCTGATATTGGTGCCGGTTGTAGGAATTATTTACCTTTTCGGTTTTGGCGTCTGGCAAGAAAACGTGCGGTCCGTATCGGAAAAGGTCACATCACAACAATGAAAGGGTTTTGCGAAACCCTGCTGACACACAGTCTTCCATTGAATGTGTGACCAGGTGTCTTCTTTGATTTTTTTCACATGCTTATCTTCAAGTAAACAGAACTCAAAACACATTAAATCTCAAAATATGGCAAAACGCAAAATGAACAAATCCAACTCGACGCAATGTCAAAAGCGTTGGCGCGAGAGCGTTTCGGCGGCTTCAGACGCCAATGACGTCAGCGCCGCAGAAGCCGCAAGCATGCTAAAAGGATGGGACTGCAAGGCCGCTACTACCCGAAAAGCAACAACGTATGCCACCAAGCCGAAAAAGTCTAAGTCGACTTGGATGCAAGCGCTGCTTGAGACGCCACGCGCAGCAGGCGAACCTTTCGTTCCTAAGAAGGGCTCTGACCGGTACAAAAAAGTCATGGCACGCAAAAACAAGCTGGACGAAAAATTGAGCAAATAAATGCGACGCAAACTTTTAGTCTACTTTCTCCACAATGAGCGGTATTGGTTTTATCGTGCGCCCAACAAGGTGATTTACGCGATCGATGGCATGATCTGAATCTGGCCAGTCGACGTCCGAACTGTACAGTTCGCCTTCAGAATAGTCTCCAGGACCAACTGTGGTGTTCAGAAGACGTTGCAAATACTGTGACATGTTTTGGCAACTGTCAAGCGACACAAAGTCGACAAACAAAATGTTGCGGCAGTGTTTGCCGGCAGGCATATCTAAACAAGTTTCCGATAGAATAGGCATGCCTGCCCGGCGCCATCGCTCACATCGAATAGACTCGTAAACGTCAAAGTCGTCTTGTGCATGTATATTCAGCAAAACACGCGCCTGTGCAATGATTTGATCTCTTTTGTCGCCACTGTTGGACAGCGTCGAGTTCGGATGCAGACAAACAACAGTAAAACCACCGACAAGCCGCAATTTGTCAATTAGTTCTGTTCGCCGCGGCGTCATAGAGCCCACAAAAACGAAATCGAACAGTTTTTCAGTTTCGGCCACCAATTGCTTCAGGCGAACCGATTCCTCTGTGTTGGCAAATCCATACGGCAAAAAACAGCTTGTGGACGAAAATTTGGTCAGCGTCTCGTTGGATGCCGCACTTTGCGACAAACACGCCTTTTGCCACAATTTCCGATTGATGGGTGAGTAATCAATCAATTTACCACCATCAAAAACATAGCGCAAAATAGGTTTGAGCCGATCAGAAGTTGCCTGCTCACTGTTAAGCAGAATGAAATTTTTTGCGCAACTTGCGTACTGATAGCGGCTGCTGTGTGGCCCAATCAAAAGCGGGGTGAACACAAAAGTGGCAGGCATTTGTGAAAATTTTTGCACAGACTCTTCAAACGACGTCCGATTGTACAGTGCGACAAATGAAAATATTCCCAGGCTGCAGATGTACTCCGCGAAACATGAAAGATGTTTGACCGGACATACAAAGACGATTGTATCTTTGGAAAATTTCTCAAATTGTTGCGACGTAACATCGCGAAATTGGCTCGTCCCAGGCACAATCAGTCGGTACTCAGTCATTTTTGACATTTCTTTTTCAGCCTTGATAACTGGAAAAATTGTCGGTTATTTATTTTACTGTTGCAATGGAAAGATGCTAAACTATTTCCAATTGACTGCGCGAGCCGCTTTGACAGCTTTTGCGACGGCAGCAATCGACTTTTTCAAAGTTATAGTGCACTCTTTGCAATACAGTATGCGAATCATTTTGCTATGTGCAACATGTTTTATTCCCAGCGCACTTTTCAGTCGCCTCGCACGCCTGTGGCAATGAGCCACAATTGGTAGAAGCGATCTTCGAACAGCGAATACAGATAATTGAAAGCTGATTGCACTTGTATCATGTCTTTGTTTGTTAGCAGCATCGGCATAGTTCGCATCGCAGCCGCTGCGACTTGAAAATGTTGGCGCGCTTGCTGGAAATGCTGGGCAAATTGCTGCAAAAAGTCCTCAGTAAAGCCCAATTCGCGTCGTAGAGCGTGAATTTTTTTGTACAGCGCCACAATGTGAATAGTTTGGTCGATCAGCACGAGACCCTGGGCGTCGTAATCGGTGAGGCTGTGATCTTTGTCTACAAAACGTCTGTACGAGTAGAAATCGTCGATGGCGTGCAGAAGTTCGGGTGCGTGCACTTTGAGATAGTTCAGTTTTTTCTGGTCGTACGGAAGCGACAATTCTTTCGGGGGGTTGACCAACGTTTGATTGACAAAACTGAGCGCAGCGCCACCTGCCGCGCCTACCAAAGCGCCCAACAACAGTTTCGGTACGCTAACATCTTTGATGAAATCGGCAACGAAATCGCTCGCACCGCCGCTTTTCGATTGAGCGGCGTTTTTTCTTGTCTGTTTCATACTGACACTCCCATTCGCTGACCTGGACATTGACTGCTATTCGGGTCAACACTTGCTCTCGCGGTTTTTGACGTTGAAATGAAATGCACATAAAAATGAATCGGGTTTTTGTTTTTGTTTGGCTAGAACGCACTGTGCAATTCTCCAACACAAAGTAAATTTCAAAGCAAAGAGTTCTGTCAAAGGCAGCTTGCGAAGCACGCCACTCGCTGTCAAGATCATGTCGACGATTGTTGTGCCGCGGTCGACCACAGCACCATGAATTGTCGACCGGTCGCACAAGTGACTTTTTTTTATGACAAATTACTTGCTTGTCGCCATGCTGAACAAATGACAGCTGCGTCAAGAACCCTGGCATATTTTGACACTGAATGTCAATTTAAACTTTTTGTACATAGCCGCAGAATCGCACAGATCTGTGCATCTTCATCGGAGGATTCGTTATACGAAGTGCCAACAGACTTCTCTTGATGGGCCAACAAAATATCCAAACCAGGGCTGTGTGGCGCTTTCCACCATTGAAAAAGACACCATTGTTCCTTTGCACTTGCAATGGTCGAACAGACATATCGATACAGATGCGCCATTGAAGTGTATTTTTTTTTGTTTTGGACTGTAGTATGATGGTTGCAAGTATTGGGTGCCGTCGAACCGATTAGAAAATGTTTACAAAAGCACGGACGGCATCATTGGTTGGATGTACCAGCTGAAAGTCAAACGAATGATTTTCCAATGTCAAAATGCGATCACGAACCGGAGCATGCTTGCAAAGTGCCAGGTCGAACCAGCAAAGAGACATGCTGCAACTGCCATGGGACAAAAATACTTCCATGTATAGTGTGGTCCGATGCTCTGCTGTGTATCAAGGACTGCTTTTTCGTTCCTGTCAAAGTGAAAAAAAATCTTATACATACCGTTGGCAATGAGTAAAACAACCGATTCCAATTTGAGATCTGAAAAAAATGTCCTACAGCACATGCTCGAGTTGCGCTGCAGTGCAGCCTAAAAGCGGTGCCGATTTGACGTGTCGCAACTGCTGCGAGCGTATCATGGATGCGCCACGAACCTATCCACAAGGACCGCTGGGCGCTGAGTTGGATCTCGGCGCTGATTTGGACAAGATTGGCTGCCTGTATCACGACAAAGAGATTCAGATCCTGAACGCATGCTTCTACAAGCACGAAGGTGCCAATCTGGTGCGACTTGGCGAAGGCACGCAGTTGCAATACACAACGCAGCCGGAGGACCTCAACTCAGATTTGTTCACGTTTCGCTTCCGCAAGTACCCTCTGATCGAGAACTCGGCTCGCGACAATTTGGGTCGAGTCATTTATCAGTCCCGCGGACCGTGCATTCGAGAAGGTGACAACTTGACTATGGACAATGTTGCGGTAGGTCGCGTTTTGACACACGATGGTTATGTGACGCCGTGGAATACACCGTTTGTCAACGTGCCGTATCGCGATGCCATCGAAAACTTCGACTACATGGGAACTAAATCGTACGAAAACATTCGTCTGATCTCTGAAAGCTTCGACCCAGAAGTGCCTTTGAACGATCAGCCATTGGTGCGAGTAGACGGCAAGAAAAAATACTATATCCAGTTCACACGCACTGGTCAGTTTTTGTCGCTAGTTCCTGGCATGCATCCAGCGCCTTGTCTGCTGAAAACGCAAGGATACATGGGACCAAGCACATCGTTCATTTTTCTCGACAAACGTTTTGCGTTTGAGTCGCGAGCAAATTCGCAGAAAGAGAAAATGCTAGCCCAACAGCGCGCCGCTTTGGCAGAGCAACAAGCGCAACAAACTGCCGCTGCAGCCAGTGCTCAATAAACTGCACCTCAGCAAAATGAGATTTCAGCTTTTGATATACAAAAGACAGTAGTATTGCAACCACTGTCTCTTTTTTTAAACCGATTGGCGTGTCGAGTGACAAAATGAAAGAAAAAAAAAGAAACAAAATCAACGGCTCTGGGCCGCATTTTGCAACGACAAACTTTTCAATAAAAACCACCAGAAGCAGCACTGTTCAAGACAAAAGTACCATAACAATTATACAATGAGTCAATCGACGGAAGCAGCCGTAGAAAAACAGCCGGTGTCAGCTTACCAGCAGCGCATTATGCAAGATTATCCTCTGGAGCGCCATTTGCCGCCGAATAGTGACGATCCTGACATTTTGTTCAATCACATTATGAAAATTTCATTTTTGTCTGGCAAAGACGTTCTCCAACGTCAGAATGTTTTGCAAGAGGCCGAGCAGTACGCTCTGCAGCAGTGTCAACTGCAGTGCAAACGAGATGGCAGAATGAAGCGCGACAAAACTGCCGACAGCGCTGGAGATGACAAAGAAATCAAGATGAAACAGCTGATGGAGAAAATCGAGAAAGACATTGAAGACGGCAAACTGTCGGACGAAGAAGTGCGCAAATTTCGCCAAGCACAAAAATTTCAAGAGGAACTGGAATCGATACCGTGGGTTGAAAGCGACGAAACTGACCAGCAAGTGGATGCGGAAGCGCCGACAGTCGATAACGAGGCGGACACTTCCAGCGAACAGAAGCCATTTTTGGCGGAGCCGCTGTTCGCGTCGCACGGAGGACGGCTGTCAGAAGCAGAGGAAGTGGAACTGCGCTACGAAGAGGAGAAGCGGCGCAAAGCAGAAAATGACAGCACAACAATAGCTGCGCCACGCACCACAAAAAAGTCGACGATAGAACTTTTGTCGACAGACGACCAGCGGGCCGATGACAACGCGAAAAAGCTGCGACCGGAAGACTTGGCTCCGGCTGTGCCGCAAGACGCCAGGCAAATTGCTCCAACCGCAGAGCAGCTAGCGCTCGATCCAGACAATCCTGAAGTTGTGCTACAACCGGTGAAGGATCGCGTCAACCGCTTTACCTACGCCAGCGAATTCAAGGACTTTGATGACGTTGCCAACCTGACCGAGGAACAAATCAAACAGAAATTGCACGACAAGCGCGCTTCGCAGACACCACAATATGACGATGATAACGTAGCTGGACTTGTTGCCGACGGCAGTGTGGTGCCGGTGCAGAACGAAGGCGCCCATGCCCGAGCAGATTTGCCACCGGTCTATCGCGACGGCCCCGGGCACCGTGAGAAAGTGATGCGAGAAGAGTATGATCCGGCGCGTGACAAGCCATTCCTGTGGGACAAAAACTTCAAGTATATTGTCGTAAGCATGATTGGGCCGGATTGTCCGCAGAAGGCGCCACGCAGAATGTTTCGTGTGTGGGGTGGCGTTCGTAACAAGCGACAAGCTGACAAATTGATGCAAGCCGTCCTCAAGAAAAACCCCTACGGCTATCTGTGGCGCACATATTGCTTTTCAATTCAGAGATGGATCGGCTTCATTCCTCCGCGCGTCAAAGACAACGACACCGGCTCCGTTGCCGAAGGCAATAACGAGTTTGCTGAGTATTTGCAGGCCAACGTCGATCACCAGAAGCACGCCACTGTTGAGTTGGAACAGCGGGCACTGGACGCCAAGGCGAGCGCAAAAACAGAGGGCCAAACCTTGATTGAGCAGCTGAAAGAGAAGAACATGAACGTGGAGGGCGGCGTGTCCGCCGACATGATCCCGCGCAGCCAATAAAATTTCATTCTGTTGCTTTCTGTCAACTTTCGTTCTGCGATTCACTGTTTTCGACCAACTGCACATCAAAAGGTGAATCTTTATCGCCCTCACCACGACTTTCGGGGTCATCATGCAGCGCATGCTCTGCGTCGCCGCTTTCGTCATCGTTTCCGGCGCCGGCAGCCTGATCGGCCATTTGCATCATACGCAGTGTCTCTGGTGACGGAGCCGGATTGTTGGTTTCGTTGACCAGTGGCTCGCTCGCAAAAACATCGAATTCGTCAATGTTGTCGTCGCTGTTGGCGGCACGAATTTCGGTCGGCTCTTCGAATCGTGCCATGCGCAACAGATCATTCATCACCATTTTTCTGGCCTGCGCATCGCAATCAATCCGCAGCGAGTGATCGCCACCAACCTGTTGTGCAGACGTTTGCCGACTGTAATTATCGCGCTCGTCGTAAAACGAGCGGCCGTGCGTTGCGCTCTGCAGCGCGCCCAACGATGCATTTGCTCTGTTTTGGTCATCGTTCAACTGACCACCGCCCTCGTCGCCGCGGCCTAGCGTCGTGGGCACGGACTCGCTTTCGTTCATGACGTCAAGGTAGTGTTTGAATTGTCGCGTTGTTTCCTGCTCGTCCGTCGCCAGCTGTTCGTGCTTACGCTGCAAACGTAAAAAGCGGCGTGTACGGACGCTTGCAACACTGTTTGGATCGTTCCATTCTTCTTGGCTTATGGAGTCTTTGGTCAAAATAGGATCCCACGAAACGACAAAACTGCGCGGCATATTGTCGCCCAAGCACACAAAGAATTTTTCATGGCGCAGCACGGCAACCAACTTGTTGAAAATAAAGTCCAGCGTATATTCGTCCAGTTCGCGTGAAACGACTGTAAATTCAGCGTGATAGCAGCCTTCAGTTTTGCGCCGCTGAATCACCCGGTAAAGATCGGTTTGAAACTTTTTCAAATACTCAAACTCGAGATCGCGCACAGGTGGCATCGAGGCACGAATGGCAGCTGGTGTCACAACGCCACGGACATCTACATCACGCCTGCCGTGACTGTTTCCGGTATACTGCTGCTGTCTGTTTCGTTCACTGCGCATGCGCTGCGCCATTTTTGTGTCGGAAGCTGACGGGGAACGTGGCACTTTGATGCCGCGTTTAGCAAAATTGTATCTGTCTACAGCATCGTTCATTGTTCTCCAGACATTCGATACCAGATTGATTTTTTATGCAGAAATTACCGATCGGGAAGGTGAAGTTGGTTTTTTTTATTATTTTTGCACTGCCGTTTGTTTCAAACTGTCATTATTTTGTCTATCCTTGCCCTTCCACGCTGAAACAATATGACCAACTAAAAAGTTGGCTATCAAACTTACAACCCAATTGAGAATGCTCAAGAGACCTACGATAAAAATCGTGGCAAATAGAAGGAATGACCACACGTTCACTTGAGTTGAATTTTCTTCTGTGACAGTTGGACAACAATCTGATTCTGTTTGCGCAGCTGACTGCGGCTCTGACTCGGCATTGTTTTTCTGTACCACCACACTGTTTGTCGACTCGGAGCGTGCCTGCTCGACTTTTTGTTCGGCTAATTGCACAATAACTTTGCGCAAAGAGTTGACTTGTGCCTCCAACGAAGCAAACTGCGCATTATTTTCGATGAGTCGGCGCTCGTATTCCGAGAAACGTTGCTGTTGCTTGGCCAGTTTGTCTTGCTTCTCTGATTTTTCGCACAGCGGCATAAGGAACGACTTTTCGGCGTGCGGATTTTGGTGTGACATGGTTTTTTCGGTGCGAGCCACTGCAGGCCGTACACCAGTATCTCTGATCGGAGATTGCGGTTCAGAATCGCAAGAAAAATCATTGATGCTGTCACTGCTGGTTTGTAGCGCGGCGTGAAATGAAAGAGGTTTGCGCGACGAATAAATGCGCTGCGCTGCCAACTTTGAAGGGCTGAGCAGGCTATCGTCGCTGACGTCATCAAATGTGCCAGATGTCGCAGTGGCGCGTGTAGCAGGCCGATGAGATGTAAACATCAAGTCATCAACTGAAACTAATACTGAATGAAGTTGTTGTTTGTCTAATAGACGGACCGGACAAAACTTTTATTTGCCATCCTGTCCGAGGCAGATCATTTCTTCTAAAGTTGCAATTTCCTGCATCATTTCCAGTTGTTTTTTGCGAATTAGCCGTAGCTGTCGGTGCATTTGCACTGCGGAACCCGATTGAGAGGTCGCGCTGGCCACACTTTTCGCCTTGCTGCTAACAGCATCACTTTGTGACGTTTTGTTGGCTTTTTCCAATGACGGGGGCAACGGCATTTTGCGGCCTATTGCCATCAACTGTTCCAGTGTCGGCGGTTGTTTCTGTTGATTTTTTTTAAACTTTTTCTCGTTGGCATCGGCAGCTGCCGCCGCAACAGATGTGAACCGATCCAATACCTCATCGCTGTCAGGTTTTCCAGCGCTGGTCGTTTTAAAGCTGTTTACAGGAGCACCAACCGGCAGTCCCAGTTCGCGCTTTTTGGCAGCTTCTCGCTGCCAATCGAGATTGAATCGATTATCGTCGTTGTTGACGGCGTGATATCGTTGACTCAGTTCTGACAGATTTTGCTCGCACTCTGGATCGTTCAGCGAAGCAGCTTGACGCCTGACGCGGTCGCTTGGCAAAGTTTTGGCTTCTTTCTGCTCGTTCTCGCGGCGCATGGTAGCCACTCTTTGAAACAATTCTTCTGTCGCCTTTGTCGACGCGTTGTACGCTTTGATTCCAAAGTTTTTGACAGTCGGTTCCGCTTTCGGCCTACGAAAGCGACCAGTTGCCGGATCGTACTCTGTCACGTCGTCTGCTTTGTCTTCGACATCTTCATCGGTATCATAAAATTCGTGATCAGCGTCGCTTTGACTTTCACTGGAGTCGTCGGATAAATTGGTGCTGCACAGAATAAACTCTTCATCCGCCTCGCTGTCGCTATTTTCGGCCATTTTGCCGTGCGGTTGACCAGTGTAGGGTGCGTTTTGTTTCTGAACGACTTCTTTGGCGCGCTTTTGCTGAATGGACATGACGCGTGCTTTCAAGCCGACTGGGATGAAACGCGTCCAATCGTCCCGATCGGCCGCAATACAGGCAATTGCCAGACTGACATTGCGCCTGTGCTTCTGTGTAAGCGGATCGATGACTCTGTCGGTTTTCACATCTCGATAAGGCATCAGGCGAACGCCGTACTGTTCGTCTGGTTGTGCGTTTTGAGCCCGTTTAATCATCATGTCGATGTCGACGGCGTTTTTCTGACGACATAGAATGTCTTCTGGTGTTTTGCTCAGCACTTCAAACACCGTGTCCTGTGTGTTGAGGAAGGTTTGCTTGCCTATAATTTCTTTTTTCCACGTGCTCATTTGGCCGACACTGCTGTAAAATTGACTTGGAAGTCTGTGTTGTGTTGCCCATTGTTCGCCAGCAATTGACAAGGGCAATTCATTGTTTTTTTTTATTATACTTTTTTTGTGCAAACAATTAAAACGTGAAGCGACCCTGGGAGTCGATTAAGTCGTCCGCGGCAGCAAAATTCTCTGTGTTATCGAGCCGAAAAGAAGCCGATGAAGATTGATTGGACTTTCCACTCGTGTTGCTGCTGCCACTGCTGGTGCTAGTGCTGCGGCCAGATTTAGCACGACGACCTCGCCGACGACGACGACGACGGCTGCTGTCTTCTGTGGCACTGGCACTGCTTTCGTTGCTGTTGTTACGGTTGTCCGTTTCCGACAGCAGACTGTCTATGTCACTGAACATACTGCTCTGTGCAGTCGGTCGTTCGCCTTTCGGGCTTTTGGACATAAAATTTTGAAACATAGACAGCATTTCGAGTATCTTGTTGTCCTTTTTGTTCTTGTCCATTTCGCTGGCGTTGTCTGGAACGTTCGCCACATCGTCGTACGCTTCCAAATCTTCTTCATCTTCGTCCAATGCGTCGCATTGTGCTTGCATTTGTGCCAGCAGCGTGTTGTAATCGCTGCTGTCGCCCTCTGTAGCGCTTTGGCTCTCAACAGTAATGTCTGCGCTCACCGACTCGACAGTGACTGTTTCGCTTTGACTGTTCTGATTGGACGCATCAGCGCGTATCTGTTGTTCCTGCACCAACGACTTGCTTTTGTTTCTCTGTCGCTCCAAAACCTGCTCGACATTGGCTTTGTCGCGCGGTCGCAGGCTATGTAACATGCCGGATCGCGACATTCCTGCCACTTGAAGTCGCGATTCGGACGACTTTTTGGCGCTAGCCAAGCGCGCCTGCAAACGTTGCACAGCCTCCCGAGAAATGTCGGGCACCGGTGGTAGAGAAATTTCTGTCTCGTCTACGATACCGTTGCGCTTGGCAAGACTTTGCAATAGATGGGTGCCTTTCGACGTTGTGATGTACGGTTTGGGCAATTGAGGCGGCGAGGCCGGCGTCGGCGGCTTTCGACTCGACTGGTTGCCGCTCTCTGTGGCACTGGTGACAGTGCTGTCGGAAACAGACGATGCAGCCGAAGTCGACAAGAGCAGTGACCTGTCGACGCCGAATCCAGATTGCTTTGAATTACCATTCGTTGTTTGTTTTTTGCCGTCACTGTTGTTTTTGTTGTTTGCAGTCAATGATTTTTCGCCGACGAGCCACGAGTTTGACCGCTCAGTGCGTACTCGAGTTGGAGGTTGGCTCGCCGGCTGCCGAAAATCCGACAAACTGTGGTTGTCAGTGCTGACAACATCGATTGGCGCCACTTCTGGTGGCTGCATGTCGTCTGGCAAGGGACTTGCCGACACGTTTTGTCGAGTCGAACTGTGATTGCCAGCGTATGACGAGCGATCAAATTTGCTTCCAGCCCTTTTTGTTGCTTTTTGTGCAGAGTAAGCTGGTCGTGAAGAAGTTGGCGCCTGTGGTTTTTGTCCATATCGCTGTCGTTGAAATTCCAGAAATTCCCGGTACTCCGGACTGTCTTTTTGTCTTTTAAATGCCAGATACTGCGCATATTCAGGGTCGAGTGTTCCGCGACCGTCGCTGGCTAGGCCAGAACCGGCAGAAGCGCTGGCGTAGGTTGGCATTTCCATTGGATTAACTCCCGCACCACCCCTCAGAAACGAAGTGCGCTCACCAAAAATGGCCTCAAATGGATTGAGTGCCGCTGCGCCGTTGCCTTGCTCAGCGCCACGACGCTGCTGTGCCGCGGCGAAAAGTGCCTCGCGTTGAGCCGCTTCGCGCTGCTTTTTCTCTTTTTGTTCTTCGGCCGACTTTTTGCGGTGGTGCGAAATGAACAAGTGAAGAAAGTTCAGGCCCAAATTGCGCAGCGGCTGTGGCGGTGGTCCTTGTAAGCCGTTCTTGCTCTTCACATACTCACGTATATGGCGATCCCACGAGCCGACGAGCATCGACGAGAGAGTGTCTGCAAACTCGGTCATGTCGGCCAGTCCCAACGGATTTTCGAAAACGTTCTCGTTCAAAAACAGCAGCATGCGCGTCCCTTCGACGAGATGCGATCGCAAATGTGCGACTTCGTCGTCGGTGCGTTCGTCTCGCAGCAACTTGTAGTACCAAAATCGCATTTCGTTCAAGTCGCTGGACATGTTGAAGCTGCGCAACATCTTGTGGCCCTCCTGCTCTTTTTCTGCAAAAAGAACCAGCAGTTGTCGCTTTTCTGTATCTTCGGCATTTTTGACGTCTTCCTGAATTTTTCGCTCCCAATCTTCGTAGCGCTCTTCTTGCCACTCGCCGTATGTGCGTTCGTGGGGCAGCCTTTCGCGACGCCGCTTTTCCTTTTTGCGACGACGGCGCTGACGTTGACGTCTCTCATACTCGTAAGCCACCGGATCGCTCTCTGTCGCGCTTTTTTGAGGTGATTCACTGACAGACTTGTCGAATTCGCCAGAAGAGTCGCTGCTGTGTGCACTTTTTTGTTGTCTTTGTTTGCTTTTGTCCTGGCCGTCGCTGTGTCCGATGTATTGGTCTGGCGCTTGTGTCGCATAGACCGAATTGTCAAATGTGTTGACCGCATTGTTGTCTATGTTCATGCGGACAGCCTGTGTTCGCGCAGCGTCTACTGCCGGCTCATTTGAAGCTGCATCAGGCTCCGCGTCTGTGAGAACTTCATCGGCATGAACTCCGCTGGCGTCCAATTCGCTTTTTGGCGCTGTGAAACGGCTGTGGAATGTGTCTTCTGGCAGAAATTCGTTGCCACGCACGTCGTCAAACTCGTCGTTATCAATCAAATCTTGCTGCGGGATGTTGAAGAAGCGGTCCCTGAACGGATCGTTTTCTTCTTTGTTCAGTGCGCCGTTGCTGCCTGCGAACAAGGCGTTGCCGTCAGCGCTGCCGGAAACATTGTTTTGTTGGTCAAAGTAGCCGGCAGTTTCCATTTTTTCCATCAAAATGTCATCCGCAGTGCGAGAAACGTCGCTCAGATGCATTCTTTCCTGGTCAATTATGTCGGGCTGTCCGGTTTTCTGCTGTTGACTCTCATCTGCATCCGCCTGTTGTGTTTGCGTGTACAAATGTGGATTGCGTTCGTTCTCGCTCAATTCGCGTATCGTCTCTTGTATTTTGGCAGGATTGGCCATAACGGCCAGACTTATATCACCCATGCCATTGGTAAACGGATGCTGAGCCTGAGACTGTAGACTGGCCAAGCTAGTTGATGATACACTGGAGTGCTGCGGCAACTGTTGCATCATTTGTCCTGTCGACTGCATCTGTCACACGCAGTTAACTTATGCTGACGGTTTTGTTTTTCAATGTGTCAAGAGCAATTTAAAAGCCATACAGGCCTCGAATTGTTTTGTTTATTTTTTTATTTTCTGCCATTGCGGCCGACTGCTTGAGACAGGGGTGAGCCGTCTTTGTACTGTACAAGAAAGGCGAGCCGTCGCCGCAAAATGCCTTGTGGCGTAGCAAAACTCGGAAGTCAAATGTCAAAACCATATGTCGCTGGAGCAGCCATGTAAAAGAGCAACTGCGCTCTGCAAGAAGTCGTTTGTTATGCTGTGCGACGCCGCGGCGTGGCCTTCTCTGCGATGCGTTTCGCTTGCATGTAATCAAAATCGGGCAGTTGTTTGAGTAGACGCAAGGACTTGTGGAACGGATGCAATTCGTCATATTCCATTGCATCTTTGTATGCCGTCATTGTTGGCAGGATAGTAAACCTATCCCCCGTGCAATTTTTGCACTTTTCGTTTGATGCTGTCGGCACAGCCGCGCACAAATAAAGGTCTTGAGTTTCTCCACAATGCTAATCAATTGTCACATTTGTGCTGAGCGGGTGGCACGAAGCCACAGTTTTGCGAGCGCATTGCACAATCGCTTGTCGGACGAATATTTGCCGACCATTTCACGCGCCATTTGGAACAAGACCACCAACGTCTTGTCTGAACACCGGTGGAACGGCCGCCGACAGAATGTTTGCCAACTATCGCTCAAAGCAAAAGATGCAATAGGTACCGACACGTAGGCCGGCAGTTGTAACTGCGCCAAAACGACGGCCAATTGAGGCAGGCTGTGCATGACCGTCGCACGACGCATCCAGAAAAATGTATCGGCGTCTGTGCAACGATCCATTGCCGCCGGGATATGGCGAATTAGACGGCTTCGATCCAACGGACTGTCATAGAATGACACAACAGCATTGTAACAGTCCGACGTGGTTTTATGATGCCGACAATGTACAGGAGCAAACTTGGGCTTGACCGTGCCTAGCAACACCCGTTGGCCGTCTTCGCAAATAAAGCCAGCAGGTGGTATGTGGGCGTCTATTTGGAATGTATATGATCGTTGATAAGAAGAGAACCGCTTCGATCGTCTGAGCAGCAAGTCATACAAACAAAACAGTCTTTTGCTCAAAAACTCGGCTTTGTATAACACCTTTCCGCAGCGCGATATCCATTCGTACCAGTGCCATCTGTATTCATTGGCCAATTTCAGTTCCTCTGCGCGCAGCAATTTTACGGTGAGACCAAATTGTTTTCTCTTTTTGCTGTTGACAGTGCGAAACGTTATTTGGTACTGTTGCACGTTTATTTTTGTTGCCGGCTGCAGTCGAATGTAACGTAAAATCTCCAACAGAAAGTAAATCAGTGTGTGGCTGCATTATAATTTTGAGGTGACGAACGTCTTATTTTTTATTTTTGAGGTTCTTGACTATTATTCTCGAGGAAAACGTTTTCTGTCTTTGCCCGAAAAGTGCTGGCCGCGCTGAGTAAACGCTGAAAGCAACTTTGCTGGCACAAACGAAATTCGGCCAGAGAGACCGGATGCGACATGTTGCATTTTACCACACATTGATCATACGCTGCGCCGGCGGAAGGATTGACTTTACGCAACTTATCGACACGCACCCAAGCATGCCGGATATAATCGATCGATTCTGTCATTCTTGAGTCGTCTTGTGCAGATAAAAATTGTTGCTCCAAAGCGATTTGGCTGAGGAGTGATTCATCCCGTTGCAACAAAATCGTTGGCTTTTCTGCTTTACGCATTATATTTTAATATTGAAATGCAAGATGTCGATCTGTCAGATGCAGTGCCGTCGCTTTTCATGTGTCCGCACGCGGCAAGTGACATGTATCCAAAATGTGCCAACAGTGATCAGTGCAGTCTAAGCTGCATCATGCAATGGGTTCAACACGTAATCGAATGTGCCAGGTGTGTAAATCACATAATTTGCTTCCACGACGTCGATTCGCCAGTCAAGTGCGACAATAGAAAATGCCGCAGAGTGGCTGTTACCTGGACCTTCGAAGGCGAGATTGCAGATTTGTGCTATCGACACAAACTGAAAGTACAAGGCTACGTTTTTCAGCGTATTGTCAAACAGCTTGAAGTGTTACTGGAACTTGATTTCGATCGGATCAAGCTGATTGGCAGCAAAGAATCCAATCCTGTGGCAAATCACACACGCATTGTCTTTGACTTTTTGGCATTGTTCAGCAAATTTCGGACGCAAATGACAGATCTGGGCCTGCAGCTGCATAGTAGCGACATGATTGGCCAGCTGCAACATTGCAGCCGAACAGGCAATGAATAGTCTTTTTTTTTTCGACCTTCCAACTTACTGTCAAAAAAGAAGTCAATCAAACGATGTTGGATTCGCTTGTAGTGCAGTCAGCCGCAGGTATAGTTTTGTTGCATGTACTTTTGTTCATTGTTTTCGCCTTGGTACGCATCCCACTGCTCTACAATCTGCGCAAAAACTTCTCTGGCGGCAGCAATCTTGACATAGACGACTATATCGACAAGTCACCGTTTTCGCTCGTCTTCAATAGCTTTTTCCAAAGTTTGATGGTACAAACTGGCTGGGGCGCGTTGGACATAATACCGGTGTCGACTGCAGCGAAAACGCTGCACATGGTTCAAGCCGGCCTATCTTTCATGATTACGACAGGCGCCATTACGCTGGCCAGTGCATCCGCTTTTGCTGGAAGCAGCGATACAGCGACAACAGAATCAATGAAATGAAATCTGAAGACCGTCCTTGCATTTTGTCGAAGTATTGCTTGTATCTGCACAATTTTCAGTGCTAGCCTATTCGTCTGGTAAACAAAAGTGCAATAGCAAACATGGTTGACGAAAAGCCTGAAGAAAAGATAGTCGTTGAATCGACCGAGACAGACGAGGAGACAGCAGTCGCAGAGGATACAAGCACTGCTAAAAACTCTGGCAATGGCGAAAAATCTGACGAACAGAGTGAAAACAAAGCTACCGAAACAGCACCAGACAACGTTCAGGTTGACGGCGAAGGTGAATCTGTCGAAAAAAGTGAAACCGATGTTTCTGCCGAAAATGTCGAAACCGCAGATGCCGACGAAGTGGTGCCAGCCGCAGACGATAACCTGGAGGCTGTCGTAGAAGGCATGAGCGACGAACTGACAGAAAGCGTCGCAGAAGCCACAGAAACGGAGCCGGAAACAGAGACAGTTGATGAGTCTCCACAACAGGACAATGTTGAAGCCGAAAATTTTGGTGACAGTCAGGCAATGGAGCAAACAACCACCGATAGTACAAATCAAATGGATCCAGTTTCTACACCCTCACCAGCCGCAGCCGAACAAAGCAAAGTATCCGAACCGAGCACAGGTTTGCTGATCGTCAGCGCCATTATTGCGGTTGCCATTCTGGTGCTATTTGTGCGCGTCATCATGTCAGTCTGGAGAGCACGAAAAATCGACAACGCTCTGCGTCTTGCCGGCAAAGACAAAGTCGGTGTCATCGTCACTGACGCTGCTCTGTTGAAGCAATTTTTCGAGAGCAACGAATCGACGTGGTTGATGATTGCCATTGTCGGTCTTGTGCTGGCTTACGGCTTTGGTTCGCTCGGCGGAGCCGTCACGGCTATTTTGAGCCTCGTTTGAAACGGCTTTTGTGTTTTTCCTTGCAATGAAACCATCCTTGACACTTGAAGTCTCAGTTTGCATTTATTTCTCTTCGTTCTCCAGATAGACAGTTTTGATGTCACTCCAGACGCTGTTCGACTTTTTCTCGTCGGGCTCCGACTGGCGATAGTGGACATGAACCGGAATCGTCTTGCCGCGCGGCACATTGTAGCTGACGGGTTTGCGCAGTTGCAACACTGCGACACCGTCGGCGTCGGCTTTGGCAATGCCCGAATTGCTGTAATCTCCGTAAGCATCCCAGACAATTTCGCCTTCGTCTGCTTTGGATGCGTCTGAAGCCCAGTAAGTCACTGTCGCTCCAGGCGCGCTTTGCACGCGAACACTCATTGTTGCATCCGTCGGCACCGACGGCTCGCTTTTGACCAGCGGAGCAGGGAAGAATGATTTGTTTAACATGTCAGGCGGCCCAGGCACAAATGCTGCCAACAGAAAAACGATGGCTGCAATGAAGACCAACACATAAACAATCATCTGCACGGTCGATCTGAGCGATTCGTTGTCATCGCCAGGCAAGAGCATATCGAACAAATCTTTGCCGTCGCCGTTGTACGCAACAAGGCCCCAGTTGATGCCACCAACGGCTAGCAGAGTTCCAGCCGCCAGCATCATGTTTTTGCGCATGTCTAAGTAGCTGGACGCACTGACTGGCTTTTTGATTGCATCTTTCTTTGTTGGCACAGAAGACATTTTTCTACTTTGCGTGCTTTTAGTACTTCGATTTGTCTACTAGAACTTCATTGCAAAAAAAAAAAGAAGTACCGTAACCCGTCTGTAAATGCTCACAATGCTCCTGTGTAAACTAGCGCCGTTGTTTCTGGCAATGCGGGCAAATTGTGAGGATAGTTTGCAGGAATAGACAGGTATCGCAAGGACAATGGAAAAGACACTTCTTGAAGCGACTTGTCGTAAAAGCAGCCAAACTCTAAATGGGTCAAGCCGCTCGGCAGAGCGATGTTGGCCAGACTCTGTTCAAAACAGTTTCCAAAGTATAATCGTTGCAAACTGTCTGGCAGGAAACCGTCGTGAAGAGGCTCATTGAACGACTCGCCCAAGCTTAAAGACTTCAGTTTTGTTGGAAGAGTGCAAAAGTCTGCCCGGTCAGGGAAAATGGTCGATAAAAAAGTCAAGTGCGTCAGTGTGGCCGGAAATTTGATTCGCAAGCGACGTAAAAAGAAGCAATGACCGAGATTCAGACATTCGACTGACGCCGGCACCACAAAATCATTTTCTAGGCCGCCAAATTCACAGAAAGCAAGATGAGTCAAAGTGGATGGCCAGCTTGCAAGAGCATCCCAGTTGTCGTTGGAGCCCAACGTCAAATTGCGCAGGTTTGGCGGCAGATTTACAGAACCAGTGTCCAAGCCTGCGAGACTGTCGATTTTCAATTCAGTTAAAGTTATGGGAAACGTTCGTATGATCGACCAGTAATAATTGTTGAATTGTGCGTGTTGCACATTAGGAGGCATCTTGTAGTTCGCACCGAAAAAAGAAGTCAAAAAAACAACGTCTGTGACATCAGGGCACTGTATGCACACTTGTTCGCACTCTGTTTTGCTGTGCAGACGTGCTCGCAAACGACGTGGATTTATGCCGGCGGAGAAAGAGTGTCTTTTTCTAAAGTCTACTACTGCGTAGTTTCGTATAATCCAGCGTCGATCTTGCGAACGTTGCAGACAAGTGGACACAAAAGACAAAGTGTCTTGTAGATTGCTCCAATGCAACAAGCATTCCAGAAACGGTTGGCAGAACAGATTGTCAAACATTGTGCAAAACAATTGTTTCGGGCAAAAGGCAAAAAAACTTTTGTAAAAATGTCGCCAAAATAAAAAACGCAACAGAATTCAACTTTGAGCAGTGCGCTCAACGACTGTCAGTCTCTCTGCGTAGCAAAAATGTCGCAAAAATGCGCGAACGATAACTCGACGATCGCCATAGACGGGCTGCAGTTCAGCGTACTCGGACCCGACGAAATTCGCAGCATGTCGGTGGTCGAAGTGAACGAGCCGCAGCAGTTTGAAAATGGACGACCAGTGGCGCACGGCCCATTCGACTTGCGCATGGGCAGTATTACAAGAGCGCTTGACTGCGCCACATGTCATCGCAACAAAGAGCAATGTCCCGGCCATATGGGCCATATCGAACTGCAAGTTCCCGTGCCGCATCCTTTTTTTGCCGATGCAATCAAGCAAGTCGTTAATTGTGTCTGTTACCGGTGTTCTGAACTGCTGGTTGTGAAAGACGAAGCTTTTCTGCGAGCAATGCGTGCCAAGCTGAATCCGAAAGCGCGAGCAACGATGCTGTACAACCAAATGGCCAAAAAGCCGGTGCGAGTGTGTGGCTATTGCGGCTGGAGCAAGCCTGTGAACAAAAAACTGGCAGCGCTCAATCCGCTTGTGTCTGGCAGCGGCAAATTTGTCGCCGTCTCGTCACAGCAGGCCAAAAAAGTGCGTTTTCTGATTGGTCGAGGCGAAAAGCGTCTCGACAAGTACCGACCAACCACCAGACCGTCGGAACCGCGAGTGGAAGGCTCCGGATCAGTGTTTGGCGAGACATTCTGCTCGCTGGAAATTGAGCCGCAAGTCAAACCGACGTTGGAGCAAGTGAAGAACAGTGCAATGGCACAGTTGGCCAAAAAAACCGACTCTGACAATGCTGACAATAGCATTGTGCATTCACATGACGGAACGGATGGGCATTCAACTATAGACAGTGCTTGTTTTCACATTCAACCGCGCATTACGTACGAAAATACCAACTTTTATATGCAGTGGCCCGATTCGACTGCACTCTACTCGTTTTTGATGAGAGGATCGGCGGAAAATGATTACGTTGTCGAAGGAGAAACAGAAGCAGACGAACTAGATGAGCAAGACAGCCAGCGAGGCGACGAAGATGACAACGACGGACCGGAAGATGAAGATGACATGCAAACTGACGTGTCGCTGAAACGCAAGCGTAAAAGTGGCAAATTGGCTAGGGCGAAAAAGAGAGCCAAAATCGCCGCCAAAAAGCCTCGCAAAAGAAAGAAAATCAAAGACGCCACTGCGGCCGACGTTCGCAGACTGTTGAGCAAGAGTGCATTTAAATTGCTCAGCACGGCCCAGCCCGGCAGCCGCGAGTTGATGTCGTCCAAGCAGATCTACGACATACTGTGTCGTATCAGCGCCGAGAACTGTTATTTGCTGGGTTTCGATCCGCTCTACTCGCATCCAAGTTGGTTCATGATTACCGTGTTGCCGGTGCCGCCACCCTGCATCCGTCCGCTGCCAGATATATCACGCAACAATAGCAAACATTTGCCGCTCGATGACATTTCCTTCAAGCTGATTCAATTGATCAAAAAAAACAACGATTTGGCGAAACAGCGCAATTACCGTGATGCCAATTTCAACAACTATCAGCTGCTGGTGAAACATCACGTCATGACGCTGATCGACAACAAACTTCGCGGCCAGTCTGTGGCACGACGCACGCCAAAGGGGCCTCCACTGGAGTCGCTCAGCTGCAATTTGAAGGGCAAACACGGCAGGGTGCGCGGCTCCATGCTCGGCAAGCGCGTCGATTTTTCCTCGCGCGCTGTTGTCGGCTGCGATGGCACGCTGCGCTCGGATCAAGTGGGCGTGCCCGCCGAAATCGCCCGCACCCTGACCGTGCCAGAGTATGTCAATCGCTTCAACATTGAACGGCTGCAACGTGCCGTCGACGCCGGTCCCAGTGCGCACCGCGAAGGTGCCAACTATGTACACACAGCAGACGGCACGCGCTGCGACCTGCGCGTGCGCAGTAGAGTGACACTGCGCGAAGGCTTCACTGTCGAGCGGCACATGCGCAAGGATGATGTAGTTATTCTGAACAGGCAGCCCTCGCTGCACCGCATGTCTATGATGGGTCATCGCGTCGTTGTGCACGATGGTGACAACTTTCGGTTCAACTTGGCGGTGACGACACCGTACAACGCCGATTTCGATGGCGATGAGGTAAGTGCTGCATTGTTGTTCGACGTTTTCTGAAACAAGTCTGTGCAGGTCAATTTGCATCAGCCTCAGGCGTTGGCTGCGCGCATCGAAGTGCAGCAGCTGATGATGGTGCCGACCCAATTTATCACACCGCAACGAAATGCGCCAGTCATTGGTCTGGTACAGGACTCTTTGCTGGGTGCGCGTCTGTTCAGCAAACGTGACACATTTCTGACGCATTCGGAAGTGTGCCAGCTGCTGCTCGTGTTGCAACATGAAGACGACTGTGCTGAAACGTGTGAAATGTGGCGTCGAAAGCTGCCAAATATGCGTCTGCCTCTGCCGTCTATTGTGCGACCACAGCCGCTTTGGACCGGAAAGCAAATTCTGTCGCTTCTGTTGCCTTCGGACCTGCACTATGAGCGCAGATCGCGCGCGTTCACCGAGTTGAAGGACAAGTTGCGCCATTTGCTCGACAGCGACCCGGAGACCGCCAAGTACTGTGATCCGAGCGACACATTGGTATTGGTACGCAACGGCGAACTGCTTAGCGGAATTGTGGACAAAAAAAGCGTCGGCACGTCAGGTGGCTCCTTTGTGCACATCGTGCACAACGATCACGGCGGCGAGCGATGCCGCGACGTGATAGACGGCATCAGTCGGTGCGTCTGTAGCTGGTTGTCGCGACGCGGATTTTCGGTCAGTCTGAGCGACATGACGCTGAGCAGCGAACAGCAGCAGCACGTCGCAGCCATCAAGCACAAAGCGCACGCCGACGCAGCACAGTTGACTGAAGATCTGGCCAACGGCCGCATTGAAGAGATGCCTGGCAAAAGCATGGCTGAGGCGTTTGAGGCGCAAATCAACACACTGCTCAACAATTGCCGCGACGACATTGGAAACTATGTGCAGCAATCGTTGGAAATCGACAATCAACTCAAATTTATGGAGACGGCGGGATCGAAGGGCAACCGCACCAACTTGGCTTCGATTGTTGGCGGCATCGGTCAAAACAATGTCAACGGCAAACGAATTGCGCCCACTTACTTTGGCCGCACAACGCCGCACGAAGTGCCTGGCGACACTGCCAACATAGAAGGCCGTGGCTTTGTCGGCAGTGCCTATCTGCAAGGCCTGAGGCCGTTGGAATTTTTCTTTCACGCCATGGGCGGTCGCGAAGGCCTGGTGCACACAGCTGTCAAGACGTCAGAAACTGGCTACATTCAGCGGCGCTTCATCAACATTCTGGCTGATCTGAAGATTAGCTACGACGAGCGTTCAGTGCGCAACGCTATCAATCAAATTGTGCAGTTTGCGTACGGCGAAGACGGCATGGACGGTGTGCATATTGAACAGCAGCCGTTTCATTTGCTAAAGTACAACGACGCCCGAATGCTTCGTGAATATTATATAGGACATGCGCTGACGGGCGAGCAACTGCAACAGCAGATACTGCCGCAACGATCGTTGCAAGCTTGCTGCGACATATTGGCGGACGCTGGTCTGTGCGCTGCTCCGCAGGCAACAGTTACGGCAACGCAGCAATGTCAGCAGGACGATGCTGTGGAAGAAATGCGCTTTTTGTTTGATGCGCGTGACTTTCTGCGACACAGCGTGTTTCGGTGTGAGCAACGCGATTATCTGTTTTTGCCACACAATCTGGCGAGACTTTTGAAGCGGGCTCAGAGCAAATTTCCAAACACAGAATCGACGCCACTTGGTTTGGATGACGTTGGCAGCATACGATCGATCATTGGCCATCTGCTCGATCGAATGATGGACAGCAAAAACGGTCCGCTCAACGACACGGCTTTGCAGGCTAATGATCAAACTGAGTCGTTGTTCGATCGCTACAATCGAGGGTGGCGTGCTGTAGAAAGCGACAATAATCGCTTCAATCGGATGTTGCGTGGCACGCCCCGCACGGAATTGATGGCAGCTATTTTCGTGCATTATTTGCTGTCGCCAAAGCGCGTAATACGCCAGCACAAATTGTCGCTGGACGCTTTGCGCTGGATCTGCGACGAGTATGCCTCGAAATTTTTCGCCAGCAGAGCACAGCCTGGCGAAGCGGTCGGCACCGTGGCTGCGCAGTCGTTGGGCGAACCCACTACCCAAATGACGCTGAACAGTGTGACGCGAGAAACAGAATTGCTGCTGCACGACGGCCGTGTGGTGCCGATCGGCGATTGGGTAGATAGCCAGATGGCTGAAAATGCGGACCGTGTCGTTCTGCACGACAACGCAACCGAATACCTGCCTCTGGCGGAGACCGTATACGTGCCGACTATAGACGAGACAGGCAAAGCCTGCTGGGCAGAGTTGACAGCTGTGACCAGACATCCGCCTCGTGGCGATTTGGTGCGAGTTCGCACGCGCAGCGGCCGCAGCGTCACTGTTACCAAGTGCAAATCACTGCTTGTCTGGCAGTCAGACAGCCGCACCTTCCAGAGCACGCGCGGTGCCGACATTAAGATTGACGACTGTTTGCCGACAATGATTTCGCTGGCGCAGCCGCCAGCCGTGCAGCGAACACTGAACCTGGCCGACTATTGTAGCGGCGAACTCGACCGCAACCTGCTGAGCAAAAGGCGACTCAGTCTGGACAGTTTGTTTGGCTTTTTTGTTGGCGTCTATCTGGTCGCCAGTGACACAGACCACAATCGAATCAACATTGCAGCGATTGACAGCCTTGTGTACAACAAACTCTGCGCATTTTTGAGCGCGCATCGCATCGAATACTGTGCCGACGAAAACGGTAACACTGTTATTGTTGTGGATCCATTGATGACAAGCGTATTGCACCGATTGTTCGGAACTACCGACTGCCGGAAATTTGCGCCATTGTGCTACACGGCACCGAATGTTTTTGTGCGAGGACTGCTGGACGGAGTATTTTCTGCTGGAGCCGTTGTATCGACGCACAAAAAAAGCTTTTCTGTCGCGTCGACATCGCGTCATATAATTTACGGTATGGCTGTGTTGGCGAACAGATTCGGGGTGTGCGGTTCGGTGCGGCGCGACGAAGTAAGCTGCAGTCAACTGTCGCTGCCAACATTTCGTTGGGAAGTAGAGGCCCACTTTGCGCAAATTTTCGCGCACAAAGTGACAGTGACGGCCATCTGCAAATGGAAACGTTTGTCGACAATGCTGTCTGAAGTATCGTTGTCGGCTGCGCCTGTGGTGGCGGCGCACGACGTACTGTGCGATCCGGTCGTATCGATTGAGCACGTCGCAGAGTCTCAACATCCGCATGTCTATGACGTTACGGTGCCGTCTACGCTCAATTTTGCCATTGCCAATGGACTGTGCTGCAGAGACACGTTTCATCAGGCCGGCGTCAGCGAAGTCAATGTGACGCTCGGTCTGCCACGTTTAAAGGAAATCGCTGCCGCAGCCAAAAGCATCTCGACGCCCATTATGAATGTGCATTTGCAGCGCAGCGCCAACAGTGGTGATAACGGCAAGCAATTGGCGCAGAAGTTGGCACAAATGTTGCCATGTGCAAAGTTGGAAAGCCTGCTGCTGGAGTCGCAGGTCGTGTGTGATGCTTCGCCGGAAGATGAGACCATTTCATGTTTTCCTGGCACTGTGATTGCGCGTGACGCTGCATTTTTGAGCACCGCCTACCAGTGCGAGCAGCTGTTGCAAGAATTGGCGGGCCACAACCAAATCTCTCCATGGGGAGTGCGCTTCGTGCTGAGCAGACTTGCGCTGACGGAGCGACAGTTTTCTGTGACATTGATTGCTGCGGCGCTGCGTCGCCATGTCAGTGATTGGGCCGTAGTTGTGGCCAGCGACGACAACGACTGGAATTTTGTCGACAAATCGGCGGGTGAAGCCGAGCATCTGGCAGATGGTGACGCAGGCGTCGTACGTGTCTATCTGCTCGGAGAGCCGATGCGCAAAGAGATGGACGTCACAAAACCGCCGCCAGAATCGCATCTGTATGCAACGGCGCTCGCTCGCGTCTCCGAACAAGAGTGCCGCAGAGTCTGCTGCGAACAGTTTGCCGAACAGTTTAGAGACTACTGCTGTCAAATTTCTGTCGGCGGCTGTGACTCTATCGACGGAGCGGTGCCAAGGCAGGTATCCGTCACGCGCTACTGCGAACAAACCGGCGCGGCGCTCGACAATCAGAAAGAATGGTCTGTACAGACGCAGGGTACCAATTTGGCCGAGATCATGACGTGGCCCGGCGTCGATCACACACGCACCATTTGCAATCATGCCATCGAAGTTCAGAAAGTGCTTGGCATCGAAGCTGCTCGAGCAGTGCTGCTCGACGAATTCCGCCAGGTGCTGTCATTCAACGGCGCCTACGTCGACTATCGGCACCTGGCACTGCTTTGTGACACCATGACCCACGGTGGACAAATAACGCCGGTGTCGCGACACGCTTTCCGCAAAAAAGCCACCGGTCCGTACACGCGTGCTGCGTTTGAACAACAAACAGACGTTCTGCGCGATGCCGGCATTTACGGCGAGTACGAAGACGGCAACGATATGAGGTCGGCCATCATGATGGGCAAACGCATTCCGCAGGGCACCGGTTCTATGTTTGACACTTTTATGTCTTTGGAGAGGATCGAAAATACGCCCAGCAGTACAATGAGAGAAATTGACATGCATCGGAAAGAGCAGGCGTGCAGAGAAATGGAACGAAAAGCACTCGAACACATGCCACGCAATCCTTTCGGTTCTGCCGTTTACCAAGAAGAAGATAGCATGAGCGACAACGAAAGCTGCATCGCTGTGCCAGATGAGTCGACCGGCTATTTGACTGGCATTGGCGCTTTGAAAAATCCTTTCTCTGTCAACAAGTCGCAAACTGCTTCTAGCGACTATGGACAAGCTGATGAGCCGGCACAACTTGTCGAGAAGTCGCAGTTTTGTTATCGCCCGCAATCGCCGTCCATGCTCGACTGTACAGAATAAATGTAGTTTCTACCTTGACTGCAGCGATGAATGTCGAGACAGACATTTTTTGCAGACAACCGTACGAAAGGGATAAAAAACAAACTGACAACACAAATATACAATGAAGTTTCTCTCCGCACCAACTGAGCGAACCGTTTGCCATTCGCAAGCCGACATTTCTCTCGAAAAAGTTTCCGTGCCAACACTGCGCGAAATGTGGAATACAGCAGCGCTGATGTTCCTGGCGCCACAGATGCTACTGCGGTACTTTGCGCCAGCGGGAATACTCGGCGAAGGTAGATACGGAAAAGTTATTTGCATGAAACGTCGACCAGAGGTCACAAAACTTGGTTGGATTAATACAAGAACACGCGTGGTTGACAAGTCTACAGACGATTGCAGAGTTGTCAAGTCTAACCAAGCGCTGGAGGCGGTGGCTGTCAAAGTGATGCTGAATCCTGCAAAAAACAGACAAAAGTTTTTGCGCGAACTTCGTTTGCACGCTTTCATCACCCAACAGCAGCAGCTGCGGTCGGTTCAAATTGTCCCTCTGATGGCAGTCCTCGTCGACAGGCGTCTAAAGCAAGTAGCAGCAGTGCTGCCACTATACAGCGGTGGCACTCTCGAGGAGAAGTTGGAAATTGTCAACTCTCGGTTGAGCGCTGCTGAACAGGATCGTTGGATGCAGCGAAGATGGGCAGAGGGAGATGCCGTTTTGCAGTGGCTGCACGAAGTTTGTGGCATGGTTCACGGTGACGCGCATCCTGGCAACTGGTATTTCGACAGGCCAGATGGCAAAATGTATCTGGGCGACTTTGGCGAGGCGAGACTGAGGCAAGAGTGTTGCTCAGTCAAAACATTTTTGTTGCTGGCTTCGCATGAGCGAATTTCGTTTCGCTACGAAATGTTGGCCGATTTTGGACAGCGGCGACTACTTGGCGCAAAACTGGGCTTGTTGGACCATCAAATTGCCAAGTTCGAATGCGAAAAGAATGAAGTTGTTGAATAGTCCGAGTCTTTTTTTGTGCGTAGAAAAGTGAACTCAAAAGTCGCATGTAGAACTGACAGTTCATTTGACCAGTGACTGCCTCTTTGCTTGCTGTGTGGCGGTCAGCTTGTGGACAGATATTTTCACCTTTTGGAAAATCGCTACAGCTTGGGCTGCAGATACCAGATTAAGCTGCGATTGAAAAGGCAACCACGATAAAATCTCCAGCAAAACGTACGCGGGCAAATAGGACGAAAATATCATCGCCAACTCGACAAAGAGACGTCGCGCAGAAACAGGTGCCAGCGTTTCGAACTCTGTTCTGGCGTCATAATTGAGTGAGCCGCTGGTGAATACTTTTTGACCATCTTCGTCTCTGTAGTAGGTTTTCGTGAAGCGCTTGGCAGTTGTGCAGACTTTTTCTTCCACCATTGGCAGCAGGCGAAAAGTGGACCACTCGACGGTGACTTGCAACCGCTCCAGCTTTTGTGCAAGGATCGTATGAGAAATTTCATAACGTACAGCGCTGTCCAAACAAGAATATGCAGCACTGGGCAGCGCGATGCGCATATGACAATTTTTCAGACAAAGAGACGGCGACGGCTCCAAATCGCCAGCCTCAGTGCAATGAGACCATTTTTTGCTATCGAAGACAGCCACGAACATGCAGCTGTTGTTGTAACTCACTCGCGGCAACAATCGGCTGAAAGGAAAACAGAAAAAACCGTCAGGTGGCTCCTGGTACAGCGTTCGAGGTGTATGGTGACCATATAATATAGACGCGTAATCTGCCATTCCTCGTGGACCATTTTTTGTTGCGCGGTCATGGTAGGGCCAAGGTAAGTGACAGGGAGCATCGTCCGATTCTTCCAGACTGTCAATCTCATTGACATTGTCACACTGAACATAGTATACCGCGCCGCCTGCAAGATCGGTGAAGTCTCCAAAAATTCAGACCGACACTAATCGCACCTCTGATGTTTAAGCGGTTCTGGCTTGCATGGTATTCATTGCCGCTGAACGCAGAAAAGTCAACAAAGACGGCATGCACAATCGGCACATAGACTGGAAATCTGCTTTCAGTCATCGTATCTTGAATTTTTTGGGTTGCCAACCTGCGAAATCGCCAACAATGAATGAATACACACCGTCCGAACGGCGATTGATGCAGCTTCTCGATAACAAGTTTGCCATCTTTGCCGACCAGGCTTCCATAGCGCCTCCTAACTGCGAGGAAGAGGGGCTGCAGATTGTTGTTCATTTCGAAGGCACGTGTTTAACACAGACCAAGACTTGAGCGACCGCGTCAACCACGTTTGCCACAAGCGCCAGTTTTGCATGTGGAGCGAGGTAGTTGAGATGTCTGCACAGCGTAACGACACTGTTTCAGAAACAGACGAATTTTCAGAATAACACCAGTCAGCAAGTGTTCGTTCATTTCACTAAATTGTTTCGCGGTGATGCTGATTTGCGATTCGGGTATGTTTGCTGCAAAGCTGTGCGTACCTTGTCGCTCTTGAGCCACTTATAGGCAGCGTCACCGCCCCAAATGAGCCAGGAGACCGCACCGCGATATGCGTCGCGATTGCTGTTGTCCGGCACGGTGGGCGAACCATCCTCAATCCACTTTCTATAGCCTGGGTAGCTGGTGCCATTGTTCGCGGCATCCGGGCCGTGTCGAGCAAACCACGCTCTCATAGTGGCCAATGTAGATAAAGAAATAGATTCTTTTTCTGCCAACTGGCGCGCTCGATTCCAGCCTGTTTGGGTGCCACCCTTGAAACCAGATTTGTGAAGCTTCAAACCCAATTTGGCATTTCTGCGCACTGCAGCTGGCGGCACAAAGGTTTTTTTCACAGACATTAACTTTTCTGCTCTGTTTACAACATAAAAAACCAACACCAAAATCGAAAATTAAAAATGAGCAGCGCGGCTTACAATGAATGTTTGCACCGACTGGTCGATCACATTGCATTGGATTGGTGCGAAGACAAACCGCCTCAGCTTCCGCGCAACGAAGACCAGTGGTTTCAGTTTCTGTGTGCAGTCGAGAGTTTCGCTTTGGACGATGAAATAGAGCAGTCTCTCGGTATGGATAAATTGTCGTCCAGCGAGCGCGCTAGCGTAGTTCCACAGGCTACCGCCATATACATAAGCGAGATGGTCGAAAAATAAAATTCTGCGGATCATTCACATGAGGCTGAGCGCAAATTTCAGAACCTCGGGCTTCATATCGACTGCGAATGAAGCATATTGATTGTGAACCGGTAGGCGAACCCAGCAATTTGGTCACAAAGGCCAGCTAATGTTTGGCTTTTTGAAATTTCCACTTAATTGACGACTTCAATGAGGCAGATTATGCAGGTTATGCAGGCTAGGTATGTGAACATAAAATGAAATACGGTCGTCACCTCAACCGAGAAACTGCACTAATAGAAGCACCATTTTCTATGCCCAACTCTTCTAATGTTTTTTCGCTTTCCAAAGGAAGACGTTTCCCTTTGTAAAGGAAGTGAACCATATGAAGAGATGATCCATTGGCACCCTCAAATTTTTTCTTTAAATCTGAGAGACATGATATGTGAATAATTCGTAAGACTTTGTTAAAGTTTTCACAGTGACTTTCATACCCTTGTGCGCATATCTGATTAGTTCAACTCTTTGAGATTCTGGACATCGATCAAAACGTTTATCTGTCATTTTTTAGAACAAATATGGTCAGTTCAACAAAATCAATTTTGGAGAGATTGTATTTTAAAAACTTGCATCGCCTATTTTGATCTATTTTGAGACCACCAACAGACTTTCAAGCGTCATATTGTCGAGCGGCTGATTGGAACGTCGGCGGCAGAATCACGTTGTCGAGTGGCTGATCAAATTGGTTGCTGAACTTCAAGTGCGTCAACGTCGGCGGTAACGTCTCCAGTTGATCGACACGTTCGACTGTCGCCTTTTTATACTGGATCGAGATGCCGCCTACAAATTGCTCGGTCACTTCGTAATCGACTATCGCGTGCTGCTCAATCAACCAGCAACGCTCTTTACGATACCATGTACACGTCGACACGTACACAAGTGTCTGATCGAGACCTACGTAGAGCAGCAAACGCTCGACCAATGGCTGTAAAAAGCGTTCATTGTTCATCTTTGCATATTTGACGTGCATCTTGCATCAAACTCATTTTGCTTTTTTGTTACTTCTCTGGGCTGACCGATGCCCGACAGACACACGGGAACAGACGTCAATTGTCGACAAAACACGCCTCAAACTGACTTGTGCATGATGGCGTCTTTGCTTGCTGAAGTCAGTGCATGCGTTGATCTCGGTCAACAGAGTGCCGACACGTGTCGACCTTGACCACACAGTTGTCTTTTATTGGTTTCGGTTCGCAAACAGGTTGGCCGTGTAGCGCATCGTTTTTTTGGACGTTATGGCAAGCCAACCGATGTTGTGCTCGTATACAAACTCACTCAACTCGTCATCTGTTGCAACCATACTACAGTTGTAACGCGCGGCGACAAACAATCCAACGGCCATCTGTACACATCAACTAAAGTCACATGCGTCAACGTCGACGGCAGCGTAACATTGTCGAGCGACTGATCGAAAGAGTAGCCAAACGTCAAGTGCGTCAACGTCAGGGGCAACGTCACGTTATCGAGCGGCTGATTGAAGTCGTAACCGAACGTCAAGTGCGTCAGCGTCGGCGGCAGCATCATGTTGTCGAGCGGCTGATCGAAGTCGTCGCCAAACGTCAAGTGCGTCAACGTTGGTGGCAGCGTCACGTTGTCCAGCGGCTGATTAAAAAAGTGGCCAAACGTCAAGAGCGTCAACGTCGACGGCAGCGTCACATTGTCGAGCGACTGATCAAAGTCGTGACCGAACGTCAAATGCGTCAACGTTGGCGGTAGCATCACTTTGTCCAGTGGTTGATTAAAGTCCCAGTCAAATGTCAAGTGCGTCAACGTCGACGGCAGCGTCACATTGTCGAGCGACTGATCGAAGCCGTCACTAAACGACAAGTGCGTCAACTTTGGTGGCAACGTCACGTTGTCGAGCGGCCGATTGAAGCTGACACCACACGTCAAGTGCGTCAACGTTGGTGGTAGTGAAACGTTGTCAAGCGGCTGATCAAAGGCGCAACCGAACGTCAAATGCGTCAATTTTGGTGGCAGCATTACGTTATCGAGCGACTGATCGAAATAATAGCCAAACGTCAAGTGCGTCAACGTCGGCGGCGGCGTCACGTTGTTGATCGACTGATTGAAACTGTCGCCAAACGTCAAGTTTGTCAGACTAGACGGCAATGAGTCCAGTTGTTTCAATTTGTCGATAATGGCCGATTGATACTTGATCACAATGTCGTCACTGAAGCAATCAACGTTGGCCCAATCGACAATGGCATGATGCTCGATCAGCCAGCGTCTCTCTTTGTAATACTCTTTTCTGCTCGAAACAT
>Ga0102934_1000028_pt1 | contig 68325 bp, 72 predicted proteins | sample SalPonR2_A_D1_MG_FD_78175 | JGI IMG/M metagenome (GOLD analysis project Ga0102934, IMG submission 78175) | Salt pond soil microbial communities from South San Francisco under conditions of wetland restoration - Salt Pond MetaG R2_A_D1_MG | ecosystem: Environmental > Aquatic > Marine > Intertidal... | reverse complement strand
AGATTTAAAAATTTTCTTACCTCGAAATTTCTTAGAAAACATTTGAATAATCACGGACATTGATTCAAATACTAATATAAAACCTATAATAGGAAGCAAAATAAAGGTATTTGTAAGCATGGCCAAGACACCCAAAAGCACCCCCAAAGACATTGAACCAGTATCCCCCATAAAAAATCTCGCTGGATAAATATTAAACCATAAAAAAGCAGTTAAGGCACCAACAATAACTCCACTAAGACAAGCAACATCAAACTTCCCCTGAGCAAAAGCAATTACCCCAATAGCTGCAAAGGCTGTTAAAAGTACTCCTCCAGCTAATCCATCTAAGCCATCTGTTTCATTTACAGAAAAACTAGTTGCCACTATAACAAAAATAAAAAGAGGTATATACCAAAAACCAATATTAAAATCTCCAATAAAAGGTAAGTGTATTAAATCCCAATCCAATTTTGAAAAAAACCAATAAGCTCCCACACCAGCTATTGCCGTATATAAAACAAGCTTATGTCTAACCTTAAGACCTCCCCCTTTTAAACCAATGCCTTTAATATTTAATAGGTCATCAAAAAAACCAACTAAGGCTGAAGCTAAAAGAACTCCTAAGGGTAAAAGAGTTTGAGAGCGAGATAAAAAATTAAGCTCTTTAAAAAGATCAAGGTTAGTAAACTTTTGTAAATAAAAAATCCCAACTGCTAAAATAACAGTTGTCCCCCAAACTAAGATTCCTCCCATTGTTGGCGTGCCTTGCTTTTTTTTATGTAAACCAGAAAAAACTGGAGTACTACCATCATTTCTTATTTTTTTACCAAAATTATATTTATATAAAAAATGTGTTAAAAGTAGAGTTAGAAAAAAGGCAATAGTAAATTAAAGTATGGTTAATATAAAAACCTTGATTACAAAAAAAAGCATATTCAGATTTATTTAATAAATTATTTTTTTAATTATATAAATTAATTATAGCAATTAAGCCAGAGCTTGACAAGAAAACTTTTAATTATTATTATAAAAATACAATAAAGATTAATGATAAATTTATGGCTCACAAAAAAGCAGGTGGAACAACTAAATTAGGGCGTGATTCTGAATCAAAACGATTGGGGGTGAAAAGATTCGGTGGCCAAGAAGTAAAAAATGGTGAAATCATTGCTCGACAAAGAGGTACAAAATTTCACCCTGGTGAAAATGTAAAAAAGGGTAGAGACGATACAATATACGCAACAAAAGCGGGTAAGGTTTTATTTAAAAAGAAAAAAGTAAAAGACTTTAGAGGAAAATTGAAAAAAAGAACCTTTATAAACGTAGAGTAAAGCTTTAAGAATAAATTAAAACCAGGCATTGTCCTGGTTTTTTTATTATAGGGCTATTATTTAAAAACTTTTTTTTGTTTTTAAAAATAAAATATGAGCGTGAATCTTTTTAATTGAAGGTTTATTTAAATTAGTTTTCATAATTACCCTTACTTCTTTTAAGTCCATAAACCCTAAACTTATTTGAGCTAAATCAAAAAACTCTTTTAGCTCATCTTTTTTTATTTGACCCCAATTTATTATTTTTCTTTTAGGAATAATCAAAAGGTGTTTTTCTACTTTTAAATTGTCATATTTTAAATAAGGATATTTATTTTTTATAATTAGCCAAAAATTTCCTTCTTTTAAAACTGAGTGTGTTTTTTTAACCTGAGGATAATTAAAACAATCTTTATCCTTTGATATTATTTTCTTATACTTCTTATTTGATATGCTTCTTTTCATGTTATAGGGTTAGCCTAAAAATAACTATTTTTCATCAGAGTCTTTATTATTATCAACCTCTTCTTTGTTTTCTGCTTTTTTAGTTTCTTTTTTAATCAATTCTTTATACTTGTCTTTATTTTGTAAAATTTCAATAGCTCGATTAATTTGAGGGTCTTTTTGGTCATCGTCCTCATCCTTATCCTCATCCTTATTATCTATAAAATCAGCCTTTTGTAGCTTTACCTCAACATCAGGCATTATTCCATTTTCTTCAATAGACCTTCCCTTTGGAGTATACCAATGAGCTACAGTAATTTTAACAGCAGAGCCATCACTAAACTCTTTTAGCTCTTGAACTGAACCTTTACCAAAAGTTTTTTCACCTAAAATTAAGCCTTGTTCATAATCCTGCATTGCACCAGAGATAATCTCAGAAGCTGAGGCTGAACCCTCATTTACCAAAACAATTGTTGGTATTTCTTTAAATTGTCCATTACCATAACACTTATATTCTTCTTCATTATCATTACCATCTTTAGAAACTGTTACTATTTCTTGGCCAAGCCAAAAACCTGCAATATCAACCGAAGTGCCTAAATATCCCCCGGGATTATTTCTAAGATCCAAGATTATACCCTTGGGATTTGCATTTTTAACAACCCTAGCTATATTTTTAAAGTCTTTCCAAGTATCACCAGAAAAATGAGAAATATTAATATAGCCAATATTCTCATCTTTTATCTCCCAAGAAACTGTCTCAAGCTCAATAGTATCTCTTACTATCTCAATTTCTTCAGTTGAGCTAGCCCCTTTATGCAAAACAGTTAAAGTAACTGGTTCTCCTTTTGGCCCCCTGATAAGACGAGCTGCCTCATCTAAGCTCATATCTAAAGTATCTTTGCCATCAATAGAATAAATTTTATCCCCAGCTTCAATACCAGCCCTTTTAGCTGGTGTTTCTGGTAAAGGGGAAATAACAGTTAAATAATTATCTTTAATGGTTATTTCAATGCCCACTCCTTCAAAATCACCTGACATTGTATCTAAGAAAAAGTCAGCATCTTCAGGATTAAAAAAAGTAGAATAGGGATCATCTAAACTTTTAATAATGCCACCTAGGGAGCCATAAAACAAGTCTTTGTCTGAGACAGGCTGCTCAACATAATCTTCTTGTGCAGTTTCCCATACCTCCCAAATTAAATTAAAAGGTAGATTTTTATCAACTGTTTTAGGAACAGAAATTTCTTCCCAAGAAGGAGTTAAAAACCTAGGATAAATAGTATGATTAAAAAAATTACCAGCTAAAAAGGCGATAATAAAAATTATTATTGTATAAAAAAATATACCTACAGATTTAGAATTTTTAGATTTAGGATTTTTATTAGATTTATTTTTATTCATAAATTTATAAATTATTTTAATTATTTTAAAAAATACTTTTATAACCTAAATGATCATAAGCTTTTTTTGTTGCCATCCTCCCTCTTGAGGTTCTTTGCAAAAAATTCAATCTAATTAAATAGGGTTCATACATTTCTTCAATTGTACTAACATGCTCTCCTATAGCAACTGCCAAGTTTTTAATTCCTACTGGACCACCACTAAATTCTTTAATAATAGTACTTAAAATCTTTCTATCTAATTGATTTAATCCCTTGTCATCTACCTCTAACATTTCCATAGTTTTCATAATTGTGCTTTTTTTAACTTTGCCGTCTTCTTTCACTTGGGTAAAGTCTCGAACTCGCCTTAAAAGACGATTGGCAACCCTAGGCGTAAATCTAGATCTTTTAGCCAAATCATCAGCTGTTCCTTTTTCCAATTTTACACCAAGTATTTTAGCAGATCTTTTAATAATTTTACTAATATCATTATTATTATAAAAATCTAGTTGATAAGAAAGACCAAACCTATCTCTTAAAGGAGGAGACAAAAGACTAGGCCTTGTTGTAGCACCAACTAAAGTAAATTCTGGTAAATCAAGCCTTAGAACTTTAGCGCTAGGCCCTTTACCTACTACAATATCTAGAGCATACTCTTCCATAGCAGGATAAAGAATTTCTTCAACAGCTCTGGGAATGCGATGCAACTCATCAATAAATAAAACTCCTTTATCCTCTAAATTAGTTAATATTGAAGCTAGATCTCCCACTTTTTCTAAAGCTGGCCCAGATGTAGTTTTTATTTCTGCCCCTAATTCATGAGCTATAATATAGGAAATAGTAGTTTTTCCTAGGCCATGAGAACCATAAAAAAGAGAATGATCTAAAGAATCTCCTCTTTTTTTAGCTGCTGCTATAAATACCCTTAAGTTTTTTTTCAATTTTTTTTGACCTATAAATTCATCTAAAGATTTAGGCCTTAAAGTATTTTCAATTGTTTCCTCTTCTGGTAATTTTTTAGCAACAAAGTCTTTTTTAGGTTGCTCTTGAGAGCTAAAATCTTTTGAGCTATTAATCATAAATTTTAATTTATACTTTAATTCTATATAATTTTATAAATATTGTAAAGAAACTTAACTTTACATTTTTTTAAAAAATATTATAATAAATATAATGAAAGCGCGCATAGCTCAATGGTTAGAGCGCGACTCTTATAAAGTCGAGGTTCCTGGTTCGAATCCAGGTGCGCGCATATCTAAAAAATATCTATGACAAACTTTTTAATAGGTTTAATTATAATAATAGCAGGGGCTGCTTTTACTTGGAAATCAAATTGGATTTTAAAAACCTTTGGTCGCACTAGTTGGGCAGAAAAACACTTGGGTGGAGGTAGTCGTATTTTTTATAAACTCATGGGTATAGCTATAATATTTTTAGGGTTCTTTGTCATAAGTGGCATATCCAAAAGCCTTGTTCAGGGTTTTATGAACATGCTTCAAATGGGCCGGTAGCTCAGTGGCCAGAGCACTGCTTTTGCAAGGCAGGGGTCACGGGTTCGACTCCCGTCCGGTCCACTTTATTTTAAAAAACTTAATTTTAATATATATATGAACTTTAAAATTAAAGGTGGGAAAAAATTAAAAGGCACTGCGATTACAAACACAGCCAAAAATTCAGCTGTTGCTATGCTTTGCGCTTCTTTATTAAATAAAGGTAAAACTATTTTAAGAGATGTTCCAAGAATTGAAGAAGTAGAAAGAATTAATGAAGTTTTAAAAAGTATTGGCGTTAAAATAAAATGGCTTAGCCATTCTGACTTAGAAATTACCCCTCCCAATAAAGTTAATATGAAAGAAATTGACCAAAAGGCTGCCATAAAAACAAGAAGCATAATTTTGACCTTAGGGGCTTTAATTCATGATTTTAAAAATTTTAAAATACCTCAAGCTGGAGGATGTAAATTAGGCGCAAGAACTGTAAAGCCTCATTTTTTTGCTTTAGAAAATTTAGGAGTTGACATTCAAACTAAAAAAAATTATTACGAAATTAAACATAAGGGTTTAAAATCAAATAAAATTGTTTTATATGAAGCAGGAGATACGGTAACTGAAAATGCTATTATGGCTGCCTCAAAAATTCCTGGCGAAACTATTATAAAAAAAGCTTCTGCCAATTATCAGGTTCAAGACCTTTGTAACTTTTTAACTAAGCTAGGCATTACAATTAAAGGCATTGGTACCACAACCTTAAAAATTTATGGTAAAAAAGATTTAAATAAAAACATTGAATACCATTTATGTGAAGACCCAATAGAATCAATGCTCTATATTTCTATTGCTGCTACCACAAATTCTGAAATTACTATTAAACGCTGCCCAATAGAATTTTTAGAATTAGAACTTTTAAAACTAGAAAAAATGGGTTTTAATTTTAAGATAAGTAAAGCCTATAAATCAAAAAATGGTTTTACAGACTTAGTGGATATTAAAACCTATAAATCTGACCTTAAGGCCTTAAACGAAAAAATAGCCCCTCGCCCTTTCCCAGGAATTAATATTGATAATTTACCATTTTTTGTTCCTATTGCCACCCAAGCTAAAGGGGAAACTTTAATTCACGACTGGGTTTATGAAAATAGGGCAATATATTACACAGAGCTTCAAAAATTAGGAGCAGATATTAATTTAGCTGACCCTCACCGAGTTTATATTAAAGGTAAGACAAATTTAAAAGCCAATGAAATTATTGCTCCGCCTGCTCTTCGCCCAGCTGCAATTATTTTAATTGCCATGCTAGCTGCTCCAGGAGAATCAATTTTAAGAAATGTTTATTCAATAAGAAGAGGATATGAAGATTTGGCAAATAGATTAAGTAAAGAATTAGGAGCTGATATTAAAAGAATTGATTAAAATATAAAAATCAATAATTTAAATTTTATGGTTATGTCTTTAAAAAAACAAAAAATATTAGACATTAAAAATCTCCTTAAAGATGTTGGCCTTGAAGAAAAACAAAAAATTGCAGATATAGGCTGTGGCAGAAGAGGATCATTTACCATTCAAGCCGCTAAAATGGTAGGCAAAAATGGTATTGTATTTGCAGTTGATATTTTAAAGCCAGCTCTTAAAAATGTTAGAAGTAAGGCAGAGCTTTTTAAAATTTCTAATATAAAAACAATTTGGGCTGATTTAGAGGTTTATAAATCAACTAAAATTCCTGATAACGAGATAGATGTGGTAATTTTAAGCAACACCCTTTTCCAGTCTGAAAAACCTAAAATGATCCTAAAAGAAGCTAAAAGAATTTTAAAAAAGAATGGCAAAATTTTAGTAATTGATTGGAAATCAACTGATTCTCCTTTAGGTCCTCCAGTTGAAAAAAGGATTAAAGATAAAAAAGTAAAAGAATTAGCAAAAGATTTAGACTTAAAGCTTGTTAAAGAATTTGAAGCTGGTTATTATCATTACGGTTTTATTTATAAAAAATAATTTTTAGAATTTTATTTTAATATAAAAAAGTGCGCCCTTTTTAGGGCGCATAATTTTAAAAACAATTTTCAATTATATTCATTCCTGAACACAGGACATTCAAAAACAGGTGTTACTAAGCCATACTTACAACAGAGCTTATAAAGTCTTTCTGCTTTAGGACAATTGTCATCTTGGCCGGGTTTAAAGCAACTGCATACATGACAAAGACAAATATCTCTATGAGTGCCTTTGAGCTCAGATTTTACCGTAACTAATATGCCATGGTGATTGTAGCATTCAAACTTTGACCTATCAACTTCATTTTTTAAAATACACTTATTACATTCTAAAACTGGTACTTTCATACTTTCTTCGTGTTCAAACCTAGCAATAGCTTTTGCAATAGGACAATTGTCATCTTGGCCAGGTTTGTACTTTTTACAATCCTGACATAAGTCATACTTTTCTTTTTCACCTTTTAAGTCTTTCCTGGCTCTAACCCATATCCCACCTTTGATATGAAAACGGACAAATTTCTCTTTCATGTTTACCTCCTTTTTGGTTTTAAATTTATTATTAAAATAGCAGGAATATGGATGTTTGTCAATGTTTGAACTTGACTTTTAAAAATTAGCCTTTATACTAAAAGTTAAGTCTTTAATAAAGGCTTTTAATTTTTAACTTCTTTATTATGAATCAACCAACTATTATTTCATCAATAGATGAAATCTGTAAAAACAAAAATCTTTCTAGAGAACAGGTTTTAGGAGCAATAGAACAAGCTCTGGCAGCAGCCTATCGTAAAGATTTTGGTAATAAACAACAAAATATTATTGTAAATTTTGACCTTGAAACAGGAAACATAGAGGTTTATGAAGAAAAAGAGGTAGTAGAGGATCTTCCAGAAGAGCAAGATGAAGATGATAAAGTAAAAAGATATATTAATAAAAATGAAATAGAATTATCAGAGGCAAAAAAACTTGATAATGATTGGGTAAATACAAGAAAAAATGCTAAAAAACCTAAAGTTGGTGATAAACTTAGAAAAGCTAGAGAAATTCCATCTAACTTTGGCAGAATTGCAGCCCAAACCGCAAAGCAAGTTATTATCCAACGCCTTAGAGAATCAGAAAGAGAAACCCTTTATAATAAATATAAAGAAAAACAAGGGGAAATTTTAAATGGTATAGTTCAAAGAAAAGATAATAAAAATATTTATATTGATCTCTCAGACACTACCGCTATAATGCCCTACCGAGAACAGGTTCAAAATGAAAAATATTGGATTGATCAAAAACTAAAAGTATATTTAAAAGAAGTAAAGAAAACTACAAAAGGACCAAACATTATTGTTTCTCGTAGAAATCCAAATATTTTAAAAGATTTAATAAAAACAGAAATACCTGAGGTTGCCAACGGAAAAGTAGAAATTAATGCCATAGCTAGAGAACCTGGCTCAAGGGCTAAAATAGCCGTTTCAACCAAAGAAGAATCAATTGATCCTATTGGTGCTATTATCGGACAAAAAGGAATAAGAATTCAAACCATTATCAATGAAATAGGGGGAGAAAAAATTGACGTAATTGAATATTCTGAAGAACCTAAGGACTTTTTAAAAAATGCTTTGGCTCCAGCAAATATTGTAGAACTAGAACTAAAAAAAGAAAAAAAAGCAATAGCAAAAGTTAAAAAAGATCAAATTTCTTTAGCTATTGGTAAAGCCGGCCAAAATGTTCGTTTAGCTGCTAAATTAACTGGTTGGAAAATAGATGTAGTAGAAGCTAAGGAAGAAAAGAAAAAAGATAAAAAAGAAGAGGAAGAAGAAAAAGAGCCTAGTGATAAAAAGAAAAAAACTAAAAAGAAAAACAAGAAAAAAGAAAAAAAGAAATCTAAAAAAGAAGATAAAAAGAAAACCAAGAAAAAAGAAACAAAGAAATCTAAAAAAAAAGATACAAAGAAAACCAAAAAAACAAAAAAGAAAAGCACTAAGAAAAAAACAAAAAAGAATAAATAAAAAAGTTGTAATACTTTAAATAATTGTTTAAAATTAAAATAAGCCAACGTAGCTCAGTGGTAGAGCAACTCCATGGTAAGGAGTAGGCCGTCGGTTCAAGTCCGACCGTTGGCTTTCCGGGTAGGTGGCGGAGTGGACAAACGCAGCAGACTGTAAATCTGCCGGCTTTATGCCTACGCAGGTTCGAATCCTGCCCTGCCCACCATTAAAAAAACCAACTTCAAAAGAAGTTGGCTTTTTTATTACATTAATTTTCTAAAAAAAAGAAAAAAGCTGTTTTGGGCAAATAAAAAAAGCGGGAGACGGGATTCGAACCCGCGATCTTCTGCATGGCAAGCAGACGCTCTACCACTAAGCTACTCCCGCTTATAATTTATTTTAAAGCTTTGTCTTTTAAAAATTTAATAACCTTTCTATTGGTCAAAAGATCTTTTAGATATAATTTGCTTGATTCTTGTTCTAAATTTTTAATCATTTTATCTTGTCCCTTATAAATCTTTTTCAACCTAGCTATTTCTTGTTCTAAGTCCTTGTCTGTAGCTTGAATATTTTCCTTTTCTGCAATTTTCTTAATTGCCAAAGCGGTTTTAACCCGCTTTTGGGCCTTAGGCTTAAAATCTTTTTTAAGGTCTTCTTTGGTTTTATTAATACTTTCAAGATAATCATCAAATTTAATTTTACCACCTTGAGGAGAATTTTGCAATGATGCCTCAAGCTCTTTAAGCATTTTTTCTACTTCATGGTCTATTAAACTTTCTGGAATTTCATCAAATTTAGACTTTTCAACTAATTGATCTAAAACTTCAGATTCTATTTTTTGTTCATTTTTTTGCTCTTTTTCTCTTTTAATATTATCTTTTATTTTAGATCTTAAATCTTCCATGGTCTTAAAATCGCCAAAAGATTTAGCAAATTCATCGTTTAGTTCTGGTAAGGTAATTTCATATACATCTTTTATTTTTGCCTTAAAATCAATTTTTTTACCAGCTAAATTTTTGTCATAATGTTCTTTTGGATAAGTATGAGAAAATTCCTTTTCATCTCCTGACTTTGCCCCTTTTAAGTTATCACTTAAACCTGGCATTGGAGCTTGTTTGCCAATTACAAAAGAATAATCTTTTACATCGCCATTTTCTAAATCTTTACCATCTTTTTGAAGCTTTAGATCTAATTTTACCTTATCACCTTCTTTTGCTTTTCTATCTACCTTCTTTTCAGTACTTCTTGATTGTTGAAGTCGATTAATTGTATTTTCAACCTCTTTATCTTTAATATCTATTTTTTCAGGCTTAACATTAATATCTTCATAATCACAAAGGCTAACACTTGGCAAAAGGGGAATCCTAAGCTTAAAAACAAAGGGGTTGCCTTCTGCAATTTTCAAAACCTCAACTTCAGGCGGGCCAGCTGGCTCTAAATCTTGTTTCTTAATAATAGAAAAATAATTTTCGTTTATTGCCAAACGTGCCACTTTTTCAAAAATCTGTGATTGATTAATATTTTTTTTAACCTCCTCTTTTGGAGCTTTCCCTTTTCTAAAGCCTGGTATATCAAGCTCTTGGGATAGTTCCTTATATGCTTTTTCAAAAATAGGAGCAACCTCTAGGGCGGTAAGCTCTACTTTTAATTCTTTTTTATTTTTTTCCAAGTCTTTACTCTCAATATTCATAATATTTATTAAAAATTAATTTTTAATTTATTAACTTTTTCCCTTTTTTATTTTTTAATACTAAGTTTATAATACCAAAGATAAATTAATCGTCAAGCCATAAATTATAGCAAGGGAGCAATAATTAAAGCTATAATAGCCATAATTTTAATTAAAATATTTAAAGCAGGACCAGCACTATCCTTAAAACTATCTCCCACAGTATCACCAATAATAGAAGCCTTATGAGCATTTGAGTTTTTACCACCTAAATTACCAGCTTCAATATACTTTTTAGCATTATCCCAGGCTCCCCCTGAATTAGCCATCATAACCGCTAATAAAAAGCCAACTACTACTGAGCCAATTAAAAAGCCGCCTAAAGCTTGTTTGCCAATTAAAAAACCCATTAAAACAGGAATAACTATTGTTAAAATCCCAGGTAAAATCATTTTTCTTAAAGAACTTTTAGTAGATATTTTAATACAATGATTATAATCAGGCTTTGCATTACCCTCTTTCAAGCCTTTAATTTCCCTAAATTGTCTTTCTACTTCCTCTACAATTTTAGAAGCGCTTTGGGAAACCGCCTTCATTACTAAAGAAGAAAATATAAAAGGCATTAAGCCCCCCATTAAAACCCCTATCACAACATTGGGCTCATTTAAATTTAAAACATTAATTCCTGCTATTTTAGAAAAGCTTATTGATAAAATAAGGGCTGTAAGGGCTGCTGAGCCAACTGCAAAGCCCTTTCCTATGGCAGCTGTAGTATTTCCTACAGTATCTAACTTTTCTGCTCTTTGACGAACATTTTTACCCATATTAGTCATCTCAGCAATGCCAGCTGCATTATCAGCTACTGGTCCGTAGGTGTCACTAGCCAAAGTAAGAGCCAAAGTAGAAAGCATGCCTACTGCCCCAATACCAACCCCATAAAGACCTGCCAAAGAAAAACAGCCAAAAAGACTAGCTCCAATTATAATTGTTGGAAAAGTAGTACTACTCATTCCCAGCCCCATCCCAGCAATAATATTTGTTCCTGCTCCTGATTTAGAACTTTGAGAAAGATTTTTGGTGTGAGAATATTTTGATGAAGTAAAATACTCTGTAAAAAAACCAATTAAAGTTCCTGCCACAAGCCCAATTACCCCTGAACCAAATAAGATTAGTGGCTTATCAGAAATAAAATAAAATAATAAAAATGAACCTATAATTACCATTAAGCCAGCTAGCCAAATACCTATATTTAAAATTTTCTGTGGATCATTTTCTTTAAATATATAAATAGATAAAGAACCAAAAAGACTTGCCACCAAACCCACACAAGCTAAGAGCAAAGGCAATAAAACAACTAAATTACCAAACATATAAGTAAGAGAAACTCCCAAAACCATGGTTGCTATTATAGAATCAACATAACTTTCAAAAAGATCTGATCCCATCCCAGCCACATCACCTACATTGTCCCCTACATTATCAGCTAAAACTGCTGGATTTCGAGGATCATCTTCGGGAATGCTTAAATTTACCTTACCAACTAAATCTGCTCCAATGTCAGCTGCTTTAGTATAAATCCCACCCCCAACTCTAAAAAATAAAGCAACCAAAGAAGCTCCAAAACCAAAGCCGTAAATTATTTCTGGATCTTTAAATATGACATAAAAAACACCAATACCTAATATACCTAAGCTAGAAACTAATACTCCCATTACTAAACCAGATTTAAAAGCCACTTTTAAGCCACCTAAAATACTAATCTTTACCTTTTCTACTGTTCTAACATTAGCGCTCGTAGAAATGTTCATTCCTAAACTACCTGCTAAGCAAGAAAAAATTGATCCAAAAATAAAAGTTAAAGCTAGCTGCCAAGAAATAAAAAAGAAAAGCAAGCCAGCTAATAATAAAATTAATGGCATTAAAACACGATACTCATATTTAAGAAATGTACCAGCCCCCTGTTTTATTAAATCGGCAATCCTTTTTTGCTCTAAGCCAATAATTTTTTGCTTTTTAATACTGTGACTTAAAAAAACGGCAATTAAAATACCGATCACAGAAATGATAATCGGAATATATAACATATTTATTAAAATTTATATTTTATTAGTTTTTATTAGAATGAAATAAATTAATCTTACTCCTAACCACACCAAAAACATTTTGACCAGCTCTTCCAAGTATCTTTCTAGGATCAAATTCATTTTTATCAGCTAAAACCTCGTCCAAGCCATTTTTAAAGGCCTGTCTTAGTTCAGTATCTATATTAATAATTCTTACACCATTTTGTATTGCAGCCAAAATTGAATCTTCGGGCAACTTAGAAGCGCCATGCAAAACAAAAGGAATATTTATCTTATTTTTAATTTCTTTAAGTCTTTTAATGCTTATTTCAGGAGGTTTATTTTTTAATTTATAAACACCATGTATATTACCTATTGAAACTGCTAAAGTATCAAGATTGGTTTTTTTAACAAATTCCTTAGCCTTATCTGGTTTAGTGTAAAAACTTTGGGGATTTTTTTTAAATTCTTCAATCTCGGAAGACTTAATTACTCTTCCTAGTTCTCCTTGAACCCAAACCCCTTTTTCATGAGCATAATCTACTACCTTTTTAGTTATATTAACATTTTCCTTAAAAGAAAGATTGGAGCCATCTATCATAACAGAAGAAAAACCAGCTTTAATACATTTTTTAATATTAGAAAAATCTTTGCCATGATCTAAATGCAAAGCAACTAAACTATCTTTATCTTGAGAAATATTTTTAACAAGGTTAAAGATATTTTGAACTCCCATATAATTAAGAGAGGTTTCACTAACCTGTATTATTAAAGAAGACTTTTCTCTTTCTCCAGCCCTAATAATGGCTTTTGTAAACTCAAGATTATGAGTATTAAAAGCCCCTAAGGCAAAATTCTTATTATCTGCTTTTTTTACTAATTTTTCAATATGAGTTAACATAAAATTTTTAAAATTTATTAGCTTTTTGACAAATTTTTAAAAAACCTTGAGCCTTTAAAGAAGCACCCCCTATTAAAGCCCCTTCAATGGTTGGATATTTTATAAAAGATTCAATATTATCCTCATCTACACTTCCGCCATATAATATATAAACTTGAGACTCTATATCTTTTTCTGAAAATAGATCTATTGTTTTTTGTAAAATAATTCTACTCATATATTCTATCTCTTCTGGATCTATTATAAGGCCAGAGCCTATAGCCCAAACCGGTTCATAGGCAATTAAAATCTTAGAAGTTCCTAAATCTATACCTGAAAGAGCAGTTTCAAGTTGATTTAAAATTACATATTCTTTTAAACCTTTATCTCTTTCTTGCCTGGTCTCGCCAACACACACTATAGGGCAAAGGTTATGATTAAGGGCTGCAATAATTTTTTTATGAACCTGATTATAATCTTCTCCTAAAAGAAGTCTTCTTTCAGAATGTCCTAGAATAACAAACTTACAACCTAGATTGGCAAGCCATTGAGGGGAAATTTCACCTGTAAAATCTCCCTGAGATTCCCAAAAAACATTTTGAGCTCCTAACACAATATTAGTATTTAAAAAAACTTTTTTAATTGAGAAAAGATGCGTATGAGGAGGACAAATAACTACTTGAGTTTTTTCTAGGCTTTCTTTTTGAAATAATTTTTTAAAATTTTTAGCTAAATCCACCCCCTTGTTTAAACCTAGGTCCATTTTCCAATTAGCAATAATAAAATTCATAAAAATATTAAATAATTACATAAAACTTATAATTCCCATGGTAGCTAATGTCACTAATATCCCGGCAATAACTACACCCATAGATATAAGAGAAACACTTTTCCAATAAGAAGTTCCAAAAATATAAGAAACCAAAGACCCAGTCCAAGCCCCAGTAAAAGGTAGGGGGATGGCTACTATTAAAATTAAAAGTAAATCACCATAAATGGTATATTTTTTATAAAAACGTTTTCTAGTTCTTTTAAAAAGCCAATTAAAAATCTTATTAAAAAACTGACTTTTGTCCATTAAAAAACGGGCTCCTTTTTTCCAAAACCAGAACAAGAAAAATGCTGGTACTATATTCCCTAAAACCGCTAAAAAAAATACCAAACCTGGCTTAAGGTTATAAATTAGTATTCCAATTGGAATAGTCCCTCGCAATTCATTAATAGGGGTCATTGCTAAAAAAAATGTAATAATCTCTGAATTCATATTATTATTTTAACAGAAACTTATTTTTTAGATAGATTTAATTGATCCACGCTCCACCAAATTAAAGACTTAGCTTCTTGAAATCTTGCCTTGCTGCTTTCTGAATTAAGGACAGTAACAGCTAAATTCCTATTTTCAAAGCGACTAATACCAACAAAACAATATCCACTTTCATCTAAATAGCCAGTCTTGCCCCCCTTAAAATCTATAAAAGTATTTAAGAGTTTATCTGTATTTTTAACATTAAAAGTTAAATTAGCTCCATTTTGAGAATAAACAGTAAAATCATATCTTGTTCTTTGTAAAGTTTTTTTAAGATAAGAATTATTCATTGCCTCCTTTATAAGGATTATTAAATCTCGAGAAGTAGAATAATTTTTTGGACTAAGTCCAGTGGGGTCAACAAAAAAACTATTATTCATTCCTAGTTCAGCTGCCTTTTGATTCATAAGATCAACAAATTCTTCATTATTATCATTTATTGTAATTCGAGCCAAAGTATTTAATAAATTATTTAAAGAACCAATTAAGCCAGCATTTAAAACATCTCTAACTCTCATTTTAGAACCTGGTCTAATATTTAATTGTTTTGGCTTAAGGCCACTTTCAGGAATGTCAATTTTAGTATAAGGCGATTCTTCTTTAAACTTAAAATCACTTGCCGTAATTGCAATTTTTTCATCCCAATCTAAATCATTATTATCTAAAAAAACTAAAGCGCTCATCAATTTAGTAATACTTGCAATAGGCAAAACTAAATCAGGATTTTTTTGGTATAAAACCTTTTCCTGATCTAAGTCAAAAACCAAAGCACTTTTAGCGCTAATTTTAGGGCCAAATGATACGGGAAAATCTTTTTGAGGGGTATTTATAGCTCCAGACAAAAAACCAACTTCACCAAACAATGTTGGCGAAATAATAAGTAAGATTGTAGCTATAATTTGAGAAAACATATTTAATTAAGATTTTATTTTTTTGGCTATTTTATAGAGAAAATACCAAAAAGAATTAAAAATTATATCAAAAGTACCAGGATAGGTTTTATCTTGGCTCCCAAAACTTCTTTTAAAACGGGTAAGTCCGGGCCATTTAGTTTCATCAATCCCCCAAAAATCATAATATTTAAAACCTTTTTCTTTAGCATCCTTTATAATATTCCAATGAAGCCTATGAGGAGCCATCACCTTTTTATGCCTTCTAGAAGAAGCGCCATGTAAATAAAAACAGCCATCATTAAAATAAGCTACAATATGAGCTGCAATGGGAAATTCTTTAAAATCAGCAATATAAAGATCTACATTTTCTTGCTTTAAAAGTTTTTTATAATAAGAATCATTATAACCTTTAAAATCTTCTCTTTGAGTGGTGGCCCTTAATAATTTTAAGAAAACATTAATATCTTTAAGATCTTTCGCCTTGTAGGTTTTAACCCCTTTTCTCTCAGCCAAACGAATATTATACCTCGTCTTAGAATGCATATTTGATAAAATATCATTTAAGTCTTGATCAAGGTTTAAAATAGTGGTTTTTTTAGGCTGGTTTGGTTTTACTTTTAAAAAGCTATAATCTAAATTATTAAAAATATTTTTATCAAAAGGCTCTACTTTTAAAAAAATGGGCTTATCTTTTTTAAAATTTTTATTTATTTCTAAAACAAACTTAGCAAAAATATTATTTTTTCTTTTATTGGTTAAGCTATTTTTAAAAATAGGACCTCGTGGAATATAAAAATAACTTTTACCAAAAACTAAGGCTTTTTTTATAATTAAAGCAGTTAATAAGATTTCTCCTTTTTCCATTAAAGCAATAGGATAAACACTTTTTCCTAAAGATTTTTGAAAACCTCCCCACTGCCATGACTCTAATAAACCAGCCTTGTTTGATTTAACAAATGCTTGCCATTTTTCCTTATTTTTAACCAATTGGAGATTCATAAAATCTTATTAAATTAATTGCTAATTTTTAAGATATTTAAATCTTAATAACTTATCTTTCCATTCCTTGGCATAATCAATTCCCACTCTTTTTAAAGCTTTTATATTACTAGGATCTGGTTTTATGCCCCTATCCTCAATCCAAAGACCAGTTTGCCTTTTAGCAGGCTTATTATTAAAACTTTTATCTATTTTTAAGTGTTTTGTTAATTTACCTGGCCCTTTTACAGAAAAAGTTGCTCTAATTAAAATAGCAGCTGGAAAACCTTTTTTTTCAGTTACTATATTTAACATATAATAAACTCCGTAAACAAGATAAACATACCAAATACCTGGTTTGCCAAACATAGGGGCTGTTCTTTTGGTTTTACCCTTAGAAGCATGGGAGGCAAGATCCTTTTTACCACTATATACTTCTACTTCAGAGATAATTAGCGCTTTATCGCCTTTAACAAGAAACTTTCCTATTAAAGATTTAGCTACCTTTTGACTATCTTGGTTAAAAAAACTTTCATCTAAAACCTTTGAGCTAGGAAAGTTATAGCCTTCGGTATATAAAAGATGTGCTTTTTTTAGCACACCTTGGTTAAAACCACCAAGACTTCCGTCTGATTTAATAACTCGATGACAGGGAATATTGTGATTATGATTTTTACTTAAAATGCTAGCTACTAACCTTTGTGCTTTTGGTTGACCAGCCTTTCTAGCAACTTCTTTATAAGTTAAGGTTTGACCAGAAGGAATATCTTTAACTATCCTTTTAACTTGTTCTTTAAAATCCATATTAAAACTATTTTTAGTAAAGACCAATAAATTATTTTTTATTTTTCCAAATAAATTGTTTGAGTGGGAAAGGCAAAAGAAAGCTCTAATTCCTTAAAAGATTTTCTTATATTTAAGAGTATTTTCTCGTGAATCTCACGATAAACATTAAAATCAGGTGATTCAATATAATAAACCGCTTCAAATTTAAGACTAGAGTCTCCAAATTCTATAAAATTAATCCTGTCCAATCTAGCCTTTTGAGTTTTCTTAATAATCTCTGCAACTGCTTTTTTTGCTTTTTGTAACCTATCTTGAGGAGTATTGTATTCTAGGCCAAAATCAAAACTAACCCTTCTATCAGTCATTTTTTTAAAGTTTTGGACTCTAGCTGAAGTTAAGTCTTTATTGGAAATAATAATTTCTTCTCCTTGAAGAGATTTAATACGGGTTGTTTTAATTCCAATTTTTTCAACTATCCCCTTATAATCGCCAACCACAATAAAATCTCCAGGCACAAAGGGCTTATCAAAATAAATAGCAAAAGAAGAAAAAAGATCTCCTAAAATATTTTGAATTGCCAAAGCTGCTGCTATTCCCCCAATTCCTAAACCAGCAATAAGAGAAGAAATATTAACCCCTAAATTAGAAAGAACAAGAAGTATTCCTAAAACCCAAACTACAATTTTTAATATAGTGCCTATTAATCTAAATGAAGATTTTTCTCCTTCTTCCACATCCTTTTTTTTATCAAGAAGATAATTAAAAAACCTTTCAACCCAAAAAGCAATTCTGTAAACCAACCAAGCAATAAGAAGGGCGTCTAAGGCTTTGCTTAAAATAGGATTTAAATTTAATGTTTTAGCCCCAAAGTAAACACCTATATAAAATAAAAACCAAAATCCAAAAGATTGAACCATAGAAACAGCAAAGTCATCTATATTATTTTCGGTTTTTTGAGTTATCTTTTTCAAGCGATGTAGAATTACCTTTTGAAAGATTTTTAAAACTATAACCACCCCTAAAATTATTAAAAGAAAAATAGCATAAGACTGAAATGTATTACCTAAAAATATTTTTTGCCAAAATGTCATAATATAAAAAGTTTATAATTAATTAAATATTAAATAGATCGCCTATTTGTTAAAGACTCTCTTAGGGTTAAATCATCCGCATAAGAAATTTCTCCGCCAGTAGGTATACCCCGAGCAATTCTAGAAAGCTTTACCTTATTTTTTAAATTTTTATTTTTTAAAATTAAATTCTTAATATATAACATAGTTCCCTCACCCTTAGATGTAGAATTTAAAGCAAAGATTATCTCTGTTTTTTTATTATTTTTCTTTATTTTCTTGATTAAGCCATTAATATCTAGGTCTTTATCTTTTATGTCCTTAGTGGAGTTAATTAATCCTCCTAAAACGTGATAAAGCCCATTATAATCATGAATATTTTCAAAAACATTAATTTCTTGAGGTTGAGCTAAAACTATAATTTTATTTTTATTTCTTTTAGGATCAGCGCAAATATTACAAATTTTATCCTTGGTAAAATTACCACAATTTTCACAAAAGTTTATGTTTTTAAGATTTAAAATATCCTTTGCCAATATTTTTCTAAAATTTTCTCTTTTTAAAAGAAACAATACAAAACGCTCTGCTGTTTTAGGACCAATGCCAGGAAGCTGACTAATGCTTTGAATTAAATTTTTAATATCTTTAGGAAAGCTAGCCATATTATTAAAACGGTGAATCTTGTTCTTCTTCATTGCCTTGACCTTGATGTTTTTTATCTAAGTCATTAAAGCTAGCAATTTCTTCGTTAAAGTAAAGCAAATATCTTACTCCTGCTGGACCATGTCTATGTTTACCAATGTGCAATTCAGCCACATTTTTCTCATCTGGTGGACATTTTTTAATCCCCTTATCCCGAGACTTTCTATAAATAAACATTACCACATCAGCATCTTGTTCTAAAGAACCCGAAGCTCTTAAGTCTGATAATTTAGGAATAGCTGGAGTCCTCATTTCTGGGGAACGAGAAAGCTGAGATAGGGCTAAAACTGGAATATTTAATTCTCTAGCAACCCCTTTTAAACCTCGAGAGATTTCTGAAACCTCCTCTACTCGACCAGAATTATTAGTACTCCCAGAACTCATAAGTTGTAAGTAATCAACCACTAAAAGGCCTAAGCCGTGTTCACTTTGAAGCCTCCTTGCTTTAGTCTTTAATTCAATTAAATTAAGCATTGGTGAGTCATCAATATATATAGGGGCGTTAGAAAGACTATCAAAAGTTTTGCCAAGTTTTTTAAAATCATCACCTTCACCGTGAGAAATATTACCCGTTCTCATTTTCCATAAGTTAACGCCTGATTCAGCACAAATCATTCTGTCAGTTACTTGCTCTTTTGACATTTCTAAGCTAAAAACCCCGACTGGAATATTTTCATGAACTGCAGCGTGACGAGCCATATCAAGAGCTAGGGCTGACTTACCAATTGAGGGCCTAGCTGCTAAAAGAACTAATTCAGAAGGTTGAAGGCCAGCTAAATTATCATCTAATTCCTTAAATCCAGTGGGAACCCCTCTTAATTTTTTATCACCACTATCTAATTCATCCATTCTTTCAAATGCCTGATCTAAGGTCTCCTTAATACAAACAAAATTTTGTCTTAAAAACTTTTTGGAAACAGAAAATAATTTTTCTTCTGCCTTATCTAACAAGCTTGTTGTATCACCCTCTCCTTTGTCATAAGCCATTTTAATAATATCAGACGAAGAAGAAATTAATCTTCTTAAAGTTGATTTTTTTCTTACAATTTCAGCATAAGATTTAACATGGCTAGCAGTAGGAACAGTATTAGACAAACTAGCTAAATAACTTCTGCCACCAATATCTTTTAAGGCTTTTGTTTCCTCTAACTTATTTGTAACACTTAAAATATCAATGGGTTCGCCCTGCTTCCATAAATCAATCATGGCTTGATAAATTTTTTGATGATTTTTTTTATAAAAATCCTTAACATCTAAAATATCTGCTATTGTTACAATAGCATCTTTATCAATTAAAAGCGAGCCAAGCAAGGCTTGCTCCGCTTCTAGGTTTTGAGGTGGTAGTTTTTCTTCTATAGAATTATTATTAGACATAAAAGACTTTACATATTCTTTTTTTTAATATATACTAAATTTAAGAAAATAGCAAACTACAAAAAAGCACATATTTTTAACAAGTTTTAAACATACTGCTTATGGAAGAGTCAAATATTCAAGGCTATTCTGTTAAACATAAGTCAGGCCTAAGAAAGGGGATATTTCATCTTGACCATATTTTAAGTACTAATGAAACAGAATCAATTTTTAGAAACGCTAGAATGTCAGGTAGTATAAAATTTGAAGACAGGGTAGGAAGAAACTATGTTTTGAAATACAAACCATTTGGAAAATATACCCTAAAAAAAAGATAACCTCATGGGTCGCTAGCTCAATTGGTAGAGCATCAGCCTTTTAAGCTGAGGGTTCCGGGTTCGAGACCCGGGCGACTCATTTTTTTTATTTTAAAAAAATGTTATACTAAACTAGTATGGAAAAAATATTTTGGCACAATCTAGAGATAAAACAGGCCTTAAAAAAACTAAACTCCAATCCAAAAGGATTAGAAAAGCAGCAAGTCCAAAAAAGGCTTAAAAAATATGGCTTAAATAAACTTTTAAAAAGAAAAAGATTTTCAATATTACAAATCATTATAGGGCAATTTAAAAGCCCATTAATGTATATTTTAATAATCGCTGCCCTTATTGCCCTTATTTTAAAAGAAACCACTGACACAATAATCATTTTAGGGGCTGTTTTTATTAATGCATTTATTGGCTTTTTCCAAGAATTTAAGGCAGAAGAAACCTTTTCTCATCTCCAGAAAATGGTTCATCATAAAACTAGAGTCATTAGAAAACTAAATACAGGCACAAGCGCCACCCTAACCATAGCCTCACAACAAGTTGTACCTGGCGATATCATATCCTTACAAGCAGGAGACATCATATCTGCTGATGCCCGCATTTTAAAAGAAAACAACCTTGAAACAAAAGAAGCCGCCCTAACAGGCGAATCAATCCCTTCTTCTAAAAATAATAAGGTCTTAGACAAAGAAACTAATTTAGCTGACCGAGAAAATATGGTTTATGCTGGAACTTTAGTCACAAGAGGCTCTGGAAAAGCAATTGTGGTAAGTACTGGCAAAAATACTGAGGTTGGTAAAATTGCACATCTTTTAAAAACAACCAAAAATGATAAAACTCCTCTTCAAGAAAAAATATCTAAATTAGCTAAAACACTTGGTATAATAATAGGTATATTATCTTTATCTCTTTTTGTAATAGGATTAATTTTGGGGATGGAGGTTTTTGAAATACTTTTAATTTCAATAGCCGTAGCTGTAGCTGGAATACCAGAGGGCTTACCTATTGCCGTTACTGTTGCCTTGGCAGTGGGCATGCAATTTATTTTAAAAAAGAAAGCTTTAGTAAAAAAACTTATTGCTACTGAAACATTAGGCTCTATTACAGTAATTGCTAGTGATAAAACAGGCACCTTAACAAAAGGAGAAATGGCAGTATCTAACATTATTACCTTTCAAGATAATATTTTAGAAAAAGATATTTTAAAAATGGCAATGCTTTGCAATGATGCAAACCTTGAAAACCCTGATGAAAAAGATAATAAAAAATGGAGCCTAACTGGTGATCCAACTGAGGTAGCTTTACTTAGAAAAGCCATTAAATCAATAACAGGTTTTAGAGATATTTTAAATAATAATGAACGTATATCAGAGATCCCCTTTGAATCAGAAATAATGTATATGGCAACTCTTTACAAAAATAAGAATGAACAAAATTATGATTTAATAGTAAAGGGTGCACCTGAAACATTAATAAACCTTTCAAACTTAGATGAAGCAAAGAAAAAAGAAATATTAGATAAAGTTACCAATCTTACTAAAAAAGGTTTAAGAGTATTGGCTTTTGCTCAAAAGAGAGTAAATATAAATGAAAAAGGAATAAAAATAAATAATAAAGATATAAATAATCTAGACTTTAAAGGACTTATATCATTAAAAGACCCTTTAAGAAGTGATGCCAAAGATACTATAGATGCTTGTATCAAGGCTGGAATAAGACCCATTATTATAACAGGCGACCATAAATTAACTGCCCAATCTATTGGTAAAGAAATAGGCCTAATTCATTCAAGTTCAGAGGTTTTAGAAGGCAATCAAATTGATAAACTTTCTGATAAAGAACTATCAAAAGAGCTAAAAAATACTTCTATTTTTGCTAGAGTTGAACCTAAGCATAAAATTAGAATTGTAGATATATTACAAGAACAAGGTGAGGTAGTAGCTATGGCCGGAGATGGCGTAAATGATGCCCCAGCCTTAAAATCTGCCAACATCGGAATTGCCCTAGGCTCAGGGTCTGAAGTAACAAAAGGAACGGCTGAAATAGTACTTTTAGATGATCGGTTTCAAACTATTGTTGATGCAATAAAGCAAGGAAGAAACATTTTTCATAATATTAAAAAAATAATTTTATATTTATTAACTGATACATTCACTGAATTTATATTAATTGCTGGTTCCTTAATTTTAGGCTTCCCATTACCTTTAATTGCCGCTCAAATACTTTGGGTAAATATTATTGAAGATACAATGCCAGCAATAGCTCTTTCATATGAAAAAGAAAAAAAAGACTTTCTTTTAAAACAAAGCAAGGATGATAAAAAACAAAAATTATTAGATAAAGAAATGAAGTTTTTAATAACTATAATTGCTATTATTACAAATATTGTACTTTTAGGACTTTACTATTATTTATATAAATCTGGCTTTGATATAAAATATGTTAGAACAATGATTTTTGTAGGCTTAGGCATTGATACTTTGTTTTATGTTTTTTCATGTAAAAATCTTAAAAAATCTATTTGGACATATAATCCATTTGATAACATGTTTTTAAATTTTTCAGTATTATTTGGTTGGGCAATGTTTTTTATAGCCTTATATGTTCCATTTTTTAGTAATTTATTAGAAACAGTAGCTTTGGGTTTAAGCGAGTGGCTTATACTTATAGGGCTAGGTCTATTCAAACTTGTACTTATTGAAGTTGGTAAATTGTTTTTTCTTGATCAAAAATAATTAAATAATTTATGACATTAATTTATGTAATCACAATTTTTATAGGCTGTTTTTTGCTTATTAAAAGCACTGACCTAATAATCAGATCTATCCATTATTTAGCAAAATATTTTCATATTTCAGAGTTTGTCATTGCTTTTATCCTGGCTGGTTTAGCCACGTCACTACCCGAGCTTTTTATTGGCATAATGTCTGCTACTGAAAACGCAGGCGTATTATCTTTAAGTAATATTTTTGGCTCTAACATATCCAACCTAACCCTAATTTTAGGTCTTAGCGTTATTGTAGCCAAAAAACTTTCTAGTGACTCTAGAATGGTAAACAGAAATATAATTTATGTTTTTATATTAGTTATATATGCTGTTCTTTTAGCGCTTGATGGTTATATTTCAAGAATAGATGGTATAGGCCTAATAATACTTTTTGTTTTATATAACACAATTCTTTTCTTCCAAAGCAAAGAATTTGAAAAAAAAGCAGGCTGGGCCAGGAAAAAAGAACTTTTTAAAAATATTTTAATGCTTTTATTGGGCATTTTATTCCTCGTAGCTAGTGCTGAAATGGTAGTTCAAGCTTCTATTAGTTTAGCCGAAATTATAAAATCATCTATATTTTTAGTAGGATTAATCCTAGTAGCACTTGGAACATCTTTGCCAGAATTTATATTTGGCCTTCGCTCGTTTAAAAACAACCATAAGCACATGATTTTAGGAGGGATACTGGGATCTATAGCAAGTAACGTAACTGTTGTTTTAGGAGCAACAGCCATAATCTCCCCAATCTTAATACAAAATACTTCGCTTCTTTTAACTAGTGCCTTTTTTATGATAGCTAGTTATATTTTATTTGCGATTTTAACCAAAACAGACAAAAATCTATCTCGGAAAGAAGGTTTCATACTAATACTCATATATATAATTTTCATTATTATCCAACCCGTGATATAATAAATATTAGAGTTTTAAATAATTTATAATTAACTTATGGCAAAATATATCCTTTTAAATAAAATCAAAGAAAACCTTAATAAAAAAGTTGTTCTTAAGGGATGGATTTTTAATTTTCGTTCATCTGGATCAATATATTTTATTCAATTTAGAGATGGCACTGGTAAAATACAAATAATAGCCTCTAAGGATAAAATAGATAAAGAATCCTGGGAAAAATTAGAGCAAATTACCAGAGAAACAAGCATTGAGGTAACAGGTAAAGTTTACAAAGACGAAAGATCACCCCATGGCTTTGAAATGCAGGCTGAAAATTTAAAAATAATTTCCATTGCTGAAAGATATCCTATTGGCAAAAAATCTCATGGAATAGATTTTTTAATGAACAATCGACACCTTTGGATAAGATCTGAAAGGCAAAGGGCTATTTTAAAAATTAGAGATGAAATTATTTTTGCAATAAGAAAATTTTTTAAAGATAACGATTTTACTTTAACTGATTCCCCTATTATTACTCCTACTGCTGGAGAAGAAACAACTAGCCTTTTTGAGGTTAATTATTTTGATAATCCTGCTTTTTTAAGTCAAACAGGCCAATTATATATTGAGGCCTTAATTTATTCCCTGGGGCGAGTTTATGACTTTGGGCCTACTTTTAGAGCTGAAAAATCTAAAACTAGAAGACATTTAACTGAATTTTGGATGATGGATGCTGAAGCTGCCTTTGTAAAACATGAAGAAAATATTGAAATTCAAGAAAAACTAATTGAATATATTGTTAAACAGGTTTTAAAAAACAATAAGCAAGAATTAAAAACCCTAAAACGTGAAATAGAGCCCTTGAAAAATATAAAAGCTCCTTTTCCTAAAATAACTTATAATAAAGCAATAAAAATACTAAAAAATAATAATCAAAAAATAAGTTGGGGTGAGGATTTTGGAGCAGAGCACGAAACCATAATATCTAATAAATACGATAAACCAGTTATTATAGAAAAATATCCAGTAAAGGCTAAAGCTTTTTATATGAAAGAGGATCCAGAAAATAACCAGCTGGCCTTAGCAGATGATATGCTTGCTCCTGAAGGATATGGAGAAATAATAGGGGGCTCAGAAAGAATCTCTGATAAAAAAACTTTGGAAAGAAAAATTAAAGAATTTAATATTCCTAAAAAACCATTAAAATGGTATATAGATCTTAGAAAGTATGGCTCAGTTCCTCATTCTGGCTTTGGTTTAGGGATTGAAAGAACTGTAGCTTGGATTTGTGGTTTAGACCATATAAGAGAAACAATTCCCTTTCCAAGACTTTTAAATAGAATTAACCCTTAATATTTATGCAAAGAATACAAATCATAAATACTAAAAAAAATATTAACAAAGAGGTTAAGCTTTGTGGCTGGGTTCATTTTAAAAGAAACCTGGGTAAAATAACTTTTATTACCCTTAGAGATGCTAGCGCCACAATCCAAGTAGTTTGCCCATTAAAAAAAATAGATGCAAAAGCTAAAAAACTAATTGAAGAAATTGGCCCAGAATCTGTAATAGAAATAATAGGCACAATTAACAAAAGACCAGAGAATCAAATTAACAAGGAAATGAAAACAGGCGAACTAGAAATAAGCCTAAAAGATATTAAAATTTTGTCAAAATCTAAAACACCACCTTTTGAAATTAATAAAAATAGGAAAATCAAAGAAGAACTAAGACTTAAATACAGATACCTTGATCTTAGAAGAAAAGAGGTAAAAGAAAACATGGTTTTAAGACATAAAATCATAAAAGCTATTCGTGATTACCTTGATAAAAATGAATTTCTAGAAATAGAAACCCCAATTTTAGCCAAAGGAACACCAGAAGGAGCTAGAGAATTCATAGTACCCTCTCGCCTTTATCCAGGGCAATTTTATACCCTACCTCAAGCTCCCCAACAATTTAAGCAACTCCTTATGATAGGAGGGATAGAAAAATATTTTCAAATTGCTCGTTGTTTTAGGGATGAAGATACTAGAGGGGATCGTCAACCTGAATTTAGCCAACTTGATATTGAAATGAGCTTTGTAAATCAAGAGCAAATACTATCTTTAATAGAAAAAATGGTAGTATCAATAATTAAAAAAACTTGCCCAGATAAAAAATTTAATAGCCCTTTTAAAAGATTAACTTTTGAGCAGGCGCAAAAAAAATATAATACTGATAAACCAGATTTAAGAAAAAATAAAAAAGATAAAAACGAACTTGCCTTTTGCTTTATTACTGATTTCCCCTTGTTTGAGCAGTCTGAAACTGAAGATAAATTAGTATCAGTCCATCATCCCTTTACTGCACCTCAAGAAAAAAATTCTAAAAAAATAAAAAAAGACCCTTTAAAAATAAAGGCCTTTCAATATGATCTAGTTTGCAACGGCTATGAGATAGCCGGGGGATCTATAAGAATTCATTCCAAAGAACTACAAAGAACCATCTTTGAAATATTGGACATTCCCAAACATGAAATAAATAGACGCTTTGGCCATCTTTTAAAAGCACTTGAATATGGAACTCCTCCTCATGGCGGTATTGCCTTTGGTTTAGATAGACTTATAATGATCTTAGCAAATGCACCAAACATTAGAGAGGTCATCCCCTTCCCTAAAACCTCTGATAATAAAGATTTAATGATGGGGGCCCCTTCTAAACTCCCAAAAGAAAATTTAAAAAATGCTCATATAAAAATAGACAAAGATAAATAAATTTATGCAAATTATTAAAAAATCTTTACAAAATTTATTTAGAAATAACTGGCTCTCCGTCATCAATATTTTGGTAATGCTTTTAATGCTTTTTTCAATTAGTTTTATATATGGCATAAACCAAATAGGCGAGCAAACCTTAAGTTCAATGGAACAAAAAATGGACATGGGTATTTATCTAAAGCAAGATGCTAATCAAGAGACCATTGCTTCATTAACACAAGAATTAAAGAGCTTAAAATTTGTCAAAAATATTAAATATTATTCTCCAGCTGAAACATTAGAACAATTTAAAGAAAAGCATAAAGGGGATGAAATTATTCAAGATTCCTTAAAGCAAATTCAAGAAAATCCCTTAGGAGGAACCATTAATCTAAGCTTTCAAGATTCTTCACAATATTCTAAGGTTACTAAAATTTTAGAAAAGCCTAATTTTAGCAACATTATCCAAAATAAAGATTTTCACGATTATCAAGAAATTATTAATAGCTTTAATAATGTTACCCAAAAAATATCTTTAATTACAATTATAATTAGTATCTTTTTCATATTAATAGCAATTCTAGTTATTTTTAATACCATTAAATTGGGGGCAATTTCAAGAAAAAAAGAAATTAAAATTATGAGATTAGTAGGAGCAGAGTCTAAATTTATAAGAGGACCATTTTTATTAGAAAGTGCAATCTATGCCTTAATAGCATGGATTATTAATTTAGGTCTTTTATTAACTTTATCATTTTATACCAGCGACTATTTAAAAAGTTTTCTGGGTTTTGATTTTGACCTTTATAATTTTTTCACTCACCAATCAACTAGTTTTTTTATAGGTCTTTTAATATTTGCTATAATAATATCTATGATTGGTGGCTCTTTAGCAATTAAAAAATATTTAAAAGCCTAAGAGGCCCGATAGCCAAGTAGTAAGGCAGCTGTCTGCAAAACAGCTATGCGCGGGTGCAAATCCCGCTCGGGCCTTTTTCTTTCAATTTTTTATTTCTTAAAAATGACTAAAAAAAACAACAACAATACAATGATAATAATAGATGCCCAGGCTGTACTCCACCGAGCTTGGCATGCTCTTCCTAAAACTTTAACTGATAAAAACCATAAACCAATAAATGCTGTTTATGGTTTTACTATGTTATTGTTAAAACTTTTAAAACAATATTCTCCTCAAAAAACAGCTGTAGCTTTTGACTCCAAAGGTCCTACCTTTAGACACAAGAAATACAAAGATTATAAAGCAAATCGACCTCTGCAACCTCAAGAATTTTATGACCAAATAGATAAAGCAAAAAAAATATTAAAAGGATTTAATATCCCTGTTTTTGCTAAAAAGGGTTACGAAGCAGATGATATTATCGCTAGTATTATAAAACATCAAAAGAAAAGAAATCCTAGTAAGGATTTCTTAATAGTAACCGGAGACTTGGATCTTTCTCAACTAATAGATGAAAAAACCAAGCTTTATTTTTTAAAACAAGGAGTGGCTACCTTAAAGGTTTATGATAAAAAAGACATTAAAAAACGTTTTGGGATTGGTCCAGAAAAAGTTGCTGATTTTAAAGCTCTTTGTGGAGATAGTTCTGATAATATACCCGGAGCACCGGGAATTGGCCCCAAAACTGCATCTAACCTCCTTCAAAAGTATGATAATTTAGAAAATATTTTTAATTCTCTTGATCAATGCAATAAAAGAATTAAAAAGATTATTTCAGACAATAAAGAACAAATTAAAAGAGCAAAAGAATTGGTTGAACTAAAATACGAAATTAAGGGAATCGACTTTGAAAAATTAAATAATCAACAAAAATTTGATATCAATCAAATCATTAAAATGCTTAAAAAATTTAATTTTCAAAGCTTAATAAAGAGAATTTATAAAATAGAAAATAAACAAGGTAATCTATTTTAGTATGGTTATATTTTTATACGGTAAAGATACCTATAACTCAAGACAAAGACTTAATTTTTTAAAAAATAGATTCATAAAAAAATTTGGTCAAAATAAAAATCTAAGTATTTCTAACTTAGATGCAAATAAAATAGACCCTCGAGAAATAAATAAATATCTTTTCAGTCGAGGGCTTTTTACAAATAAAAAACTTATTATAATTAATCACCCCTTTAGTCCATATAATAAAAATAAAGTAAAACTTGAGGCTCTTGCCCAAAACCTTATAAAACCAGTAAAAAATATAGCTAAAAAATCCCCTCAAGACTCTAATATTCTTATTTTTTGGGATCAGGACATAATCCAAAAAGATTTAGATAAAAATCAAAAAAAATTATTTAACTTTTTAAAAAACCTTAATCACACTAAAAAATTCAAACCTTTTTCAAGCAATGAAACTAAAACATGGATACAAAAAAGAGTCTACAGCCTAAACAAAGAAATTACACCCAAGGCAGTCTTTCTTTTAGAACAAATATATCAAAATAATCTTTATGCTTTAAAAAATGAAATTGAAAAAATTGTTCATTCTAATTTAACTGAAAATAAGATTACAGAGGAAAAAATAAAAGAACTTATTTTAAAAAACCCCCAACAAAGTATATGGGACCTAATTGATGCTGTGGGTCAAAAAAATAAGCCCAAGGCTTTAACACTTTTAAAACAAACCTTAGACCAAGGCACTTCAATTGACTATATTATTGCTATGCTTGGCTATCAATATCGTCTTCTTTTAAAAGTAAAATCGTTCCAAGATAATAATAATAATGAAAATATGGCTAAGGCACTTTCCATTCATCCCTATCCTCTTAAAAAAGCTTTAAAAGCAAGCAAGGATTATAATTTATCAGAAATAAAAAAAATCTATATTCAACTTACGAATATAGACCTTATAAGAAAAAAAACAGTAGCTAACCCAGAAATTTTACTTGATCTTTTAATAATTAAAAGCTAGTCTAAGCCGTGAAGCTTTTTAGCAAAGCGTGATTTTTTACGAGAACCATTATTTTTTTTAATAGCACCAGTCTGGACTGCTTTATCAATAGCTTTTTGTAATTTTAGAAAAATATTTTTAGCCTGTTTTTTGTTATTTTCTTTTATATTTTTAAGAAAAACGCGACGCAAAAATTTAATGCGTGCTTTTCTTTTTTTATGACGATTTCTTACTTTTTCTGAGCGCTTTAAAGCCTTAGCTGCAGATTTTTTAATAGGCATAAAATTTTAATTAAAATTTATCAAATTCATCTTCATCTTCACCATAATCTTCATAAAGATCATCTTCGCCTTGATCTTTTAGCATTTCTTCTTCTCTATCTATAAGTTTTTGCCATTTATCTCTACCATCTATTAATATATCAAGTCTAGATTGAAAGTCTTCATTAAAACTTTTCATTAATTTAGGATCTTTTTGAAAAAGTTCGTATAATTTTTTAATAGCAGATGACGGTAAAATAGGTAAAAAAACAAGCAAGTCATTCTGCTCTTCTGAGGGTATGTTTGATTCATTAATTAGCTTGCGCAGCTTATCTAATTCTTCGGCCATGATAATTTAATATTAAGTCTTAAGCATTATCTCTTAATTGATCCTTTAATTCTTCTGGATGCTCCATTACTCTTTGACTTATTTTACAAGAAATTCTTAAAACCTGCTTTAAATTAGATTCTGGCGAACTGTTAATAATTTCTTCATTCTTTTTTTGAAACTCTGAATGAAGCTTTTTGGTCCCCTCATCTGGATTTAACCAGCGTTTTATAATTTTTTTAGTTCTAAAAAAATTAGCCTCCCGATTTTCATTTGAAACTGGTTGTTCAAATTTATCTAACATAATTTCTTTTAATAAGCCTCCAAAAATTTTTAGCTATATATTTAATATAACAAAAATTTGAATATTGTCAAGTTCTAGCATCCGTGATATAATTTAAGTATAACAAGAAAAAATAAAAAGACAATTGTGGATAATATGATTTATTCTATTAAAGGAAAAATAACAGAAATTTTCAATGATTCATTAATTATTAATGTCAGAGATATTGGTTATCAAATTTTTACCACTAGTAATTTACTAGAATCAGTTAATAAGGGGGAAGAAATAAAGATATTTAGCTATCCCATTATCAGAGAAAACAATCATACTATTGAGTTATACGGCTTTAAAACTGAGAAAATGCTAAAATATTTTAAACTTTTAAAAGATATTTCTAGAATTGGCCCCAAATCTTCTATTAAAATATTATCTTTAGCAAGTATCTCTAACCTAAATCAAGCCATTGTAAGCGAGGACACGGAAATACTAACTAAAGTGTCAGGTATTGGCAAAAAAACCGCTAAAAGGATCATTTTAGAGCTTAAGGGCAAGCTTAAACAAGATAAAAGTGATCAATTATTTAATAAAAAAGATATTTTAGTAATAGAAGCTTTAAAAAAGATGGGTTATTCTAGTGCTGAAATAAGAAAAGCAATTAAAAAAGTCCCTGATACAATATCAGAGACCCAAAAAAGACTTAAAAGAGCACTTAAAATTTTATCTAAATAAAATTTTAAATTTCTAATATTTCAATTTTTGTGAAAGGCTGTCTTGCGCCTTTCTTTTTTCTTTGTCGGGTTTTGGGTTTATATTTAAAAACTTTAACTTTTTTACCCTTACCATGTTCTAATATCTTAGCTTCAATTTTTGTTTTTAACAATGGTTTTCCAGTTTTAATATCACCTGCTTTTTTATCAAATAAAAGCAAGGTATCTAATTTAATTTTTTTACCCTTTTCTTTATCTAATTTTTCAACATTAAGAGTATCACCCTTTTTTACTAAATACTGTTTTCCCCCTGTTTTAACAACAGCATGATCAAATTTAGACATAAATTTAGATATTTAATTATTAACAGAGTAATAATATTCTAACATATAAAATAAAGATGACAAGCCCTAAAAGCCCTTTGCTTGTTCTACTTCTATCTTATCTGCCCCCTTTAGTATAACCTTATCTCTTCTTTGCAATTTTCCAGATAAAAGATAATTAGCTAAAATATTATTTATTTTATTTTGGATTACTCTTCTTAAGGGTCGAGCTCCATATTTAGGATCATAGCCCTGTTTAGCAATTTCATTCAAGGCATTATCAGTCACCTCTAACCTAATGCCTTTATTATTAAGCTTATTTTTTAGCTTTTTAAGCATTAATTTAGCAATTTTTTTAATATTTTCCATACTTAAAGGCTTAAAAACAATAACCCCATCAAATCTATTTAAAAATTCTGGCCTAAAATAAGAATTAAGCTTTTCCTGGATAAGGCCTTGCTGTATTTTCTTTACTGAAACTTTTTTCTGAAGCTGGTCTTGAATGTAAGAAGTACCAGCATTAGAAGTTCCGATAATAATCAAGTTACTAAAATCAATAGTTCTCCCCAAAACATCAGTTAAATGACCTTCATCCATTACTTGTAAAAATATATTTAATATATCAGGATGGGCTTTTTCAATTTCATCCAAAAGTAATACTGAAGAAGGATTTTTCCTAACCTTTTCAGTTAAGTAACCACCACTACCTGAGCCTTCTTCGCCAATAAAGCGACTAACACTTGATCTTTCTTGATATTCACTCATATCAATTCTTATCATTCTTTTTTCACTGCCAAAATAGACTTCAGTTACAGTTTTGGCTAACTCTGTTTTACCCACCCCAGTTGGTCCTAAAAACAAGAGATTCACAATAGGCCTATCTTGGCTTCTTAGCTCTGTCCTTGCCCTTCTTAAAGATGAGGCAACCATATTAACTGCTTCATTTTGATTAATAAGACGCTTGTGAATTTGTTCTTCTAAATTAAGTAATTTTTTAGATTCTTTCTCAGTAATTTTGGTTACTGGAATCTTAGTTCTTTTTGATATAAGTTCAGCTACATCTTCGCCACCTATTATAGAATTCTTACCTCTTTTAGACTTAACCAAACTAGCCACTTCTTTTAATAAGTTAATAGCTTTTTCTGGTAAATATCTATCATGTAAAAATTGATTAGAAAGTTTATATGCTTCTTTTAAAGCAGGGTAAGAAAAATAAACCTTTTTTTTAGCTTCAATAGAAGCAACGTGTAATTCTAAAATTTGAATAGTTCCATTTTGACCTGGCTCTTGAATGTCAATCTTTTGAAAGCTTTCTCCTAAAGCCTCTCCCTCTAAAAGACGACTATACTCCTTTGGATTTGAGGTCGCAATAACAGGAAACATCTTATTTTTCATAGCGCTGGCTAAAATTTCTGAAACATCCAATTCTCCCTTAGAAGTTTTAGTTCCAATCATATTATGGACATCTTTTATAAATAAAACTATATTACCAGCCCTAATAATTTCATTTATTATTCTTTGCATTCTAGCTTCTAGCTGACCAGGACCACTTGCCCCAGCTACTAAAGAAGAAATACTAAGAGAAACCAACCTTTTATCTCTTATCACCTCTGGCACTTTTTCTACTGTCATGCGCCGAGCTAAACCATTAATCATAGTAGTTTTGCCAACCCCTGGCTGACCTACTAAAATAACATCTTGGCCTCCACTTTTAAAAATTCTAAACATAGTCTCTATTTCTTCTTTTCTGTCCATACAAATCTGCAAAAAGCCATTTTTGGCAAGTTGGGTTAAATCTTGACTATATTGATCTAAAAAAGGAGTAGCTACTGCTGTATAAGCTCTATCCATCGCCCCTTTGGGTTTTAATTTTGCACGTCGCTCAAAGCTTGAATGCTTGCCCCTAATCTTTTTATAAACATCAATCCAGGCAGAAACATTTATAATATCCCTTTCAGTTATATCTTGAGCATAAAAAACCTCTTTTACTTTATTTTCAAAATGCATTAAACCCTGAAATAAATTAAGAGGAGTAATAGCAGTTTTGTTTTCCTCGGCAGCAGTTTTATAAGCATAAAGCAAAGCTTTTTTTGCTTTTAAAGAAAACAAATTATTATATCTTGATTCTATGCTACTAGATAGGGCCTGAATTATATTATTTTTTAACTTTTCTTGATTAATACCCAAGCGGGTTATAACTGAACTAATTTGGCTATCTTTTAATGCCGCGGCAAAAATATGAATAGGCTCAATAAAACCAGTTTTAAACTTTCGAGCCATTTTCCAAGAATTTCTAACAATCTTTTTTGTATCTTTATCAAAACTATCAAAGACTTCAATTTTCTTTTTAAAAGACATGGCCTTAATATCCTGCCAAGAATTAACTTTATTTTTCATTTCTGTACTAGTTTTAGGCCAATTTTTAATCTGCCTGTCCTGTTCCCTTTCTTTTTTATAATAAAAAAACATATCAATTAACAAAGAAAACCAAAAGAAATTAATTAAAAAATTATTTTGATAGGGAATAAATTCAAATAAATTTTTAGCAAATTCAGGGAAAATACTTAAGCTATCAATTAAAAACTTAAGTAAAAAAATTGCCCCTGTTATACCAATAATAATAAAAACTATTTTTACTAAAGCATTTAAAATATTTCTGATGCGAATCGCCCAAACTTGGCCTTTTTTAAAAACCTTAGAAAAATAAATAAAATAACCACCATACCAACTATAAACCCCCTTGCCTTTGCATTTTTTGCAAATTTTGGCCTGAATACTACCTTTACCATCACATTGTGGGCATTTAATAAACTTCATAATCTTAAATTAAAAAACGAATTATAAGTTGCCATACTACAATGGGTAATATAGCAACCCATAAAATTAATAAAGTTAAACGAAATAAAGTAAATACTAAAAATAAAAAAATGCGCCAAATAAGAAGGATAAGACGCATAAAAAAGCTTATTATTCTACCAGAAAAACTAGTTTCACCATACATTGGCTTAAACAAATATTTAAACATGATTTTTAAAGATAAATCATGAATTTGGTTTTTAGTACCTTTGATAAAACCTAAAAATCTTTTTTTTAAGCCAGTACTATACCACCAAAAAGGAAAGTATAAAATACTTACCATTGAGTCAAAAAATATATTTTTAAAAATACCTAATAAAAAAGACATATTTTTAAAATCTAGCCAATTCCGGCTTTCCTGATTTTTTATTTAAAGTAAGATCTTGAACAATCATCTTCTTCTTTGATAAAGATACTACTTGTTTATAATTTATCAAAAGACAATTCTTGAAAAGATTTTTTAAACCCCACTTATATTTTACCATATAAGAAATAATTTGATGAGAGCGAGGATCTATTTTTATATCAACAACCTTACCCAAATATCTCCTATCTTGAGTATACACCTTTAGTTTAAAAATATCACTAAAAGTCATATTAAAGAATTATTTTTTAATAGAATTAGATTTAATTTCTGGCTTAATAGAGTCTGCTTTAGTATATTTTCTTTGCAATATACTAACTAAAACCGTTACCAACCAATAAAGTATTAAACCACTGGGTAATGTAATACCAATAAAAAAAGTAATTGCTGGCATTAAAAATTTCATTTGGCCACTCATCATGGCTTCCATACCAGCATTTTTGCCTTTTTTAGAAGATGGACTAGCCTGGCTTGGCATCATTTTAGTTTGAAGATATTGAAGCCCTGCTGTAATCAATGCCAAAATCCAATTTGGTTCTGATAAATCTAAAAAGCCCAAAGCTATTGGGTTTAAAGTTCCAGGATCTTTTATAAAACTATATAAGGGTAGGGCAGAATCAGATAAACCACTTCTAAAAACTTGAAACATGGCAATGAGAACTGGCAATTGAATTAAAAGAGGCAGGCATGATGAAAAAGGATTTACTTTATGTTCTTTATAAAGCTTCATCATTGCCTTGCTTTGCTTTTCTTTATCTTCGTATTTCTCTTTAATCTTATTTATTTCTGGTTGAATGGTTTTTAAAGATTTTTGAGCTTTTATACTTTTTTGAGAAAGCGGTAATAATATAAGCCTAATTATGATGGTTAAAAGTATTATGGCAATTCCCAAATCCGCTCCAGAAATATTATTATATAAGAAAACCAATAAATTTAACATTGGTTCATAAAGAATTGTTTTAAAAAATGTAATCATAAATTATAAAAAAATTAAACTAATTATTTTAATGGATCCCAGCCACCATTTGACCAAGGATGACAACGAAGTATCCTTTTTAAGGCCTTAAAGCCTCCTTTAATAACACCGTATTTTTCTATAGCTTGATAACTATATTCAGAGCAAGTGGGTTTAAACTTACAAGTCCCAGGCCAGGGATGAAGCATAGAAAATGGGCCATGATCCGGAGAAAGGGTTTTTTGATAAGTACGAATTAATTTTAAGATTATTCTTCTAATTATCATATAAATCAATTTTTTTTAAAAGCCTTAAAATGCTTATTTCAATCTCATTAAAGTCTTTAGACTTAATGCCCTGTCTTGAAATTAATAAATAATCATATCCCTCTTTTATATTAGCCAAATGCTTCCTAATAATTTCCCTTATCTTTCTTTTTATTCTATTTCGCCTTGCCGCTCTTTTATCTATTTTTAAAGATACTACAATACCAAACCTAGAATAACCCAGATCATTTTTTCTCCACTTTAAAACAAGATAAGAGTTTGTTATAGAATTTCCTTGTTTTGCCAAAACCCTAAAATCTTTGTTTTTTATTAGGCGGTGCTTTTTAGACAACATATTTTATGGAGTCAATTTTTTTCTTTTTTTACTTCTCCTTTTCTTTAGCACCTTTTTGCCAGCCTTGGTTTTCATTCTTTTTCTAAAACCATGGACTCGAGATCTTTTTTTATTTTTTCTTTTTGATTGAGACATATAAACTTATCTTTATTATACACTATTTAATTAATTAAACAAAAGATTATTTAGCATACTCTACAACTCTGTTTTCGCGAATAACAGTTACCTTAATCTCTCCTGGATATTTTAATTCTTTTTCTATTTGATCAGAAATTTCACGAGCTAATTTATGGGCCTTGGCATCACTAATCTCTTCTGGCTTAACAAAAACTCTTAACTCTCTACCAGCCTGAATAGCATAGGCTTTTTTAGTACCTTCATAATTATTAGCCACTTCCTCTAACTCTTCTAATCTTTTAACATAAGCCCCTCTATCATCGCGTCTAGCTCCAGGGCGGCCACCTGAAAGGGCATCAGCAACTTTGACAATAACACCCTCTAAAGTACCAGGATGATCATCATGATGAGACATAGCTGCCTCAACAACATCGTCGGGAATACCATGTTTTTTACAAATATCTCTACCTATTTCAGGGTGAGTGCCTTGAATTTCGTGATCTAGAGCCTTGCCAATATCATGCAAAAGACCAGCTTTTTTAGATTTGGCAACATTACCGCCTAATTCACTAGCTAACATTGCAGAAAGATTAGCTACTTCAATAGAATGTTGTAAAACATTTTGACCATAACTACTTCTAAATTTTAGCCTTCCTAGTAATTTAATTAATTTAGAATCAAGCCCAGCTATACCAACGTTATAAACTGCCTCTTCTCCTGTTTCTCTTATATCTTCAGCTAATTCTTTTTTAGTTTTTTTAATAACTCGCTCAATTCTAGCTGGTTGAATACGACCATCTAAAACAAGCTTTTCTAAAGTTAATTTTGCTAAACGTCTACGAATGGGATTAAAAGCTGAGACAGTAACTGCTTCTGGGGTATCATCCACTATAATTTCAGCTCCAGTTAACTTTTCTAAAACATTAATATTTCTCCCCTCTCTTCCAATAATTCTACCCTTCATTTCATCAGAGGGAAGACTTACAGTACTAGTTGTAACCTCAGTTACATGAGAAGAAGCACACCGCTCAACCACATTGGTCATCATTTCCTTTGCCTTTCTTTCAATTTTTTCTGAACCTTCTTTTTCAAGTTTTTTAATACGACCCAAAATATCATCTTCAATTTTTTTCTCAACATTCTCCATTAAAGCCTTTTTTGCTTCTTCCTTATCCATTTCAGCAATTTCCTGTAATTTTTCTCTTGCTTTTTGATATAAAGATTTTATTTTCTCTTTAACTTCTTCTAGGTCATTTTCCTTTTGACTAACCTTTGCCCTTCTTTCTTCAAGCTCTAAAATCTTTTTTTCAAACCTTTCCTGACGTTTTTCTAACTTTGCTTCTAAATCTTTTAATTCACTTCTTCTTTTCTTTTCTTCTTCTTTAGCCTCTTCTACTACTTTTAAAGCTTTTTCTCTAGCCTCAAAAAATATTTCTTGTCTTTTTACCTTAGCTTCTGTTAAAAGCTTTTTTGCCTTTTTCTCAGCTGATCTAACAAAATATTTAGCCATAAACATTCGGATAATCCAGCCAGCTACTAAACTAATAATTGCTATTAAAGCGATAGTAATATAATTCATAAGTTATATAATTAATTATTTATTTAAATAAAAACCGAGAACCTATATTCTCGGCCTTTAAAGGAAAATTATTAAAATTGTCAAAGCAAATTAACTGCTTTTTATAATTTTATCAATCAAGCCATAATCTTTAGCCCTATTGGCTGTCATAAAAAAGTCACGATCAGTATCTTTTTGAATGGTTTTAAGATTTTGGCCTGTATGCTTAGCAAGTATTTTGTTAATTCTTTTTCTGATATCTAATATGTGCTCTGCTCTAATTTTAATATCAGAAGCTTGACCCTTGGCACCTCCCATTACCTGGTGAAGCATAATTTCAGCATTAGGCAAGGCTAATCTTTTGCCCTTTTCGCCTCCTGCTAAAAGAACTGCTCCCATTGAAGCGGCTGTTCCTACACAAATAGTACTAATATTTACCTTAACGTACTGCATTGTGTCATAAACCGCTAAGCCGGCTGTTACCGAGCCTCCAGGAGTATTGATATAAAGTTGAATGTCTTTATCATTGTCTTTGCTTTCTAAAAATAATAATTGAGCTATAACAGTATTAGCAACCGTATCAGTTATCGGACTGCCAAGAAAAATAATTCTTTCCTTTAAAAGTCGAGAATAAATATCATATGCCCTTTCATGGCCACTTGAAGATTTTTCTACAACTGTTGGAACAAGATGTTGCATATAATTTAATTTATACTAATAACTATTTTTATTATATCAATAAAAAAAGAAAAGTCAACTAATCTTGTTTCCCTTTCATATCTTTCTTGTCATCCTTATATCTTTTCCAAAAAGAAGGAAAATATAATATATTTAAAAATACACCTAATAAAAATATACTTAAAAGATAGCTTAAACCTGAATAATAATCACCCCAAGTTAAAAGAAGCCCCACTTCATCCATAAAAAGACCTAAGCCAACCCCGTAAATAATAGCAAGTTTATCATTTTCTTTTTCACTATTATCCTCAACAATAGAAAGCCAACCAGCAATTGCTATTAAAATAATTCCAAAATAAAAGTGGTGAATGTGATAGCCAAAAAGTACAATATTTCTCCCTATTGCAAAATTAACTTCTGGTAAATTTTCATTAATAGTTTGGGCAAAGGGGGTATTTGCTGCCCCAGCTATAACTACAAGTAGTCTAATAGTAATAAAAGAAACTAAATAAGCAGCAGCAATAAGAAAGGGTGTTTTTTTCTCTTTTTTAAACATAATAAGCCTTTTTAGTTATTTTTATATATTTATTTAATTATTTAAATTATTTTTATAATAATTTGGCGGAGAGGGAGGGATTTGAACCCTCGAGAGTCATAAGACTCTACTGGTTTTCGAAACCAGCGCAATCAACCGGACTATGCGACCTCTCCATAACCTGCTTTTTTATTATATAAAAAAGCCATAAGTAAAACTAAAAACCAAAAAAGAATAGATAAGTCGTTTTTAAAATAAGGTGTATCTACTAAACCATGAACCAAAACCACTATCATCGCTCCCATTACGCCAAGTATTTGCATTTTAAACCCTGATCTAACCTTTTTTAACTTTAATAAGCCTAAGTAAAAAAATCTAATAATAATCCATAAAAATATTAATAAGCCAAACAAGCCAAGCTCTAACCAAAGCGATAAAAATAGGTTATGAGGATAGGGATGAGTTTCTACAGAAACAAGTTTTTTGCTAGTTTTATCAAAGTAAGCTTTTTGAATACCAGGAATAAGCTCTTGATATCCTGAAAGTCCAACCCCTAAGATCATATTTTCTGAAAGCAAATCTAGGGCTCCCTCCCAAATATTTAATCTTAATTTACCAGAAAGGTCAGAAAGAGTAACTTTTTCTAAAAACATATCTTTATAAGGAGATAAAAATAAAAGCAAAAAAGCAATTATTAAAACTATAAAACTAAGCTTTGGCTTATAAAACAAAGACATAATAAAAAAACCAGCCAATGATCCAATAATAGCTCCTTCTGTTTTTGCTAAAACAAGAGCAGCCCCTAAAATAAAAACAAAAATAAAACCAAGTATTTTAAAGGTTGTAGTCTTAGAAAAAGACACAATCCAGCTAAACCCAAGAATTAAAATAGGCCCTAATAAAAGTCCTAGAAAATTAGGGTGGGGGAAAGGCCCGGTTGCCCGCCAAACTTCTGGTTTATTTAAAATCTCCAAACTCATAATACCACCCCCAAAAAACTTTTGAAGTATTGCCCATAAAGACACTAAAACCCCCAAGCAAACAGTAAAAAAGATTATTATAGAAAAATCCTTTTTAGACTTAATAATATCAAAGCCAACCATAAAAACTAAAACTGGTTCTAAAAAATAAGCCTTAAAAATACCAAGCCCAGCTCTTAAGTCTGGACTAATAATTATTGCTAATAAACCTGATAAAAGCCAAAAAATTATTATCCACTTCCAAGTACCAAGGCTTAAAAATAATTTTTTAATCTTTAAAAAACCGCCCTTTTTTAAAAACCAAATAAATATAAAAACAAATATCCAAGTCTCTAAAAGAGTTAAGGGTATGCTTAAAAACATAAACCTAACCTGATACAAGGGCAGGCCCAATAAAATAAGACCCAAAGAAAACCTTAAATCTTTAAGGCTTGCTAAAATAAAGACTAAGCTTAATAAAGATATAATATATATCATCTTTATTTGAATTTAAGTTTTTTTATAAAATCTTTTGAAATTCCGCCTAATATAAATAAGCTGCCAAAATAAACTAGTATAAATAAGAATGCCATTAAAATAACATGAAAATCTTTTATTAAAATTCCAATAATAGCCATAATTAGGGTTGCAAGTAAACTTTTTTTAAGAACCTTAAAATCTAAATTAATTTTTGTTTCTTTCCAAATGACAATAAGAGCACCTATTGTAACAACAGCCTCAACCAAAACCGTTACTATTGCCGCACCCCAATAAGTAAATTTAGGCACCAAGGCAATATATCCACTTATGCCTAAAAAAACAGCTAAGCCATAAAACTTTAACATTTTTTTTTGTTTTTCAAGAGCTATAATAGTATAAGACCCTAAACTAGATAAAAATATTAAAGCAGTTGCTATTATCAGTATTTTTAAAGGCCCCCCAGCTGCACTAAAGCTTTCACCAGCCACAAAAACCATTATTTTGTCAGCTAAATACCAAGTACCAACCACAAGAGGGATAATCAAAGCTATGAAAAAATCAAAAGATTTTTGGAAAATACTTTTAAATTTTTTCAATGCTTTTTTAGCCAACATTCGGGACATATGAGGCAAAACAAGGCCCATAAAAATAGGAGGAAACATTATCAAAACCTCTAATACCCTGTATGCTGCACCATATATACCAACTTCAGAAGCGGGTCTAAATAAAGAAAGAATAATTGTGTCTCCTTTAAAATAAACAGTTGTTAAAATTATAGAAACTCCTACGGGCCAAGTTTTTTGAAAAACCTTTTTATATAATTCAATATTAAAAGCAAATTTAATGTTTATATATTTTTTAATTGAAAAAAACAAGATTAAAAAACTAACCAAACTTCCAATTATTACCCCTGTTAAAATAAATAAAATCCCTAAATCAAATTGAGATGCTAAAAGAACAAAACCAAAAAGAGCTGCCTTACCCAGGCTTTCTGCCAAAGCCACCTTGCCCATTTTCATTTTATATTGAAAAAACCCAGTGAATAATTGAACCAAAGAACTAAAAATAAAAGATATTGCTGTTATGGCTATGCCCAGTTCAATTAAATCCCCATATTGAGGAATTAAAAAACTTATTAAAATTCCAACTCCTAATATCAAAATACTGATTATGATTCTTAGGGTAAAGAAATTACTCATTAAGTAAGACTTGCTATATTTGCCAATAGAAAGCATTTGCACAAAAATCATATAAAGCCCCCAATCAGCAAAAATAGAAAAGGTTTGAAGATAGGCCATTACTATAGTAAATTTACCAAAGCCCACTTGTCCTAAATAGCGTGCCGCAATAGCAAAAAAACCAATATTTATTAAAAGACTTATAATCTTACCTAAAAAGTGGATAGAGGTATTTTTAAAAATATTAATCTCTAATTTCATATACTTTTATAATACCAAATAGTTTTATCTTGACCAAGTTTTCTTTTACACTTAAAATGAAATACATATGAGAATAAATAAAAATAAAATAAAATTTCTATTTATATTACTACTTTTAATTTTTGCTTTACCTAAAAAGGGTATGGCAAATTTTTATAAAGCAGAAAAAGTGGCTCAAAGTCATGCCGGTATTATAGAGCTAAAATCCGGAGAAACTGAAACCTTTTGGGTAAAATTTAAAAATATTGGCAGTATTAATTGGCAAGGCAAGGGAAATAAAAAAGTAACCCTTAGAACTATGTCTGGAGGAACTAGTAAATTAGCTCATTCAACCTGGTATACAAGCTATAGTCCTAATCGAGTTAACCCTGCTGCCACAATTTATCCCGACCAAACCGCTCTTTTTAGATTTACTATTCAAGGCCCTAAATCCCCTGGCCTTCACTGGGCCAAATTTAATCTTTTTTATAATGGAGAAAAAATACCAGGAGGTAAAATAGAAATAGCAGTTAAAACAATAGAAACCAAACACCAAGAAAGTCAAATCAATGAACCAGAAACAAATGAACCAATAATAAAGCCAGGGCCAGAACCAGATATTGATACCTCCACTAATTGGTGGCAAAATATTTCAAGTAACTTAGATATTAAACAAAAACTTAAATGGCAAAACCAACCTAATGGTCCAATTATAAGGGTGGGTCTTTTATATATAGAACCCCAAGAAAAAAGCGATTATCTCCCTATAGTTATAAGGACAATAAATAATAAACCATATGACATTTACGATCAAAATAACAACCTTTTGGTTAAAAATACGTCTGGAGAAAAAATAAAAATAGATTATGACTATAATCTAAATAAATATTTCTTAAATGACAATAATGGAAACCGCCTTTTAATGACCGACTCTTATTTAACCATTAAAAATAAAAATAATAGTTCTCAAGTTTTTGAAATAACAAGTTGGAAAAATGGCCCCTTTTGGGGAGCTGATGTTAATCATAATCAGTTTGAAGGAAAGATTGAAATACATTTTAACCCCAATACTAACCGCCTTTGGCTTATAAACGAGTTAACTTTAGAAAAATATTTACAAGGATTGGCTGAGGTATCTGATCTTTCTCCAGGTCAATTTTTAAAAGCCCAAAGTATTGCAGCTAGAACCTATGCTATGTTTAGATATTTTAATAATAAATATACAAACACACCAGATGGAGAGCCCTTTTTTACTTTACGGGGTACCCAGGCTGATCAAGTTTATAGGGGATATAAACGAGCTCAAAATCAACCCAATTTAAAACAGGCCGTTAATGCTACAAAGGGAATTATTGCCACTTACGATAATGATCCAATACTTGCTTATTATTTTGCCCAGACTAATGGACAAACCTATAACTCAGAAGACAAAAATATGACCCACAAACCCGTTCCCTACCTTAAATCTAAAAATGATCCTCCTGGAAAAGGAAAAGAGCTTAGAGGTCATGGCGTGGGTATGCCACAAATTGGAGGAATAGTAGCTGCCAATGAAGGAGCTAATTTTTCTCAAATTTTAAAATATTATTACACTGGAATTGATTTAACAAAAATATACTAAATTTAAAAAATGAAAATCATTTGCCATTATAGTGAAATAGGCTTAAAGGGCAAAAATCGTTCTTTTTTTGAAAAAACCCTTGCCCAAAATATCAAAAAGGCCCTTAAAAAGGCTTTTTTTAAAAATGTTAAAAGAATGTCTGGACGAATTTTAATTAACCTTAGTAAAAAAGGAGAATCAAACCAAAAAGAAATAAAAAAAAGATTAAAAAGGGTTTTTGGATTAGCACACTTTAGCTTTGCTAAAAACATACCTCAAAATATAAATAGCTTGAAAAAAAATGCACTTTTAACATTAAAAGAAAAAAATTTCTCAAGTTTTAAAATAGAAACAAAACGTTCTAATAAAAATTTTCCTTTAAATTCTTTAGAAGTAAACCAAAAAGTAGGAGAGAAAATATTAAAAAATATTAAAAAAGATATCAAGGTTGACTTAGAAAATCCTGACATTATTTGTTTTATAGAAATAGTTGAGGATAAAGCTTATATATACACTGAAAAAATAAAAGCTTTTGGTGGGCTACCTGTAGGAACTGGTGGCAAGGCGGTTAGTTTAATATCTGGAGGAATTGATTCCCCAGTAGCTTCTTGGTATGGCATAAAAAGAGGCTTAAAATTAACTTTTATTCACTTCCATGCCTATCCCTTTACCAATAAAACCTCCATTGAAAAAGTAGAAAAAATTGTTTCTCTTTTAAATCAATATCAATTTAAATCAAAGCTTTATCTTGTGCCCTTTGCTAATATTCAAAAACAAATCATGCTTAATGCCCCAGGAAAACTTAGGGTAATACTTTATAGAAGATTTATGCTAAGAATAGCTGAAAAAATTGCTAAAAAAGAAAAAGCCAGTGCCCTTTTAACAGGTGGTAATTTAGGTCAGGTTGCCTCCCAAACTATTGAAAATATCCGGGAAACAGAATCAGCTATTAATTTACCAGTTTTAAGACCCTTAATAGGCTTTGATAAAGGAGAAATTATAAATATCGCTAAAACAATTAATACTCTTTTAATTTCCAACCAACCAGATCAAGACTGCTGTTCTAGATTTGTACCAAAACATCCAGAGACTAAAGCTAATCCCGGGGAAGCAAAAAAGGGTGAAAGCAGTCTTAATGTTGATGGGCTAATAAAAAAAGCAATAGAAAACATAAAACTCAAAACCTTTAAATAGCTTGACAAAAAGCATTATAAAAATTATACTCAAGAAACTACGGGCCGTAGCCTAGTGGCTTAAGGCGCGTGCTTTGGGAGCACGAGATCGCGGGTTCAAATCCCGCCGGCCCGATTTTTAAATAAAAAAATATAGAGCCATAGCACTCTATATTTTTTATTTTGCTTGATTATTAGAATAACTAGTGTAAAATAAAATTAAATTATAAAAATAATATTTTATATTATGCTAGAACTTTTAATTATTGGCGCATCTGCAGCTGGTTCATCAGCTGCAATCTATGCAGCTAGAGAAAAACTAAATTTTAAGATTATTGCCAAAGAAACTGGCGGAGAAATTGCCACCTCTGGAGAAGTAAATAATTTCCCAGGATGGGGCAAAACTAACGGCCAAACAATCTCGAAAAAATTTCAAGATCACCTTGAAATTTATAATATAAACCCGGATTTAAACTTAACAGCTCAAAAAATTAAAATTCAACCTGATAATAGTTTTAAAATAACAGCCAAAAAACAAACAATTAAAAAAGAATATAAAGCAAAATCTGTTATTGTTGCAACTGGTATGAAGCCTCGTCGCTTAAAAGTCCCAGGAGAAAAAAAATTTAGAGGCAAGGGCATAAGCTATTGCACGGTTTGTGATGGTCCTCTTTTTAAGGGAAAATCAGTAGCTGTCATAGGAGGTGGAGAATCTGCCTTAGAGTCTGCCATTATGTTAAAAGACATTGCTAAAAAAGTTTACCTTTTAAATATTAATGATAACTTTAAAGGGGACAATATACTAATTGAAAAAATAAATAAAAAAAACAATATAATACCAATTAATAAAGCTGATACAAAAAAATTTGTTGGAGATAAATTTATAAATGGTATTATTTATAAAGACAAAGATAAGAAAAAACAAAAATTAGAGATTAAAGGTGTTTTTATACACATAGGCCTTATTCCTAATTCTAAATTTACGCCCAATAAATTAGATAAAAATAATTATGGAGAAATTGTAATCAATAAAAAGTGTCAAACTAATATAAGCGGTTTATTTGCAGCTGGAGACGTAACTGACCTTCCCTACAAACAAATTGCCATTGCCTCTGGCCAAGGGGCAACAGCCGCACTTTCAGCAATTGATTATCTTAATAAAAAATAATTATATATAGAAAATAAAATATATTAAAACAAAAATAGGCTATTTTCAGCCTATTTTTTATTATATTATTAAACTAAATAAATATTATTAGTTTTTTACATAAACCTTGCCTTGAATAATTTTAAAAATATCTCTACCTTTAAATTTTCTTTTTCTAGCAACTTCTTCTTGACAATTAGGACATTTCATATCGCCATTTGTATAATCTTTTTTAACTTGATCAATAAAACATTTTATTAAATGACCAGATCCATACTTATGGTACTTATACAAAAGAGTATTGCATTTTTCACAATAAATTTTAATCGTATCAAACTCTTTTGACATAATTTATAATATTTCTTCCACCTTTTTTATAATTGCTTTTTCAGATATATCTTCATATTCAAGCAAGTCTTTTTTACTGCCACTTCTTGGTATTTTTTTAACTGCGATTTTAAAAATTCTTACATCTTGATCAGACAAGCTTGATTCAATGGCTTCTCCCAAGCCCCCTGCTGGAAAATGATCTTCTATTGTTATTACTTTTTTAATTCCTTTTAAAGAATTTAATAACTTTTTTTTATTAATGGGCTTAATAGAGTAAAGGTCAATGACTCTTACATTGATTCCTTTTTTTAAAAGAGATTGATAAGCTTTTAAACTTTCATGCAATGTAATTCCAGCCCCAATTAAAGCAATCTTATCTTTTTCAGACTTTTTTAATACCTTGTGTCCCCCAACTTCAAATTCTTCATCTTTGTTATATAAAACAGGGGTATCAGCTCTGGTTGTTCTAATATAATAAATACCTTTATTCTTAGCAGCTATTTTTGTTAGTTTTTCCATACTAACTGCATCACAAGGATAAAAAATAATAGATTTTAAAATTGACCTAAACATTGAAATATCTTCCAACCCCATTTGAGAAGGACCATCTTCGCCAATTGATACACCTGCATGAGATCCAACAAATTTTATATTAGCTTGGTCTAAAGAATATTGACTCATTCTAATTTGATCAAAAGCCCGAGTTAAAAAGGCAGCAAAGCTAGAAACAAATGGTATTTTACCCCTTATTGAAAGACCAAGGGCTACGCCTACCATATTTTGTTCAGCAATAAACATTTCAAAAAATCTTCCAGGGTAATTATTGGCAAAGTCTTTAGCATAGGTAGAGTTACTTACCTCTGCGTCAAGAGAAACAATTTCTGGAAAATCAGGATATATTTTAGATAAAGACTTGCCATATACTTTTCTGGTAGCAATTTTATCACCCTTTTTGTAGTCATTATCAATTTCAACAGACAAGGCTTGACTTTGGACTGAATGCTTTCTATCTTCAGGCTTTGCAATATTTAATTGAAAATTTTTATCAACATCTCCTAAACTACCAACCACCTGGTTAAATTGTTTTTGAGATAAGGCCTTACCATGCCAACCATTTTTATTCTCCATTAATTTAACCCCCTTACCTTTAATAGTTTTAGCAATTATCATAAAAGGCTTATTAGAATTTAGGGCCTTTTTATATGCTTTTTGAACCTGCTTAATAGAATGTCCATCAATAACTATAGTTTCCCAACCAAATGACTCCAACTTCTTTTTATAACTTTTTACATTATGGCCATACATTGTCCTCCCCCTTTGTCCTAATTTATTAACATCTAAAACTGCTATTAAATTATTTAGTTTATAAAAGCTAGCAATTTGAATTGCCTCCCAAATTGAACCCTCTGCCATTTCACTATCTCCCAAAAAAACAAAAACATTATTTTTAAGGCCTTCAAGCCATTTTATTGAAAGAGCCGTACCTACACCAATAGAAAGTCCTTGGCCTAGTGAGCCAGTAGCTCCTTTTGTATAAGGGAAACGAGGGGTAGGATGACCCTCTAGATTACTATCAATGTTGCGCAATGTATTTAATTTTTCATTTTTAATTGCACCCGCTCCTGCAAAAAGAGAATAAAAAAGTGGGGCAGCATGTCCTTTTGAAAAAAATATATGATCATTTAAAACATTGTCTGGGTTTTTAATATCATATTTTAAAATATTGTCAAAAAAAAGTACTGTCATAAGCTCAATACCAGAAAGACAAGAGCTAGGATGACCTGAGCCCGCTTTTGTAGTAGACTTTAAAACCCAGTACCTTAAAAACTGGGTCATTTTTTGTAAATTTTTATTTTTTTGCATAAAAAATTAATTAATTTTAGAATTTAATTTTTTAAAACGAGAATTTATATCTTGAGCTTCAAAAAGACCACTTCCAATAGCAAATCTATCAGCACCTGCTTTTTTAATTTTTTCAATATTTTCTAAATTTATACCACCATCAACTTCTACTTTAATGTTTTTTGTTTTTAAATAAACAATTTTATCTAAAACTTCATCTTGAAATTTACTACCTGAAAAACCAGGATTTACTCCTAATACTAAAACAAAGTCTATTAAATCTAAAAATGGATCTAGTAATTTTACATTAGTTTCAGGATTTAAAGCTACCCCAACATTTATATTTTTTTCTCTAAGCTTTGAAATTAAATCTTTATGATTAATATTAGTTTCAATGTGGAATACAAAAGACTTAATTTTTAGGTTTGATATTTCTTTTAAATAATTTTGAGGCTCTTCTACCATTAAATGAAGCTCATACTCAAAGTCTTTATAAAGCCCTAAAGTATTTAATTCAATTGATTTATTATCAACAAAACGACCATCCATTAAATCAATTTGGACTAAGTTGGTTATATTTTTTACTCTTTTTAATTTTTGTTGAAGCTTAATTGGCTCATTTGTTAAAATGGCTGGTATAATTTTATTCATAATTTTCAATTTTTTTTAATCTGCGCTTATGTCTTTCTTGTTTACTGAAATCTGTTTTAAGCCAAGCTTGTAATATTTTTTTGGCCTTTTTAAATGAAACATATTTTTGACCAAAACAAATAACATTAGTATTATTATCTTTTCTTGAAGAAATGACAATATTTTTACTACAAGCATTAACAGCCCTAATATAAGAGAACTTATTGGCCGCTAAACTAACCCCTACGCCTGAGGAACAAACTAAAATTCCCTTGGCTTGTCTTTCTTTTTTTAACTTTTTAGCTAATTTTTCTACATAATCAGGATAGTCATCCTGCTTATCATAATTAAAAGCGCCAAGATCTCTTATGTCTCTATCTTGTGTTTTTAAAAACCTTTTAAGCTTATTCTTTAATTCAAGTCCAGCATGATCTGATGCTATAAAAATTTTCATAAAAAACTATTAAATAAATCTTTTAATTAAACCTTTAAGTATATTGAAGTCAACTAATCCATTTTTCCTTTTAATTATTTTGCCCTTTTTATTAATAATAATATGACTAGGCAAAGAACTAATATTATAAGCTTTAACTATATTAGAGCTTTGATCTGAAGAAATAACAAAATTAATATTTTTATCCATAGCATATTGCTTAATATCGTAACTGCTTTTACCGCTAACTACAGCTATAACATATATTTTCTCCTTATAGTTTTTGTGTATTTTATTTAAGTCAGATATTTCTCTATCACAATAACCACAATCTGGAGAAAAAAAGACTAAAATAACTGGTTTTTTCTCGTAAAAAAAAGAAAGGGGGGCTGTAAGTCCCAAAACATCCTTCACCATAAACTCAGGAACCTTATCCTCTTGAGCCCCTGAATTACTTGAATCATTTTTTAAAATTAAAAAATAGACCAGACCGCTTAATAAAAATAAAATTAAAAGCGCTATTAATAAACGTTTCATAAAATTAATATCTAAATTTATTTTTTTTGAGGAATAATTTCTTCTAATATACTTTCTACTTCTGCTTTTAAAGCATTATAAGAAATTGCCCCTACCATAGTTTCCTTATTAATAAAGGTAGTAGGAGTTCCATTAATACCTAGCTCTAATCCCTGCTTATAATCTTTGCGAATTTTTGTGTCAAATTCTTGAGACTCAAGACAATTTTGAAAATTAACTACATTAAGATTTAGATTTTCTGCAATATCAAGATAGGTTTCTTTATTAAGATCGTCTTGGTTATTAAATAAACCCTCTGCATACTGCCAAAAGCTTCCCTGCTTATAAGCACACTCAGAAGCAATAGCAGCTATTTTAGCCTCAGGGTGAATTGAAACAACTGGGAAATGTCTATAAACCCAAGAAACTTTATCTCCATATTCATTAGTAAGCTTTTTTAGATTCTTATAAAACTCTTTTGAAAATGGATCTTGAAAATCAGAAAATTCTATTATAGTTACTAAAGCGTCTTTTTCCCCTTTAATATGATCATTTTCTTGCACAATTAATCTATCCGGTTCTTGCACGGGCTGATTAGGAGCAAGTAACATGCTAGAAAGAGAATTAAAGCCATAGATTATAGCTCCTGCTAATATTAAGCTCGCCATAATAATAGATACACCTAAACCTTTTGAATTTTTTTTAGCCATATTTTTAAATTAAAGTTTTAACTAAAACGACCTTGTTAAAAATATATAAAATAAGTAATTTTATGTTTATATTATAACATTTTTTTATATATTGACAATAAAAGAATAAAATATTAAGATAAATTATAAGCGAGAGTAGCTCAATGGTAGAGCACCAGGTTTCCAACCTGGTAATGCGGGTTCGATTCCCGTCTCTCGCTTTTTTTGTTTTTACAAATAACCTAATCGGTGAACCCTTAAGGTTAACCAATGTTGATTAAAAAATGATTGAGGAATTGAACCAGAAAGGGGTCGGGAAAACATAATTGTTTTCCCGTGGAGGAAATACTAAAACCGAGTGGTTTTAGAAAGTGATGTTAAACTGTGTTTAACGAGCGACGTTCGATTCCCGTCTCTCGCTCTTTTATTTTAAGTATTTGATTCATACTAGAATAAGGGCTATAATAAAAATAAATTCTTAAAAAATATACAAAAATGAAAACTATTATTATATATTCTTCAATCCATCATAAAAATACTAAAAAAATAGCCAAAACAATGGCCAATGTTTTAAAGGCTAGGTTAATTAAAGCTAAAAATGCCAATGAAAAAGATATTAAAGATGCAAGTTTAATTGGCTTTGGCTCTGGAATCTATTATGGAAAAATGCATAAAAATATCTTAAATTTGGCTAAAAAATTAGATAAAGTAAATAACAAAAAAGCTTTTGTTTTTTCAACTTCCGGCATAAAGGCAAACTGTTTTTTTAACAAAAACCATCGACCAATTAAAAAAATTCTTCAAAATAAAAATTTTAATATCATAGCAGAATTTAATTGTTTGGGTCATGACTCCTATGGTCTTTTAAAATTAATCGGCGGGGTAAATAAAAAAAGACCCAATCAAAAAGACATTAATAATGCAAAGAAATTTGCAAAAAAACTTCAATAATAAATAAATTTTAAAAAGAAAAAAGAGCCTTTATTTTTAAAAGGCTCTTTTAGTTTTTTGCAACCAAATTAACATATTTGTCCATTTGTTTTGATAGCATATACTCCTCATGTAAGTCTCCCATTAGAATTCTGATATGGGTCTTTGATAAAAAATCTCTAATTATAGACTGATAAGCACCAAATATAGCACGGAGATATTTTTCCTTTTCAAATAAACATCTATGCCTTTTTTGTTCTGATAATCGCTTGCAAACCAGACTGGGAGTGGTGTGCATAAAAAACATGATATCAGGAATAAGAATATCTTGGCTTAAATCATAAAGAAATTTCTTATCAACTCTTAAGGCAAAACCATAAGCAAGAGCAGAAAAAAAAGAACGATCAGCAATCACAATTGTACCTCGCTTTAAAGCAGGCACAATTTCATTTTTAATGTGTTTAACACAAGCAATATGGAAATCTCTTTCTAGAGCTTTGGGATCTTTAATATCTTTTTCTGATTTACAGACCTTTATAACCCTGCGACCCTCTGCTAAAGAGTCGGTAGGCTCTTTTGTTAAAAGAACATCGCAACCCCTATTTTGTAACTTTTCTGCCAATATTTTTGCTCTTGAGCTTTTACCAGACTTAGCTATGCCTTCAAAAACGACAAACTTTCCTTCATGAGTATTCTTTTTTGGATACATTTTAACCTCCTTTTTATTTTTACAATAATAAAAAAATTTATTAAAGTCAAACCCACTATTATTAAAAAGTTTAATTTAAAATAACTTGTTTTAATTTTTCAAAAACATCATTTATCTCCTTTTTAGTAAAAAGATCGGTTTTTACAATGGGTTTAAAATTAGATATTTTTTTAAAAATATCTTGATTATAGGAAATTTGACCTAATATTTTAGCCTTAAAAAAACTTTTAATCTTTTTAGTGATTTTTTCATTTAAATCCCACTTATTAATAACAACACCATGTTGAATATTAAAATGCTTAATAACTTCTAAACTATTTTTAATATCTGAAAAACCACTTAAACTAGGCTCTACAACTAAAACTACAAAATTGGCATCCCTAATAGCCGCATTTACCGGGCAACCTGTGCCTGGTGATGAATCTATAATTTGAACATCATACTGATAATTTTCTGCTTGTCTTTTTATTTTTTCTACAATTTTACCAGAACCAGTAAATCCAGGAATCAATTGACCCGTAATTAAGGGAAACCCGAATTCAGTAATTTTAGATTTAATATAAGCATTATTTGTCTTTTCCATAGTTATGGCTCCCTCAGGGCAAACTTCCTTACAAACTCCACATCCTTCACAAATAAAATTATTAATTTTGGGTTTATTATCTTTCATTTTTAATGCCCCAAATTGACAATTCTTTGCGCATTTGCCACAACCATTACACTTATTATAATCAATCTTTGGGAGAGAAACCAACTTAAGTCTTTTGGTTTCATCCCATTCTCCTCCTTTACCTAGCCAAATATCTAGATTAGGAGCATCAACGTCACAATCTAGAGCTAAAACTCTATTTTTTTTAGAAAAAAGTATTGCTAAACTTGAGGCAATCATTGATTTACCCACGCCTCCTTTTCCGCTAGCTACAACTATATTAAATTTATTCATATTTTTCTAGCAATTTAAAGTCTTTTTTTAATATATCTTTCATATTAGGGTTATAAGCAGCAACAGCTGGATGATAAAAAGGAATAAAAATAATTTCATTAGAAAATACCTGTATTTTATATTCACTGCCATGAACCTTGCCAATTGGCTTAATTTTTTGACCTAAGCCATATTTATCCATCAAAAAGGCCATGGCAAATCGCCCCAAAGAACAAATAACCTTAGGTTTAATAATTTTAATTTGATCTTCTAAATAAGGGGTACATTTTTTAATTTCTAGTGGTTTAGGGTCCCGATTATTTGGGGGACGACATTTTAAAATATTACAAATATAAATATCTTCCCTTTTTAGGTTAATATGTTCTAATAATTTAGTTAAAATATTCCCAGCTCTACCACAAAAAGGAACACCGGTTGCATCCTCATTTTTGCCAGGCGCTTCTCCTATAAACAAAATACTAGCATTATGATTACCTTGCCCTATAACCGGTAATTTCCTTGTTTTATAAAGAGAGCAATTTTTACATTTTATAACCCGCTCTTTAACTTGTTTTAGTTTTTTATCTTTTTCTTTTAAATTCATATTATAAATAACTACCATCTGGCATTAAATTGTCAGAATGTTTTTTGTTTTTAAACTCCAATTGATATCTTTTGCAATTTAACCAATTATCTTTTGTATTACAATAATTCTCCTTCCAAAAATTACCAATTTTCCCTCTTTTTTCTAAATCCCTTAAAGGGCAGATATCTTTCCACTTACAACTCATATTTATATTATATCTTTAATATTTAAAAGCTCTCCCCTAGAATAAGCTTTAGCTAATTTAAGGGAGTAAGGTAAACTTATATTTATCTTAAGGTTTTCTTTGGTTAAAATATTTTTTAATTTTGAATTATCTCCTAAGTCAGACTGATTTAAAACCACTTTTACTGGTAATTTTAATTTTTTACATAAACTAAGAATTAATTTAAAATCATAAGCCCCCATAGGGGTTGGTTCAGTAACGATATAAGCTAGATCTGTATTTAAAAGAGCATTTATAACAGGACAGTGAGTCCCAGCTGCGGTGTCAAATAATATTAAATCAGGCTTTTGTTTTTGAGCTAAATCCATAACAAACTCTTTAACTTGTCTAACAACTGGGCCTGTTTCTTCTAATCCTGGCTTTGACTTTCCAGTAATTAAAAAAAGATTATTATTTATTTGATTTACAAAAATTTCACCAGTTTTTTCTTTTTTAAATTTAATTGCATTATAAGGACATTTAATATGACAAAGTCCGCAACCACTGCAAAGATCTAAATTAAAAATAGGGTATTGGCCTTTTGCTTGAAAAATAGCATTTTCTGGACAAGCTTTAGCGCAAATACCACATTTTTTACATTTCCGTTGATCAAGTTTCGGAAATTTAGCCCAAGTATAACCCTTGGGATTTTTTAAGTCTTGGTTTAATAAAATATAATCATTAGGACATTCTACATCTAAATCAACTAAAAATATTTTTTTATCTTGTCCTAAAAAATGATTAGCTAAAATAATTGAAAAAGTGGACTTACCTGTTCCACCCTTTCCTCCAGTTATAGCTATATTTTTCATAAATTTAAACTTAAGTTTTTTTACGAGTAGGTTTTTTTAAAAATTCTAGTTTACCATTAGAAAAATCACTTATTACATCCTTTATGCTATAGTTAGAATTTTTATAAATATCTACAATATTATCTCTTAAAGTATGAAATGAAATAGGTCCCATTTGATTAGTTATAACAAGATCTACTTTTTCTTTTATCACAAAATTAGAAGTTTTTAAACCAGCTCTTACCTTGTCATCTGAATAAATATTTTCCTTAATATAAAAATCTTCAATTTTACCTTTATTTAATTGAAGGAATATAAAATATTTTGCTCTACCAAAATGTTCAGAAATTCTAGACTCAAGACCATTTTCTTTATCAATCGGAATAGAAACTTTCTGTTTTTTTGTTTTATAAGGCTTAAAGGTTACTGTAAACGAATCTAAATTCTTAACCTTTTCCTTAATATTTTGGCCTATATTTTCTGAGATTTCATTTGCTTTTTTAATATCTAAGGATTTTCCAATCTTTACTGTTACTTCACCAAAAATAAAAGGACCAGATTTTCTTAATTTAAGATTCTCAAAATCTCTTAAACCAGAAATTTTATTTAATATTTTTTTAATAGTTTTTTCAATTTTAGGTTCAGGAGAAACATCCATTAAAGAAAATACAGCGTCCTTAATAGCCTCAATCCCAGCTTCAAATATAAATAAAGAAATAATAATTCCAGTAATACCTTCTAAATAAGGAATTTTAAAATATGCTGCTAAAACTCCAATTAAAACCACTGAAGAAGATAAAAGATGCATTCTTGATTCCTTTCCATCAGCTATTAAGCTTTGTGAGTTAATTAATTTCCCTTTTTTAACTTCATAGCTACCAACAAAAAACATAGCTAAACCATCTAAAATAGCTGCTCCCATAGCCAAGGCAGGGATTGATAGTTCAGGAATTGATAAAATATTAGAAATGCTTTCTTTAACAATACTATAACCGGCAAATAAAATTAAAAAAGAAATAATTAAGGCAGTAACACTCTCTGCCTTATAAAAACCATAATTAAATTTTTCAGTTGGTTTTTTCTTGGCGATTTTTAAACCAAACCATGCTGCAAAAGATGAAAAAGAATCTGCAAAACTATGAACCGCATCTCCTAATAAAACCAAACTACCAGACAAAAAACCTATCACTGCTTTTATTATAGCTAAACTAATTGTTACAAAAGCAGCAATTAAAGAAGTTTTTTGGCCTGTTTTAAAAATTTCATTCATATTTTTTAATTTTAGTCACCCCTTCCTTGGCTTCTTGGGCCTAAACCATGACCATGATCAAATCCTCGTTGCCTTCCCATACCAAAGCCACCAGGAACAGAAGAATTCATCTTTTCTACATTACCTTTTTTAAAAGCTGTAATTGCATCTTTGATAGTTTCTTCGGTTGTTCTATAGCACTTAATACCAGCTTGTTTTAGAGCATTATAAGCTTTTGGACCAAGATTATAAGCCAAAACAACATCAATATTTTTGCTTGCAACAACTTGAGCAGCTGTTATACCAGCCCCTCTGTTAGCCTGAATACCACTGTTTTTAATAAAATCTATATTATCATTATTTATATCAACTATTGCAAAAAATTGACATCTTCCAAAATGAGAATCTAATAAAGAGCCTTTATTTTCCTCTTTTGAGGGAATACATATTTTCATATTTTTTTAATTAATTTATTTTTTTCTTATCATTTTAGTCCCGCATTTTGGGCACTCTCTTTTATAACAAGGAATGCCTCTTTTATGTTCAACCTCCTTACCACAACTAGGACAAACACAAGTTCCACTAGGGCCTAAGCCAAAGCCTTTTGGCTGTCGCCCCCTGCCTTTGCCCAGCCTCCTACCAGGACCAAATTGATTGTTTGGTTTAATCATAATAATTTATTATTATTATTTAAAATTTTAATATAAAACCACAATTATTAAAATTCCCCTAAACTAATCCCAAAACCATAGCTATACCCAAAAGAGCCATAATTGAGCCAGCTACTAAATGAAGATATTTAATGTTTTTATCTTTCCATTTTTTAACATCCTTAATTCTGCCAAGACCACCATAAATCAAAAAGACTATAACAAGCATGGGAAGAACAAAAATAAAATTATAAAGCAAAAGCCAAGGTAACACTTCTATCATTTTTAAGGCAGACAAAATGCCTCCAGCTATTACATAAGGACCTATAGTACAAGGAAGTAAAAATACAGTTACAAAGAAACCTGTTCCCATGGCTCCAATAGGTGAGGTAACTCCTGAAATTATTTTTTTAACTTTTGGCCTTAAAAACATAGGCATTTCTGTACCAAAACTTCCTGGGCTATAATTAAAAAAATCTTTTATGTTTAAAATACCCAAAACTATTGCAACAAATCCTAAAATTCGATAAAGCCATATCCTTATAGATGCTAAAGCTTGTACTATTTGGAAAAACTTAACAATAATAACTCCATAAAAAATATAAGTTATAAACACTGCAAATACAAAGCCAAGACCTGCTAAAAGAAGCTTTTTTTTATCTTTAGCATTATAGGTAACAATTGTTACCATCATTAAAATTAAAACAGCTAAAGCACAAGGGTTTACAGCATCTACTGCCCCCAAAGATAAAACTTTTGCTATTGTCAAAGATTTTTCTTTTTCTGCTTGGGTATCTTTGTTTTGAGATTCTGAATTTTCTTTATTTAAACCTATAATTGAACCTTGATTTGAAGAATCTTTAATTATTGAATCAGATGTTTTCCACTGATAAAGCCAACCATTAATACTAGCTGCTTTATCAAATTCAACTGATTGGCCAGAAAGAGCAATTTTTTGGGGCTTAACTAAATTAAAGCCACTTTCTTTTACTAATTTTTCTGGTTTATTTGTTTCTAAGAGTTGATGTAACAATTTATTATCAGCCCCTCCTTCCTGTTTAACTAAAATTTTATTACCATGCCAAATATTGGGCCTACCATCCAATGAATTAAAATCTAATTCTTTTAAAGAAATAGCGTCTCCTTTTCTTAAAGGACACTTATTACCTGGTCTTTTGTCAATAACTTGGTCTAGTTTATCTAAAATATTTCTATCACCTACTAAAAAATCCTTATCTCCAAAAATTAAAGTAGGCACCCCTAAGGGAGTTGAGTAGTTTTGATTATAATCCATAATAGCAAAAGCATTTTCCTGATTTTGACTAGTTTCATATTCAATTACGTAAAAATTTGGATTTTCTTTTAATGCTTTAACTAAAACCACTGGATCTGTTTTTGCACAATGAGTACAACCTATTTGAGTTAAATAAGTAGCACAAACAGGCTTTTTAGCCTGAGTTTTAAATGGCAAAAGAACAAGTATAAGTAAAATAAATAAAAAAGGTAAAAGTTTTTTAAGTTTCATAAGTAATTATTTATTAGTTTAATTTAATTATACCTATTAAATATTATAACAAAATTTTTAAAAAAATTAAATTCTCTATAAAAAGAATGCCAAGGGGCAGAATCGAACTGCCGACACGTTGATTTTCAGTCAACTGCTCTACCACTGAGCTACCTTGGCATAAAATGGACGGTGTAGGACTCTAACCTACGGCCTTCTCGGTGTAAACGAGACGCTCTAGCCAACTGAGCTAACCGTCCTTGATTTAATTAACGTGGTGGACCTGGAGGGACTCGAACCCTCGACCTCCTCCATGCCATGGAGGCGCTCTAGCCAACTGAGCCACAGGCCCGAATATTTTATATTATTTTTAACTCACAAAATGCCCGGAGTGGGACTTGAACGTCGCTGCTAACGCAACACTCCCTAAAACCACTCGGTTTTAGTATTTCCTCCACGGGAAAACATCCAGTTTTCCCGACCCCTTTCGTGTTCAAGTTTCTTAAAATTTATTATATCGTGCTATCTATTATTTATAATTTAATTTTTATCATTTAAGAAGTGCCCGGAGTGGGACTTGAACCCACACGCTGCGAAGCAGCATAGGCCCTCAACCTATTGCGTATACCAATTCCGCCATCCGGGCTAAAATTACTTTTTCTCTTTAAGTTTTTTCCTGTAATTCCTTAAGTAATATAATTTTGAACGACGTACTTTATGTCTTTTAACAACCTTAATTTTTTCTATACTGGGAAGATATAATGGAAAAACTTTTTCAACACCTACTCCGCCAGCTGCCTTACCTCTTAAGGTAAAAGTCGCGCCAGGGCCATTGCCATGCTTTTTAGCCAAAACTATACCTTCAAAAACCTGAGTATATGTTTTGTCATTCCCCTTTTTAACTTTTTGGTGAACCTGAATTAAGTCGCCAGGACTAAATTCTGGAATTTCCTGTTTTTTTTCTTCCTTTTTTTCTTCCTTTTTTTCTTGACCATCCTTGGAACCTTTCTCAGATTTTTCTTTCTCAGTATTCTCAGGGTCTTTCTTATCCTCTTTTTCTTTTTCTTCTTTTTTTGTTTTATCAACCTCTTCCTTTTTCTCTTCCTTAATATTTTTAGGATCTTGTTTTTTTTCTTCCTTTTTCTCTTCCTTATTTTCCTCTTTCTCTTTAATAGGTTTTGTATTTTTTTCTTTACTTTGATCAGTCATTTTATATATATTATCTTTATTTATTAAGTTCTTTTTTAATTATATTTTTAACTTTTTCTATTGTTTGGTCTAATTCATTTTCTTTGTTTTCTACTATATAATCCCACTTATTTAAAGTCTTTAATTCTTCTTTAGCCTGGTTTAATCTTCTTTTAATTGATTCATTGGTTTCTGTTTCTCTTTTTTCAAGACGGTTTTTTATAATATCTAAATCAGATACGGTGATAAAAATTACAATTGCATTGGGAATTTTATCTTTTATTGTTTTTGCTCCCTGACAATCAATTCTTAAAATAACTGGTCCCTCTGTTTTAAGAGCCTCTTTTACTCTTTTTCTTGAATTACCATAATAATTTCCGTAGACTTTTGCCCATTCTAAAAAATCATTATCATCAATCATGTTTTTAAACTCTTCCTTGGTTATAAACCAATACTCTCTACCATTTTTTTCTTTTTCTCTTTTATCTCTTGTAGTCGTGGTTACAATTTTTTTATAATCTAGGCCTGCTTTTTTTAAACCATCAATCACGCTATCTTTTCCAGCCCCTGATAAACCTGATATAACAAATAATTTTCCCATGTTATTGTATATTTTTTATAATATTTTTTAATTTATTAGGCAAATCTATCTCAAACTCACGCCATTGATTTGATAAATCATGAAAACCTAGGCCAAAACTATGTAAAAAAATTCGTTGGATATCAAAACTTTCCTTTTTTTTATCACCTAAAATAGGACAATTAATGCTTTTAAGATGAAGGCGGATTTGATGAGTTCTTCCTGTTAAAAGATCTAATTTTAAAAGAGTAAATCGCCTGAATTCTTTTAATACCTTGTATTTTGTAATAGCTTGTTTTTTATTCTTTATGTTTTTTTCAGAGTTGACTACTATTAATTGATCAGTTTTTGTTCTCCCAATTGGTTTTTTAATTATTGCCTCTTTTTTAGGTGGTTTTCCCCAAACTAGAGCCATATATTTCTTTTCAACCCTTCTACACCTAAACTGCTCAATCAAAGAATTATACATCAAAAGGGTCTTTGCCACCACCATTAAACCAGAAACGTTTTTATCTAATCTATGGACAATACCTTGTCGCCCCTTTTCACCAACCTGTTTTATTTGTGGAAATCTTTTAAGCAACCAATCAACTAAAGTATTTTCCTTTTCATGCTTTGTGTGATGTACTAAAACTCCAGCTGGTTTATTTAGGACTAAAAAATCCCTCTCTTCATATATTATATTTATTTTTGGAGAATTGTCAACCATATTAGTATTATAACAAAAAAATTATAAAAAAAAAGAGAGGGAGAGTCTTTGCTCTCCCCCTTATTGTTCTTATTCAAAAGAATGATACTTTGGCTTCATATAACTAATGTTGCCATTAGTATCAATTGTTAACTCAGTAATCCACATTCCTAAATAAGGATGTAATCCCTTAGAATGGAGATACCAAGTTTGACCTTCCAAACAAGGTACAAGAAATGAGGCTATACCTCGATATATCATGGCAAAAGACACATGTAAATGTCCAGTTAAAAACAATTTTACGGATTCTCTAGTATCCTCAATTTCCTCTATAAAATTATTAATAAACTTCTGGACCTTATATGATTTTGCATAAGATAATCCACCCTTTGGATGGAATAACTTAACCTTCATGCCATTCAATTCCTTGATGCCTTCAAGCCCTTTTTCTCCTCCAATATATTCCATATTAGGAATATCACGGGCAAGTGTTTCAACAACATTATGTCCGCAACGAGTTTCATAAACCCATTCGTGAGAAGAACCAGCTATAATCCATGTTGGAATATCAGAATGTGGCCAAACCTCAACTGCTTTTTTACGCTGTTCATCAGCTCCGTGTTGAACAAGCTCCTGCTCATGTCCACGATAAGCATTCATACCATCACAAACATCGCCAGCATGAGTTATGATATCAACCTTTTCTTTTTCAGCAATGGCATAAACCTTTGGAATCAGATCTAACCTTGCATCTCTATTTCCGATATGAGTATCAGAAAAGCTAGCTACCTTGATTGTTTTATCAAACATGTTTTTTCCAGACAAAGCTTTGAATTTTCTTTCGCTCCAGAAAAAAGGAATTGAAATTGTTCCCTGACTTTTGTCAAAGGGAATATCATATCCTTTCTTGCGCAAAGAAGAAACAATTTTTTTTGCCTTTTTCTTTGGAATATCTAACTTCCTTGAAACTTCACCATAACGATGAGGTTTTTGTTCCAATAAAGAAACAACTTCCTTTTCTAGTTCAGAAAGCACCTTAGACATAAGGTCCTTATCTCCACGCCAGCCAACTGGTGTCTGGTATGCAGTTAAAGGAAACCATTCATATTCAAAGGCTTCAGCATTTTCTTTTTCATTCAAGTTGACGGTAACAATGGTGTATCCCAGAGACAAAGAACCACTTCTTCTTCTTTTGGTTTTTTGAGAACTAGTCATTGTATGAAGGGCTGGTAAACCAATCACTTCCATACCACCAGTTTTTTTTGCTGGTAAATACATAAATGTATCTACTCCACCTACAACCAAAAGATCAGGATTATTCTTTTCCTTATTTACATAGTAGACATTGCCTTGCAAATTTTCCTTCATACCTTGGATCATATAACTTTTAGCATAAGTTGAACGATCTTTGCCATGAATTACTCGCACATTTTTGCCACGAATATGAAAGTTTGCTTCAATGTCACCAGAATAACGAAAATTTTTCCTTTCTTGGGCTAATAACCTAGCTGGGTTTTTGCCCTTCATTTTTTTATGCTTCAAATCTTTAGGTCCATTTAAAAAATATGTCTTAAATGTAACCATTGGCATTTGAGAAGCATATTTAATTTGCTCGTTAAGTTTAGAGGTGTGATAATCCTGTCTAGTAGAGCGAGTAGCATAACCACCCGTGATATTACCAGCATGGATTGCAAAATCTACACCTTGTTCTTCTGCTTTTTCAAAAGCAGTAGCTACGAGTTCTGGTTGATATGCCTTAAGGCCAAAGCCTGTGTCGGATATAACCAAAATTTTAATTTTGTCCTGAGACACGCCTTCATACCTAATTGGGACAGAAGGCTTTGGTTCCTTTTCAAGCTCTATTACATAAATAGATTCACCTGAAGCTCTATCTTTGGTTTGGGTCATTTTGATATCATAACCCTTTTCACGCATACCATCGATGAGCTTAATAACTCCATTTTTAGAAAGACCAAGTTCATTACTTAGCTCAATAAGATTAACAGGCTCTTTCTTAACCTTTTTAAAAATCTTTTTTTGAGAATTGTTTAAATGGTCTTTCCCTTTCATGGCGTAAGTTTCACTTTCAAATCCCTTGTTAAGGATAATTTGTCCATTTTTTACCTCTTTTACCCTTTGAAGTCTTCGAACCTTTTTACGAATTGACTCCCAAGTCCTATTTGAAAGTTTTTCTTTTGCCGCTTTTCTAAGAGCTTGCATGGTAGAAAATTTTTCCACCAAGGATTCCAAAATAATTACCTCTTCTTTTAACCATCTCATATTTCCTCCTTTAAACACTTTTGTGTTTATTTTTATTTAGTTTTAAAGAACGCTAATTATTACAAATTTATCACAAAAATAAGCTTTAGTCAAGTCTTTTTATAAACTCAAGAGCCTCTTGTTTAGTTTTGAGCTCACCCTGCAACTGCTTTTCTCTAACCTGTCTTAAGACCTCACCCACTTTAGGTCCCGCCTTAATATCTAGCGCTTTTATAACGTCATGACCGTTGATTAATCTATCTGGCAAATCTTTTTTATTTTTCCCCATTTCTTTAAGTTCTTTTATTCTTTTTTTCATTTGCTCATATTCAGTAAAATTTGGCTTACCACTTTTTGGAATGGTAGCTGAAACATCAGCAAAAGATATTTTTAAAAGATCCTTACTCGGCTTATCAGGATTAAAAAAATATTTTTCAATAGTAGAATTTCTCATTTTTTTAATATCACCCCTAACCAAAATCATATGTTCTTTTATAAGCCAACAAATGTCATCAATATCAACCCCAATATTAGGGGGACTTGATAATTTTAAGCGTTTTCCAATTTCTTTTGCTTTTTTGGCTCCCACTCTATCATGCTCGTTAAAACGGATCCTATCTGTACCATCTTTTTCAGGGGTTTGGATTGTATAGGGCTTACCAATGTCATGAAAAAGCGTTGCTAGTATTAGTTCTAAAGAGGCTGGTTCATTATTAAACTCTTTTTTAAAGTCTTTAGAAAAGAGTTTTTTTAAAGCAATTTTAGTGTGCTCCCAAACATCTCCCTCATAATGAAAATTTTTAGGTTGAGGACATCCTTTCATTTTTAAAAGCTCAGGCATAATCTCCTTAAAAGCACCACTTTTATCATAAAGATCCATTGCTTGAATAGGGTTCTCCTTAAAAGATTTTAAAAATTCCTTAGCAATGGTTTCCTCAGGCACAACCCTTTTTTCCTTTATCTTAGGAAAAGAAAGATTACCATTCTTTTTTAATTCAATTTTTCTTTTAATTTTATTTAAATTTTTAATATTTTCTTTTAAAGCAAGCCAAGTATTTTTCTCAATCTGCCAATCCTTATCTGTCTTAGATTCTATAGCATTTAATTGACAAATAAAACGTAGAGCTCTAAGCATGCGTGAGTAATCCTCCTGAAATCTATCTTCTGGGTTTCTAACTGCTTTTATATGATGTTTTTTTAAGTCTTCCAGGCCATTAAAGGTATCAATAATCTTTAAATTATGATTATCTTCTATTTTTACAGCCATAGCATTTACTGTAAAATCTCGTCGAGATAAATCAGACTCGATTTCTAAACAAGGATAGGTTTCTATTTCCACGTCTTTATAACCACCAGTCCCTAAGGCATAATCTCTTCTAGGTAAGGCTATATCAAGAGGTTGGGGAATTTCATGGTCCTTGGGAACAAACTTAAAAACCCCAAAAGTTTGACCTACTAAATCTACCTTGCCCTTGGTACTTAAAAATTTTTCTAAATCTTTTGACTCAACATTCCTAACAACAAAGTCGTAATCTTTTGTATTACGATCTAAAATTACATCCCTTACTGCCCCACCAACCAAAAAAACTTCTGCATTAGGAAACTTTTTTTGCAGATTTTTAAAAATTTTATAACAACCATACTCTTTTAAGGTTTGGTCTAAATTTTTAAGTTTTTCTTGAATTATTTCACCTTTATTGTCCATTTTGTTTTCATTTAAAATATTATTTTTAATATTTTCTCTAAGCATAATAATTAATTTAAATCAGGGTGCCAAAGAATACATTTAATTTTTCTATATTTTGGTTCAGATTTTTTACCATAAGTAAAATGATGTTTATGAGGTACTTGTTTTTTAAAACTATTACTTATAGCTTGTTTACCTCCCATATAAAAACCCATATGAGAATGAACTCCGTCGCTCTGATATTTTATTTTCTCCCAAATTATAACAGCGCCTTTTTTAGGTTTATCAATTTCCTCCCAACCAGAATTTCTCATATCCTTTTCCGTGCCTGAGACAGTAGCATGAGAAGATTTAATTAGATCAAAAAAATAAAGTATATTAGATACAAAAAAAGCGCAAGACAGCTGACCACCTTGCACTACGTTAATAGAACCATTCTTTTTTTTATTTTTAATATACAAATACTGAAACATTCTAGAGCCAATACTATTTTCTATCATAGATAAATAAGTCTTTTTTATATCAACTATATTTTTATCCATAAAAATAATATTTTACTTAAAAAATGGTGGGCGATACAGGATTCGAACCTGTGACCCCTTGCGTGTCGAGCAAGTGCTCTAAACCACTGAGCTAATCGCCCTTACTATTTTTAGTATAAAAAAATAATAAACTTTAGTCAATTTTTTTCAAAGCCTTAATTCTTTTTAAAAGAGGAGGGTGACTATAATATAAAAAAACATAAAAAGGATGAGGATACAAATTGCTTAGATTATTAACAGCTAGCTTTTTTAAAGCTTCAACTAAGTGTTTGTAGGTTCCAGTAGTTTTTTTAGCAAAATAATCTGCCTGGTATTCAAATCTTCTAAAAAGCCAATTTGTAAAAACAGAAACAATATAACTAATAGGGGTATAAAGAAAACCAAAAATAACAATTCCCACATAAATACTAGGCTCACTTAAACCAAAGGCATTAAAAAAATCATAACTTTCTAAAAACAAAGAAAATAAATAAAACATTAAGCCTAAATTCAATATACTAATTAATATATGCATTAATATGTGCTTTTTTTTATAATGTCCTATCTCATGACCTAGTATTGAAACTATTTCTTGTATGTTATGTTTTTTTACAAGGGTGTCAAAAAGAGCAATTTTTTTATTCTTGCCAAGCCCCATAAAAAAAGCATTTGATTTTGAAGAACGCCTTGAGCCATCCATAATAAATATATTTTTTAAAGGATAGCCAATTTTTTTAGCATAATTGAAAATTGCTTTTCTTAAATTACCTTTTTCTAAAGGCTTAAATTTATTAAACATTGGAGCTATTACATTAGGAGAAATAAACATAATAAAAATTTCAAAAATAGCCACTATTAACCAAACATAAATCCAAGCAATTTGCCCAAAATGATTAAACATTAAAAATATTACTGACAAAACTATAGCCCCTAATACAATACTAATTAATAAGCTTTTTAAAAGATCAAGAAAGAAAGTCTTTACAGTGGTTTTATTAAAACCATATTTCTCTTCAATAACAAAAGTAAAATAAGCCAGAAAGGGAAGATCAATTATAGTAAACAAAAAATAAATTATACCAACATAAGATAGACCAGTTATTAAAAAAGGTAATTCCCAGGCTTGAACCAAAACCCTTAAACCATAAAAACCACCTAAAAACCAAAAAATAAGTAAAAATAATAGATCTACACTAGCTGCTATAATACTAAATTGTATCTTCTCTTTAGTATAGCTTTGAGATCTTTTATAGTCTTTTTTATTATATACCCCTTGAAATTCCTTTGGAATTTTAGGATCAAATCTTTTAGACTGCAAAATTTTAGCAATTAAATCAATGGTATACCTTAAAAGTAAAATTATTAATATAACCAAACCAAAAGTATTTAACATATTATATTTTTCATTTATTAGTTGATCTAAAAATACATTATTTTTTCTTATTTGTCAAAAAAAAGACCCTAAATTAAAAGGATCTATTAAAAAAAGAGTGCGCGTGGGAGGAGTCGAACCTCCGACCTCTTCTTTATCAGAGAAGCGCTCTAAACCACTGAGCTACACGCGCAAAATAACTCTATTTTATTATATCAAAAAATAAAAAACAGTCAATTTTTATAAACAAAAAAACCCACTAAAGACAGAGATAGGTATAATGTCCAACTTGGAAATCAAGTGGATCGACCTATCAACCCTAATAAATAAAAGGATTGATTGGAAAAATGAAATATAATCCATCCGCAGCTTCCGCTACGGACGCCTTGTTACGACTTCGCCCCTGTTACCAGTCCTACCTTATTTCCACTAACGTGGACTTTCGGGTATTACCGGCTTCCTTGGCGTGACGGGCAGTGAGTACAAAGCTCGAGAACGTATTCACCGTACCGTTGCTGATATACGGTTACTAGCGATTCCGACTTCATGAGGTCAAATTGCAGACCTCAATCCGAACTTGGACCAACTTTGATGGGATTGGCTCCATCTTACGATTTAGCGACCCATTGTATTGGCCATTGTATCATGTGTGTAGCCCAGAGCATAAGGGCCATGCTGATTTGACGTCATCCCCACCTTCCTCCAGTTTATCACTGGCAGTCTCCCTAGAGTCCCCGGCTTTAACCGCTGGTAACTAAGGACAGGGGTTGCGCTCGTTTCCCGACTTAACGGAACATTTCACAACACGAGCTGACGGCAACCATGCAGCACCTGTACTAGGTTTCCTAAAAGGATCAGCTTACTTTTCAGAAAGCCTACGTCCTAGTATGTCAAGCCCTGGTAAGGTTCCTCGCTTAGCGTCGAATTAAACCACATGATCCACCGCTTGTGCGAGCTCCCGTCTATTCCTTTGAGTTTTAGCCTTGCGGCCGTAGTTCCCAGGCGGGATGTTTAACGTATTAACTTTTATATGCGACACTGAAAGGGTCGACACTTCCAATGCCCAACATCCAATGTTTACGGCGTGGACTACCGAGGTATCTAATCTCGTTCGCTACCCACGCTTTCGTACCTCAGCGTCAGGTCCGTTCTAGTAAGCTGCCTTCGCCTTTGGTGTTCCTGCCGATATTAATGGATTCAACCCCTACACCGGCAGTTCCGCTTACCTCTTCCGGCCTCTAGTTTAGCAGTTTCCTTGGCAATCCTAATGTTAAGCAAAAGGCTTTAACCAAAAACTTACTAAACCGCCTACGTACCCTTTATGCCCAGTGAATCCGGATAACGCTTGCCGCCCCCGTATTACCGCAGCTGCTGGCACGAAGTTAGCGGCGGCTTATTCCTGAAGTACCATCAACTTAAAAAAGCTTTTTCCTTCAGAAAAGCACTTTACACTCCGAAGAGATTCTTCATGCACGCGGCGTCGCTCCTTCAGCCTTTCGGCCATTGAGGAAGATCCTTAACTGCAGTCTTCCGTAGAAGATTGGACAGTGTCTCAGTTCCAATGAGGCGGGTCGTGCTCTTACACCCGCTACCCGTCATAGGCTTGGTAAGCTTTTACCTTACCAACTACCTGATGGGCCATAAACTCCTCCTTGAGCGCGAAAGCTTTACTCAAACATCTTCACGATGTAAGAGACTATCGAGTATTAGCTTTGTTTTCACAAAGTTATTCTCGTCTCAAGGGTAGATT
>Ga0102934_1000027_pt1 | contig 69221 bp, 57 predicted proteins | sample SalPonR2_A_D1_MG_FD_78175 | JGI IMG/M metagenome (GOLD analysis project Ga0102934, IMG submission 78175) | Salt pond soil microbial communities from South San Francisco under conditions of wetland restoration - Salt Pond MetaG R2_A_D1_MG | ecosystem: Environmental > Aquatic > Marine > Intertidal... | reverse complement strand
CCCCCCGCGTTCAAAACTCAGGCATTTGTAAGCTTACTGTGGACCTTAATATTTCAATACCTATATCACATACCCGGCACAGGGAAAGAGTGACTTTTGTCTTTTATCCTTCTTTCTGTTGCTCGCGCAGCCTCCGGCCCCTGCGGCGCAAAGCTTAGGCATCAGTGCTCAAAGAAACGATGGCAGCTGTACAAGGGAGCATACGAGGCTTGGAGACCGCGCCAAAATTTGCATACAGTAGAAAAGGCCGGCCACTTTGTCGCCTGATCGTCATGTATTCGTGTATAGCCTTGACGAGAGGTTTCTTGATGCCGGCCCCGCGCGGGAGCAGCGCACTTCATTCAGTCCCTTTTCGTGAATTCGCCAGGACAGAGGGTAAGGCCGCTTCAGCCGATCCAGGCGCTGAGTTTATGCGACACGGTAAGGGCAGCAGCAGTGAAGGCGCGGGTAATTCTACAGCCACTCGAAGCCGGTCGAAGCTGCCGCCTATGAAGGAGACCATGCAGCTCCTCTTCTCGCCAGATAAACGTCAAGGTACGACATCTTGATCAATACTCTTCTCTTGACGGACGAATACCCCTCTCGTCAGCACAGCCATTTTTTCATGATAATTGCTCAATACACATCTCTTCCTTCCTAGTGGATCAAGAGCGGGCCCGTTTTAGGGAGGTGATCCATACCATGCAAGCAGCGCCGATGGAGAACGTTATGGGCCTCATCTCCAGTAATGTGCCTTTCTTTCTGGGCACGAACACGTCCTTATTTATGCAGGAAATGCTGGAGGAGCTGGACAGCATGGATCCGGCGACCCCGGTGCCCCTTGGAGGCGGCTATCAGGTCACGGTGGAGCAGCAGCGAACCGCCTTGGTCAACCTCTTCACGCTTACAATGGATTTTATCGAAGGATTTGTCTCGCACACTCAGGGCGAGCTCCGTTCTCATCAAGCCGTTTTGAAGGAAATCATGGAGGCGGCGCAAAAGAGTACGTGATCAGCACTTGATGCATCTTGCTCCCTTTGACCCCAATCGCGGTTGGCTTCTGACTCCTCGAAACCTCGCTTCCCTTGTTATCATAGAATCAAGCGCGGAACTGGACGCGACATTAAAAAGACTGCGGCCGCAATTCCGGGAAGATTTTGTCACATACCTGAGAGGAGAATACGAGCGCGTCTCTACCCCGCCCATGACAGAGGATTCTGTGGTGCTGGCTAATCTTCTTCAGGCCATACAGGCACGGGTACTCGCAGAAGTGGAGGATATGATGGGCTCCGACGTTAGCCAGGTCTCTCGTCTGTTGGCCTTCTCTGACGAGGAGCAAGTGGTCACAGCTTTGCGGGGATCTTTCTTGGCCGGTAGCCTTCAACCAGACCAATTTCTTGAGATGGTGGAGACGGTACTGGCGGACTTGGACGAACGTATGCCAGCTCTGTTGGATTCAGGCAACAAGGATGAAGAGCTGCGGGAGATGCACCGGAAACTTAGTGCTATCCGGGCCTTCACTGTCGACTACGTAGCTGAAATGAAGTAAAATCTCATGTTAAAATAAGATTTGAAAGCAGCGCCACAATGTTTGCCGCCCGGTATACATGCTTTTAATTTTGATCGTACTCGGAAAGAGACCGCCGCGAGCCCGCCTGTCCACGTGACGTCACTCGCTCCCTCAGGCCCCCTTGCCTGGCACAAGCTTCATCTCCCCTTTCAAGGAGTGGCCCTGTCCGCGCGTAGAGGGATTTTCTCGGGATTCATAGCTCATGCATAAAATATTTCGACCTTTCGTAGGTGTGATGACGCCAGGTCGGTCGCAAACTGGGCTTCTCCTACTTCTCTTCGCCACGTCGTCTATTTTGCTCGCAGAGGGCTTCCATCAAGCTCCCGGCGCACGCACCTCTGTGTCCTCCCTCCGGCCACCTCGACAAAGCCATCGGCTGCCGCAATCGCGATGTTACGCTTTGGACCCTGCATTCGTCACGGACGCTGCGCTGAATGGCGGGGTCGGCGGCGGCCCACAGCAAGTAGCGGAGGCCATGCTTGCGCTGCTGCGAGGGCCTTCCGGAGTTGGCATTTTCGGCCTAACAGCTCTGCTTATACGGCTATACACTTACTTTACGGTCCAGTCCTACATAGCAAAACTTTGTACACTTTTTGCGGACAATGGAACAACAGTTGAGGTGCGTTCGGTAGGAGTAAGTGGACCAATCAGGGACTCTAGAGCTTGATTGGCAGATGAACATCCTTCCTTCTCGAGAGACATTGATGTAGCGTGCGTTTACTGGTGATATTTTTGGAGCGACCTGGCTTAGCATCCTTTACGGTTTTGGGGCTCTGAAGTTAAGGCAAGGGACGACCTAGTATGCGACCACTCATGTCCATTCCCGTGCTCCAACTCCAGCTTCGTTATGGAAACTCGCTCCGAAACCTCTTTTATTACGAGCCGGGGCCCGGAAAGATGGATCAGCTTTTAATTCCCTCAGGCGATCCCAAGAACCTGCAGACTATTGCCGAGGTACGTGAACCAGTGTTTGTGTCAGATGGCAGAGCGGTGAACGTCTTCTCAGTAGCATTCGTGGGAGTTCCCTCTTATTCTATTTCTCACGAGGCTTCGTATAAACAGGTGTGCGCGCGGCTAAAAGTAGCGGCAAAAGCGACGTACAGCGTGACGGCCCTTCCAGAGACGTTTGAAGCACTAAAGCTTCCGGCTGAGAGTGTAGACACGGTGGTCTCCACCTACATGCTCAACAAGAGCAAGCAGCCCCTCGTGACCTTTGCCAAGGCCATGGATATGTTGAAAGACGATGGTGTCTTTGTCTTCGTTGAGCCCGTTTGCGGTGATAATCCCTTGCTGGGCGGGATCCGCAAGTATCTGGGGGCCATCCATCGGGCCACAGGTGCGTTCGGCGACCCGGGCCTTGACCTCAAGAACCTCGTGAACGCCTGGGCCGAGCAAGTGGGCAAAGCGGAGGGGATAGAGCTAGACCTAGACGTGGAAGAACAATCCTACTTTTTGGATCCGCATATCGTGGGAGTCATGTACAAGAGAAAGGTGGACCGGGGTCCGGACTACGAGCCTAGTAAGTCCGAAAAACGCAAGCTTGCTCGCAGACGGGGAATGACCACCACCAGCAAGGGCTTCGGCAGCAGTAGCTGAGTCATTGAGCGCGCCAATGTGTTAACTTTGAACAAGGAAATGTGAGACTCGCGAAAGAAAAAGTGAGGAATTCATAATGCATTTGTAGAGGGTCTACGGAAGTCGTAGGCCTACACACCATTTGTTGATTTTTAGGTGCATCGCGTATTGTTTGTGTGGACGTTTGTTCCCAAGTTTCGACTCCCTCTTAACCAGCTCCTGTGTGGCAAGCAGGAAAGAAGCCAGGGATCCCAAAATGATAGCGTCAAGGCTGAACTTGATCGAGGAAAGCGATTCGCCGGCTATAGCAGGTGAGAGTGCTGCAGCGACGCGACCGCCCCTGTACGTGCCGTTTTTGGTGTCTATATGTCTCGTAGTTTTCGGGCGCACCATACTTCTTGCCCTCACGTCGACCGCATTTGTGTAATTAAGGCATTTATTTACCAAGACTCTAAGCAAGTGCTTGGGCTTGTCAAGGTTGCCCTAAATCAAGCCGCTAATAGGAGCTACGGAGGCGGAACGCGCTCGCCCACACTGTGAAATGAGAACATACGATAAGACGGACGTGGCCTTGCCTCTGGCTCCACGCAATGAAGAAGAAACTACCGTTTTACTTCAAGAGGCCCTAGGGATGGCAGCCACGACCGGATTGCTTATGCGAAGCGCGGGCGGTAGCCGGACTGACAGCGCTCATGTCAAGCCTGCATTCTGCCACGCACCCGTGTGCTTGCTTCCCAACGCACTCCCCGTCCAGGAGTACGTCAAGGCTAGGCGCTTGGCCACAATCTGGAACCTGCTCGTCGCACGGATTGCTCACGATGGGCCATGGCTACTGCAAACACTGGCAAGCGTGCTCCCTCATGATGAATTTACCCGGCGGCTTGTTGAAATCTTCCAGGCAATCAATGGAGCCGGACGGGACGTGCAAAAAATTCAATTGGGTATCACTCGCAGCGACTACATGCTCCACGCAGGAGAAAGCGGTTCGGGTTCGCCTGAGCTGAAACAGGTGGAGATCAACACCATTGCCGCCTCCTTCGGCTGCTTGTCCACCCAGGTCACGCGGTTGCATCAATATCTTGTTCAGAAAGTCCTCGGCCACTCCCGTCTGTCTTCAAAATCCTTTATCCTTCCACATAATGAGACCATGCGAGGGCTGGCTCATGGGCTCGCCGCAGCGCATAAGGAATATCTGCGGCAAGAATCTGTGATGTTCAAGCCCTCCCAGCCCTCCCGACCTGGTCGCCGCCCCTGCGTGCTCATGCTGGTTCAAGCTGATGAGCGCAACATAAACGATCAGAAACTCCTAGAAATCTGTCTTTGGGAGGAATTCGGCGTTCTTCTACACCGTGCTACGCTCCTGGAAGTCGCTCGTAATGCGCATTTGGACCTGCAGCGACGCCAAAATTTGTTGCTCGTGTCGCCCTTAATCTCAGACACGGGCGAGGAAGATGTGCAAGAAGCAGAGGTGGAAGTAACGGTTGCGTATTTTCGCGCAGGATACGATCCCAGCGACTATTCGAGCGAAGGAGAGTGGAAAGGGCGGGAACTTATAGAGATGTCGGCTGCCATAAAGTGTCCTAGCATATCCCACCATCTGGCCGGCACCAAGAAAGTCCAGGAAGCTCTCTGTCGGCCGGGGGTGCTCGAACGTTTCCTTAAAGATGCCGAAGATGTGGATGCCATCCGGAACTGTTTTGTTGGGTTGTACGGACTTGACCCGGAATGTGAAGGCGCAACGGCGGCGGTGGCTGCGGCCTGTAATAGTCCTCAACACTTTGTGCTGAAGCCTCAACGTGAAGGGGGCGGGCATAACTTGTATGACCAGGATCTTGTGGAGGCATTGTCACAGATGACAGCAGAGGAGCGAGCTGCCTACATACTGATGGAGAAAATTCGACCTCCGCCATTTGAAGCATTTTTCCTTCGAGACTGCAGTGTCCTTCGCGGACTTGCAGTTCTCGAGTTGGGTGTTTACGGAGTGTACTTGGGTGACGGTGAAGGTAAACGCGTCATTCTCAACGAATCTGTCGGCCATCTGTTGAGGACAAAGCTGGCTAGCAGCCACGAAGGCGGAGTCGCCGCAGGATTTGCCGTCCTCAGTAGTCCTTTGCTAGTCGGAGGAGGTGAAGATAGTGGCATATTGAGCAAAAAGTATTTTTCGACATTGCGAGAGTTCACCATGTCGGCGCGTGTCTGGCGAAGACAAAGATTTTGGAAAATAGGTGCAACGGGCATAGCCTTTTGGGGAGTCGGGTTGTTCTTAACATACATTGCTGTAAGCAAGAGAAGTGGAAAGTTGCAATAGAAATCTGAACAAATGTAAGCGAGGCAAATGTATAAACTATTTATCATAACGAGCTAAAAGGTTCATTACAGCAACCGCCACAAGTTTTCAAAAAGATTAGATGAACGATTTTTCAACCTGTATCCAACATTGTATGAAAATATGAGAGTGGTTTATTGCAGCGAATGCCGGGTTTACGCGTTCTTAAAATCGGAAGCCTCGGCAACCTCCTCTGATAAACGGTCGAGCTCGAGTCAACGGTCAACGCCGCGTAACGTTCAGTCGTCCGGCATAGCAGAGGGTTCATGCTCACTATATCGCTCCGGTCCCCCTTCTGAAACATGTCAGCTGTTATTTAATAATAAAATGTATATTTTACATTTTGTGTAGAAATATGAGGGAAACTCACCACGTGTCTAATCATACACGCTTCCCACTTGCAGTTTATTTAAGTTCAGGTCACTTCTAACGGACATTTTTGAACTCTTTGGCAAATCAGTGCCTCTAGGAACGAAAAGCATCGGTCACAATCATGGTGCAAACACGCCGGATGACCATGACAACGAAAGCAGCCAACACGGACTTTACCAAGAGGGATGAAACCTTCACTGCCAACCCCCCCAAAAAAAATATCAGTAACGCGATTCGACTGATGGCAAAAGCCCTGGGTATTTATGTTTGTTTCATTTATTGGGGCTTTGTGCAGGAGAAAGTCACCACCACCGCATATAAATCTGCTGCCGGACGCCAAGAAAAACCAGGCATTTTTAATGCCATGATCACTCTTAATGCCTTCATGGCCGCTGCAGCGACTATAGTCGGCGTGCTTCTGCACCAGGTCAACAAAGGCACCACGGCACCATTCTCAATTTTCTGGCGCCCTGCGCTCTCTAATACTCTTGCCTCGCCAATAGGGTACTTGTCGTTGCGAGACATAAGCTATCCTCTTCTTATTCTCGTCAAAAATTGCAAGCTTTTACCTGTCATGTTAGTCGGCGCGCTTGTGAACGGCGTTCGATATAAGCCTCACGAATATGCTGCTGTCGCTCTGATTTCATGCGGAGTCATGCTTTTTATGTTCAAAGGTCCTGAAGTAAGCGATGCGGACGTTGGTCACCATTCTGGCTGGAGCAAGTCCATACGCACTGCAAGCCACCCAAGACGTTCCAGTCTTGGGGACGCGATCGCGCGGGACAATTTATGGATGATAATTCAGGCCCTAGGAGGAATGGTTTATTCCAGCTTTTCTCTGCAGGAGCTGCGTGGCCTCTGTATGGCTATAATTAATCTACTCATCGATGGATTCACTAATGCGGAGCAAGATCGCATCAACAAGAAACATCGCGTCTCTCCGTACTACATGATGGCCATGGTCAATACTTGGTCCCTTTGCTTCGCATTAAGCTTCCTTCTTCTGGACCTGATTTGGCGCAATCAGGGCTCACAATTGGCCTACACAATCCATTTTTTGACTGCCTACCCGGCCATCATCACGGACATTCTTACCTTCAGTTTCTCCAACGCCCTCGGCCAGGTCTTCATATACAGTATCATTGACGAATTCGGGAGTCTGACCTGTGTCACCGTCACAATAACCCGGAAAATAATAACACTTTTCATTAGTATCGTCATTTACAAGCATACAGTGCACTGGTGGCAGTGGATGGGAGTGTTTTCTGTATTCCTGGGCCTCTGCATCAAGATCTTTCAGAGCGGCGGGGACCACGGCCACGGCCCATTAGAGTCCAAAGCGAAGACAGCGTAGTTTTTTTTTGTGAGAGCTGTCATCGAGTAATGGAAACGAGGAAAATCCATACGAAGATTGCGCACTCAGCAGGACAAATGAGGTACACGTGAGTGAGAGGAAGAGCATGCATAAATATGTGATGTCTTGTGGGAAAAGCTTTCAAAGAACATTCTTTTAAAACTTAAGTTTTAAGAAGGAGGTACCGGCTATGTACACCGGTAAAATTCTTCGCATTCAATATGCTCTATCCTATAGCTTCTGATTCGATTGTCTGTCATGTCCAGAGGGGGGACGCTCGAGAAATGGCTCCCTCAGTCGTTCCTCCGCTCTCGTTAAGAGCTGCTGCGCAGGGCTTCTCGAGAAAACATTGGAATACGGTCTCTGGCGATAACGGTCAAAGAAGGCGATTCGAGGAGTATCATGCTAGAAGGATTAAAACTGTTTAGATCGGCATTATTTACATGATGACTCTATCCACGGATGTCCTGGCCGCATATTTGAAGCCTTACAGCTCCGTCAACCCACCAAGGGTATTCCTGGCGTTCCTCGCTCAAGGCCTGAAAGACCTTCTTCCTGAAGCCCTCTATCCCATTCTCTTCGTCGGCAAGCAGACCAAGCACATCCAGTCGATAGAGCAAAGACAAAATGCCGTCAGGTGACAGACCAGCCCTGATCGCCTTGCAGGTGGAGGATTTCAAGCACTCCAGGTGCACACTTGCCACACAGGGCACGGGCCGGAAGCCCTGCGTCGGGGTGAGCTTCCACACTGCAATGTAGCGCCCGCTCGGACCTCCGATAGCCTGTCGACATTCAGAGCAGAGTGTACTCATATCTCCCCTCCTAGACCCCGACGCCGTGACCGTCTTGATCGAGACTTTGACACCTATCTCTCTCCGGCGATGAACGACATTCTGCGGATTATTGTGAATTTTCCTTTCATAAAATTGGCTCAAAGCCAACCCATCACGCTTTCTCCTCTCCCACACTGCGCGCTCCGCGGTTGTCATTCTATCCGCATGGTTGCTCATCGATTCGTCCACCAGCTCGTCCATCTTCACGTCCCGGCTCATGAAGAAGACGGCTTTACGGCAGACCGGGCACAATCGTTTTCGGTCCTGGAAGCCATATGCGCTGCCGTCTTCCACGCTCTGCAGCGCAAAGCGTCGATGGATGCATGTGAAGCAAGCTATGTGTCCACAAGACATGTGGGCCGCAGCACATAGAGGTTCCATGCAGACGGGGCACTCCAAGGCTTTCAACCACCGCCGCTTGTACTCCTTCTCCTCGGCGCAAGCAGCGGCCCTACACACACCCGCCGACCGCGTCATCTGACTTTCCTGCCAGCCCCTCCCGGCCCCAGCGTCCAGGGCACCGATGATCGTTTCAGCCTCATCCTCGTCGTCGTCGTCCAGTAGCGAGACGACCTGGACCGGCCGCCTTCGTTTCCGCGCGCCCCTTGGAGGGACGGTCGCGGCCGACCGGACCTCCACAATCTCCACATCGCTGTTCCTGTCGCTCTCCTGGGCCACGCCCTCATGTTCGCCACCCGCTTCCTTCGCAGTACTCTCGGCCTCTACTTGACTCCTCTCCCCTCTTTCGAGGTGCTCGCTTTCGTTAGCTACGTCCAGTGACGCTGCGCCGTCTCCCTGCCTGCCAGGCTTATTGCAAGCGCCCCCCTGGTGTGCAGATGCTGCATCGGCTGACGACATGGTGCACACTGCTGGTGTGTCAGTCCAAGTTGAAGTGGCAGATATCGAAGAGGGAGAAGTCTCTTCCGCGTTCAAGGCGTCGCTTTCTCTGACGGCCGGAGAGTCACGGGCCCTGTCTGCTGGCAGGCAATCAACACGGAAGACGGCACCTCCTTTGCTCATGCTCCCGGATCCTGAGGAGCTGAGAGCCCCCACTGGATGATCGTGCGCCATGGGCAACCCCAAGACGACAACGTCACCTACCTTCAAAGTCCGAGGCGTCTGCGGGGGGATCCGCACGCCATTGACGGCGACCCCTTGCGAGGACTCGTCCACTATTTGCAGGGAGTTATCCGGCCCTTGGACAAGGCTGCAATGCTGCCGACTGATGCCGATGCCCATCAAGCTAACCCTTTTCGCGTAATTTAAGGTGCCTTGTGCCTGGCCACACGCACGCCCCATCGCCACAGGCAGCTCCGACAGGTCGACGGAGGGAGGCAAGGATTGGTTGCTCTTCAAGCATTCCTCTGCCAACAAGGTGAGACAAAATCGTAAAGGATGGGCTGTTATGGCGGAGTTTGTCACAGGCGCAGGTCCATCCAGACTGCGTTTGCCGGTGTCATTTTCCATCCAGTGTCGGCGTCGAAGTTACTTGTTCCCGGAAAATGTGGAGCTACCTGACACAAAAGTGCGGAAAGGACTGAAGTGACGTCCCTCCTCTCAAGCCACCGAAACGAAGTTGAGAACGTAGGTACAGCAGGGTTGCACAGAGCTTCATTTCCCACAAAAAAATAAAATGAGGATTAGTCATTCGAGCAAGTTGAGCTGAAAGCGTCGGCTGAGATCATGCTTCTTCATGAACCAATAGAAGATACGACACAAAATGCATTGTCATACTTCGCACACGACTACAACCGCACCAGCAGCGGACAAAAACCAGCCCTGAAAATGGCATTTTCGCCCGGACGCGGCCACGAGGGCATGGAGTAACCCCCCTAAGCCTCGCCCTCTCCCTCCCGAGCGAGTCTCCATCCTCTCGTGCCAGTCCCGCGTGACAGCGGCCGCGCTTTCTCGGGCCCTCGCTGCCCCTTTCTGACCGCTCTTCCTCTCGCATGTCCGCGCACGAAGGTCTGCAGTCGTCTGCTTGTCTGTTTGAATCACTCACTGGGCGCCAACCCCCCTCTCAGCAACTTCATCACCTCCATCCAGGCCCCCGGGACGGCAAGCAGGGATGGTAGCAGCATCAGAAAAGGCAAAGGGCCGCGTGCTGCTACCCAAAAATGTTGTTCCACTAAAGTACGACTTGACTTTAGACGTAGACCTTGACAAGTAAGTATTTTGACGGACAAGAAGCGGGAGGGAGGAGGCGAACAGGCAAAGTGGGAGACGGAGCAGGCTAGAATTTAGACACACTTGAATGCGGCCTGAGGGGACCGAAGGTGTTGCGATCGGAGCTGTCCTTGCAAGAAAATTACCTGTCTTCAGATGCCTTGGTTATTGTGTGCTTGTTGACTACTATCCTTACTCCTACTTAGCGGTCTGTTTCCGCCTATGGCACGCATGCTCTACTCTCTTAAGGTTTATTTTTGACGGAAATGAGAAGGTGGAGTTGCAGGTCGTGGAAGAGACAGCCACGATTGTCTTGCACTCGAAGGAGCTCCTGATCAAGCATGTGACGTTTACACCCCAGGGAGGGAAGCCGATTGAGCTGATCGGCCTAGCGCACAACTTGAGGCACCACACACTCGCCTTCACCTTCGCCTCACCGCTGCCGGTGGGCTTGGGAGAGCTCCACGTTGTGTACCAGGGATCCCACAACAATCAAATGGCTGGCTTCTACCGCTCTGGATACACGGACATCGCGGGGAAGAGCAAGGTCATGGTCTCCACGCAGTTCGAGTCCCTGGATGCCCGGCGCGCCTTTCCCTGCTGGGACGAGCCCGGCGTGAAGGCTGTCTTCGAGGTGACGCTTGTTATCCCCAGGGCCCTCACCGCCTTTTCCAATATGCCCGAGGTGGAGTCGTCCGAACAGTCCGGGACGGGGAAGCGGGTGCTTCGGTACGCCCCCACACCCAAAATGTCCACCTACCTGCTGGCTTTCGTGGTAGGCGAATTCGACTTCGTGCAGGACATGACGAAGCACGGGGTAATGGTCCGGGTCTACACGCCGCCAGGCAAGGCGGAGGAGGGGCGCTTTGGGCTGCGCGTGGCCAAAGACACGTTGGACCTCTACGACGACTTCTTCGCGGTCCCCTACCCCCTCCCCAAGCTGGACATGGTGGCCATCCCCGAATTCGCCATGGGGGCGATGGAGAACTGGGGTTTAGTCACGTACCGGGAGGTGGACATCCTCATCAACGAGCACAAGGCGTCTTCGCAGCAGAAACAGCGCGTGGCGACCGTGGTGGCGCACGAGCTGGCGCATCAGTGGTTCGGGAACCTGGTCACCATGCAGTGGTGGGACGACCTATGGCTGAACGAGGGATTTGCCTCCTGGACGGAGAACTACGCCACCGACATCCTTTTCCCCGACTGGCTCATGTGGGAACAATTCACCATCGACGCTCAGAACGCTGCCCTCAACTTGGACTCTCTCCGAACGTCGCACCCAATTCAAGTCCCCATAGCCCACGCGGAGGAGGTGGAGCAGGTATTCGACGCCATCTCTTACTGCAAAGGCGCCTCCGTCGTGCGCATGCTGCACGCCGTGCTCGGGCCTGCGGATTTCAAGCGGGGACTACAACTCTACATGCAGCGGCACCAGTATTCGAACACGGAGACCTTCGATCTCTGGAACGCGTGGGAGAAGGTGTCGGGCAAGCCAATCGGGCAGATGATGGCCTCCTGGACGGAGCAGATGGGGTACCCGATCGTGCGTGTCGAACAGGCGGATCTGACGGACGGCAAGGCCTATCTGACGGTCAGCCAGTCTTGGTTCCTTGTGGAAGGGGCCTTGTCCAAGGAGGAAGAGAGCAAACTGTGGACCGTTCCCCTCCTTTACGGCACGGCAGCCTCCGTCAACGGCTCCACTGGAGTTCGACCCGACCTCCAAATCCTGACCTTCAAGACGGACACGATCGAGGTCCCTTTGAGGGGTCCCAACGATTGGGTGAAGCTGAACCTCGGGCAGCACGCACCTTTACGCGTCCTCTACCCCCCTGTCTTGTTGGCCCGCCTGGCCGCTGGTGTTCGGGACAAGACGTTGCCCGCGACCGACCGGGCGGGCCTGCTCATGGATTGTTTCAATTTGACGAAGAAGGGAGAAATTCCGGCAACCCAGCTCCTGACACTTATCAAGGCATACGAGCAGGAAGACAACAGTACGGTTTGGGAGGCCTTGGCCCAAGTACTCACGGCGCTCGACAAGCTGCTGATCCAAGCTCCCGAAATTCGGAAGCGCTTTGGCCACTTCGCGTCGTCCCTGGTCAAGCCAGCCGCTCTCAAGGTGGGCTGGGACCCACGCAGCGATGACGGGCACTTGGGAAAGCTGCTGCGAGCCACTCTTATCAACCTCCTCTCTCTCTTCTGCTGGTCAGAACCGGAAGTGCTCGGCGAGGCCCGCCGGCGGTTCGAGGCTATTCTCCTCAACCCCTTAGACGTGGCGACCCTGCCCACAGAGTACAAAGTACCAGTCCTGAGCATGGTCCTCAAGGCCGGACATCAGTACGAGTTCGATCAGGTAATGCGTCTTTACCGGGATGCCCCCTCCAACGTGGAAAAGAAACAGGTCTATAATGCCATCGGAGCCACGTCGGACCCCAAGCTCAAACGCCGCGTCCTTGATTGGGCCCTGCAGGACATCAAGCTGCAGGATTTTTTCTATCCCATTGGCTCCGTCTCCAGCTCCTCTCATGAAGGCCTGGAGCTGGCCTGGGACTTCTTCAAATTGAACTTGCCACAGCTCAAGGCGAAACTGGCGACTGCCTCCTCCTCTCTCATGGACGCTGTCATAGTCTACTCGTGCGGGAGCTTTTCCACCGCCGAGAAGGCTGACGAAATAGAGACATTTTTCCGAGAAAACCCTTTGCCCTCTTCACAACGCAAGATTGCGCAGACTCTAGAGAGGATACGCATCAACGCCCGCTTTCTGGATCGCCTCCGCAGTGAAATTGGAAATTCGGCGTTTTGGAAAAAGCTTGCGGGCGAAGTGTAAAGTTATGTGAAAGATTATTCGTTGTCTGGGCTAGAAGGCAGCTGCTAAAGATTTCGGTGGCAAGTTTCAATAGTGATAGGAGAGGGTAAAGGGCACAGATGGACTGGGATGTTTTTGTCGTGGGTAACGGTTCAGGCGAATGTTGTCGTGAAGGAAGATGATCATGTTGCAACAAAAGACTACATTTAAGAAACAGATAAGCTGCGTCCGTGCAGTTCAATATGAGATGTGCGTCTGCATCTTCACGGCATGGTAAAAAGAATTATCAAGCCGCGCAAGGAGTATTTGCCCTAGCGAGGTCGAAGAAGTAGATATCTGGCGTCAGAGTACTTTTACCTCGTACCTTGTATACGCTTAAAAAATTGTTATATAATCTCTCTACTTTTACATGTTCCGTCTTCATATTGAGGTTGATGTGATCAATCAGCGACACCCCCCTTGTACATTCGAAATACTATCGTACACACGTTCTCCGGCATGTTCGATTGCGCCTTCACCAACCTCCATTTCGTGACCGGACACATCTCCCCTTTACTCAACCATGCGAATTAGCATTTCTTCTTCCTCCGCTACTATCCCCTCGCCATCGTCAATCTGAGGCCGTGCTCCATCTTGACGGCTATCGGGGACGCGCTGAGCATTGCACTGCAGCTCATCCACCAAGGCCTGACGCCTAATTCCCCAAAACCGCGGCAAATTTGTCGATTCCTCTCTATTTACTTCGCAGCAAGTGAACAGCCATCCCAGATGTAGGCTGCAGCGCCTACAGTAAGCAATCGTCCATGCGTAGCCTTCGAACCATGAGCCCTCCGTTTCAATCGGTCCCTCCAAAGCTACGTTCTCCTCTTCATCGAGCACCTCTCTGACCGTAAGCATCTGATGCACAACACCTGCCGGATTGCTATAGGCCCCAACAGTCCCCTCTGCGCCAGGAACACTGAAAAGCGCTCCTTTGCCAACTAAGGCTACCTCGCAATGAGCGCAGCAGAGCTTGCTCTCTGCCGTATTCTTCAGCAATAGGATGATATTTTGAAGGCGATAAACCACTGAGTCCATCGCTAAGAGACGCTGACGTGTAATGTCATCAAGTGGCAAACTAGCTGCCAAGCGAAATGACAAAGACACCGCATCCCTCATTTCCACTGGAGCTCCCTCTTCTTCGTCAGCCCCCTCGCGACCCCGCTCCTCTCCATCCAAGCAGTCACTAGAGAATCCGGCAATACGACAGAGTTCAAAGCCTGTAGCACATCGGACACCCTGCCAAGACTCAATAGAATGAAGTATTTGTTTGACTTTTCCAAGCAGGCAAGCGGGAGACAGTAGACCCATTATAGTAGTGGGCCAATAGGTACATTGATGCAACTTGCTCCTTTGCCACTGAGGCAACCTGGGATATGCACTTACACATTCGTCTGAAAGAATAAGAACACGCACATGCGGAATGCCTTGGCGCATTTCCATGTTCCCCCCCCTCGCAGCGTCCAGTACTCTAAATCGTTGACGTCCCTTGGCCTTTGCCGTGAGCGGCGAGGACCCGTCCCAATCTGATTCGACCTCGAACATCTCACACGTGCAACCCACTACCGCATCCTCCATTAAAGAGCGCCTTCGAGCATTAAGGATGCCGAGGTAAGCTGGTTGTCCGCGTCGTTGAGAAAAGGCTAAAAGAAGGAGGAGACGTACATGGTGCAGCTCCCAGACGCGCAGAGGAAGATTTTCTCCGGGAAAGAGCACTACATGTGGCAAAACTAATATTGGCAGTTCCACTTCCGTATTCGATGGTAATAACTGGGATCTGGCCAAGCTTTCCATGTTCGCGACACCAAAACATGCTAGAGTGACAACCATTTCGAAAATTGAGGAGGGAGGTTGAGTTTCCAAACCACAAGCCGGAGGCATGGGGCATAGATGTGGAGCCCCTCGCACCAAACCGTGTAGACACTGTCCATCCATGAAGGTTCAGAGGCAGGCCGTGGAATTGCCTACGGCCAGAGACTGCGATTGACCACACCTCTGACGTCGGAGCATCGTCCGCGCAACGATACGCATGCACCAGGCTGGAGAGGCAACTGGGGAGGTCGGATCGTGAATCCCGAAGTGTGAGGTATTAAATAGCAGGAATATGTGTTTCTTTCATTCTACTCCTTCCTCTTTCATTCTACTCCTTCACACAGGCCTGATTGGGTGGGTGAAGTTGCATGTGGGAGCCTTTACTTGTCTTCTTAATGTTTTGTAGGAGCTCCCAGGCCTTCACCAACAGGATGCATTCGACCCGTCGTAGCCCTCTGGGCATTGTTCACACTTTTAGTGGGATGGACATCGATCGAAGCCGAGTCGAAGCAGAGCTTAAGGAGGCCAGTGCCTTTCAAAACGCCTTGAGAAGTCATGGAGCGGGTAAGATTTTGTGGTAGGCATGCAGGGATGAAATGGGGAGACACTTCCACGTCCGTCAAAATATAGCCCTATGCTCTCGTTCCACTTAGTCATGTATTTTTCTTACTTGTTAACAGCATTTGCTTTGTTTCATGGAACATCAGCCCTGGTGATCACCGATTCTCCAATGAAATTAGCGTTTCACGATGCTGAAAAGCTTCAAACTTTGTATGAGATATCTCTCCAACAATTTGAGCCCTCGTTAACTTGCATCAGCAATGATGTTGGAAATTCCATTCCTATATATCCATGTATTGCGCTGGGTGCCTCAGCATCTGGGTGGGCGTTCGCTGTAGACGTATCAAATCGGTCGAGACACGAATTTGAGGTCAAGAACGAGGCAGAGGGTAATCTTCGCTTTGAGCCGGTGCGAGCGCTGCTGGCTACATTGAATCAAAGAGATATCGCGATGGCAGGGCTAGGGGCATCTACATTAGCTTGGCATCGGCAGCATCAGTTCTGTGGACTGTGTGGAAGTCGTATGGTGGCTGTCGAGGCTGGCGGGCGACGGGCGTGCACGAGCGAGACGTGTCGCAACCGTGCCTACCCTCGCGTGGATCCTGTTGTAATTGCGCTCGTTCAGGACCCCGTCCGAGACAAGATATTGCTGGGTCGTCAGAGTGTATACCGCCCTATGATGTACAGTTGTTTGGCTGGATATGTGGGTCCTTGCGAGAGCTTGGAAGAGGCGGTGCGCCGAGAAGTGAAGGAAGAGTCCGGAATCGATGTGGGAGAGATGAGTTACCATAGCTCTCAACCATGGCCGATCGGTCGTGGGGCCTCGTGTCAGATGATGGTAGGCTTCACAGCCACCGCAACGAGCACCGAGATCCATATCGACACAAACGAACTAGAGGACTGCAGATGGTTTTCCCGTGCCGAGGTTGCGGAGGCAGAGGAACTGGTTGTGGCGAGAAGGCCAGGTCCCTCTGATGAGAGCTCGAAAACGTTAAGTATCCCAGGGCCTTACGCAATTGCGCATCATCTTATTAAGAACTGGCTCTCCACGACAAAAGCACCGCTCCAAGCGTCCGGGAGAAATAAATTATAAGAGTCATCAATTACATAATCCTCTCACTCTAAAGAGTGACATTCTTTATGGCTAGCATCTCCTCATCGTTTTTCGCCTTATTTTTCGTTGTCTTCATTATGTTGTGACACTGCGTTCTGGGTGTCGTACACTTACTCGCTTCTCGCCATTCTACTGATATTGTCTTCTTAAATCCTTTTCATGACTTTTTCAGCTCCTTACACGTTTAATTACCGCTTTGTAGATTTAAGTGTTCTACGCCACAATCTTGTCAAAGAGCCGGTCAGGTATGATTTCCTTCACGCGAATGGCAGCCCAGGTAGGTATGGACATAAAATTTGTTGTGGTATAGCGCGTCTTAGGTCGGGCGTCTGTCAGAGCTGCCAGGATCTTGTGAGCGGGCTGGGATACATGTCCTGCCATTTCAATGCCCTTTTTAAAAATTGAGAAATATTTGCTAGTGTAATAACGGGGGTAGGTTCGCGCCGCCAAGGTCGAATTGCCTACTTCTTCTGATTCAAGGATTTTAGATAAAATAGGCGTTAAGACAAATCCAGATTCCACTAGGCTAACAGAACATTCGTAAGGAAGGAGTTCTTGCCGCAAAGCGTCCCCGATCGCCTCCATGCCAACTTCAGTAGCTGAGTATATTCCCTCCTTTGGTTGCGTTATGCGCCCGGCAAGCGACGAAGTAAAGACAATGCGTCCCTTGTCGCGGCGGAGAAGCGGAAGTAGTTTTTGTGTTAGCGCCAGAGGACCAAGAAGATTTGTTTCGAACATGTCGCGCACATCGTTCATATCGTGGTGCTCAAGGGGCATGTGGTATCCTCTTCCACAATTATTAACCAAGCCGGAAAATCTCAAGTTGCTGCGCTCCCGCAGGTAATTTTCGACCTCGTTAGTTGCATCATCAATATTCTTTTTGCTTCTCACGTCAAGCATTACAGGGATCACATTGTAGGATCCTTGATGACGATCAACAAACCCTCTCCATTTATTGAAGTCCTCTTGCCGTCGCGCTCCTGCGAAGACATGATATCCTTTGTTGGCCAACAAAGTGACTACCTCGCGCCCAATCCCGGAAGAGGTTCCTATGGAGAGAAATACAGGTCAGCACTCATCGGAACCTGTGCTGTGATCTTTGCGATTTGTGCTTCATCAGCGCATTCATATGAATCTAATTCATATTGCTCTTCAACTTCACCTGTTACAAGAACAACTCCTGTACTGGGAATAGGGTAAGTTGGGCTAAGAAAATGCCGCATAAAAACGGCTATTACTGCAATCATAGCTGCTCCCCCAAAAATAATGTTCCGCGCGGGGGAATTTTTCCACGCACGTAAAGCCGCACTCCTTATTGTAGTAGTCATATGCTGCAATTTCGGTATTGTAGAAGACTTGCTAGCCCGGCGCGGGGCAGCGTAATTGCGACGTGGGGGCATTTCTCGTGCTCTGTATTGTTTGCTAAAAGGTACAATGGTGGACGTAGACGGCTGACCACGTTTTTTGCTTGGTTTTTCACCTTGACATCTTAATCCTGATCCTTATGCTTCATTCATGGAAAAGCTAAGAAGGGAAATGTTCTACGAATGCTCCCTCGAACGTGTTTTTACGCAACTGGCCCGGCTGGAAATTTCTCGGTGGGGAGGTTGGTCAACGGCTCGGATCGGTTGGCGGCGTGGGCCCTCGCCCAAACGTCTGCCCGGCCTTCAACCTTCTCCCTGGCCCGGACATGTTGCGCTCCCTGTCTCATATCATGAGGCACTGCCACCCTGCAGGTTTCATCGCGTCTTGGAAACAGCCACATCACCTGTCTCCTTGTCGTCTCTCAAATTGAACGCCCTCATCGTGCGGCGAGGCTGTCTAAGAGCTCCACGAGAGCGAAGGGTAAAAAGTTCGAGGCCGATCATCATCGACCTGACAGTCATAGGACAGCTCTTTCTGGTCATACTTAACGTGCTGCGAGGATGAGCTCAATTTTGAGGCGCAATACTTTATCAACAGGTAGGCTTTTTATTCGATAGCAGGAAGTGATGGAGTTTATTGGGGGGAATTTTCTTAGCAATGCGGTAAATAAAAAACTGACCACTTCCTGCTTTCAACATGATAAATCAGAAAAGCAATACCTATGGCGGGACCCGGTCTTCGTAGACATTTTCGGTGCAGAGTTTTTCCCCCCACAGTACACAATCCAGAGCCGTCTGCTCGGTCTGGACGGCGTGGGTCGTTCTCTAGACCTCATATTGCGGGTAAGAGCAGAGAATTGCGAGCTGTTCCTGTGCACATGAATGCCTAAATTAACAATTTATGGAGCACTTGTTCGTTGGCTGCCCATGAAAAGTTTCTACCCTTGTCCGCAATTGCTGTATGCCAATCGTCTTATTTTCCTTCTCGCAAAGGGGCTCTCGGATGCCATGTTAGCTAGCGATGAAGCCGCGAAGGAAGCGTTTCAGTCCTCACATGATGCTCTGAGTGACGTGGGAGCTTGTCTTCGAAGCCTTCCTGCTGAGGCCGGATCCAGCAACAACGGAAGCTTGTACACCCTGTTGGAAGTCCTGGTGGACAAGGTACGCTTTATGCGGCCCGGTCGAGTTTTAGCTGTCCCCACGGGTTGGCGCACAGACCCCTGCGGCAACCTGCATCCGATCCTGATGGCGCTACAGCGCCAGGCAGGAGCGGGCGCTTTTACCTTGTCCGTAGTAAATGCCGGTCCGGACGGGCTGGAGTACCATCCTACAAAACCCGACCCCCTATCAGCGCGCATGCTTTACAGCACATCAATTCGTTGTGCTGATATCCCTGCAAGTAGATTGGAGGACGCGGCCTTCTGGTACATGGCATTTAAGCTTCTATTGGACAAGAGCTATGGAGAAGGCGGCAAGGTGGTGCTGTACGAGCGCCTGCTTTCCTTCTTGAACGGCAAAACCCTCCTGGCAAATGTGAAGGAGGAAGACTGTGACTGGGCGCCTTGCCACCCGGATAGTGGGAAATTTAGTCCCGGCGCACTTTTAATCGAGGGCGTCCGGCACATTGCTCGTCTTTGCGGGCTGGACCATTTGCAAGCTAAGTATGTGGTCCTTCTGCTAAAGTATAAAATCTGTCGCCTAATTGAGCTTGATCTGGGCACGGCCGAACGGTTGAATGACTCGGACCTGACGATAATCCGGATAGCTTGTCGGCAGGTGGCAGCGCTTGCCTCGGAAGTTACGGCAGAGGGGGGGTACGTGCGAAGCCAGCAGCTTTTTGAAATAAAGCAGGCGCTGAAAGCGATGGAAGATCGCATTAAGGGGATGACTCACACTACTGGCATGACTTTACCAGCCGAGGTCTCCATGACGAGTACCCCCACCATTCCTTGGGCAGCATGCTTTCCGCTGTGGGGTCGGCTACGCAGGGACGCCTCGGTCGAGCATTTGATAGGTCAGGCTCGGGTACCGCCCATCCTGCTTCCAGTCCAGCTGACCCTCGTTCCGGAGAAGGTATCCACCTTTAACGACGTGACCAATGCCCTCCGCCACTGCGTGCAGCTCTGTACGATCATGGAGAATCAGATGTATTTGATGAAGAACACATATTGTCATCGGATCTCTCTCATTCAACACCTCATCACCCGCGTCATTCCCCTACCACTGCCCCTGAACCACCCTGCTCGCGCGGTCAAATGCTTCTGGGCCTCACAGCCCATGCGCTACGAGACACAGGCAGACCTTCTCCGTTTGCTAGATTTATTGAACCGACATTATGCGGCTTGCTCTCTCTCTCTGCGGGTCACGCGATCTTTTGATGCGATTCGCATGCTGACGTCGGCCTGCATTGCTGCTCTAACGGACTGCGTCCTTCGTACGAAGGCTTGCGACATCCCCTCTTTGCTCTCTCTCCACTACAGCGGTCAGGCAGAGGGTCCAATCGCACCTTTTGGCTTTGATGCTGGTTACTTCCGCCTGGAGTCGGACAATGCGAAGCTGGCGGACCCTTATCTCCAAGTGGTTCGGTGTCAATGTCTTGACTATTTCACCCAACTTCGCCAGACACTCAAAGATCAGAACATAATTTTTCGTTTCGAGTCTTCGATGGATTTTGGTGGAGGAGAACGAGCTCTTTTGGACCAGCTCTGCCTTCAAATGGGCTTTCCACGCGACGACCTAGCCTCCTTTCTCTCTGGTGAGAATCCGCTCGTCCTCGACAACTTTCCAGAGCTAGGCTTTTTCCGGGACATTGTCTACTTGTTCAAGGCTCTGCTGGCTCCCTCCTCCGAGTCTCTTCCAGACCTTCGACCTTGGCGGGCCAGGGATGCCGCATTGAGCTGGGCCTTTAAGGTTGAAGGCGGCTTTGTCGTTAGGGGTTTTGGCGGCAAGCTTCGGTGCGCTGCCTTTGTCAAACCCGAAGACTTAATCACGAAAGGGGGTTTCTTGACCCGCCTCAAGGGTATTTTTGGCATCAGCAAACCTCGCGCGCCACTCAGCGGGGCTGACCCAAGTAATTTGGTCAAAGAAAAGGTGGAGACGGAGGATGACGTGCTGCACATCAAAAATCTAACGACTTTCGATAATCGCATTTCAACACGCAACTCTGAGCTTCTTCTGCAGTATCTTACTGTGCCTTACCTTCGCATTCCACTGGTCCTCCAATTTTTTGCCACTCAAGAACATATAACCGCACTTGGATGCGAACAGCTTCAGGAGGTATTGGACGCATGTCTGTTCGAGCCTGGGCAGTGGCAAGCCGATTACAACAAGGAGCTGCCAGCGGCCATTCCCCCGCCAAATCGCAAACATCTTGCCACATCCTGTGGTTTGCTCTTCAATGAACTAGTACGCTCACCCTATAATATAATGGCTTCCTTGGAGAAAATGCTTGAACTGATGCTGGAGCACGACACTGGGCGTTTCTCTTCTTCGTCGTCGCCTACCATACTGTATGTCCTTCGCCTCCTTTTGCAGGTGGAATCCTTTGTTCTCTTCCTGCAAGACCAGGAGCGTGCCCGAGAAGTTCGTGGTTTGCATTGCCCGCCTGCGCATTTGAGTTATCTAACCGAAAGCCAGGTCCGCCTACGGACAAAGATGAACACAGTCGTATTTCCAATGCTGGAAAAATGGTACACGCGAGCTATTAAGAGAAAAGAGCTGCACAAGGCTTGCGTCGTTTCCGCGCATCTGGCTTACCTATTCAGGAACTTAAGTCCCAAAGATCTCAACTACACGAATGTCTCTACTCTGTTATGCAGCCAAGTTTTCTTGACGATAAACTTCCGCTTCGATGTCGATATCTCAATAGAGGGAGACCTACGTGGCATGGAGCGCGATAAAGAAGACAAGGATGCTGTGCGACGGGACTTGGGTGTGCCTCAACTTGAAGTCTTCCATGTTTTTACCATGCATCGTGCTAAGATGCTGGAATGGTTGCAGGCCAACCCCGCAGATTGTGACGAGGTCATGGAAGCCGTTATTCGCACGGTAACTCTGACGGGAAAGCGGGATATCCCCAAGGGTGAGGAGAGGATGAAATCTCGTCACTGGGAGAGCATGACTCGCCAAGGCTGCTTTGGTCGTTTTTTACCTGACACAGAGCTGAAAGGCGTGATGGAGATGATTCAGAACCAAGCTAGTATTCATGAAAACTTTGAAGAGTGGTTGCGAGCGACCACTACGCTTTCGGCTGACACTGAGGTCAACACGCAACTTGGTGAATTCACTCTTAAAAAACACTCCATGGGCTTGCTTGAAAACCGTTTTGCTACACACCCGGACCTGGTGTACGTGCTTGGCCCTCTTTATAAGAAGCAAGGGGCGTTGCAATGTTGCGAAGTGCAAACTGCCGCCAATCGCCTTTGGATTCGTCTGGTCGGATTGCGACATGACATTCAATGCTGGGTACCGGATGTGCGCCTCGTTCCAAATCCTCACACGCGGCCCTACAGCGCCTTAGATGCTTCCGAGGGCTGGATTGCCGAAGTATTGGATCCTGTACGCAAACTTTATTTTCCTGATCTTAAACTCTTCCTGCCTTCCGGCACATACAAAGGTCAATCCTATGCTTCGCTTTGTGGGCTGTGGGAGACGAAATATGAAGGGCCAGACAGTGAGAGAAAGGACGGTGGAGGGGACAAAAAGAATGGGTCAGGTGAGAGCGAAGGAACTGCGTATTCCACTCTTTACGAGGTATCGGTTCTCCGCAACCCCTCCGTGGTACACGTTTTCCGAGTAATCGAGTACGGACGACGTTTCTACCGGCATTTGATATTCAGCTCGGACGCAGCTCTAAGTCTTCATTCATTTGAGCAAAAGGAGCTGGCAACATTTAACGACCGCACACGCTTTGTGAGCGGAACGACGAATGAAACATCTCCACCCGGATTTTCAATGATAATCACGCGCAATCTATACTCCAGCGTTGGATTGCAGACCTTTATTCCTCACCGATTATTGACTGGGCTAATGCCGTCGGCCATATTGGATGCATACGATTTTTGGCAAAACGAGGACGACAGTTTGATTGGATACCCCATACGACGTGCGGAGAATGCACTCAAAGATTATGGCCAAACTGTTGTCAAGGTTGATCTTGTAAAAGATAACAGTCAGGATACTACAGGATTTTGCAATTCACGAGCGTTAGGAATGATCCGAAGGGTGGCCATTGAGAGTGAGACGGACTTCGCAGATCTCAAATGGGAATCTCGGGCAGACAACAACACCTTGACCCTCTTAAACGTGCTCTACTCCCCGCAGGGACCTCTGAAGCAGCTCATGAGCGTCATGTCCAGGCTGGAAGATCTCTCACATGTCCTGGTGTGGACCAAGACCCCCCTCCGGGCGCCGAACGAGCCCTGCGCCATCCATGTCGTGGAGCTTCCTCGCCTGGGCCTAACCTTCCGGGCCAAAGAGGTGGTTCCAGGGGACCCATTGTCTCGACTCTATTGCGATGACTACGACGGCTACTTTATCTCAAATGTCCGAAGTCCAGCATTAGAGCGGCTCGCTGAGGGATTGCCACAATCCATAATCCTCGAAAATGGAGACCACGACCTGTTCTTGTTGGTTTCAGCAGCAAAACCAGAAATTGCTTCCATTTCGGCGCTGGACGTCAACGTGGTCCTTGACAAGAGTAATGCGGAATGGCAGAATAATATGTCCACGGGCATGCGGCATTACCTTTATCCAATCCATCTTTCACAAGCTTTTGTATTTTCGGCGTCGCTGGCCTCCGCACTATATATGCTCCTCTTCAAGTTCATGTCCAGGCAGTACGACTTTGCGTTTCGCTTCGTTTCATCTTGCGTGAGCGACACAGAGTTGCTGCCTGAGGAAGCTCAAATATTCAATATGCTCAGTTCAGTGAATATTGACTTCCACCCAGACGCTCATGCTGTGCGTTTGAAGTTTTCGTTGGCGACTATAGCCTCTGCCATGGCATGTCCATGGGATCCCGCTACACAGTTGGAATGCTACGTACGCAAGTGTCGAGCTGTCTCTGCCGCGTGTCGTCTGACGCCTGAGGAGGAGCTCAGCTTGCTGGAGCAATATGCGCACGAGTCTCGCGTACCGGTTGTTTTCAACCGGCTTAACTTCTTGCGTATCTTGGTGCACGCCGGTGCAAGCGCTAGGGGGGCAAAAGTCCCACTTGCAGCACCGGCGCGACCTGAAATCAGCTGCTTCGATACGTACGTGGATCAGACATGCACTTTCGTGGATGTGAAGGCGGGAAGTAGCGCGGTCGGAGGATTCTTTACATCCGTGGCCTACAGTCGCCCAGAAAGCATGGTGGGGCCGCAAGTGCTCGACCACTTGCATAAATGGGTGTCCTCTGTGGACGTGTCGGGGACGAGCTTCATCGTCTATTACGAAATGATGACAGGCACTCTTGATCTTAAAATCCGGAGTACGGATAGCGCTTACAATCTAGCGTCGCTCTTGCTACATCTTCTGCCCCCAAGCGAGGCGCAGCGGCAGCGGTACCAACTCTCGATTCTCCGTGTACTCATAAACAACCCAGAAATGGCTGCTCAAGCCCCGAAGCTTGAAGGTCGATCCAAGAAGACTCTAGATATGATGAAAAATGCAAATATTATGAAGAACTTTGCCAAACAAGTCTACGCATTTTTCACGGGCAACAAGGCCTCATTCCGCTGGCCTACGCCGCTTCCCGAGTACGTTTGTCCTGAGTTTATCCAGCCCCCCATTCTGGCAGAACTGAGACATGTTGACCGAGTTTGGACGGTGCCCCGCGTTGTGGATTTCTCATGCGAAAAGCGAGTCTTGCGACCCGTGCCTTTGGATCCGAGCTTGCCTGGACAACTCGGGCTTGCTCTCAGCGCGGCCGACATCAGAGCCTTTGCTTCCCATCCCCTGGCTGCCATCGGTCTAGGAAACTACTGCACCACGCAAGGCCGGCATGAGCGTGGGTTACCCCTGCTTAACGGGCAGATACCATTTACCGTTCATCATCATCCGGCCGCCAAGGCGCATATTGCTCAGTCCAATCTCAGACGGATACAAGATGATGTAGCTTTTTACGCGACGCGCGAAAATCAGGCACAGACGCCAGTGTTAAAATGCTTTTTTGAGACTGATCTAGCGAAGTACCAGGCACATCCAAAATGCCCCGAGCTTCAGGCAGCAGTCCGGCAGCTTGAGACCTTGCATGCAGCTCTGAAACAGATGCAAGCGCGGGATTCTGACTATATGTTTCGTGCAATTGATTTCCTGTTGAACGCCTCGAATAGCTCTGGCTACAACACGTCCGGACTTAGTGAGCCTGAGATTTCTAAACGCCTTGGCCATGATTTGGGGCAGCAGGGGGGGCGCGAGGTGACATTCTGGTTCGAGCTCATTATTGGATTCCTGTGTTCGCCAACGGGCATTCAGGACATGTGCCTTCTCAATCCTTACATCCGAGATCCGGCGCTCATTGAAAATATGACAGCAGGCATCCTCCTGACCGTAAACCGCTTGGCTCAGGTGACCCGTTGCGTCAGCATGACAAAAGACCTTTTAACTCACTTGGGCAGGGTCACTCGCCTAACTGTCGAGGAGGCAGCTAAAAGTGAGTCTCTTTTCCGTTCCATCACTTCAAAGGCTGCGACCCTGGCAATTTCCTTGACAGCGCGCCGCTTTTACTTCGCACCAGAGCCTGGCTTTTCGGTTGAAAATCCGGCCTTTGGGTACGATCCACGCTTTTTGGTGACAGAGTTTACCTCAACTATGATTTTGCGTGAGAGTCAGGTGGCGCTGATTGGAAAGTTTATGGATGCAGTGCGTGAAAATCGCTCTGTATGTCACCAGATGATCATGGGTGCAGGGAAAACTACTGTGGTGGGACCGCTGCTCGCACTGCTTCTGGGAGATGGTAAATCTTTAGTGGTTCAATGCGTTCCCAATGCTCTGCTTGAAATGTCTCGCAGCGTGATGCGCGAGAGATTCTCAACCATCTTTAATAAAGCTGTTTTGACATTCCACTTTGATCGATTCATGACCGTGACTGAAGGGCTATACCGTAAGCTTCATCACGCTCGTGAGACCCGGTCCGTTGTTGTGACTACACCTACAGCCATCAAATCATTTGCTCTCAAATTTGTGGAGATATGCCATATTTTGGACGGAACTAGTCTTCCGCCTGAAAAAACCAAGAAATCTGGCTTCAAGGCGCTATTTGGGCTCTCCCGTGAAGATGTCAAAGGTCGGGAGTTAAGTGCGGCTGCCATAGGCGGTTTGCGCAAGGAGGCTCGACTTTGTGTACAGATAATTGACCTTTTTCGCACAGGGGCACTGTTGCTTGATGAAGTAGACTTAATACTGCATCCACTTAAGTCAGAACTCAATTGGCCGACCGGTGGAAAGAGGCCGCTTGATTTCACTCGCAGCAGGGACGGACATGAGAAGAATGACGGCCTTCGCTGGAAGATTCCATTTCATCTGCTGGATGCACTTTTCTATTTCACAGAGAACAAAATGACAGTCGGTTTCCGAGACTCACGCGAAGCTGTGATGTTGTTGGAGAAGGTCAAGGAAGTTTTGGAAGACGGCCACTCGAAAAAGCTCATTCAACGGACACCTCATGTGGTACTACTGGACCGCAATTTTTACAATGCTTTACTTAAGCCCTTATTAGCCCGCTGGATGTTGATTTGGATGAGATACCAATCCGTACGTGTGGCAGATCGCATTATACTGTCGTTCTTGGAATTTGGCGCTCAGGCTCCCGAAGAAACTCAGAAAGCCATCCATGAATACCTTTCTGACGATCAGATCAGAATGCTAAATCTGACAAGAGACTGGCTTGAATCTGCACTTCCGCACGTGCTGTCGAAAATCGACAGAGTCACCTTCGGTCTCTTGAACACCCGCGACCTAGTTATTGCTCTAGAGAGGAATCCGCGAATGCCGAAAACGCGAAAATTATTAGCTGTGCCCTTCGTCGGAAAGGATGTCCCCAGTCGCGAGTCGGAGTTCTCTCATCCAGACGTGGTAATCGGCCTGACAATTTTGGCCTACCGTTACGAAGGTTTACGTCTGACGGATTTTATAAATGTTATGACTATGTTGCGGGAGAACCTCTTTGAGGAAGAATTTGGTCCAATGGCCTCTCGACCCAGCTGGCTGCTTTTCGTCAAATGGGTAGAAGAGGCTGGAGCTACTGTGCGAGGCGTCAAGAAAAAGTCTGATATCGATGCACCGGCCACAGCGGCAGGTGGTGTCATAACTCCCAGGCCTGAAGCCGTGAGTGATCTCCTGTCCTTGGGGATGGTACCTGCTGAGCCCGTGCCTGCAGGGCAGGCGGATGGAGTAGATTTGGATGAGGAGGTGTTGCCTCTCCATCTCATTGATCTGCGAGATTCAGAGGTAATGGAGTCTCTATACACTTTGCTGGGACGTCAGCCGCATGTTGTGGAGCACTATCTTTGCAATTTCGTGTTTCCTGAGACAATGGAACATCATGTCTTGAAGCTTGCTGCAAATGGGCAAGACCTAGGTGGGGCTTTGCTTTTTGAGCGCCGTCTTGGATTCTCAGGCACGCCTTCCGATCTCCTTCCGGTAGAGATGGGGCGTTGTGTGTATGAGCAAGGAGACACAGCTCAGATGCTACACTACCTTACCTCCCCGTCGATCGTGGCCTTCGATGTTATGGGGCATGGATGGACGGTTTCATCCCTACTGCACTACATAGGTAACTCCAACTTCAATGCTCTCATTGATACCGGGGCTCTCATTACTGGTCTTGACAATTTGCAGGTCGCCGAGTACTTATTGCAACACGGATTGCCTAATATGGAAGGGGTCGTGTTCCTCGATGATAAGGACCGAAAAATGATTTTGTGCCGATCATCGATGAAGGTCGTAAAGCTTCAGCAATGCCAAATTTCACTAGAGAAGCGCTTCACTTTCTACGATCAGGTGCATACGACGGGTATGGATATACAACAGCCTTTAAGCGCCGAAGCAGCCTTGACTTTGGGAAAAGATATGAACTTTCGAGACTACGCCCAGGGTGCTTACCGTATGCGTGGCATAGGGAAGGGCCAGAAAATTCGCCTGGTGATAATTCCTGAAATCGCAAAGCTCATCCGAACACAGGTCCTGCAAGCAGAAGGCGGTTTAGACCGGCGGGCTACCCCCGTGGACCGCACGACCCAGGCATTACGGGATGTATGCGCTTGGTTGACCATAAACTCGTTCCGCAGCGAGAAAGTACAGTTCGATCTGTTGTGCGAACAAAGTGTCAAAAATGTGTGGCGTAAAGTGGCTTGGAGAGAGCTAGTGCGCCGGTATGAAGTCGTGGGTACCAAGGACTGCAATGACCACCTCCTGGCGTGCGTGGATGTTTTCCGTGACCGCGTCGATTATTCTGTGGAAAATTCCATACCTATCGGCAAGGCCTTCACAAAAAAACTTTTAGAGATGTGTGAGGAATACAAACCTTTCCTTTCCGTCGAAGATGATCGAGCCACAGTGAGAAGCATTTTAAATGTGGTGGCCGGTGCTGAACAAACTGAGACGGGCACTGCAGTAGCAGATCCGGCCGTGGTAGAACAGGAAGAGGCATTTGGGACGGAGCAGGTGCAAGAACAGGAGCAGGAACAGGAACAGGAACAGGAACAGGAGCAGGAACAAGAACAAGAACAGGAGAAGGAAGAAGAGCGAGTGGAGCTGGAGGACTTGGAGGAGTATGTTCAGGAAAAGTATTCGCGAGAAGACGAGGCCCCCAAGCCTTGGCCTGTGGCATCGCTGCAAGAGCCCCCATCTCGCGGGAAGCAGGGATTTTATCCATGTTCGGACTTTGCTGTTTACAAAAAGATACTGTCAAGGCCTCAGCCCATCCTTTTCCCGGAGTACTGTTTTCTCAGCCGGAACTATTACAACCGTGGCTGGTCACTGAAGACATACCGGCGTCTCAAGAATGTGATTGTCGTTCTTGATGTAATACCAGACCTTGCCATGCTCGTCTTCAGTGAGGGTCACAACCAATTTGGGAAGAACATGAGTGGGGCCCAGGAGGAGCACCTTCTCAAAGCATATCGTCTTTTTGACTCAGATGGAGACGATCAGCTGACTTACGATGAGGCTGAGGCTTTCCTGGAAAGTCTGGAGCTAGATATGAACCGAGAGCAATATAACACCCGAAATATTCTAGAGCGCATTGATACAGAGCAGCGACGACACATAAATTTCGAGCAAGCAAAGGCAATTATCACGTGTCGCGCATATAATACCATCCAAAGTGGCCGTTATTATGTGGCTCTCTCATTGGTAGAGGCAGAAGCATTGCGAGGAGTATTGCACTTGAGGCAGAGTAAGATGCTGCTTGATGAAGGAAATGCCGCTGTTGCGCTGCGTCTGACAAATGGGATCATGCTGGACGCCTCAGGCAGTTACCAGGCCGCAAAATCCTACCATCAGGCTATGGCTGAGCAGGCCTTTCGATTCCTGGATTCTGACGTTAATTTCAGCGAGAGGCAGGGTATCTTGCTCTTCCGCGCTCTCCAAACGAATGAGGCCCCAGCGCGTCTGACGTGGTTCAAAGATGTGCGGGCGTGTCGTCGTCGACGGCAAGTGGATGTGGAGCAAACCAAGCTCGCTCGTTTCTTTGGGACCCCGGACGAGTATCATCTTTTACAGCCGCGCGCAGCAATATCACGCATCGCAGACCTCATTAGGGTTAAAGGAATGTATCCGCGAGATGCTTTCCGAGCCTTTAATTTCAGCCACTCAGGGTTTCTGACATGTTCAGAACTCTACGGGGGTCTCGATTGGTTGGGTTTGATGCTGACGCCTGACCAAATCTATAACATTGTCATGTTCATTGACGTTGATGGAGATGGCCTAATTTCTTTCGAAGAATTCAAGCAGGCCTTCACCAGAAGTAGTATTACGGGTGAGGACCGTATGGAACTTGCGGTTTTGCAAGCTCCCCATATGCACTTTGACGATCTTTTCATTCCTCCTAAGCTAATCAAAGAGCTGAGGGACCTGCAAAAAGGCAAAGGCCGGGTGAGGGATGTAGCTGTCGACATTTCAGCCATACCGCTGTTCAAAGTAAAGCTGAAAGCCGTTACCAACTACAAACCAATCTGGAACAGTAAGAACACGGGCACACGGACAAGGTTGAGTGTTTGGGAGGCCATGGAAAGCCGCAGCGTCTTTGCGCGAAATAAAGTGCGCCTCTGTGTGGGTCACTACCCAAACAATAGTTTCGATTACCCCGGACGCATGTCTGGATCCAACGTGCGCTTGCTGATTGAGATTTCCGACACGGCATGCAACAACATCCAAAAGAGCTCGATCCTCGACTCTGTCGTCGGCCGTATATGTCCTCATCCCGTGCGCTTCCGTCAGGTTTGGAATTGCCACTACGGAAAAGGCCAAGCTTTGTTTGTTTGGAAACCCGTCCCCCCTAGTCAGGATTTTGTAGCGCTCGGTATGGTGGCAACATTGACGGATGAGCCGCCGAGCGTGGAGGACGTCCACTGTGTTCCCAAGCGATGGACGTTACCCGCGCGCATCAAACCACGACTAGTCTGGAGCAATACAGGCATGGGTGGAAAACCAGGAAGTGTTTGGCTAGTCAATTCATTGAATGTACTTGTCGTCGTCCAAGGCCACAATGTGCCTGATGTCAGCAACGGGGAAAGCTTCTACGATCTCGCCTATCTCCGCTTCTTCTGCACACCTGAGGACTACAAAGCCGGTCTCAAATTGGGCTCTTCTCCTAGTACCGGAGCTGCAAAATAAAAAAAACAAAATACTAGTCGTGTAAAAGAAAATTTACTCCCATGCCAAGCATCCCCACAGCACCGAATTGAATCAACGAGAGGCAAACATAGCTCTTTTGACTCTCGTTTTATTTTTTTTAAAACATTCTTCATATGTCTTCACTTAAACATGTGGGAGACTCACCGAATGTTTATTTTTGTTGCAGAAGGGTGAGGATGCCTTGATCACTGACCAAAATTTCTCGCAAAAAATTTAGGAAGGCAAACCAAATGATGGGGCTGATGTCCACACCGAAGGCAGGAGGTACAACGAGACGAGTAACACTAAGGAAGGGCTCAGTTGGCCAGGCAATCAGATTCGCTGGTAATTTATTTAAATCCACCTGTGGGTACCATGACAGGACGATCCGAACCAAGAACGCGACACCGCCAAGGTCTAAAAGGGGCTCAATTACAGCCTTTGCGGGGGAGACCCAGCTGCTCGCTGCGAGCAGTAATACTGTCCCTGTATTTTCAGCTAATGGTATGCTTGATGGATCTATCGTCATGCGCAAAGAGGAGCTAGCAATGCGCGGCGCAGGTGGTGCTAATTGATGATAAGAGGAACGAGGCAGACCTTTTGGAGGAATGAAAGCTTGAGCCGGAAGGCCGACAAATGCCAGCAAGGTGAAGATGATGCCATGGCAGAGGATTACTAGACGCATCTTTCGGCAGCGTTCGCTGTGAGGTTGATCGGCGTTGAGAAACAAAAGGTCGAATCAGTAAAGGTTGGCCGTTCAACCTCCCGGCTACTAGTCCTCCTACTGAGATCTAGTAGATCTCAGCTGTGACACAGTCAATCGTTGGTTCTAAGTCGCGGTGGTAAGAGGCTTCTGACACAAATCAATTAAAAGCATCAAAGCACAATCTTGTCATGTCCGGGGAGGCTCACAATTTATGTCGATAGAGGGAGCATATTTCTTACAAACGGGTTAGGTGTCTCGGCCGCGAGACGTGCTCGCCTCTGTCTAGCTAGCTGGGTAGCCTGCAGGCTCGGCTTCGATCTGGTCGGGCATGCCAGCTAGTTGGTCGACAGTTGAGACGTTGTTCACGAGATTAAGCAACCTTGCTCGATCACTTAAAAATACATGTCAGGATCGCGGGGCAGGGCACCAGCGACCACTCGCTCTGTGCGTGAGGCGTAATGGCGGAGGAAGTAGGCGCAGGAGGTGGAGGGGAAGACTCTTTGGCGGCCCGGGAGTTGGAGAGTGCCAAGAACTCTCCGGCACTCGAGGAAGAGCATCGACAAGTGACCAAAGGCAAGGTGCGGACGCGTTTTCCTCCGGAACCGAATGGATATCTGCACATCGGGCATGCCAAATCCATGCATATGAACTTCCACCTCGCCTTTGAGAAGTTGGGAGTTCCTGAAGATATGCGAGAGACTGTGTTTCGATACGATGATACAAATCCTGAGGCAGAGAGTCAAGAGTACATTGACTCACTACGGGAAGATGTGGAATGGTTGGGATGGACGCCTGCGCAGACTACTTTCACTTCGGACTACTTCGACCAGTTGTACGATCTGGCTGTACGTCTCATTCATGCGGACAAGGCGTACGTGTGCCATCAAACGGGAGAGCAGATAAGCAAATCACGCAGCATAGCGAAAGAAAAGGCAGTGAATCCCCACTTTGAGGGAGACCCCAACAGTCCTTGGCGAGATAGGCCTATCGAGGAATCACTACGGGTAGGTCTTCCAAATGGAGCCGTGGGACAGAGGACGAGACGATCGAATACCGACCGATTGCCGATCTGGATATTTTCATTGTAATGAATAAGTGCGATTTGTCAGTTTTTCCTCCATTATACTCGCATGGCATGTCGAGGGCTCCAATTTTTCAGATTTTTCTTAAACTCGCACATGTCCAAATTTCCTCTTGCAGTTATTTGAAGACATGCGGCTCGGAAAGTTCAAGGAGAACGAAGCAACGCTCAGAATGAAGATGGACATGAGCTCGCCCAATTTTAACATGTATGATCAGGTGGCCTATCGGATCAAGTTCATCCCACATCCGCACGCGGGGGATACGTGGGTCGTCTATCCAACATATGACTTCACGCACTGTATAATTGATTCTTTGGAGCATATCGATTATTCTATTTGCACGTTGGAGTTTGAGACGCGCCGTGAATCATACTACTGGGTACTGGAGGCTTTGGATCTGTACCGGCCCAAGGTATATGAATTTTCGCGCCTAAACATAACTTACACTGTACTTTCCAAGCGGAAGCTGTTGAAGCTAGTGAAGGCGAAATGGGTAGCCGGTTGGGATGACCCTCGGATGCCCACCATCAAAGGTCTTCGTCGCCGCGGTTACACGGCGGATATACTTAATGCCTTTTGCAAAGATATCGGTGTGACGAGAAATGAGAACATCATCCAATACGAGCGGCTGCAGCACTGGGCTCGAACTATCCTCAACGAAACTGCCAAGCGGGCTATGGGCGTTCAAGACCCTATTTTGGTCACTATCAGTAACCTCGAGGAACCGGTAAAGCTAGAATCTCCTGACTTTCCCTTTGCACCTGAGCGAGGGTCACACTCTATCGTTCTTACGCCCAAAATATACATCGATGCCTCAGACTTTCGAGAAGACGACTCAAAAGACTATTTCGGACTTGCCCCAGGCAAAAGTGCGATTTTGAAGTACGCTTTCCCCGTGTGTGTGAATGAGGTGCTATATAATGATACTGGTGATGTGGTGGAGCTCAAAGTTACTGCAGATAAGGATGGATCCAGCCCCAAGCCCAAGGGAGCCATCACATGGGTCTCGGCTGTGCCAGACAATGTTGTTTCTGCTGAGTTTCGGCTGTACAATCATCTCTTCACTGTGGAATGTCCTGGGGATGACACTTGGGAAGCGGAATTGAATCCGTTGTCTTTGGAGGTCAAAGCCCAGGGCCTCATCGACACGTCCGTCCTGACGGTCAATGGCCAGCTCCCTTCCGTCTTTACAACATTTCAACTTGAGCGGGTAGGCTATTTCACCGTTGATCCCGACACGACGTCAGCAAAACTCGTCCTAAATAGGGTGGTGACGCTTAAGGAGTCCAGTGTTAAAAAAGACGTGTCCACAGGAGCCGATGGCAAGGGAAGAAGTCGGAAGGAGGAGCAAGCCCGTCAACTTCTGGAGAAAGAGGCGAGAAAGAATTTAGATCCGAAAGATATGTTTCAGGCTGAGACGGACAAGTACAGCGCCTTTGATGAGGATGGCATTCCCACGAAAGATGTAGAGGGTATATTGCTCTCAAAAAGTCTTGTGAAGAAACTGAAAAAAGAATGGGAAAAGCAAAAACGTCTGTTTGACAGCAACAGGAAATAGGACACATGGTTCAGTAGCATTCAGAAAAATGTCTGGCAAGAGATTTTGGATTATGAAAGAGGTATCTCTTAAAAAAAAGTCACGTCCGCGCGATGAGAAAACAAATTTTGTAGTCTGCGTCTCAGGCGTCTTGTTGCTCTACAATTCCTGTACGATATTCACAAAATAGCTTGAACGTGGGGTCTAGAATACAACCAACAACAACCATTTATTCTTAAGAGACCGCCCTAACCGTGCGTAGATTCGGCAGAGAACTCTGAATTTGGTGCAACGTAGTATCATCCATACCGCGGCAGCCGTTAACAGCGAGTATTTTGAGGCCTCGGAGCCTGCACAACGGTTTCAAAGCACCAGGCGCGGCGACTTGACTATGAGATACGTTTAAAGCTTCCAAGTCTTTCAGAGATGCGAGATGATGCAGACCCGAATTAGATATTTGAACATTTTGGCTCACATTTAATCGCTGCAGTGAAGGTAGTTGGGAGATGTATTCTAATCCCTTATCAGTAATGCGCCCACCACAAATCTCCAGGTCTACCAGCTCAACCAGCGAGGTGATGAAGCACAGCCCCACATCAGAAACGCGAGAAGAGAACATGTCTAGGCGCCGGAGCTTGGTGAGAGAGGAAAGGTGTAGGAGAGAGGTATCTGTAAGATCTCGATTGTCGAGGTTAAGGTCTGTCAGGTTTTGCAATACGCTCAATTGACGCACGCCAGAGTCCGAGATACTTGTGTAGAACAAAGAGATGACCGATAATGAGCTCAATTTGGCCAGCACGTCCATCCCGCCATTCGAGACCCCTGTATCAGCTAGGTTCAGCCGTTTCAATTTTTTCAAAGGGAGCAGACTGACGAGACCACTATTTCCTGGTTGAAGAAGTAAGAAGAGTCACATAAGAAGCCACTCTTCAAGCCGAAATTTCGGGCAAATCGGATGTCGATGTCTTGCTGATGTCATTTACACTTACCTATCGAACAAGAGTCTAAATTGATATTGACGAGGGCTGGAAACACAGCTAGCGACCCGACGTCCGAATCACGAAGCCCACTGTGAGCAAAGTTGACGCTGCGTAGACAAGGTAGGGACTGCGCGGGGAGGCGACGGACTCCCCGGCAGTGGGAGGCGTCCAGGGTTTCAAGGGACGAAGGTAGCTGGCACAATCCAGCATCACTGATGGTAGTGCAATTTCTGAGACTCAGGCGCTGAAGACAACGGAACTTACCGAGGGAGAACAGGTCCGCATTCGACAGACTCCGAGACGAGTCCAAGATCAAGACTTGCAAGGTAGTAGGGGCCGGGCCGCGGGTCAAAACTTCTAAAGCCCCGCCACCCACTCCCCTTGGACAGTAACCCAGGTCCAGGTGTCTGATCTCACGCATTTTCCCCACACAAAAAGAGATTGAGGTTGAGGAAAACTGTCGGCACGCGTTGACGTCAAGTGTCTTAAGCTGTGGCATGAGGGGGGCCAGGGCGTTCAAGGCTGCGTCCGACAGCTGCCAGCAGCCGCGCAAGCGAAGATGTTGCAGGGCTGATAAATATGCAAGTGGCTTGACAGCCTCATCAGTCAAATTGCGGCATCCGTTAAGCGTCAAGCTCGTCATTGACCAGCTCTCACGAAACGCCGCCAGGCCTCCGGTCCTAAGGCCTGCGCAAGCTGTCAAGTCAGCAACCTGTAAGCCACCTAGCTCTGTAAGATTAAGGAGACCTGCGTCCGTAATAGCATTGCAGAAGGCTAGACATAGATGCGTAAGGGTCTTGTCGGTAAAAGGGCGCAACCACTGGTCAGTCACTCCCTTGCAGGGCGAAAGGTCAAGACGAGTGACGTCGCAATATCGCAGAGGCAAGAGCTGCCGATGTTGGCGAATGAATATTAATCAATAAATCGAGACCAAACATCTTACAAAATTGTGCATGACCGGATTCGTGACACTGAATGATGGGGGGGTCTCATCGCCACAGACAATGCTTACCGTCAACTTGGTAAGTGCCTTGTGACTTGTCAAGGAGTCGAAGATGCGGCGCACCAAATCTGGCGGCAGAACATCAAATGATGGAGGCACCTCGTAGCAGAGTATATTTTGGCAGATGGAGTCAATACACAGGTCGATAAGAGACATAATCTCGCCGTTTCCCTCCGCCGGCCGACACCTAATTTGGTTTGAAGGCGTGCGAAAAAGTTTGTGACAGCATGTCGGGTAAAGAAGAAGAAAAAATTACCACTTGGGAACAGAGTTCATGAAAATCATCTATACGGGCCTTGCATGAAAGATGCATGCAAAATAAGCCACTCATGACCAGATGGAACTGTAGCAGAAATCCAGAGCGTTTACCTTCGGCAACGCCCGCCCCGAGCCAAGCTGTACTGCTCTTGCAGGAAGCGGTGCACCGATGCCTCCGAGCTAAGATTGATCGAAGTAGCCTCGCTTTCGTCCTCTTCGTCCACCGCTAGACGGCTTCTGGAGGGGCAGGCAGCATCTTCATAGTGACGGGAAGAACGACCTCCCACCCCTCCTTCGTCTCTGCCTCCCTCTTCCAGGCCTTTGAAGAAAATTCCGCCCATGCTAATGGAATTACTGTGGCAGCAAAATTTAGGGAGCTTTTTGTAATTTACGAGGGGGAAATCTCGTTTCAAGACGCCATCACGGGATACAATAAACACGCGTTGCAACTCGAGCCGTCAGGCCCTCGGCGTTAGAAGCGAGGCGCTTCCGAACTTCTTGAAGCAGTCGCCTCGCCCTTTAAGTTGACGCCAAGGTCAAGGAATTACGGGACAAATTTCTCACGCTCAAAATCCCACAATTTCTCGAAGCGATCAAGCGAGTGTATGGCAGGGTAGGCAAGGCAGCATGGGGGCAGTCGTGGCAAAGTAAGATCGCAACACTTTAGAATATTGATCATTTCTACTATGGAGGCGGGATCGGCGTCTCGACATATTCCTTTTGAGAGGCGTAATATATCTGCCCAGACGGGATCCTCAGTGTCAGTGGGTGAAGAAGAGAGCATTCAGCAGGATGCCCATGACCAAGAGGCTTTCAGAGTGCGGGACGCATTGGCTTCTGATTCTGCCGTGCCACGAATTGAGGATCGATCACACTACACTGCCTCGCTGCCCTCCGACGCGCCAAATGAGGCGCACTACAAAGCGCTCTACCAACATGTCGCAGAGGAGGGTGAGGACGTTCTCCTGCTGCTTGAAGAGCGAGAGGCACTGCGGCAGCAACTTGCCGCAGAAAAGTGTGCGAGAGAGGTGAGTAGGGAGGCCGACGACGGAGATATGGACATACCATTCGAACTCACGGGATGGCGCTAGATTGGATCCTGTGTTGTTCACATTTAAGGAGATCAAAGCTTTTACCCTTATGACCGTGTAGATTATCGAAATGCAACGTAATAAGGATTTGGAAAAATTAAAAACCGTGGAAGCGGCCATGGAGAGGACTACTCAGATGTACAGACACGCCAAGCATGCTGCCCAGCGATGCTCAGAGGACGCAAAGTTAGTACTTGCGTAAGACAAGGCATTGGTAGCATGGATTTTGCTTTTTCTCTCAACAGGTACATGCGATATGAGCCGATAGTGATTAATATGCACACAAACGTCCATCTTCATCCATATTAGCCAGGCTATGGTCGAACTGCGAGAAAGTCATGCCCTTCAATCTAAGCTCCATGCAACTTTGGACGCAGCGGTACACCAGCTCTACCGATTGCGTTTGACTGTTCAGGCGGTAAGCTTTTCTGGCAAAATCACCTCAGTACTCGTTACGCCGAACGCGCTAACGCACGCTCCCCCGACAGGAGGAGTCCGGTACCATACTGAGGCACGAGGAGCACAAGAATGAAGGAGATCTGGAAGTTGGTTTGGAAGCGAGTAATGCGTCGTCACAAAACATGACCGACGCAGAACGCCGGGCTGCCGTAGTGATTCACTTGCTAGAACGCTTACAAAATCGCCCCACACTCATGTAAGTGAAAGAGGCTTTGGGGGCGCACAGGCGATTTGTACAAAAAAGCTGTGAGTGTACAGTATTTGATCAAGACCATCACTGCCTCCTTTGTGACATCCCTAACAGACAGTTGCGATCCGACACGGTTAAGCGCTGTTACTTTGGCCTCTGGCGCCTTTGTCTCCTCCAAAAGTGGCAGGATGATGGTTGGCAAGGAACATTGGCTCAGGTGGATAATGAAATTTCATCCGTCGCGGATGGCAATGTCAGGAAGGTGGTCGACTCGTGCGTGAATCTCGTCCAGGACATCCTACATCAACCGGGGCTGCACCAACGCCTTCAAGGGCAGCACCAACGCGGACAATACTCCCCGCCTACTTCCACATCACTAGGAGATGCATTAAGTCAACCACCTTGGCATTTATTAGGTGAAGATTTTCGGGGACATCGGGTACTGGCAAGAGATGTGGGGTCACAGCCAAGGTCTCAAACTCAGCGAGAAGTCCAGGATGTCTTGCTAGACATACTTGCAACCTACGAGAAAATTCTTCTAAACGAAACGGACTTTGATCGGATCGATGGCTTGGACGAGACGAATGATAAGTGGGAGAGCAATTCGCTGAGTAGCTGGAGTGCGGACGAAGGGCTCACAGGAGGGGAAGGCAGCCTGATGGGTGTGGATGGAGGAAAAGGAGGCTATGTGGGGCGGGATGGGGAACGAAACACTGCTGGCAGCACTCACTTAGTAAAACGTTTCAAACGTTTTTGTCAATCGGTGCAGCAGTCGCTAGAGGAACAAATCGCCTTGACAGGACAGCTAGAGCGGTCTTTGGCAGATTGTGTATGTTCTGAGTATACTTAGGAAAGTTTGCAAATGGCGAATTTGTTGTTTCACATGCGACTCCCCTTCAATCGACAAAGTACGACGCAGTAAGGATGAATGGATCGTGTGGCGAGGATGTAACATGTGTTGCCAAGGAAGGATCTACACTACATTCTTTTGAAATTATAATTGATTCGATTTGGTCTCTTGACGCACTTTATGAAGATAGCCTTCAAGTGTCAGATAAAACATGAAACATGCCACCTTTGCATCGGAGCACAGGCCTCCATAATAAATGCAAGACAAGACGTGCCAGTTAACTAATTAACTTAAACGCCCTCGACATGGATCAGTAGTGTATCCTTATTCCGATGAAGAAAGCATTTCTAAGAAGTTCAAATTAAAAATGGTATGGAGGGTAGTCTCCACTGCCCACTGTCGAGGACAGAGGCTTACTTTGGAAAGAAAAGAAGGGGTCTGCTCATAGTGCCCGCGGGCTTGGGACTCAGGCGGCCTCGTGACGTCACGATGGTTCAAAAGCTCTGACGCCATCTTCAAGGTGTCGTGTCCATTTTATCGGCTGTCCATTACACTCATCGCGCTGCCAACACGACTTTGCGGGACTTGCACGCCATCCAGACCCATGTGTGGCATAAGTGCTTCAGTACTCCTTGTAAAGAGAAGATTCAGAGAGCACAACTTAATTTGTTTTTTAAATGGCTATCTTGTCAGGGGCCGACAAGGACGCAACGTTCAGTGGCCTTCCTTCTTCCGCGAAACGTGCCATGCATTTGTCACTTATCACCAACATCCAGGGACGTGTGATAGTCAAGGCTTCTGCAGCTATCAAAAAATATTTGTACCATATTGCGAATGATATACATACAATTTTTCCACAAATTACAGTTCTCGTCGCACGAGTAGTGAGTATTTGCGCTGTACTCTTTCGATCCGCCCGGCTTGGCGTCGACCATCCCTGAAGCAATCGTAGTGGTTTTTGGGGCATCTAAGCAGAACCTTCAAGTAATCATGGAGCAAATCGCGGCCCTTTCTTTGACTATTCCGCCCCAGCGTGCGTATTCCAGTACTTCTGAAGGTAGTCCGTGTGTCTCTGGCTTGCCCAAAACTTTCCCCGAACGCCGCTTTCTGTCTGGCTCGCCGCGCTCAATTCCTGGTCCCAGTAGTCCTGCGTCATGGAAAGGTAGTCAAAGTAGCGTCCCGCTCGGCCCCACCGGTGCGGGTACACCGAATGGTCGCATCATGTTGAATCGATTTAATACGTCGTCCCCGCGTGCCCTTGGCCTCCGCTCGCCCATGTCGGGTATGAGGTCCGGGCTTGGAGCAGGTTGGACACGAGCCATTGTGGATCTTTACAACGCGCAAGATCCCGAACAAATGATCCGTTGTTTGCAAGAAATCCAATCTCTTCTTCGCACACAAAAACTTGGCAAAGCGGGGGTTGCAAAGGAGCAGCAGCAGTCGAAGTTCTGCAAAAAGGACCTGGAAGCAGCGCTGAACGAGAAGAAAAAAAAAAATCCTAATCTTTTTATCCCGGACGTACGCCGCCTCAGTTTAGAGGTGATGGCAGAGTTTTTCGACAAGGATCGTGTGAACAAGCTTCCCTCGGCTGTCCTGATTTACACCGCTTCCTTCATGAGCATTTCTGAGCTAGGAATGGCGGCCAGTGTATGTCAGCAATGGAAAGAGACCGTACAGAGTGTTGCTGTGTGGAAGCCGCTTTACATCAAGCGATTTCACTTTCTGCACTCACCAGACGATGCGAGCACGGGCATTGGACTCCCGCTGTCGTATCAGGCGCTTTTCCGGGCGCGACTTCTAGACCCTCACGTTGGTGACCTCGTCGAAGTCGCGTGGAAGGGCAAATTTCGTCTTGAATCCATGGATATTTATCAAGGGCTTGCGTGGTGGTCGGCTGTTGTGGTGGAGAAGGGAGAAAATGGGGCGCGTTACAAGATCCATTATCCGGGCTGGGACAGCCGGTGGGATGAGTGGGTAGCGCGTGATCGACTGCGCTGGACTGTTGAGCAAGATCTCAACAAACGCATCATGCCTAACGATGACGTTGAAATCTGGTGCTGTGGCAGCAACGTCCCGGGCGCTTGGCTGGAGGCCAAGGTCCGCAAAGTCAAGGGACAGACGTATTGCGTTGGGCGTGTTCTCTCCTCCGGTGCTCTTTGGGTAAATAGGGAGCGTGTTCGTATATCTCCTAAAGGAGGCGCTCGTTCCTTGGGCAAACAAGGTGCATCTAACTTTTTCTCACGCGATGCTGCTGCTGCTGCTGCTGCCGTCGGAGCGAGTTGCTCAGTCATGTAAATAGTCACGAGTATCGACAGAAAACAATCGGAAGGTAGGCAGAAATGGGGATAGAGAAGAAACCTCATAGAGCTTGCTTGATCCACGAATCTTCAAAGATCTCTTCATTCTTTTTGCGAGTCGGAGGCGTGTTCCAGAGCAACCGGGATAATTCAAATTGTTGCCCCTTTTCTTGTTTTCATATCAGGCATACCCCTGATGGCCTGCATTATGAAGAGCAGCAATCCTGCATATATTTCGTGCGATGAGCTCTGGAACACATGCAGTGATTAAGAAGAAAAATTGTGGGAAGCATGTAAAAAATGCTCTACGTGAAAATAAGTCACAATACATTTTTTTTGTTTTTTTGGTTTATGCTAGGTGAAATCTATGGTTGCATCGCTGCCATGGACAGAAATATCCTTTCCTATGTCACATCGTCGACTTCATTTCGTTTCTTTAAGTCAGGAATAGAACGGGTTGTTTCTTCTTGTGCCTCGCTGATCGTGCTGTGCATCTGTACAAGTTTCAGCGCCTGATCCTATTTTCGTGTGTGAAAAAGAATATGGAGTGCGTGCCGATACTCCCTACTCTGCACTGATGAGAGAATGTTTTTCGAGTTATTCTTGATCGTCTTGGTCCCTCGCTCTTGACTGCATGCTCGCTTCTACCCGCCTTCCTGCGACGGCTTCACACTACACACACGTGATGCTTCTGCGGCCAATGAAGAAGAAGGAGAGAATGCGTAGACAAAGAATTAAATCAAAGGGCAGTAAGTATGTCTTCTAAGAAGCCTCTCCACTGGTTATTGTCAAACATTGTCAGCTCGCAAGTCAAACGTACCTGAATGAATGACGATCGGGCGCCTCACTCACACTATGATCGCCAATAAGCCACGTCGTCAATGTAGGTCTAGGGTCCTCTACAAATCGTGTACTACCTGAGTTACCGAAAGACTCGCAGAAAGCGTCGGCTGCAGGCTTACCGCAAGCCACATTATTCTTTTCCAAGCAGAAGTCTACGGGATGGTTCAGGATTCGTGGGCTTTCGTAAATTATTTGATTTCCGTTAATCGAACCTGGCGCGATGGAATTTGGCACAGAGCATTGACAGGTTATATTGTCAAACGACTTTCCCCCCGCGTCACGAATAGTTTCGTCGCCGGCAATCCATGTAGGACCGCGGTCGCTGGAGCTCTCCTGGAATGAAACGGCAGCCTCGCAGTTTTGGAAGCGGCAAAAGAAATCAGCTGCCATCCTACCGCAGTCCCCTGACGTTCCTAGCACGGATAAACATGAGTCGATGGGGTGGCCATTTATGTACGGAAAGGGATAGTCCACGTTAACTGTAGCGGGAGGTTCTTGACCGGAAGGTATGCCATCTACAACGAGCGCACTGGTGTCGAAGGCTGCATCACGCATGTGACGCTGCAGCCCTCCATAGATAGGTTGAACAAGCAAGAATAGAAGTGGAATCTGTCGTATCCAAAAAATAAATGAGGACCCTAGAAGTTGTCTTGAGTCGAAGGACGCCATGCCCTCATCAGAGCTGTATCTGCAATGCCAGGTTTGACAGAAAGAAGGAATTGGTTAATGCTGGGCAAATTGCCCCAATCTAACGCTGATAACTTAAGGCAGAGTACTTTTCGTATCTTTTAAGTTTCGCAAACTTAAAATATACAGAGGGGTAGAAATGTGGGGGAGATCTCAAGTGGAGAGGCAGCAATTCTGAGCTATGCGGTGAGCAAACCATGGCCTTCTAAAACAACCCTTACTCCGTCCAATCCTCATTTTTGTGATACAAATGTGATGAATAGGAACACGAACCCGAATCGTTCTAATCAGTAGTTTACCCTGATCCGGGCGGATCCGCCTTGGATCCTGATCGATCCTTAACAGCGAGACACGCAAGATGACAAACCGCCGGCACATTTTTCGCGTTGAAGCACAGGTATTTGAAGGTCAAATTTTCGCAATGAACCACCACCCAGTGACTAGTTCACAGAAGTAGAGACCATGTGATATAAAATGTAATCCTTCCAAAGTCAACCTTCCGGCGCTAAGCACTCCCCCTCCCCCGACTCGGCATGAAAGGACATCGCCAGCGCCAGGCTAGGTGTGCCTTCAATGCCTATTCGACGCATCAAATGACGACACATTTTATTCTTTCACAAAAAGGTCGCTTTATCCTTCAAAAGGTTATCCACATTACACACTTTGAAGCGTTGGCTGTAATGCAACTCGCCAGATACACCGGATCTGACGCCTTTTTTAACAATCACCATTTTCGCAATTTAATCCTTGCAAATGCTCAAAGAAGGCAATTTCTAGAAAATACCCAGAGCAGTCGTGAGGGCAAAGATAATAAAAAGCGTGCCCCCAATGTACCCGATGAGCTTCTCCGAGAAGTATTTTGATAAAAAAGCTCCACTGGCCACAGCTATGCCTGTCGCGGTGGCGTGAGCACCGATGGCTCCAGTGGCGACAGAAAAAGGATTTTGAGCTGCGCCTAAGGCGATAGTGGAGAGGAAGGAGCGGTCACCAAATTCAGCAGCGAACACAAGTGAAAATATTTGGAGAATTGTGCCCCAGGGGGTCCTCCGCTCGGGAGCGCTGGATTCCTGAACCGCCTTTTCAGCCTCCGCCCTTTCTTCGTCAACGCCAGACGAGTCTCCGTCTGCCATGTCGTACGAGTCCTGTTCCACAGTGAAGCCATTCCAGAGAGTGCGAAGTAAGACACATGGACACGGCCAAGATTCCCTCTCCACATTCCGCGATGTTGTCGCGCAATGGCGGCACATGTGTACGTACAGGAGAAAATATGCAAAAAAGATCTTCAAGAATCTCGCTTCTAAGTGTGAGCGCTCGTCTTACCTTGAGAGTCTTCAATCCAAAGTATGAGAAGGCCGCCACGGCCACCCATTGGTCGAACTTGAAGCCGCCACCCAGCCCTTGCGGAATGGCGTGGAAGGCCTGCCCAATGAGCACAGAGATGATTGTCATTACAGATAAGGCTGCCATAGACCCCGTGAAAGAAATAAGCCTCGAGGTCTTCATGGCCAGTAAGCCCGCGATGAAAAAAGTTTTGTCCCCGATCTCCGACACGAAGACGAGCGAGAAGGCCTTGTAGAAAGTAGGTTTTGAACGATCTCATGTCAAGAAATTGGATTTGTGGTGCGTCCTGCCGTTACAATGCGTCTTCATACCTGCAGAAAGCCTGAGGCCGCCAGCTTTGCCACAACATTGTTGTAAGATAGCGACGCGCCGGCCGTCAAATCAGCCAGTGAAGCAGAGGCGGCATGGGCACCAATCGGCATACCCGCGATAAGAACGATACCGGTCAATGCCACGGCCAATCCCACGGCCCCAACTTTTTTGAACTAGCATTACGATAAAAGCGAGTATCGATCATCCTTGTTGCATGAAAAAAATGTTCACTCGATACCATAAATACGTACCCCTTTCACAATCACGCCCCCCAGACTCCTCTCCACTGCCCCATGTTTCTCTTCACTATGTTTCGTTAGCATATGTAGCTGCTTGGAAGCAGCGATGGTGGCCGAATGTTGTTCTTTCCAGAAATAGAGCGGCGCGTGCTGCCCCTCACGTTCATGAGACTGTTCAAGGAAAGGCATGAGACATAAAAACTTTCCGAAATCAACCTTTATCCAACAAGCAAAGCAATACAAGTAGGGGTGGTTGACTTGAAAAGAGAGTGGCTGCCTGCCAGGACCTTGAACACGTTGAACCAGCTTTCTCAGCCTGAATGAATGTTAGTGCCATGATGCAACATGAACAAGCGTGTTACCTCGGACGCTTGTAAAATGAATGCTGATTGGCGCAGTCCAGGCCTTGTCCCTATCGCATTGAAACCTGGAAGTGAGAAGGTCTTGTTGAGGGGGACCAAATCGCTTTTGACAGCGCCCTCCAAACTTACTAAGGGCGGCAGTGTGGTGTACGGGGGATGTGACAAAGCCCACGGGAGCGCTTCCAGAACGGCCACTGAATTAATTATGAGTATCGGTGTATAAGCACTTCAAACATCGAAGACCGTCCTTGAGGTCGAGGGATCCGATCAGCGTCGAGCAAGATGGCCCGCCCACTCTTATGCACTCCATATTACAGTACCTGAAGCAGACAAGAACCGCAGCCAGAACGCTAAACCCGCGAAAAATCTTTCTGAATGACATAGATTCTAACAATACCTGCTAATCGGTACAAAAGTTGGATTGATTGATATTGTACATGCCACACGAGCAGTGAAATGTGAGACGAGCAAGGAGGCGGAAGAGAACGCACTTGGACATGATAGGAGGCAAAAAAAGAAAAGTGCTGTGAAACGGATGCTGGATGTCATGGTTGTCTTGGTGGGAGCTACGATACCGACAACATGACATGAAAAAGAAAGGGGGCACGACGTGTAGTCGCAGGGGATGTTCGACAGGAGGCGCGGGGGCCACTGGTATATGCAGGGAGGGACAGACCTGCAGCCAGGAGGTTGCTCGAGCGTACAACGGAGTCACGGTCCTCGCCACGCTCCATCCCAACTCACACGAGACTTCACGCAGATGACCAGGGAAAACGAGGAGACTACGGTCACGCTAGATATCTGCCACCACACGTTGGTCCTACATCAGAGCCGTAGATCATACAACTGTGGGTCGACGCTGTGGAGTGCAGGCCTAGTGCTAGCTCGGTATGGCTGAATATTGCTTGAACGTACGCGTGGGTGGTTTTTTTCATTAATCCCCGTTGCCTAATCTGGATAACAACATCCATAAAAGGTACTTGGAGCAAGAAAAGGGTCTCTTCAACAAAAGCAAGCATTGTCTGCGAGTTTTGGAGTTGGGTGGTAGGTATACTTGCATAGTAATTTCCACTTGCTATTTTTTAATGTGCTCCTGCATTTCGCTGACATTTCTCACTCTTCCTTTTCTCAGCCGGTTTAGGTCTGGCAGGCATCGTTTGCGCGTTACAAGAGAACTGTGCACAGGTTACTTTGACTGATTTGGGTTCGGTCCTCCCTTACCTGCAGAAGAATGCTCAATACATCCCCAGCATGGTATTACAGGACGGTGCGTGGCTGCAGGCAAGAAAATTCACATTCAATTTCGTGCAGAAGATGTCCGTGTTGCTCTCTTCCGTAGAATATCTTGCACAACTCGCTTTGAGGCGACTTGTCGGTGCGCGATCAGAAATTTAGGTACTGGCTTGATTGCCTTCTCCTCACTACCGACACAGGAAAACGTGAAATTGACTTGCAAGTGAAAGAGTATGTATGGGGCCAAGCTCCCGAAGATTGTGGCCTTCAGCCACCTTACGATTTAATTTTGGGAGCTGATTGTATTTACGACATTGCTCAAGTTGAACCTTTCCTTCAGTCTCTCAGGTACGAAGTCCCGCCTTCGAAATTCACTTTACGCTCGATTACAAATGCCGTTTTTCGGTGATTGAAAGACCCTTGATGTCTTGAGCGGCTTTCTCACAGCGTCACCGATATGTTACAAGCGCTGTGTCAGGCCCACGGAGCACAATCTTACTAGGGAATGAAGAGCGAGACAAGGCGCTGCAAGAACACTTCGTGAAAGAGCTTGGAAAGCTTTTTTCAATAAAGCCTATCAAACGCAAGAGACTGAGCGTATTGGAGGGTTTTCATGAGCTGATCGAAGTATGGGTGTGTAGAAGGAGACGATATAAAGGAGAGGATGAGCTGGCAATACATCATGAGGCGGAGAAGGAGAGCAATACCAAAGGCCACAAATAAACGCGTGTATAGTAGAAAGCAAGTTAAATGACAAAGTATGGATGACCCAGCTGGCAACACAGCTTTGGAATAAAGCGAATGCGTTATTCTGTCGAACTTTCTGCACGTCCCACCTCGTCCTCCGTATAACTTATGTTCTGGTTCGGTACATGCTGCCTATGAAGTTTGATCGAGGCTCCCTTAACTTTGATTCTGAGCTGAAGAGTGTTGTAAAATGGGTTAAGGGGCTACGAAAGTCATCCAAAAGTTGGAGGGATAGCACCGCTGCCGTCGAAACAGCGATGCAAACGCGAGCATGAGTAACATCTTGAAAGGAGAGTGTGAAATCTGGTCTCTTACACAAAATCCTTTCTTTAAACGCGAGATCATGCGAGACGACAATGCAAATAATAACAGGGCGTAGGAATGAGAGATGTCATTCGACTTGAAGTAGAGCGGTTGGTGAGAAGGCCCAAAGAGCTGAAGGCGGAAGTGTTTGCTAAAACGGCTGGTGATTATATTTAAAGCCTCCCCAAAAACTCGCTGTCTGACTGCTTTGTTATATATATGATTATATATACATATAAGATATACATATATATATGTATAACCAATCTTTACTTTGATCAAATGTCAAATTGGCCATAGTCGATATACATGTCTTACTTACATATGCTATTTCATTTCGATATATTTTACAGAGGGTTCTTTGCTGCACGCATCAGGCTTTTCTTAAACAGCTACATACGTAGCCGAGAGTTGCGCAAGTGGCAATTAAAGTGCACGAGCTATAGCCTGAATTTGCACACTGGGCACTCCATCTTCCGTCTCAACCACGGATCACAGCACTCAGATTGATGAAATTGATGCAGACATGGCAAGATTCTAACAACTTCGCCTTTCAAAAAGTCGTTTAAACATATGAAGCATTTGTTTAGCTTAGTTTCTGTATCCACAATGTACGTGGGTAGTCGTTCCAGCTCTGCATCCGTTGCTCCCAACAAGTGGCAAGCGTCCTGTTCATCCTCATCCAGCCGTGATAAAACTTCGTAGTCTTCGCTTGAGAAATCCCGATCCATTAACATGAGTTGCAGCCGGGAAGAATCCGTGCCCCTGCGAGACAGCGCAATGCCCTCCTCGACTGCAATCTGATGTCCGATCAATCGGCGTACTCCACCACTTCTTCTCCCAGTAATAAATGATGATTGCGATGATGTACGAGACTGTCGATACCACGAAAAGCATTCGCCACTCAGAGCGTGGGAGCACGCAGCTTGAAACGATAGCATGTCAGCATCATCACCACGGCGCTGAATCCCGCATTGAAGGCGACTTCGTAGCCAGTACAGAAACGCCGCCCCGCTCAGTGCACTTATGATCACGATCAAAATCCACATAATGCCAGAAAATGCAAATGGGTGCCAGCCCTAGCAACTAGTGTATCGTACCGTAGTTTAATGGAGCAGAGTGTGAAGAATACCCCAAAAAACGAGTCGCATGTATGCAGTACAACTTTAAAGAAGACCATGAACACGTAGTACACTGCACAGCTGTGAAGCCTTTACCGGGAAGCATCTACTAAGGCGAGGCCAGACAAAGGCTTGAAGAAATTTTCGGGTTATCTCACCTTCCATTTGTTAGATTATGATGATGTTGTAATGTCAACGAGGCTTACACGCGATTGATGAGGAAGGAAAAGTATTCTTTGGGGAGCATGCAGCTTTGCAAGACTTGAGCTTAGCTTGAGCGTTGAAGTTAAGCGACCGGGTTTTCGCGGAAAAAGAAGTCTCTCGCAGGATACGGGACAAAAGGATAGAAGGCAGAGAGTCAAGCGTGGGCTTCAATGCCATGATGACTCGGTTTGAGGCGTTAATTTGTCGTTTTCTTTACATTATGTAGTCATGCGCACAGATTTATTCCAGAGGATGTCCGCGAGACCCAAGATGTAGCTCTGCCGCTTGAAATTCTCACAAAACGGAGCTTTCCTTGACGGCTTGTCGATAGACCGAGATCGGAATTCCCTCCTCTTTGATTTGATGCTCGTATTATTGTTTCAGTTTGGATTGTTATGCCTTGGTGAATATTATCGACTTTGTCTTTCGTTTTACTGCAAACAGCAGCAGGGGCCGGTGGCCGGTTTGAGCCAGGGGTTTTTGGGAATGGCACTTTCGTAAAATGGCTCGTGCGTTTTGACAATATGATCGATAAGATCCACCAAAGCTTCAGATTTGGGTGCAGCTTCTTTTATACTTGCTAGCTCAGCCTGTAGTTTGGGCAGTTCTTTCTCAATATTCTTGAGGACTGCTTCTGACATGCCACTTGCTTGGCTGATGCTTTTCCAGTCTGAGTGAGTACTTACTCCAGATCACTGCTTTGAGATATATATATTGTTTCACCGTCATTATTTACATTTAAATGTTGAGGTTGTATCTTTTATGTCATTCTGATATCACAAAAGTGGCGCATGAAAAGGACGTACTGAAGAATACCAAGTTACGAAGAAAGGGGGAAGACCATGACGTGTCACGATGCCACTCAAAAGTCCAAACGAAGCTGCAGGGGGAGAAGAAATCGGCTTTATTGGACTACTCGTTTGTTTTTCTCCAGACAATTTCATGATAATTTTCGCATCGATCCCTTCAAGCCACTGGCTATGCATGTTTTTTCCAAAAAATTCATTAAAAAAGCTGGCGACGGCGAGGCAGGAAAACCGACCCTCTCGCCCGCCCATCATTTCCCGCCCTCCCTCGCCGACAAAGGCTATGAGTTGCTGTTTTCGGTCGGCGGGCTTTCGTGAAAGAGCCGCGTCAAGGCATCCACGTTTCATGAAGGAGCCTACACCACACGATTGGCCTGCGAAAGTGGCAATGGTTGCTGGGCTGACTAGGCAGCCTGAGGGATGCCACGCCATCTTTAAGATCCTACTAATTCTTCGCGTATCCCCTCTCCCCCAAGAAGAGCCATGCTCCTGCATCAATTTGAAGACATTTACCAGCATATTCGAGAAAATGCGCTTGAGGGGTAAGCATTCTTTATGGGTTGATGTTTTTCTTCTATTTTATTACTTTCGGGAAGCAGAGCTATGATGGCACCTGGCGTATCCCTCCGCGCCCCAATCGACGCACGACACGTATCTATTTCTTTCTTTCTTTACTCATTATTTATTATAAAATATACCAAGAAAGGGTCTCTGTGTGTGGAGACAGGCGCTCTTACATTATGTAGTCCCTACAAACGCAAATATGCTACTCTGAAATCCAATCTCGCTGAGCTTTAAAATGACGTGTATTCTTCCTTCACAATACTTTGCTCCTTTAAAACAGGGCATGCACAGTGCTTGTGCTTGTTGCTGCAGACGTAGACGGACTATGTGCCTGTCGTATTTTGACGCACATGCTGCGGACGGATAATGTGGCGTACTCGCTGGTACCCGTCTCCGGCTATTCGCACGCCTCTGCATTGCTGCGGGCTTTAAGCGAGAGCAACAATGACATCCGAAGCGTCGTGCTTATCAATTGTGGGGCCATTGTCAATGTGACTAATCTCCTGCCATGGGATCGACTTAATCTGACTTGTTACGTGATTGACTCCCACAGGCCAATCCACCTGGCTAACATCTACGAGCGCGAGCGTGTGTTCGTCCTGCACGATGAAGAAGAAGACATGGACCTCACCTGCATACCAAGCGACGGAGAAGGGCTCAGCGGTGGTGAGAATAGTGATGAAGAAGGGAGCATGGATGGAGAGGGTGATGATAAACCCACGATAGGGGATGCGACCTCAGAGGACGAGGAAGAACGGCGGCGACGACGGGAGGAAGTTGGAGAGTTTTCCGAGCTCGAAAGCGAGGACGAACTGGATCTGGAGGATGCAAAAGGACGAGAGGTAGAAATTTGGAAACACAAAAGACACAATAAGAAGCGCGGGGAAGGTATAGCAAAGAGAGGCAGAAGAGCAGAGGAGTCCTCGGAGGATGAAAGTGACGTGGGCGGGGAGAGCCACGGGCTGCACGGAAGTGAAGAGGAAGAGAGCAACGAAAGCGAAGATGAAAGTGGCCAGGAAAACGAAGAGGGTGGCATTTTGATTGACGAGTCGGACGGAACATCACAGTCTGGTTCGGAGCGGAGTCGCCAGGCACATAAGCCAGGAAAGCGAACGGGAGAGTCTAGCTTGGGCGCGCGGGAGCCAGCGCGGCTCAAACGGAGACAAGAAAACAGAGCTCGACGGGAAAGACGGAGACGTATAGAGCAGTACTATATGGGAGCCTTTCATGGAGCGCCCTCGGCGCTGGTCCTGCACCGCCTCAGCCAGGAAGTGAACCGGGACTCGAGGGACACGCTCTGGCTCGCAATCGTAGGCCTGACCGACCTTCTCGTGCACCAGCGCATCGAGCACGTACACTATCGGCAGATGGTAGAGGGTCTAGAAATTGAGGTTCAAGCGAGCCAGGCACAAATGCAGACGGGCTTTGAAGCATCGGATGGGACGCTAGTACCCACCAGCGAAGCAGGCCGCATCGTCGCAGATTTTGACTATCAGTTTATGCTCTACCGGCACTGGTCACTTTACGAGAGCATGTATCATTCTCCTTACGTAGCCTCTAAGCTGCTGGTGTGGTGGTCCCATGGGAAGCAGCGCCTAGAAGAGCTTTTAGCCAAAATGGGGTTTTCTCTCGCCCAATGTCGTGAAAACTTCAAGTACATGGATTCCGACCTCAAGGCTCAGTTACGCGAGGAGTTGGACAATTACCACGAAGAGTTTGGACTCGATGAAGTCTTCTACCTCTCCTTTCATCGCCGCACCCACTACGGGGCCGCCGTCAGCGCCTCGGACGTCGTCTACGGTGTGGCTGCCCTGCTGGAGGCCTGGCAAGGCCCCGCAGGGAGCGACACTGATCCATCTCTTGTTGGAGGAGCGTCCACGAACGTCACAGGCGTAAATCAGGAGGACGAGGCAGCTGCGACAGGGCGGCTCTTTGTGGCTCGCTTTCACGAGGCTTACGACGCGCTCTCAGGTCGAGATGAGGCGAAGCTGACCGAGGGTATCCATCTCGCCATGGCCTTGCAAAAGGCCATTTTCCGTGTTGCCGTTTCTCTGCATGACAAAAAGGCCGTTCGAAACCTCGACCACTTTCGTTGGGCTGTGATACATAACAATCTGGCGTCAGCGGAGGACTACCTGCTCACCCAACCGATGGCCATTTCCCGCCTCGCCCACCTAATGATCGATGTCAGCCGGGAAGAAAAGATGCGACAGCAAGCAGCGAGCCAGAGTAGCCGCACTTTGTGGAAACCGAAGCCTCTTCTTATCTTCGCAGAGCGTCGTAGCACGTACTTGGTCGTCGGCGTCTCCTGCCCGGACCAACGGGGGGAGGTGGTCAAGCATCGGTTCGCGTCCCTCTTTCGCTTAGCGGCAGACGGCTGTAAAGCCAGGTATCGACACGATGGATTCGACTCGGCTGTCCTCGAGTTAGACAAAAACAGCGCCACCCGTTTCACAGAGAGTTTGTTCCTCGCATGTGACGCTGCCCGCACGCCCAAAAAAAGAACACGGAGATCTAATTGAAAAGTTTCCGACCATACAACGGAGGAAGCTAGGGTACGTACCACGTATAGTCAACCTCTTAGAAAGAGACACCCGTAGCCTTTGCGCTCCATAGTATGGACGATAATCGAGGCAAATTTGGGGAAAGAAACATGCCAGTGTCGATCCCCGAAACAAGTTTTGAGTAATGATTTCTTTCCGAAGCAGGGCGTATTCGCGATGGATCCTTTTTTTCCACTCTTTTCTCCGAGAATCGAACTACGCATTGCGTGCGTGTTGCTATGCATCAGTGGGGCGATCGGCGTTCATTCACATCCCACGAGGATCAGGGGAGGTTTTGCAGACCGTGCGCTCCAGGTTGCGTGTTGAAATGTTCGTTTCGGTGGTTGGTTTCAACAATACAAAAATGGATTGCCAGGACCTAGGATGTCCGCAAACGTTGTGGCGATCTCCGTCATCACTGATTTGAATTAGACAAAATCACGACCGTATGGAAAGGAAGAAAAGCTGAAGCCGACGTTCTCGGGGTGGGGGCGTCTTGTAAGCTTTTTTCCTGGGTTTGCCACACGAGCGTCACGTCTTATTATTCTCGCCTTTAGCACACACAAAATATCCTTCGGTAATAACGCTTCCCGCGAACAAATGGCAGGTTGATAAAGGGCATGAAGATGAGGCTGGAGGATGCGTATGAAGTGCTGGAAATCCGCGTCGGGGCAAGCGAAGAGGAGGTGAGAAGGGCCTTCCGCGTTAAAGCCCTAGCTACACACCCGGATCGCAATCCTGACAAACCAGACGCCAAGGCAGCTTTTCAAAGGGTTAGTAACGCTTATAAACGGATTACAGCTCCAGATGAAGGAGAGGACGAAGGGGAAAGTGAGGATGAGGGTGAGGAATATATGGCTGAAGAAGACTTGTTCGAGCTTTTCGAATCCATGTTTGGTCCACGCAGAGTGCCGTTCGGAGTCGCGAGAAGAGACCCTATGGGGGAAACCGCATTTCAGATGATGTTTAAGAGCGGCGGACCGTTTGGCCGTTTTGATCTCTTCGACGGGGGGGATTCCAGTGGAGACTACGAAGAGTCGTGCGACAGCGAGGAAATCTCGTACGATGTGGAGCTGGAGGAAAGCGAGAGCGAGGGTGACAATAAACTCGACACCTTCCACGAAATATTATTTTTGCAACACTTAATGAGTGATGGGGGCCACAGCAGATATGGAGGGCGAGGCAGCGGCCGGGTTTTTGATGAGGACGATGCATTTGACTATGGAAATATTGAGGTCACGCGACGAGCCCAATCGGGGCATGGGAGAGAAGCGGATAATCGCCGAGGTAGAAATAGGCCTGGAAGTCCACCAGCCCGTCGAGCCAGAGACGAGTTTCATAGGCAGGGCCCTGCGGCTCGACCACACCCAGCGCCGCATGGAGCTGTTCCTGCATCATGCACCAGCGGAGTGCGGGATCATCTGGATGGAAAGGAGCAACGGAAATGTGAGCCCAGCCAGAGTGCAAAGCGGCGGGCTCGTCGCATGAAAGCTCGACAAGCGGGGATCGGTGTCAGTACCAGTCGGAGTGACGGGAAAAGAGAGGCTTCTGCGTCGGCTGCCTCGAAAACTGCTCGTTCTTCCTTGGAGAGAAACAGCGAAAAAAAGAAGATGAAGAGGAAGAAATGTGAGGTGTGAAAAGAGAAGGCAAGCTTCCGTACGTCAGCTCCGCGTTCAGATACCTTAGCTTGGGTTCTGGTGAAACTATCTAGCGGCGCGTTTTCCTCGGCATTTGTCTCTCCTAGTGTGAGGCACGACGAGGCGAGTGAGAAAAGTGCAATTGCTGTAATTGGTGACGCTGGACCTAAAAAATGATGATAAGACTGGAAAAGAATCGGACTTTACCGATACCTCAATCTTGGATCCATCATTCTCCACATAAGGATTGAGAAAGTGAACCTTTACGACACACAGCATGGCTGAGGGTTCTCCAAATAATTTTAATTTGGCTCGCTCTCTCTTGCGTGGTCTTATATTATTTCATTTGCATTTTGTTTTATGTTTCACAAAGTTTGTCGCTCTAATGAAATCTCTTCTTGCAAGCAAGCTCCGCCCCCATCTCCTCATATTCCGCTTTGGACAGCCACAGTTGCTGGAAAGAGCCGAGTGAGGCCAGGATGGAACCCCCAATCCAAGCACTAAAGCGGCGTTCCAAAGGTGTGGCTGTCACGATCTTGACCTTGTAGGCCACCGGGACCTTCTCCGTCAGCTCATATTGCAGCCGCTCCGAAGACCCTCGGAAGCAGCTGCCTCCACCCGTAAGTATTACGTTTCCCAACAGCTCCTTGCGCACATCCACGTCTGCCTTCTCTACTGCTGTATAGACCATGCTCGGCAAGTCATGAAAAGCTCCTTCGCGTGACGGAGAAACGTCTGCGGGCGAGATTGAGCAGCCCGCGCCGTCCCCACGCACCATCAGGAGCTCGGGTATCCTGCACAGCGTCTTATCCGCCTTCACCCGCGTTCCATCCGGCAGCTCATACGCGCCCTTCTCTGCGTCGTTCTCTTCAATGTCATATACAGCCCCATCGTCACTGTCAACCTGTGGGATCAAGCAGCAGCTTTCCTTCACGTCTCGCAGCACACGCTGCTCTTGAAACCGCCAGTATGTTGTCGGCATATATTCAGGAATAGTACCTCTCTCGAAGCCGAAAAGCCCTATCTTTGCCTTTCTCGACTCTAACCACTCGCCTACTTTACCATCCAACCAATCTCCTCCGCGCTCGCTCCGCCCCACTAATTGGTTCAGGACGTAGCCATCTAAGATAGGCACAGCGCTTGTCGACCCCGCCCCACAGTCGCACACCACCCCACTGGACCGACCGGTTGAGAAAGCGCTTAGCATAGGCGAACGGGCTAGATACAAAGCACCTAGATCAAATCGCTCAAACGCCAACTCGGCCGACTTCTGGCTCTCGGCGCGCGAGGCCCAAGCTGGCAGTGCATACATGTAAGGCACGCCCTTGGCGCCCTCTTTCACGGACAATTGCTCAAAGGCGTGGGCCCAAATGCATTCCACAGCATCCCAGTCTTGCACGTGTCCATTTATAAGGGGGAATGACAGCTCCAAATCTGTGCGCCGTATCCCTATGTTGGCTTCCCCCAGCGTCCCAGACGTCTTGGCCTTCGTCTTTGCAACGACCGCACCTTCCACATCGCTGCTGGCCCCGCCAGTGCTCTTCTTCTTTCTGTCGCCATCTTCTTCGCTACCTGTTCTATGGACCACATTTCCTATTGCCGAGGGGAAGACAACCTTGGGCAAATCTTCACCTGCATACCCGAAGCGGCTACTCTGCGTGCCCAAGTCGCCAACGACGGAAAATACTTCGTCCCCACAATACATCAAGGCGCTGCCAGTTTCAGGAAGTATTGAAAGAAGCTGTGGGAGGAAAGTGAGAAAGTGCATGTTTATGTTTTAATGTAGTGTACCTTCCCCGAATTGTTTCTCGTCGCTTTGCTTCTGTCATATTCATCGCTTTGAGAACGGCTTACTTTCTAATAGGATACATGATAGAAATGAAGTCTAAGGCTGTCAAGTATACTCGCTCTTTCCCAACGCTGAATTTATTTGGGCAGCATGAATAGAGGGAAAAGCATGTGTCCACATGGGGTACATTTGGGACAGTATGATCCTAACCCTTCTTGCTTTCCAGCAAACTGGCAGGCATTGACACCCCCTGTTGAAAGTAACTTAAAATGCCAACGGTGAGTTTACATCTTTGTAAAATCGTTATGATTATGTCGGTCATGGATGCATAAGCAACTTTGACTGGTTGCCTTTAATTTCGGTGCACCGTCTTGGACCGCGCAGCCTCGCGGCCTTACTCGCGCGCTCTCAGTCCTCGCCAAAATGTGCTCTGTGACAAGAGAGGTCATCGGCAACGGTGTGGGGCCTGGCCAATGTAACCTTGTCAACAAACCACGAACACAAATCAGGAGGTAAGGGGCCACTGAGCTTTTCGCAAGCAGCAGTGCGCGCCAAGCCATGCCATCTTCCGCAACCAAGCGCCCGACATCTCCATTTCCCGCAAAGTCATGCCAAGAGGCGAGCGACCTGCCTCCCAGCGTGCATTGCAGCGGTCACCCAGTAAGTTTTTTTAATGTGAAATTCCCTTTGTAACGCAGGGTGGATTTTTTCGTGTATAGATTTTCCCATCAAATCAATCGACTTAAGCTTGTGCGTATCCTTTGCTTGTCCATGGAAGGCAGTGGGAAATGGTTCCTCCCCCGTAATTACATGGTCGTCACTCTTGTCTGCCTTGCGCCAGTGCCTGCTTTTTCAAGCCATTTACTCGTACGTTATACTTGGAGCTTGTAAAAAACACCCCGCAGCGCTTCTTGTACCCTTTTCTTCGGACTTGTAGGTCGAGCTTTCCTTGTCTTGGGTCGCACGTCAGATTTTCTTAACGTACATTTCAGGGAAACATATCAACTATGCCCGTTGCGCCTCGTACTTTTCATGCTCGCGCGTTTGAATATGCTGTGTTTCCATGCACTGGTTACTGATCTTGTCCTTCCTTCTCACCCGTCACTTAACTATTTGTGGTCTAGCTTCTGCATCACAAGATGACTCTGCTGCGTGACCGTAAAACAACGACACGAGATTTTCGGCACCTCATGCGTGAGCTGACACTTTATCTGGGCTATGAAGCAACAACTGAAATTACTCTCAAACCGCGGGTGGTGGAAGGTAGCCTAGGACCTGTTGAGGGGCAAAAGCTCTCGGATAAAATCGCTATCGTTCCCATTCTACGTGGAGGATTGGGTATGGTCGATGCCATGACGGAGATTTTGCCCAATGCAGCTGTTTATCATGTTGGCATGTTCAGCAATCATCGGTCCTTGAGTCTACCAATTCAGTATTATAATCGCCTCCCTAAAGAGAAGGATAAAGTTGCAGACCTCACATTTGTTCTCGACCCATTAATAGCCACAGCCGGTACCTGCAGTGCCACAGTCTCCATTTTAAAAAAATGGGGCACCAAAAAAATTATAGTTATAGGCGTGGTAGGTGCCTTGCAGGGTTTGCACAAGCTGACTCAAGCTCACCCTGACATTCGCGTGCACGTAGCCGCGATCGATGAAGCAGTCTCCGCAGATGGACATATCTTGCCTGGAATCGGAGACGCTAGCGAACGTCTTTTCAATGCGCATGTTGGAGAACCAGATGATGAGACATCTGTGCTTAATTTATGTGCTACGAAGAAGACTAAACGCAGTGACAATGGCTGTTGAAGTCTGACTGTAATATTGATAAAGCTCTCAGAAGTTATCTGTTTTACCACGGTGTTGTACAACCACCTGCATAAGGCAAAGATGGTTGATTCAGACTATTGAGGTGGCGCGTATGCAGTCCAGTCCGATCGAACTCGAGCGCTAGAAGAATCAAAAGGAATAGAAGGCTCGATGGAAAAAAGCAAATTCAAATCAGATTTAAAACCAAAGCTACAAGCATGAGGTGATCTGGAATTTCAAATGTGCACTATGTGGTGAACCGGGAACACCTGGGGAATATCCTCCAAAGATACTTCCATTGATTGTTTCGATAAGTCCCGTCAGAACTTTGCAAACAATTGCTCACATGTACCCAGTTGTAAGTTCTAAAAATTCTCCCATGGACTGATTATGTTTTTCTTTTGCCTTCATTGATCGTTGGCTTCCTGTTTGTGCAATTATGAGAAATAGGAATCCTTTGATCATCTTCCCCGTGGCAACCGACTCAATGATGAATTTCTTATTTTCATTGAAATCTGGTTGACCTTCTTGTTTCGAAGTCGATGCAAAGCACAACTAGCGAGCTCTCTTTGATTGAGCATAGGCAATGCATGTAGGCAGACTTAAGGCTTTTCAGAACTTTAGGATGATGTTTAAAGAAACATTTGATTGACGAAATTTGGAATATCGAACATGAAATTTTTGTCGGCTCTTGGCACGATCACGGCTTTCCTCCTTCCTTCCTTCATTTTCTGTTATAATTCAATCACTAGAAACAGAATTTCGATCATTCTCTAGGGCCCTTTAGGCCGGAAAATTTGGCTAAAATTGAAAATTGTGTTGACCTTCTATGGTCTAAGTTTAGAAACTTCTTTTAATTATCTTGACCAATCAACTGGGAACATTCCACTTTTAAAATGCCCAGACACACTTTCTGATATACTGTGATCGATTCGTTGATCTGTTGGTCTCTCTTAATTCTTTTAAGCTATTTCCCACTTAATGTGTAACTCAGATCTTGCCATCGAGGACAATTTTTTAAAAAATGATTCGGATCCGATTCTTTATTTGAAACCGGTGAATTCACAACCACAAGGATACCAAGATAGGTATGAAGGCATGTGGTTTGCAGGTATCGAGTTCAAAAAATCGACAAAACATTACTTCTTACCCGTCACCTGTTTGCAACACAATTGAAGCTCTTGAAAGATTTGCGCTTGGATGTAGGGCAACATAGATAGGACTCATATAACTTTCTTGTCTTCACAAATAGATCAATTTTGCTTAACTTTTCTATTCATTGACTCCATCATTTTGAGTCCTCTTTCACCTTGGAGCTCGGCCTTTTAACAATTCTGCACTTTTTTTCAATGAGCCTACAAGCTAGGATGGCATGGATAAAATGGAGGAAATGAAAGAGCTTTAATAGATTTGGAAACTTGTCATGACAACAATAGTCACCTCACTTTTCTGATTTTGTTATGTCTTCACTGGTTCAACTGTGGGCGCAAGTAAAAATTCGTTGAATTGCTCTTCGACCTTTCTGTAACGTGGCATAGAATACAGTGGCACGTTGGTTACTTGCGATGCTTTGGATTGTGTGACCACAACCGCTTTACTTGCGATTCTTTGGATTGTGTGACCATAACTGCTTTTACGTTTTTTTTTCGGCCTGTCACATCAGATTCAGTCACTAATACATTTCCCTACTAAACGGAGAGGGGCCTTCTCAGCGAATGCACATACATTCTCCACTCTGGCCATGCCTGCCTTTCTCACAGTCTCTTCCCTTTCATTCTCTAACTTGACTTCCACGAGAAATCGCTCTCACCACATTGATTATCTATATTTCGTGCACCTTGGCATATTTTTTTTTTAATATGCTGAACTTCGAAATGTGAATCTGTGACATACATAGAAACCGTACTATATCCCGTATCACCGATCACCCATCAAGGAAAAAATCCTGTCCCCAAAATATCCTCCAGGACCGTGATTGTTGCAGACTTTGGATATGTTTCTGGTGAGTGACCTGTAGCGCTAGGATCTGAATGCTGCTTCAAAATTAAATTTGAGGCAAGTAAAGGTATTTTGAGTTTGTTTTCGATCTTTACGTCTTTGATGATAAAATGTGAAACCCTTGGGCAAGAGTCAACATGAGGACCGTGGGAACTTATGAATCAGGCAGTCACGACGGGGATCGCATATCCTTTTCATCGACAATACGCGAGAATAATCCACAATACACTACCGCTTGCACGTAAACATCCTCACAAAGCCTCTGTGAGATATTGAGTCGATATTATTGTCATATCGAAAGGGGGGGAGGTCGGACGCTTCTTGCCCTCCTCGCTTCTTTTCCCGCACATTCCGCTGCTTGCTGCAAGGCAAAGCTCTACGAGCCCGGCCAGGCCGGGCTCTGGCAACATCCTAATCCTTAAGCTTATGCGCCCTTTCCCCCGATTATCATGATGGTATATTCAACACAAGTAGACTAACACTGACTCAGGCGAACACTCTTCTACTTGATCTACATTCTCGGTCATGCTTTTTCCATCCGGTACCCAACCTTCCCCCACCCTTTCAAAAAGAGACATGCCCCCTCAGCCGTCGCCATGTTCGCTAACTTTTCACACAGTTTACAAGATTTCTTTTCGCAAAATTCATAGGGGTATGCAAAAATACATTGCTTTGAGCTGTATGGCTCTCGCTTAAGTGGGCTCGCGCCGTTCTCATCCTCACGGATTCTCAATGCTGACAAATTATGTCGCCAGCTTGTTGTAACATCACCCGGAGCCTTCTACAAATACTTTGGTATGCTGCGTACGCTCAATCGAAGTCATTGTGGAGTGCTATAAGTGAAAACGGATCCTTTTCAATCTTAAGCAATTGCGTGCGACAGGCGGATCCTGCTCTCTTTGCTCTTATCAATGGGACAGCTCCTTCCACAGCATGCTACACACTTTTTGCTCCCCTCGACAGTGCGTTCTCGGATGCGGTCAACGCGGCTACTTGTCCCAAAGGCGATCATGAGTCTGCAACAGCAATCATATCTTACCTGCTGTCCAACCAGACCTCCCCAGTACCATACTTAAATCAACCCTTTGCCTTGCCGTTTGTGCAAGAAAAAAATCGTAAAGTGAACGACGCAGCGCTTTACGTGTATAGCATCAATAAAGACGCCGTGACACGGGAATCGCTTGCGCCTATACTGTACGTAAACAACGCCGAGGCAAAGAGTTGGGAAGACCTACCGGCGTCACCGGGCGGAAGTCACTACTTGGTAACACTTGCCCGTTATTTGGAGCCCCCCCCGGGGAAAGGCAGTCTGTGGGATGTGCTCCAGGCCCACGAGAATTTTTCCACTACAGCCACACTAATCGGTACGAAGCTACCCGAATTCCAAAGAGCTTTGGAAGCAAGCCCTGATGTGGCCGGCCATACAGGGTACCACACGATTTTTGTGCCGACCGACGCGGCCTGGGCCAAGGTGTCAGCTGACCGACTGGCGCGTTTGCAGGGGGATCCACAGGCTTTGCAAACACTCTTAAGCTATCATACATTATCTGGCAACCAGCCCGGGGGCGATTACCCTCGGTCGACCACGGGCATGTACTACTCCCAGCAATTCTACCCAACTCCCGGCCTGCAGGCTCGCGACATCTATGAAGCATTCTACTCCTCCCTCTCTTCCTTCACCGGACTCCGTCTTTCAAACGACCTAGGAATTCTACTTGACATAAGTCGCCTGAATGGTACCCTTTACTTGGAGGGCGGCAGAGGGGCCGTCGTGATTCCGAACCTCTCCGCCTTCAACGGGGTTGCACACGGCCTGGAAAGTGTCTTGCCGCTCCCCGAGGCGCTCCCTGACGTCGTGGCCTCACCACCGCCTGTATTAGCCGCTGCAGGAAACTTTTCAATTTTGTCTCAGCTCTTGTATACAGCTTCGATATCAGAGGCACCCGAATTGGCCACGGGCGGGCCTTTTACATTCTTGGCACCCACAGATGCAGCTTTCGCCGCTGCCTTTGCCAGTGGCCAGCTCCCGAGTCTTGCCGTCCTGCTCGGAGATTCAGCACTAGTGGCCTCTCTATGTCGATACTGGGCTGTCGATTCTTCAGTGCACTTGTACCTGTTTTCCCCTGACCCCTACGTCGACCCCTTCAAGGATGACTTCGCGGACGGCACGTCGTTGCTCGACGGTCAGAAGCGGACATTGTGGGTCCACAGGCTGGTGAGCTCTGACAGCACCAGCCTAGGGGGGAAGATTAACGATACGTCTGTCTTCATAAATAATGCACGGGTGTACCAGTGTGTGGAGGGTAAGGGGTGGGGCCATGACTGTGGTGCCCAGCCTACTCCCAGCAACACTTACTCCATCAATGACGGCCACCTGGTGAACATAGTGCACGCCTTAGACGCGGTCCCGTTACCCCCCAAAGCGGGCACTCTCTTCCAAACCCTCTTGCAGGATCCGGATGTGAGTTCTTTTGTGGATCTCTTGCAGGCCTGTCCAAGTGGCATTGACCTGGTTTCCAAGCTCAATGCCACAACGCATACAAGTCCGAGCAGCAGCAGCAGCAGCAGCACTTTGACTGGAAGAGTCGACGAGAGCCAAAAGCTCTTCACGCTTTGGGTGCCTAGTAATCAAGCAATAGCAGAGCTCAATGAGACGCGACCTTGGCTTCTGGATTCGTCCGAAGCCATAGACGAAGTTGTGCGATATCATATCGTGCCCCAATTATGGTACGCGCGATGGACGCATCCCTCCCGAGCTCTGCCCACCCTTGCATTTGATGGTGAAGCGCAGATTTTGACAAACGCGACCACATGGAATTCTCCATCTGCTGCGTTCATCAATTCGCATGACAGGCTGTATGTTAACCGAATCCGCGTCACTGATACCGACATTGCAGCGAGCAATGGCGTGGTGCACAAGATCAGCGGTGTCCTGATTCCAGATTTGATGCAGGTTGCTTACGCCTCAGGCGGTCTACAACGGATGGTGGAGGCTTTGGAGAGTAAAGAAGGAGCGTACAACGGGACGATCCTAGCCCAGGTTCTGACGGGCCCTGGACCTTTCACTCTTTTTGCGCCTCGTGACAACGTCTTGGATCTTGGAGACACTGTGTTGGCTTCTTCGCAGCTCCAGTACCACGTGGGCCTGAGCGTGGTACTGGTTGAGAACATAACAAAATATTTTCAGAACGCTAAGCGAACTACAAGAGAGACGACAACAATCAGTTCTCTATCAGGGCTTCCCTTGTATGTGGCAAACTTGAAGGCCACCATCTCAAACCCCTACGCGGGGTCAAAAAGTGGGTTCTACGTTAATCAAGCCGAGATGCTTTTGCCAGTGCATCGAGCAGTCAATGGGATATTATACGCAGTGGATGCTGTCTTAAGCCCGCCCGACGAGACAATTATGGATCTTTTGCGAAGACTAGATGACGGACGAGCCTTCGCAGACATGTTGACGCAAACGGGACTTCACAAAGAGCTGGAGAGCAGTGAATCATGGACAATTTTTGCTCCAACGACTTCAACTTTGAAAAATCTCTATCAAAAACAGCAAATTTGGGGAGATCCGTGTCAGGCCTCACAAATTTTGGCATTCCACCTCGTCAAGGGCCGGCGACTCTTTACGCCGTCGTTTGCAAATGTCAGCACTTGCACGCTGAGCACAGAGGGATTTTGCCTGGGTCCTTCCGATGTTATGTCCCTACAGGGTCAACCATTGGCCACCCAGGTAGTCTCCAAGTCCCAGTTATTCCTGAGTACAATACATGGCGCCTTCACTGCTCCCGTTGTCTACCCAGACGTGCATGCCAGCAACGGTGTTGTGCATTTTGTCAATGGGATTCTGACCTACAGCGGCTATAAGCGACCTTCGCATCCTCAGCAAGGGGGACAGAGAAATATTTGAATGTAATGACAAAATTATTGTACGTTATGTATTCAACGACGATCATGTGCGAGCGCAAACACTTGGCACCGGGACGAACAAGCCTTCACCCGTTAAGGCGTCACCTTCATAGAAGCTTTGATCGCAAAAAAATAATTTTAGACTACCAAAAAGATATTGCAATGAAAATTTACGATGAGCTTTGTAAATGTATCGTTGCGTCTTCTCCCGACCGATCCCTGAGGCTCTGGAGGGATCGGAACGCGAAGGGAGAAAACACCGGCGGCCGCGGCTTTTCGCTAGCAACTTTTGCAATGCGCGGGCCCAAGCCCAATATACAAACCAAACATACCTTTCGGCTGTCCCACACTTTTCCTATCTGTATAATCTTTCAATCTCATCGATTTTTGAAAGCTAACGAGAAGTAAGGGAATTTTTCGTAGCCACATTGTGATGCAACTTGTTTTGCACTTTTCTACTGACTCGTTGGACATGTGTTTGGCTGCCTTTCCACAAATTTACCCAAACTGGACAGGTACCCATTCAAGTCTTTTCCGATCCATAAAGGTCATATTTAGCATCAGTAGTGCTCATGGCGACCTCAAAACCTACTGTTCTGCCGTCAGACTACGCTGTAATACCAATTCCTATTCCATTCTACCCATCATCATGCACAAAACTTCACGTACAAGAGGAATCGGGAAACGCGCAACGACAGCATCAAATGTCGCGATCTTTCCCTCCTCTCCGTAACTCTTCCTTCTGCCCGACATATGGCCCGAAACACTCCCGACAGGCACAAACGACATGTACGCCTGTAAGGGTCCGACAGCGATCCTGCCTCCCTGCGGAACTGACAAAGTCGTTGCAATGCTTTCCTAAACCAAAAGTCCCTTGCCTGGGCGCTTCTGTCCGAACTATAACTACTCGTTTAACGAGTAAGGACATGATCAAGAAATTAAGCAGGGGTGGTGATCGAAAGCGACGACGAGCTTCAGCCATTCGTTGTCATCCCGACCCAGTGCCTTCATCTGAATGCCAGCATGCGGGTAATTTTTTCGACACCCTCTCTCATTTTTTACTTCAATCTGAGGAAATTCAGCGGGATCGTTGCAAGTTCTACCGCGCTGATGCCGAGAAGTCGCCATCGGTGCAATCTAATGGGAAAGCGGACACTTCATGCAAGGGCGTCTCTGGTAGTGTCGAAACTATATCAGCGCCTGAATTTGAAGCGAAGAAGTCATACACATATTCGGCCCGTGAAAGGTGCAGCCTAAACGTATCAGTCGCACTTAAGCATTGTGAAGTGAGAGAGCTCGCTACGGGGCCAGGAAATCAGGTGGTGGAGATTTCGATAGAAGGCCTTGATCCTTCTCCCCGACATGAGGCCCCATACGAAATATCGCCATGCTTTAACTCACGTGTACGCATGAAGCACTCCCACCACAGTGATGTCTACGCCTCTTCTCTACACTCGAGTGGAGAAACTGCAGCTGTGATTAGCAAGCCCGATGCGGCCTCCACCGAGAGATCCAATGATTTGAGAAGCTCATGCATACAGCCCTCAACTTTTGTGGCTTTTCCTGACTCAATTTCCGATGATTTATTACCAACGCATCATAGCAATTCTAATTGCTACTCTTGTGAGGACGAACACAATGCAAAGGTGTCCACAAACATAATAGATTTGTCCTCTCTTCGCACCCAGCACTTGAGTCATGTCAATTTTACTGACTCACGTCGCGAGAAGTCATCCCTTTCACCTGGTTTAAAAGGGGACAAGAATACGGTGTGGCAAGCTGGCGGGACAACAGAACCAATTTCCGTGAAACGCGACTCTTTGAGCAGTTTTGCTCAAAGAGAGAATAGCGAAGACGGGTACATGACGGAATCAAGTGGGCTCTCCCTCTCTACTGCGCGTTCCATCTCTTCTTCATCATTCACGTCTTCGTCCTGCGACTGTTCTTCATGCTGCCTCTCAAACTCAACTTCCTCGTCTTCTCCAAGCTCTAAATCAACAATGGAGGATGATGTTTGAAATAATTGCTAGTCCATTCAGACCGAGAAATTCATTAGCCCCAAAAAATCAATACAACATATGAAATAGTGAGCTTAATTGCTTTTTCTTCAATCTCTTCGTGTCTGCTTGCACACTGCGCAGCAGGGACTCCTGGTCATCCACTTGCCGCTCTTTTTTCCCTCGTCCAAGAAGTTTGCAAAAAACCCCATGAGTGTATGTATGACATGTCAAGAGGAATGTGTTGACGAGGGTGGTAGCATGCATGCCTCTCTCTCGACTTTTGCCGTCAGCTTGCATTCGAATAGTCTCGCCACGCATAGAGCCCTCACAGAAGAACACTCACATATAATCAATACTCAGGACCTGATATGGTATGCGTGTGAGACCATGGTTTCACAACGCGCGTTATGTGATAGAAGTATCGACGTCCTTCTTATGGATATGACAGCTGACCTCCTGCTCATGCATTCACACCCTGAGCCTCGGCAGCTGCCTTCAGGTCCGCAATGGACTGCATATTCTTGGCCTTCTTGCTCTTCGTATTTTTGTAGAAACGATACATTTCAAACTTAGATCGCGCGCCATCAGGTGGGCGGAAGCGGATTCCCAGTTCAGCAGCCAGCTTGAGTGCAAATGGCTTGTTCCTCTTCGAGATGTAGTTCAAGAGCTTCCGGCGTATGTTCACGGCCCGAATCAGGCCCCGTCGGGCGGAGTAGTCTCGGGGATTCACTTGCACGTGCTTGGTCAAGTAGCTGATCGTCTGTGTGAATTGTGCCACCTGTACAGCAGATGAGCCCACATCCTTGTCATGCTTCTGGTATTTCTGTGCGACCTCAAGGCGAGCCTGCTCGAGAAGGTAGCCACCAGGAAGGGTGAAGTCCTCGGGACTCTTGCGGGTCTTCTTCTCGTCGAGCGCGTCCAAGCCAAGCAGCCGATACATTTTCTCGTCATTCGGGTCGAATTCTCCGCCCTCAACGAACTCATTCATCATGTCCCGCTTGCTCTCCAGTCCTGATCCGAGAGCTGCCAGGTCCGGGAGCTCGGAGGGCACGTAGTCGGGGATGGAGAAGAAGGAGTCGTCGGAATCCAACTTGAATGCCTCGCTCCCATCATCGGCTACATCCTCTAGCAAGGATGTCAACGAAGGCTTGACCGAGTCATCCTCAAAATCGCCCTCGAACACGACGCCGTCTATCTCAGTGAATCCCTCCGTCATCTCCTCATCGTCCTCCGGCACCAGTTGCGAGCCTCCAGGAGCCTCGGGCCCCGAGGCATAGAGACGCAACTTGACTGACTTTGATACTGCCTGTTGCATTGACATGAACGATGTCAGATAACATAAACAGACGTCCAAGGAGTTAGTTGTCCGGAAACTGCGGGTTTTACTGCACCCTCCGAATGGGATCGGTGCTCACATTCCTTGAAAAATCACCAAAATCCGTTCAATACACACACCTACTGCATATATTTTTATCGAATATTTCCAGCTCTTCATTTCCTCTTCAGCGTTACATCTTCATGATGGCCGCTTTTCAGCATCGCCCCAACGCCCCGACATTCCGTTTCTTCCCCTCTACGACTCACCGTACTACGAGGACCACGCATGGGCGGTACATAGGCAACTGCGCAAGTGAGCAAACAGCTCACCAGTACTCCTTTTTGCAACAGCATGATTTGGATCCTGTGAGGGCTATCAACGAGTAGCCTGGAGCGTGAGAAATAGCAAGATACTCGTGCGTCCTGCGGACATAATTGACCGCGCAATGTAAACACACTTTACATCCATATATTTTTCTTGGCAAAACCAAAAGAGGAAAAAAGAAGAAGTGAGCACCTATTCACAGCTTGCCAAAGAATCGTTGTAACCCCATACAATCTTATTTGGCAGTGGCAGCAGCAATGGGGTAAGATGTCGCCCTCCCCTAGCCAACCGAGCCACACGAAGCAGGGCACTTTGCTTTCGAACCCAATAAGGTATCCCCCTTCGCCTGATCGCACCCCCAGTGTGCGATCACCGCAGAAGGCACGCACGGATGGATCGAGCATGAGAGCCAGGAGCCCCGGACGCATGAAAGACACCCGCGCAGTCCAAAGACGGGCGTGCGGGGCGCACTCTTGTCCACGCAGGTCTCCCATCGCCCCCGGGCGCCTGGGAGGGAAAAGCCAAGTCGCCGCCCGGGTGCAACTAGCGAACTGCGCATGTCCGCTCTTGCATGGACAAGCACGGGTTCTGGCACTAGCTGACAGTGCATCGGCAGCGTCCTGTTCTGAATCGCAGTGTCCGAGTGGCAACAAGGGCGTCATGGGCTCAATATCTTTGGCTCGTAGCCTCTGAGAGGACGGACCTAGGAGAGGGATGGCGTGGGACAGAGCCCTTCCTCCAGGGGCGTCTTTTTCTTGGCAAGTGAAGTCCACAATCCCGATCCCCCGTACATCCGCGCTATTTGATTATGCCTCACGTTGTTCATGGGCGAGGCCATCGTCACTATCATGACTAAATGCTCAAGAAAGCAGACGAAGCGCGTGCGTCCTCGTGACGGAGCTCAGCATTGATGGGTCGTGTCTGGCGAGGGACTTTCCATGGGCACATGTCTTGCCTGGCCGCGTCTTTAATGCTCCACAGTTGTAATGATTGATTCCACGCGCGAAACTATGCTATCATTGTCCTCCTTTCGGGGAGCGTGCGGAATGGAAAAGGATGCTCATATTTCTCGGTCTAACACTGTATTCTAAATTTTAGGGAAATTTTTCGTAGCTGGAGGTAAGACTACAATCTGGTCGGTCGTACTATCCACTTAGGACATCATAAGAGTTGCAGGGTCCTGTCGAAGGCCAGCCCTGTCGCGTGACACATAAAGGTGGAGGGCATGAAGACCTTCATCCGCCGGCTTTCGTCGCGAGGCGAGGACGCGGCCTCGTCCCTCGCCTCCACTACGAGCGCTTCGAGCTTGGCCGAGTCGCAGCGGAACCCTCCGCATGGGGGCGGAGTGAGCGGGAGTCGGGTGAGCCTTGGCATGGCTTCGAAGGCTGTTGATTTCTCAGCGGCTTGGAGCCGCATTCACGCGACCTTGGACGGGTTGACTTCGGGGGAAGGCCTGCCGGCGGCAGAGGCCTCGTGGCTGGCCCTCTACACGGACGTCTACCGCATTTGCACCAGTCCACCTGTTGGGGGACTCGGCGGGCCTCCTGCGGCAGCAGGGGCGGGGATAGCAGGCAGTGGGGGAGGGGTTCATCGGCGACTGTACGACCACTTGCACGACTTCTTGCATCAGCATTGCGATGCAGTGGTGGTGCGTCTTCTCACGGCGGCCGAGTCTCACACGGCCTTCCAGTTTTTGACATTGTATGCAGATTTTTACACATTATATACGAAGGGAATGGAGACCGGCGGGAAATTGCTGGCCTACCTGGACCGGTTCTGGATCACCAAGCACCACCACAAGAAGGGCATCGACCCCTCCCAAGGCGTCATGTTTATCGCCGAGCTCGTCCCGCTCGTCTGGCGACAGCGTGTTCTCCGACGCGACATTTCAAACTTGCTGCAGCGGGCCTTCAACGCCGTTGTAGCTGATCTGGGTGCCTGCCCCGCCCCCCCCCCCCACCCGCCCCCCTGCCGGTCGCGCCCACCGACGGCCGCT
>Ga0102934_1000026_pt1 | contig 69770 bp, 62 predicted proteins | sample SalPonR2_A_D1_MG_FD_78175 | JGI IMG/M metagenome (GOLD analysis project Ga0102934, IMG submission 78175) | Salt pond soil microbial communities from South San Francisco under conditions of wetland restoration - Salt Pond MetaG R2_A_D1_MG | ecosystem: Environmental > Aquatic > Marine > Intertidal... | reverse complement strand
CGCGCTGGTGGTCCTCGTCGGTCTCCCCGCGCCACTAACCCGTAAACCCCGTCAGGCCCGGAAGGGAGCAGCGGCAGCGGGAGCGTGGGCGACGGGATCGGGCGGTCGGGGGCCACCTCTTTTCCTCTCCTTTTTGTTGTTCGTTCAGCCCAAAGCCTGCCGCCCACACTGGCCAGCCCCTTATTTTCTGTCTATATTTCATAAGGTTACGGGCACTCTCTGGGCATTCCGGCGTATGGGCATCGGAATTTTCCTACCTGCAATGCACTTTCTCCTAGTCCCATTCGAGTCGCTTTCCGATCGATTGCGGCGAAGTTTGCCGATGTTCTGGATCCAGGCACTTGCCTAATCTGTGCTCACGGTCGACGGACGCAGACCAGCGGCCCGATCGAAATCCAACAGCGAAGTCTGAAATCGAAAACGAACCGAAAGGAGAAACATCATGATCAAGCACATCTTTCTGGCACTGATTCTGACCCTGGGCATCTGCAACGCGGCGCTTGCCGCCGAGCCGGTCGATGTCAACACCGCCACGGCCGAGCAGCTGGCCGAAGCCCTGAACGGCGTCGGCGAGTCCAAGGCCGAGGCGATCGTCGAGTACCGCGAAGCCAACGGACCGTTCACGCACATCGACGAGCTGATCAACGTGCGCGGCATCGGCATGGCCACGGTCGACAAGAACCGCGAGATGATCCGCTTCGGCGACGCCCGCCCCTCGGGTGAGCAATAAAGGCTGCAACAGCCGCCGCAACCGCGGCGGCCTGCTCCCAAAGCCCGGCCCTGCGCCGGGCTTTTTTGTTTCGCCGACCCGGCAGGCCAGCCGTCCAGGCCCGATTTTTTGTGGGAGGCGCGTCTCGCGCCGATGAAACCATTCCGATCACGGCGATCCCTTCGGCGCGAGCGCGCCTCCCACAGTGAATTCGAGCCCATAACCCCTGACTCCTGACCACCGACTCCCGGAATCGGCTTTATCATCTTCTGAGAAACTGTATTTATATATAGTATTCTGGCCTGCATGGAAAACGCCCCGATGAACGTCACCAACCCACTCGAACAACTGCTCGCCGAACGCAACGATCTTTGGCGCGGGCGCCGGCGGCGGCCGGGCAATGCGCTGGCCACCGGCAGGGCCGCACTGGACCGACGGCTGCCCGACGGCGGCTGGCCGCGCGGAAAGCTGGTGGAACTGCTGCCGGAGCGCTTCGGCGCCGGCGAGCTGGACCTGCTGCTGCCCTGCCTGGCCGAACTCACCCGGCGCGAGCGGCCGGTATTGTTCATCGCACCACCCATGGTGCCCTGTCCCCAGAGCCTGGCCCGGGCCGGCCTGGACCTCACCCGGCTGCTGATCGTGCGCGAGCAGAAACATGCGTTCTGGGCGGCCGAGCAGTGCCTCAAGAGCGGCCTGTGCGGCGCGGTCGCGGTCTGGCCCAATGGTAGCAACAGCAGCATGGTCAGCGACCGCGCGGTGCGGAGGCTGCAACTGGCGGCCGAGAACGGCGATGCGCCGGTTTTTCTCTGCTACGCCCCGGGCAGTTCGCCACCGGCTTCCCTGGCCAGCCTGCGCCTGGCGATTCGCTGCGGCGGCCATATCGAAATCCTGCGCAGCCGGGGTGGCGAAACCACCGGAACGATCCGGCTGCACGCCGACAACGTCGTGCCTCTGGTCTCCGGAAGCGCCCGTGCATAATCGATCAGGGGATGCCTGATGCCGGCGGGTGCGCTATGGACCGGCATCGTCTGTCCGCAGGGCGCCTTGCAGGCGGCGCTGCGCCTGCTGCCGGCCATGGCGCCGGCAACCCCGCTGGCGCTGCACGACACGGTCAGCGGTCGTGCGCGGGTTATCGAGATCAACCGCGCTGCACGCGGCCTGGGCGTTCACCCGGGCCAGGCGCTGGCCGATGCCCTGGCGATTGCACCCGACCTCGAAAGCCTGCCGCGCGACCGAAAGGCCGAGGCCCGGCTGCTGGAAGAGCTGGCGCTGGTCGCCTACCGCTACAGCCACCAGGTCGCGATTACCGGCGACGGGGTGGTGCTGGAAACCGGCGGCAGCCGCCGGTTGCACGGCGACCTGGACGCGATGCTGGACACCCTGGCCGATGAAATCTCGGCGATGGGGCTGTACGCAACCCTGGGCACCGCACCGGCGCCGGCCGCTGCCTGCCTGCTGGCGCACACCGGGCAGCACGTGAGCGAGATGAAGACATTGCGCGAAACGCTTTCCGGCTGGCCGATCCATCGCCTGGCGCTTGCGCCGGCAGAACTGCACAAACTCGACGGGCTGGGACTGAAATCGGTGCGCGACGTGCTTGCGCTGCCGCGCTTCGAGCGCGAACGCCGGCTCGGCCGTGCGCTGAGCCGCTACCTGGACCAGATCCACGGCCGCGAACAGACGCCGCTGGTCTACTGGCAACCGCCGGAGGCCTTCTGCCATCTGCTCGAGCTGCCCGTACCCACCATCCGCAGCGAGGCGTTGCTGTTTGCGCTCAACCGGGTGCTGGAACACCTTCACCAGTGGCTTCGGGTGCGCGACCGCGCGCTGTCGGCCATCGAGATCGAATTGCTGCCGGAGGACAGGGCGCCGAAGATCGAGTTCTCCGCCGGCCTCGGTCAGCCGGGATTCCAGCGCGACCGGCTGCTGGAAATCCTGCGGCTGAAGCTGGAATCGATACGGCTGAGCTCGGCCATCGAATCGCTGCGCGTGCGCGCCGACAGCACCACCGAACAGCGGCCGCCGCAGGCCGACCTGTGGACCGGCACCAACGTCAACGACGCCTGGCCGGCGCTGATCGACCGGCTGGTTGCGCGTACGGGCGAGGACGGGCTGTGCAGCATTGCACCCTGCCCCGATCACCGCCCGGAGAAGGCCTGGAAATGGACCGCGCCGGGCACCACCGGCACCGGCGCCGACACCCCGCCCAGACCCAACTGGCTATTACCGGAACCGCGGCCCTGCAAGGCCGGAGAGCTTCGCCTGATCGATGGCCCGGAACGCATCGAGGCCGGCTGGTGGGACGGCCAGGACTGCCGCCGCGACTACTGGACCGCCCACGACCGCCACGGCAACCGGCTATGGGTGTTCCGCGAATACAAGCCGCGCGACGGCTGGTTCGTGCACGGATTGTTTGGGTGATGGCGTGATTTCAGGGATAAGCTGATTGGCAAAAAGCATTGAACCACGAAGGGCACGAAGAGCACGAAGAAGAAAGCAATAAACGGCTCTGCTATCTACTGATCGGTAATCCCGTCCGGATGCGCTTGTTCAAGACCCCTCGAAGAGTCAACAGAACTTGCATTGAAGCACCCGTCTTTTCTTCGTGCTCTTCGTGTCCTTCGTGGTTACCGGCTTTTGAATTTTAAGACGACGCTTGCAGCACCCGGAAATTCACGAACCTCCGAATGACCCCTTCAACCCAACTGTCGGGTTAAGCTGTACTCATGTGGTTTCTTGCTTTGCTCGCCCTCGTTCCGGTGTCCTGGTTCGGCTATCGCCTGTTTCGCCGACGACGGCGCAGGGCGATTTCGACACGTCCTCTGCCCGATGAATGGCGCGAGACCCTGATGCGCAACGTACCGCTGTACGCCCGCCTGCCCAACGCGCTGAAGGAAGAACTCCACGGCCATGTCCAGCTGTTTCTGCACGACAAACGCTTTTACGGCTTCGATGGGCTGGAAGTCGACGACGAAATGCGCCTGACGGTGGCCGGCAATGCCTGCGTGCTGCTGCTGAATCGCTCCAACGACCATTATTCGAATTTCACCTCCATCTACCTTTATCCAAGCACCTTCGTGGCGCAGCACACCACCTACGACGGCGTGGTCCAAAGCGTCGGCCGCCAGGCCCGACTGGGCGAATCGTGGCATCGCGGCCCGCTGGTGCTGGCCTGGGACGCGGTGCTTCACGGCACGCGCGACATCAGGGACGGCCACAACGTGGTGCTGCACGAGTTCGCCCACAAGCTCGACGACGCCGACGGCCGGGTCGACGGCGCGCCGATTCTCCATCAACGCTCGCAATACACCAGCTGGGCGCGCGTGATGCGGCGCGAATACAAGCAGCTGCAAGCCCAGGCGGGGCGGCGGGCACGCACCGTCATGGACCACTACGGTGCCAGCGCACCCGAGGAATTCTTTGCCGTACTCGTCGAGACCTTCTACGAAAAGCCCCGTCAGCTCAAGAAACGCCACCCCGAGCTCTACGCCGAAATGCAGAGATGCTTCCGCGTCGACCCACTGGAATGGCACGAGTCCGAGGGTACGGCCGGCGTGTCCTGACTTCCCGATCGAACCCCGTGGCCCGAATCTCCACCTCCGCTTCGATGAATTCACGACGCCGCTCGAAATATGCGGCCCTTCTCATATGGCCGTGTTCTGGTAAGCTGACCCAGGGAACATTGCAGATGCGGTGATCCATGTCGACCAAAGACTATCGTTCGAAGAGAGACTTCGACAAGACCGGAGAGCCACGCGGCTCGTCCGACCACAAGTCCTCGAAACAGCCATGCTTCGTGATACAGAAGCACGATGCTTCAACCCTGCACTACGACTTCCGGATCGAGGTCGACGGCGTTCTCAAGTCCTGGGCCGTGCCGAAAGGCCCATCCACCGACCCCGGCGAAAAACGCCTGGCTATCCCCACCGAGGACCATCCGCTGGAATACGCGGATTTCGAGGGCGTGATTCCCGAAGACGAGTACGGCGGCGGCACCGTGATGATCTGGGACCGCGGCACCTATGAAAACATCACCGAAAAGGACGATGAAGCCCAGCCGATCGAAAAGGCGGTAGAAGCCGGCCATGCACTGATCGAGCTGCACGGTGAAAAGCTGCAGGGTGGATATGCGCTGCACCGCACCGGCTCGGGCGACGATGCGCGCTGGCTGCTGATAAAGATGGATGATGAACACGCCGATGCGCGACGAAATCCGGTCTCCTCGGAGAAGAAATCAGTCGAAAGCGACCGCACCATGAAACAGATCGCCGACGAGGAAGGCGGCAAAGACGGATGAGCGACTGGCGAGATGCATTGACGAGCGAGGAACGCGACGCCCTGAAGGAGAGCGATCACCCGGAATGGATGTCGCCGATGCTGGCCACGTTGACCGACAAGCGCTTTTCCGATCCCGACTGGATTTACGAGCGCAAGCTCGACGGCGAGCGCTTGTTGCTTTTCCGCGACAACGACAAGGTTCGATTGCTGACCCGCAACCGCAAGCAGGCCAACGATACCTATCCCGAGTTGGTCGAGGCCTGCCTGAAGCAGGACTGCACCGATTTCGTCGTCGACGGCGAAACGGTCGCCTTCAAGGACGACATCAGCAGCTTCTCTCGTCTGCAACAGCGAATGAAGATCACCGATCCGGAAGCGGCCCGTGCATCCGATGTCGCGATTCACTTCTATGTCTTCGATCTGCTGCATGTCGACGGGTACGATCTGGATGCCCTGCCGCTCAGAACGCGCAAGAAGCTGCTCCGGCGACTGTTCCGCTTCGACGCGCCGCTGCACTTCACGCCCCACCGGAACGAGGACGGCGAAGCGTTCTTCGAACAGGCCTGCAACAAAGGCTGGGAGGGCATCATCGCCAAGCGGGCCGACTCGCGCTATCGTCACAGCCGCTCCCGCGACTGGCTGAAATTCAAATGCGACCGCGGCCAGGAACTGGTCATCGCCGGCTTCACTCAACCTGAAGGCGAACGCAAGGGCTTCGGCGCCCTGCTGGTCGGCTATTACGATGACGACGGCGACCTGCGCTACGCAGGCAAGGTCGGCACCGGCTACGACGACGAGTTTCTCGTCGAATTCCGCGCCCGACTCGACGAACACGCCGTCGACGAGTGTCCATTCGTCGACGCGCCCGGCGACAAGGGCGTGACGTGGGTCGAACCGCGCTTCGTCGGCGAGTTCGGATTTACGGAATGGACCGACGACGGCAAGCTTCGCCATCCGCGATTCCTGGGCCTGCGGCGGGACAAGGATCCGCGGGACGTGACCCGGGAGACGCCCGATGACTGAAGAAGAGCGCATCATCGAGGTCGGCGACCGCGAGGTTGCGATCAGCAGCCCCGACAAGGTGCTGTTTCCCGGCGACGGCATCACCAAGTTCGAGATGGCCGATTACTACCACAAGATTTCCGAGGTGGCGCTGCGCCATTACCGCGACCGGGCGCTCAGCATGCACCGCTATCCGGACGGCATCGACGCGGGCGACTTCTTCCAGAAAAACATCCCCGACTACTTCCCGGACTGGATCGATCGCGCGACCCTGCCCAAGGAAGGCGGCGAAATCACGCACGTGGTGGCCAACAATGCCGCAACGCTGGTCTACCTGGCCAACCAGGGCTGCATCACGCCGCATCTCGCGCTGTCGCGCATCGATCGGCCCGAACATCCCGATCGCATGATCTTCGACCTCGATCCGTCCGACGACGATTTCGGCAAGGTCCGGGACACCGCACGGCACCTGGGAAAGCTGCTGGACGATCTGAAACTGACCTCGTTCGTCCAGACCACCGGGTCGCGTGGCCTGCACGTGATCGTGCCGCTGGACCGCGAAGCGAATTTCGACGAGGTCCGGGAATTCAGTCATCGGCTCTGTCGCGATCTGGCCGACCGGCATTCGGACCTGATGACCGTCGAACAACGCAAGAACAAACGCGGCAATCGTGTCTTTCTCGACGACCTGCGCAATGCCTACGGCCAGACTTCGGTCGCGCCTTACGCGGTGCGCGCGCGGCCCGGTGCGCCGGTCGCCACGCCGCTGGAATGGGATGAGGTGGGCGAAAGCAGCCTGACACCCCGAAAATATCGCATCGAGAACATCTTCAGGCGACTCGGCCAGCGCGACGACCCGTGGGCCGATATCGCCCGGCACGCGCAAGGCCTCGCTGAGGCCAGGCGACGCTTTTCCAGCTGAATTGCCGACTGAAACATCCAGGCCAGAGCGCAGCCGATACCGGCGAAAATAGTGAAACAATGCCGGCAGTGCACGCCCGAACCGAGGAATCGACATGAAGCGCTGGTTCATATCCCTTTATCTGGCCGCCCTGGCGGCGCTGGTGGTTACGGCGCTGTACGGTCTGCTCCTGCCCATACCGTGGACGGCGCCGGCCGGCATGCTGCTTGCAGCGATTGCGCCGCTGACCTTCTTCACGTGGCTGACCGGCGCGCGCCCCGCTCGCACCGAGGCCCACCCGGTCATCGTCTCCGTCCTGTCAGGCCTTGGCGCGGTGGTGACGATGATGGCCGTCTATCGCTATGGTGACGATCTCCAGCCCTGGCTCATCGGAGCGGTGGTGGCCCTGGCCGGCTGGCTGGCCTACGTCACCTGGTATTCGCGCCAGCCGGCTCCGGTCGGCGCGCCGGTCCCCGGCGAGCCCCTGCCCGGCTTCTCGCTTGTCGACGCCGACGGCGAGGAAGTCGCCACGGATTCGCTGCGCGGGCACAGCGCGGTGCTGCTTTTTTACCGCGGCAACTGGTGCCCGCTGTGCACGGCGCAGATCCACGAACTGGCGGCAGCCTGGCGCAGGGTGGCGCGCTATAACGCCAAGGTGTGGTTCATCAGCAGCCAGTCGCAGAAACACACGCGGGCAATTGCACAGGAATTCTCGATTCCGGCGAAGTTTCTGCGTGATCCGGACAACCGCGTGGCCCGGCAGCTGGGCATATACGCCCCAGGCGCGACACCGGCTGGTCTCGAAGCGCTGGGCTATCTCGCCGATGCCGCACTGCCGACCGTGATCGTCATCGACGAAACGGGCATCATCCGGTTCATCGAGGTCGCCGAAAACTACCGCTTGCGTCCCGACCCCGATACCTATCTGAAACAGCTGGTACCGCGCGAACGCAGCTGATCGACAAAGGGAGTTCTCACGGCCGCGCCGGCCGGTCGGACCCTCCGATCCGTGGCCGTCGATAGCGAACCCGCAGGGAACGCCCATTGAAGGCCAGCCCCGAGAACGCCGTGAACAGCGCCACCGCACCAAGAATAAGTGCAAGCCGGCCCCACGGCTGGTCGAAGCCTATCCGCATCGCGGCCAGCATGTAGAGCGTACGCAGCCATTCCAGCGCCCCGATGACGAGCAAGGCCTGAAACAACCGGGGCACCCAGGGCCGGCGCAGGAACAACAACAAAGGCAGGAACGCGCAAATTGCGACGAGCAGCGGCAGTTGTGCACGATAGAAATGCGCGGCCAGCAGAGCAAAACTGACGATGACCGGGAGCAATCTCAAGAAATTCATTTCGATCTCCTGGATGTGCGTTGGATACTCATCCTAACCGCGCTCGCGCTCGCTGGCGCAGTCTATGCACATGGTGAGCGCCGGATTCGAGTTCAGCCGGGCCTCGGCAATGGGCTCGCCGCATTCGAGACATTCGCCGAACTCTCCACTGTCGATACGCACCAGCGCCGCCTTCAGCGCCAAGATCTGCCGGCGCCTTCTTGCGTCGGTCGCCTGCGCCATGGCCTGACCCTGCAAGGCGTCCATGCGCGAAAGCCGGCCCTGCCGGGTCTGGTCCAGCTCGACCGGCGCTTGGGATTCGCGGGATTCCTCGCTCAGTTCGCTTAATTCGGCAATCTGCTTTTCGACAAGCCGGCGCCAGTCGTTTGTCTGCGACCGAGCCATGCCTACCAGCGGTGATAGGCGGGATGACCCGGCTTGACCGCGACGAATCTGCCGGTGCACAGATCGCACAGCTTTTCGCCGGCATACAGTTCGGATTCGACTGTGACGATATCGCCGTCGACGGCTACCGGACGCGCGACCAGCTTCAGCTCGGTGTCCGACGGCGTGGGCCGGCGTAGCCTGACGGTGAATTCCATGGTGACCGTGCACGGCGGCGAATCCAGCCCGCGCGTCGTCATCAGGTGCCAGGCAGCGGTCCAGTTGCAGTGGCAATCGAGAATGGCGCCGATGATGCCGCCGTTTAGCACGCCGGGAAAGGCCTCGTGATGCGGTTCCGGGGTCCAGTGGCAGACCACTTGCTCGCACTCGGGATGATCAACGTCGGGAACGGAACGAATGCGAAGGCCTTTTTCGTTGGCCGGACCGCAGCCGAAACACGCGTTGCGAGGCGCGAATGTCTCTTGCAGTCCCTTGCCCTCGGGCAGCGTCGTCGGCATCCGGTTACTCCTGCACGCCGCCGCGCGCCAGCGCCAGCGGATCCAGCAGCTTCTCGAGCTCCTCGCGGCTCATGCCGGTGGTCTCCATGGCCACGTCGATGATCGGCCGGCCTTCCCTGTAGGCCTGCTTGGCCGTGGCCGCGCCCTTCTCGTAGCCGATCACCCGGTTGAGCGCGGTGACCAGGATCGGATTGCGGTCCAGGGCGGCCTTGATGTTGTCTTCGCGCACTTTGAACGTCGCAATCGCCTTGTCGGCCAGCAGCCGGCTGACGTTGGTCAGCAGCTGAATGCTCTCGAGCAGGGTCGCGCCGATGACCGGCAGCATCACGTTGAGCTGGAAATTGCCCGACTGTCCGCCGATGGTGATCGTCGCATCGTTGCCGATAACGCGCGCGGCAACCATGCAGGTCGCCTCGGGGATGACCGGGTTGACCTTGCCCGGCATGATCGAACTGCCCGGCTGGAGCGCCTCGAGCTCGATCTCGCCCAGCCCCGCCAGCGGTCCGGAGTTCATCCAGCGAAGGTCGTTGGCGATCTTCATCAGCACCGCAGCCAGCGTTTTCATGTGGCCGGACAGCTCCACCGCGCCATCCTGCGCGGCGATGCCCTCGAACTTGTCCGCGGCCGACTCGAACCCGAAGCCCGTCAAAGCCGAAAGGTGCTTCGCGACCTCCGAGCCGAACTCGGTCGGCGCGTTGATGCCGGTGCCGACCGCGGTGCCCCCCTGGGGCAGTTTCTTCAGCCGTTCCAGCGCCGAGGACAGGCGAGCTCGGCAAGAGGCGATCTGGCTGGCCCACGCCCCCAGTTCCTGGCCGAAGGTCACGGGCATCGCATCCATCAGGTGGGTACGGCCGGTCTTGACCGTCTCGCTGAGCGCTTCGCCTTTCTTGCGGATCGACGCCTCGAGGTATTCCAGTGCCGGCAGCAAGTCGTCCTGTACGCCCAGGCAGCCCGAGACCTGGATGGTGGTCGGGATCACGTCGTTGGAACTCTGAGACATGTTGACGTGATCGTTCGGATGGATCCCGTCGTGGCCGGCCCTGGCCGCCAGGTGCGCGATGACCTCATTGGCGTTCATGTTGGTGCTGGTGCCGGAACCGGTCTGGTAGATGTCGATCGGAAAGTGATCGCCGACTTCGCCGGCAATCATCTTTTCGGCCGCATCAATGATCGCGTTGGCGTGCTCGGCGTCCATCAGCCCCAGCGCATGGTTGGCCCTCGCGCAGGCCAGCTTCACCCGGCCGAGCGAACGAACGAAGGCCTCCGGCATGGGCTGGCCGGAAATCGGGAAATTGTTGACCGCGCGCTGGGTCTGGGCGCCCCACAGGGCGTCTGCGGGCACTTCGAGCTCGCCCATGCTGTCGGATTCGATTCTTGTCTTTGACATTGGTTGAGTTACTCGCGATGGGTGTTGAAAAGCTTTAACCACGAAGGGCACGAAGAACACGAAGAAAAATGCGAGCGAACATGTGTTTGGTTTTTCCTTCGTGTCCTTCGTGCCCTTCGTGGTTCAACTGAATTTGACCGGCTTTGCTTACAGGCGCTTCGTGGTGCGTCCAGCGCATATACGACAAGACGCGCGATGCTCCGGGGACCAGCGCATGATCAGGCGTGGTCGTCGATGCCGTATCGGTCCTCGACGTAGTCGCGGAAACGCAGGTACTCGCCTTCGAAGTGCAGCATGAATTCCCCGGTCGCGCCATTTCGGTGCTTGCCGATGATGATCTCGGCCTTGCCCTTGTCGGGAGAATCGTCGTTGTAGACCTCGTCGCGGTAAATGAACAGGATCATGTCGGCGTCCTGCTCGATCGAGCCCGATTCACGCAGATCGGCCATGACCGGTCGCTTGTTGGGCCGCTGTTCCAGCGCGCGGTTGAGCTGGGACAGCGCGATCACCGGCACCTTGAGTTCCTTGGCCAGCGCCTTGAGGCCGCGCGAGATTTCGCCGATCTGGGTGGCGCGGTTTTCCTTGTTGCCGGGGACCTGCATCAGTTGAAGATAGTCGATGACGATCAGGCCGATGTCGTGCTCGCGCTTCATCCGGCGGGCACGCGCGCGCAACTCGGTGGGCGAAAGCGCCGGCGTCTCGTCGATGTATATGTCGGCTTTCTTGAGGACGTTCATCGCCGACTGCAGGTTGGCGTAGTCCGGTGCTTCGAGCTTGCCGGTCCTGAGCTTGTTCTGGTTGATCCGGCCCCACGAAGAGAACAGGCGCAGGACCAGTTGCAGATCGGACATTTCCATCGAAAACACCGCGACCGGCACCTTGGCCTTGATCGCGGCACTTGCGGCCATGTTCATGGCGAAACTGGTCTTGCCCATTGCCGGCCGACCGGCAACGATGATCAGGTCGGTGGGCTGCAGGCCGGCGGTGCGCCTGTCCAGTTCGACGAATCCCGACGACACGCCGGTAATGTCGCCGTCGTTGTCCTGCAGTTCGTTGAGGCGGTCCAGCGCCAGCGACATCACGTCCTTGACGTGCTTGTAACTGCTGCCCGCGCGCATGCCCTGCTCGGCGATGGCATACATCTTCTGCTCGGCCGCCTCCAGCAATTCCTTGCTGGAAATGCCCGACGGGTTCAGCGCCGAGTCGGAGACATCCGTTCCGATCTCGATCAGCTGGCGCAGGATGGATTTCTCGCGCACGATCTCGGCGTAACCGAGAATATTGGCCGTACCCGGGGTTTCGTTGGCCAGCATGGTCACGTAGGCGCCGCCCTCGACCCGATCGAGCAAGTTGTTGCGCGCAAACCAGTCCGCCACGGTGACCGCGTCGCTGGGCTGATGGGATGCCTGCAACTCGCCGATGGCGCGAAACATCAGGCGGTGGGTCTCGCGATAGAAGTCGCCTTCGGAAAGACGGTCGGCCACCTTGTCCCAGGCATGCTCGGAAAGCATCAGCGCGCCCAGCAGGCTCTGCTCCGCCTCCATCGAATTGGGCGGCTGTCGGACCGGCGTCAGTTGTGAAATGCGGGGCTCTGCCAAGTGTGCTTCCCGTTGCTGGATGATCCGTGGCTGGAAAATCTACGTCGGGCGGGGTGCCGCGGGCTGCGGCTGTGCGTCGACGAATCGGGATAGTCTACTCCAGGCAGCCCGGTGTCCGGGCCGCCCGGGCGGGTCGAATCAGGCTTCGTCGCCGATCACTTCGACCTTGACTTCGGTAATCACGTCGGCGTGCAGGATAAGGCCGACGGTGTATTCGCCGGTTTCGCGGATGGGCCCTTCGGGCTGGTCGACTTCGACCTTTTCGACCGGGTAACCCATTTCCGTGAGCTTGTCTGCAATCTCGCGCGCGCTGATCGAGCCGTAGAGACGACCCTCCGGCGACACGTTGACGTGAAACACGACCGACTCGAGCTCGTCGATCGCCTCGCGACGCGCCTCGGCGCTGGCGAGCTTTTCGCCGGCCTGGCGCTGCAGTTCGTCACGCTCGGCCTCGAACTTTTCCTTGTTCTCGCGCGTGGCCGGAACGGCCTTGCCGCGCGGCAGCAGGAAGTTGCGGCCGTATCCGGGCTTCACGTTGACGGTATCGCCGAGGTCGCCCAGGTTGTGCACCTTTTCAAGAAGAATCAGTTCCATGACGGGCCTCAGTGGTTATCGGTGTAGGGCAGCAGTGCCAGGTAGCGCGCGCGCTTGACCGCGGTCGAAAGCTGACGCTGGTACTTTGCCTTGGTGCCGGTGATGCGGCTCGGGATGATCTTGCCGGTTTCGCCGACAAAATCCTTCAACAGGTCGACATCCTTGTAGTCGACTTCCGAAATGCCCTCGACGGTAAAACGGCAGTACTTGCGACGTCTGAAAAATTTGGCCATTGCTCTCAAGCCTCCTCGGATTCTTTTTCGGATTCGCTGTCGTCGGCGTCCGAATCGTCTGAATTGTCGTCATCGTCGTCGCTGCTGCTGCTGCTGCCGCTGTCGGTATCGTCGTGCGGGCGGGTGGAGCGGCGCGACTCACGTTCGTCCTTCTCTTCCTTGCGCTTGAGCATGATGGAAGGTTCGGTGACCGCTTCGCTGCGGCGGATGGTCAGGTGGCGCAGGATCGCGTCGTTGAAGCGGAAAATGCTTTCCAGTTCTTCAAGCGTCTCGGCGTCGCATTCAATGTTGAGCAGCAGGTAGTGCGCCTTGTGCAGCTTGGCAATGGTGTAGGCCAGCTGCAGACGGCCCCAGTCCTCGGAACGATGCACGGCGCCACCCTTGGATTCGACCAGGGACTTGTAGCGCTCGAGCATTCCGGGGACCTGCTCGCTCTGGTCAGGGTGGACCAGAAACACGATCTCGTAGTGTCTCAACTTCATGTTCTCCTTGTGGATTCGCCGGCCGGAAATCCCGTACCGGAAAGCCCCCGAACGAATCGGCGTGAAATTCCATGCCGCGTGCGCCGTGGAGCAAGGCCTGCAGATCGCAGGTAGCCGGGAATTATAGCAATAGCAGAGCTTGCATGGAAGCCCTGGCGGTGAATAACGAGCGGGCAACCGGAGAACGGTTCCTGGTCGAGCGAGAAACTGAAGAATTGGTCAGGGGTTTCCTGAGGATTCCGGGCGCGAAGCGGCCAGGCGCAGCCCGACCTGTATCGTCGGCAGGGCGATGCCTATCCGGGTGGCCAGCGGATCGGCCCACGACTGACCCAGCAACTCGCCGCTTGCGCTGTCGAACACCCGCAGCCGCAGCACCGGCGGTTCGCCCTCGCGGACCCGGTACGGCGCCAGGTCCAGCGTGACGCCCAACGCCATACCCGCGGCGTCTTGCGGGTCCAGGCCCAGACCGTCGGAGCGGATCGAAATTTCGTCGGCGACGCGCCAGGCCCCCTGGGAATCATGAGCGCCGGAATCGCGCACTCCGATCCAGCCCGAATAACCCCGAACGCGCTCGAACTGAATCACTCGATCCGAAAGCCGGGTTTCGCCGCTTTCAGGGTCCACGACTCGATCGCCGATGACCAGGGTCTGGCCGTCGTGGGCGATCTCCTTGATCAGCGCAACCTCCTCGCCTCCGGCACCGAAACGACAGGTCGCGGCGTCGGTGCGGGCAACGAAACCGTCGCGCCTTACAATCACTTCGATCGGACAGGACCCGACCGGGCGACCCTGGGCGTCCAGCGGCGAGAACGTCCCTTCCAGGCGTGTGGCCACGGCAGTCGGACGAAGGATCAGGGCGAAATCGCGCGCGGCACCTTCGCCCTGTCGCTGCGACATGAACGTTTCCACGCCGCCGGGCGCAACCCGCTCGATTCGGGCGTCCAGTCGTATCAGTTCGCTCGAGTCGCCTTCGTTCGCACTCGCCGACGAACGTCCGGCATAGCTCCCCGCGAGTGTTCGGGCCACGCGCTCGGCCGCGGCCAGCCCGGCTTCCCCGATCTCCCGCTCGGCCGGCGCGGCACACCCGGCAAGCCAGGCGAACAGGCCCGAGACGATCAGCGCGCCCAACAAGTGGCGGTTCGGTGAGCCCATTCGCTTAACGGGAAGTCGTCCGCGGCGGCGCGTCGATCAACAGCTGAGGATCGATCCGGGTCTCACCCAGGTTCATGCGCCAGTCCAGGTGTGCCCCGGTGACGCGGCCGGTGGCCCCGACTCTGGCGATCGGGTCGCCCTGCTCCACCCGCTGGCCCGGTTCGACCAGGATTTCGTCGAGATGAAGAAACGCCGAACTCAGTCCCAGGCCGTGATCGAGCATCAGCGTGCCGCCGGAAAAGTACATGTCGGGATGCGCAAGCGTCACCACGCCGGCGGCCGGCGCGACCACCGGGGTGCCGGTGGGCGCGGCCAGATCCACGCCCCAATGCGGGCTCCGGGGCTCGCCGTTGAGGATCCGCTGCGAACCGTAGACACCGGTGATCGGGCCATGGACCGGCCAGATGAAACCGTCGGCGAAATCGGTTCGGGCATCCAGGCGCGTGCGGGCTTCCCGGACCTGGCCGGCCTCGCGGCGAATGCGTTCCAGCGACTCGGGGTCCGGCGTGACCTGGCTGGGCGGCAGACCATCGATGCGCTGGATGTCGAACTCGCGCGGTTCGGGCCTGAATTCCCGAACTTCGGTCGCACCGCCGGGTGCCCGTACCACCAGTCTGCGGGGCGCCGTTTCGTCACGGCCGAAACCGATCAGGAAATAACCATTGGCGGCATGCCGCAATCGCTCGCCGTCCAGCTCAACCTCCGCTCCGGCCGGCGCTTGGCCGATGATGAGCCCGCCCTGTACCGCTTCGCCCTGCAACTCAAGCAGCCCGACATCATCATCCGAGGCCGCCGCCATGGCCGAAACGGCCGAGAGCTGCCAGACCAGCAGAATTGCAAGCCGTCTTGTCAGACCCTCAAGCATCGCCGCCCCGACGGATAATCAATTCCTGGCCGGGTCGAAGCACGCTGTCGGGATCGAGGTCGTTCCAGCGCATCAGTTCATTCAGACCGACGCGCTGGCGGCGCGAGATCAGCCACAGCGAGTCGCCCTGGCGCACCACGTAGCGCTCGTTGCTCAGCGCCGGCGAGCGCACCGCGCGATCGGTTTCGATGACCAATCGCTGTCCCGGCTGAATCAGCGTGCGCGGACCCAGACCGTTCATGCGCTGGAGATCCACGACACCGATGCCGTAGCGCCGAGCGATCACCCACAGGCTTTCACCCGAGCGAACCCTGTGAATGAAGCGGTCCGTGGGCAGCAACTGCTGCTGCAGCGCGGTCATCTCGCGGTAAACCCGCTGGTACTCCGGGTCTCCGCCGGGCGCGGCTTCGACGACCTTGCCCGGCAGATTCAGGGTCTGGCCGGCAATCAACCGGTTGCTCGAAAGGCTGTTGGCCTGTTTGAGGGCATCGACCGTCGTGCCGTGGCGACGCGCCAGCACGGACAGCGAATCGCCGCGCTGGATCGCAATCTGACGATGCTGCAGCGGCGGCGGCGCGGGCAGATCCTGCAGCGCGGCGGCCACACGCTCGGCCTCGGCGACCGGAACGACCAGGTAGCTCGGGCCGGTCGGCGGCGTCATGTGCCGGTTGAGACCGGCGTTCAGTGTGATCAATTCGGTCAGATCCAGCCCGGTCTGCATCGCCAAGGCCACGACGTCCACCGGACCGTCCAACTCGACGGTCGCCACCTGCGGCGTATCGATCAAGGCGGGCAAAACGAAAGCGTACCGGACCGGATCGCGGAACAGGCAGCCGAGTCCTTTCAGCTTGGGCACGTAACCCAGCGTTTCGCGCGGCAGCGGCAATTCGTGCCACTCGGTACCCAGGCCTCGAGCGGCATTGCGCCGGATCGCCCGACCCACCCGACCCTGCCCCGCATTGTAGGCGGCCAGCGCAAGCGCCCAGTCGCCGTCGAACAGGCCGCTCAGGTACTCCAGGTAATCCAGCGCCGCGCCGGTCGCGGCGACAAAATCGCGCCGTCCGTCGTACCAGTCGTTGATGGTGATGCCGAAATCCCGGGCCGTACCGCTGAGAAACTGCCAGGGGCCCGCGGCGCGTCCGTGCGAATACGCGAACGGATCGAATGCGCTTTCAACGACAGGCAGCAGCGCCAGCTCACCTGGCAGATCTCGCCGCTCGATTTCGCCGACTATGAGGTGCATCCAGGGCCGCGCCCGCACCAGCACGCGCTGCATATAGTCGCCATTGTCGGCGTACCAATTGGCCCAGCGCGCTGCACGGCTGCCTTCGGGACAGGCCGAAATGGAAAATCGATCGACCAGTCGCGGCCAGATCAGCGCCGCGGCATCGGAGTCTGCAGAAGATACCGCGGATCGATCAATCGCCAGCCGTTCGAACGCTTTGTCGACTGCGGCAAAAGGATCGGACGGAGAAGGTTCGATCGGTTGCTGCGCCCGCGGCTGAACCTGTGTGACCGGTTCGGACTGTTTCTGATTGACCGCACATCCACTGGCGGCCAGCGAAATCACGGCCGCACAAGCTGTTGCAACAAGTTTACGTTGAGGCATCGATCATCCGTAGCGTCATGAAGGCAATCCTTTTTACAATCCTGAATTCGACATGTCCGCATCCAGGTTGGTTCGGTGAACAGCGAATCCGGGTGCTCGACAACGCGAAGCCGAGCACTCGCAGGAATGCTGGAGCCGCGCGGCGCAGGCGGTACAATACCATGGACTTTTCAAACAAGTAGCCAACTATCTTGCAACCCATTTTGCAACCCGATCTCGAAACAATTCTCGCCCGACTCGAAGAAGTCGGCCGCCCCATTACCCGAAGAGAGCTCTCCGACGACTTCGGGCTGGACCATGCCGAATCCGACCGGATCATCAAGCCGTTGTTGCTGGAACTGATCCGACAGGGCAAGGTGGTGCGCAACCGGCGCGCCGCGTATGGTCTGGCCCGCAACATGAACCTGGTGCGCGGCCGCATCAGCGCTCACGCCGACGGCTTCGGCTTCGTGATTCCCGACGAGGACGGCGACGACCTGTTCCTGGCCCCGCGCCAGATGCGCCAGGTGTTCAACGGCGACCGGGTGCTGGCGGCGGTCAGCGGCGTCGACCGTCGCGGCCGCAAGGAAGGCCAGATCGTCGAGGTCATCGAACGGGCCCATCAGCAGATCGTCGGCCGATTCGTTGCCGATGGCGGCGTGGCCCAGGTGGTACCCGACGATCCCAAACTGACCCACGATGTGCTGATCCCCGATGGCGCGCGCTCGGACGCCAGGCCGGGCAAGATCGTCGTTGCCCGGATCACCCGTCCGCCAACGCTGGAGCGTGGCCCGGTCGGGGAGATCGTCGCGGTTCTGGGACACGCCGACGAGCCGGGCATGGCGACCCAGATCGCCATCTTCAACCATCAGCTCCCGGCCGAATTTCCGCCAGAAGTCGAACGCCAGGCCGAAGACTACGGGTCGGAAATCGACCAGGACATCGCGGCTGGCCGAACCGATCTCAGAGACATGAAGCTGATCACGATCGATGGCGCGGACGCACGCGATTTCGATGACGCGGTTCACGCCGAGAAGGCCGGCGACGGCTACCGGCTCACGGTCGCGATCGCCGACGTCAGCGAATACGTCAAGCCCGGCTCGCCGCTGGACGACGAGGCGGTCAAGCGCGGCACCTCGACCTATTTCCCCGACCAGGTGGTGCCGATGCTGCCCGAGGCGCTGTCGAATGGTCTTTGCTCGCTCAACCCGAAGGTCGACCGACTGGTGCTGGCCTGCGAAATGAAGATCGATGCGACCGGCAAGGTGACTGGCAGCCGGTTTTTCGAGGCGGTGATGAATTCGGCCGCTCGCATGACCTACGATCAGGTCCGCCAGATGATCGAGCACGGGGACGAGCAGCTCAACCAGCGATTCGGACACGTTCGCGACAATCTCGACAACCTGTTCGAGGTCTATCGCCTGCTGGCCAAGCGCCGGTCCAAGCGCGGTGCCATCGATTTCGATTCCGACGAGGTCCAGTTCGTATTCGATGCCGACGGACGGGTCGAGCAACTGCAGCGTCGGAAGCGGCACGACGCGCACCGGCTGATCGAGGAATGCATGATCGCCGCCAACGTCCAGGCCGCCACGACGGCCGAAAAGAACGGGCTGCCGACGCTGTTCCGGGTGCACGACGTGCCGCCGCCGGACAAGCTGGCCGACCTCGAGGCCTTTCTTTCAGCGCACGGCCTCAAGATCGACTGGAAGGACGACCCCGAACCGGCCGACCTGACCCGGATCCAGAAGAAGGCACGTGGCACGCCGATCGCGCCGCTGGTGGACGCCGTGCTGCTGCGAAGCCTGGCGCTGGCCGTCTACCAGCCCGAAAACAAGGGCCACTTCGGCCTGGCGCTGGACGCCTATGCGCACTTCACGTCGCCCATCCGCCGCTATCCCGACCTGCTGCTGCACCGCGCGCTCAAACACCACCTGCGCAAGCTGCCGAAGAACGAGTATCCCTATTCGGCCAAGCGCATGACCGAGTTCGGCCGCGAATGTTCGTGGCTCGAGCGGCGCGCCGAGGATGCCGGCCGGGACGTGGACGAGCGCCTCAAGTGCCAGTACATGCAGCGGCATATCGGAGATCAGCTCGAGGGCGTGATCACGGGCGTGACCGGTTTCGGCGCATTCGTCGAAATTATCGAAATGGGTGTCAGCGGCCTGGTCCACGTGACTTCCCTGCCCAACGACTACTACCATTTCGACCCGGTCGGGCGCGTGCTCACCGGCGAGCGCCGCGGTCTGCGCTACCGCCTGGCCGACCCGGTGACGGTGGAAGTCATGGCGGTGAGCGTCGACGAGCGCAAGATCGACTTCCGCATCGCCGGCGATGCCGCTGGCGACGGCGCCGACGAACGCGCCGGCGGCCGACGCAAGCCGTCGAAAAAGACCGGGCGCGGCAAGCGGCGCGGCAGGAAAGGCGGCAAGTCGTGAAGCGCGAGCGCGCCTGCGGGATCAACGCCATCGACGCCCTGCTCGGCCACCAGCCCGAGCGCGTCATTCAGATCTGGGCGGCCGGCAGCAGCCCGCGCATCCAGGCCCTGCTGGAGCGCGCCGCCAGGCACGGCGTTCCGGTCCAGCAGGCGCAGCCGGCGGCGTTGGACAAGCTGGCCGAAGGCGAGACGCACCAAGGCATCGTGGCGGAATTCAGGGCTTCGGAACCGCTCCAGGAGGGCGACCTCGTCGAGATCGTCGAAAATGCCGGATCCGACGTCCTGCTGGTGCTGCTCGACCAGGTCCAGGATCCGCACAACCTCGGCGCCTGTCTACGATCGGCGGCAGCCGCCGGCGCCGATGCCGTGGTCATACCGCGCGATCGGGCGGCCGGGATGACGCCGGCCGTTCGCCGGGCCGCGGCCGGCGCCGCCGATATCGTGCCGCTGATCGAAGTGCCGAACCTCGCGCGCGCCATCGAACGCCTGCAAAAGTCGGGCGTGTGGTGCGTCGGGCTGGCCGGCGAGGCCGACAACAGCCTGTACGCAACCGACCTCAAGGGGCCGCTGGCGCTGGTCATGGGCGGCGAGGAGCAGGGACTCCGCCAGCTCACGCGCAAGCGTTGCGACGCGCTGGCGCGAATTCCGATGCGCGGCGGCACCGAGAGCCTGAACGTCTCGGTCGCCACCGGCGTTGCATTGTTCGAGGCCATCCGACAGCGCGGAAGCGGCCGGAACGCCGGGTGAACAAGCCGGCATGAAAACCTCGCACGCGTTTGTCGTGGAACTGCCTGACTGGTGCCGCACCCTGTTGGATGAATTGCCCGACCGGCTGCCCGAAGCCGCCGACCGAATGCGATTGGCCGTAGATCTTTCACGCCGCAACGTCGCGGCGGGCACCGGCGGCCCCTTCGGCGCGGTGGTGAGCTCGATCGCCGACGGCCGCCTGATCGCCATCGGGGTCAACCGCGTCGAACCGGAAACCTGCTCGAGCGCGCACGCCGAAATCGTGGCGCTGAGCCTGGCCCAGGCGGCGCTGTCGACCTGGAACCTGGCCGACGCGCACGGCGCGCCAATGGAACTGGCCACCTCGTGCGAACCCTGCGCGATGTGCCTGGGCGCGATTCCGTGGTCGGGCGTCCAACGCGTTGTTTGCGGCGCAACCAAAAGGGATGCCGAAATCACCGGCTTCGACGAGGGGGAACGTACCCACGACTGGATCGGCGTGCTCAACCGCCGCGGCATCGACGTACAGACCGAAATTCTGCGGGCCGGCGCGGCCGAGGTGCTGGCCGAGTATCGACGCTCGGGTGCGCGCATCTACAACCCCTGAGCCCGCCTTGCTGCCCGCCCATCATCCGACGCCGGCGGTGGCGGCGAGACCTTCACCTGCAATCTGGCAAGCTTGAATCCGGTCATCGCTTCAACCATCGCTGGAATCCGTCGCAATGCAAACAGCAAATTCATGAAGCCGATTCGCTGCGGATTGCCCGTGGCCCTGATTCTGGCCGGAATGGCCTGTGCCCGGGCGGCCGACACTCACCAGTTGCGAGTCGGCGACGTCGATCTGTTCCTGGAGATGGACCGGGAAATTCCGGCCGCGGCCGATGGTGGTCCCTGGACCGACTGGCTGGCCAATACTCTGCAGGCGACAAGCACGGTGACCGGCGGGTTCCCGCGCGACGGCGTCCGGATCAAGCTTCGCGCCACGTCGCGCTCGTCGAACGCGATCGCATTCGGCCAGGTCCGCCGCAGCCATCCCCCGCAGCTCCGTTTCTACGTCTCACCCGATGCCAGCCTCGACCGCCTGAACGGGGACTGGCGCGGCTACCATGAATTCGCGCACTTGCTGATCCCGTTCCCGGGCAACGACGACATCTGGTTCACCGAGGGTTTCGCCTCCTATTACCAGTACCTGCTTCAGTCGCGCGCCGGAGTCATTTCCGAGACTCAGGCATGGCGAGAACTGCTAGAGGGTTTCAGACGCGGGGAAACCGATCGCAGCGGCCGCGGCAGGACACTGCGCAGTCTCAGCCCGAAGATGTGGGACGAGCGGGCCCAGAAACGCGTCTACTGGACCGGGGCGGCGTTCTTTCTGCGGATTGACGTCCGCCTTCGAACCGAGTCCGGTGGCAGGCATTCGCTGGACAGCGCGCTGGCGGCCTTCCACGACTGCTGCATGCAGGACAGTCGCCGCTGGAACGCGCGGCAGTTGATCGAAGCGCTGGGCGAGGCCAGCATCGCCGAGATCTGGCGCCAGGAATACCTGCGAACCATCAATACGATAGCCGAGCCTCGCTACGACGAGGCGTTGGAAGCGCTGGGCATCCGGCGCGACCGCTCCGACCTGCTGTTCGACGACCGGGAATCGATGAAGGCGCTGCGAGGGGCGATCGCGGGTGCAAGGGCGTATCCGCCCGAGTTCGGTCGTATCGTGAGCGGCGACACGGAGATTCAGGCGCCGGCCGCGCCGTAATCGATATCGATCACCACCAAATGTCGGATACCCCCGGGCGTCGCTATCTCCGCTTCCTCGTCCAGTGACTTGCCCAGCAGACCGCGCGCCAGCGGTGAATCCACCGAGATCCAGTTTCGATCCGGGTCGATCTCGTCGGCCCCGACGATCCGGTAGCTGTTCTCGCTGCCGTCGGCGTCCTCGACCGTCACGCGTGCCCCGAAAAACACCTTGCCGGGGTCCGACGGCGGCCCGTTTACCGGCTTGACTTCGTCTACGCGCTTGCCGAGATAGCGGATGCGTCTGTCCATCTCCCGCAACTGCTTCTTGCGGTAGATATATTCGGCGTTTTCCGATCGATCGCCCTCGGCCGCCGCCGCGGTCAGCGCCGCGACCACGTCGCGACGGTCGACCCATAGCTGCTTGAGCTCGGCTTTCAGCCGCGCCAGCCCACCGGCGGTGATGTACGGGCTGGATTTGGGTTGCGGGGGTCGCCATCGGCTCATGCGCCCGTTCTAACACGTTGTTTTCAATTGCGTGCGACCTTTTTGCTTGCTCGGGCGTCTATGTAGCAGGATGAACAAAAACGCCTTCAACCAGCCGCTGGACGCGCTCTGCCTTAAACGGCTGGCGAAGCAGTGTCGCCGCACCCAGGAACAGGTCTATCGGATGTTCGTCGACGCCGCCTGGACGTTGGCGATTCGGCTCACCGGCTGCGAGGCGGCCGCATGGGACGCGGTCCACGAAGGTTTCGTGCGCGCGTTCCGCCAGGCCGGGCAACTGCGCGATGCAGGCGCATTCGGGTTCTGGCTGCGGCGCATCATCGTCAATCAGACGCTGGATGCCCACCGCATGCGCGGTCGCGAGAGCGCCGAGGGGCCGCCCGAGGCAAGTTGCAGCGCACCCGATCCTGCCTGGCTGGACCTGGAATCGGAGTTGGCGCGCCTGGATCCCGCCGACCGAATGGTGCTCTGGCTGCACGATGCCGAAGGCATGACCCACGACGAAATCGCTTCGCTGGCCGGCATGACGGCGTCCTGGTCCAAGACGCGTTTGAGCCGAACCCGCACCAGGGTCCGCGAAGCGCTGAACCGGGAAATGCTCGACGAGGAAACGACATTGGAACCGAGGACGGTCGGCAATGAAAAATGACCCGCTGAATCTGAAAAACCTGCCCGCATCAAGACCACCCGACGACCTGTGGCCTTCAATAGCGGCTGAATTGGCGCAGACCCCGAAGCGACCCGTTCGCCGCTATCTGCTGATCGCCGCGGCGGCGTCCCTTGTCGTGGCCATCGTCACGACCATGCCTTTCGAGCCGTCCGATCGCCGCGACTATCGAAGCGACTATCGAGGCGATTATCGAGGCGCGACACCCGCGGCCCAGCCAAACCCCGAACTTCAACAGGCGCGCGCCGCATCGGCACGGCTGGAGCAGGTGCTCAGACGCCAGCGCGACGGCCTGCTCGACGCGACTTCGGTCGAGTCGCTGGCGTGGATGGAGCAGGAACTCGCCTGGCTGGACATGCAGCTTGCCGACAGCCCGTCGGATACGCATCTATGGCAACAGCGCGCGAACCTGCTGGCCGAAATGGCCGGCCAATATCAACACAACAACTGGCAGACCGAGCTTCGACTTGCCAGCTATTGACTCCCTGGCAGTGAAACCAAAAGGAGAACCTCATGAACACTGAAAGAACGATGATCAAATGGCTGATGGCCCTGGCCCTGCTGGGCGGCGGCTCGCTGCTCTCGGCCCAGGAAGACGAGTTGGACTCGGCAGAAAGAGCTGAACTCCGCCAACAGATTCAGCAGGCGCGCGACGAGATGGCCGAGGCGGCCCGTCGCATGGCCAGATTGCAGCGCCAGCTGGGCGCGGGCGACAGACGGATCGACATCCTGCGCCTTCACGGCGACGCGTCGAACGAAGTTCGACAGGCGGCACCGATATGGTTCGGCGACAACGAGGACCTTGCGCTCGGCAAGTTCCCGCCGCGGCTCGGGGTTCTGCTGAGCGGGCCGGCCTCCGATGCGGCCAACGAGATCATCGGGCTCACACCGGGCGGTGGCGCGGAGATGGCCGGAATCGAACAGGGCGATCGCCTGGTGTCCGTCAACGGCAAGCCAGTCGCGGAGGGCGCACCGGAGAGCATCCGCGATGCGCTGAACGGCATCGAGGCCGGCAAGTCGGTGCCGGTGGTCATCGAGCGCGACGGAGAGCGCCTGGTCTTCGAGGTCGAAACCTCTTCGATCGCCGGAGACGTCAGGGTCTTCGGGCTGCGCCCGATGCCCGAAGACGGCGAATTCGAGCGCGAAATCGTCATTATGCGTCCGGACAGTCCGCTCGCCGGAGACGCTCCGAGACTACTGACACCGCCCTTTCCGCCGAGAGCACCGCTGTTCTCGGTCCTGGGCCACGATTCGGACCTGATCAGCAATCATGCCGGTCTGGAGCGCTATTTCGGTACCGCCGACGGCGTTGTGGTGCTGAGAATCGATCCCGACAACGATTTCGGCCTGCGCGACGGCGATGTCGTGCTCCGGCTCGACGACGAAGCCATCCGCCGACCGGTCGATCTCGGTCGCCTGCTGCTCGGGCACGATCCAGGTGACGAGGTGGTCTTCGAAATCATGCGCGAAGGTGTATTGACACAGATTCCGGCGACCGTTCCCGCACGAACCGAGCCGCGTGACGCATTTCCGATGAGAATCGAGTTCAATACCGCGCCGGAGCCAGCGGACGCTCCAGCGCCACCGCAACCGTTTTAGCGTCCACGCCGCGTCAGGTCCCCCGCAATCCCCGATTGCAACCCCGGCACCGGTCCTTTCCGTGCCGGAGTCTCACACAGATTTCAGGCGGGTCACCAGCTGCGTTGCCAGCCGGCCCTTCATCCACTGGATGAAAGACTTGGTGTCGGCGCTTTTCTCCGGATCGAATTGCGCGGCCGTACCAATCACGTTGACCTTCACGGTACTGCCGGCAAGCTCGAGATGCGCCTGCTCCAGCGCCTCCAGCATTCGTTCCATCACCGCGTCTGCACCGGCCTGACCAGTCATGGGCAGGATGGCCAGGGGAATGTTGCGATCGCTGGAGCCCAGCGTGCCCAGCAGATCCAGATCGCGCAGGTGTGGCGGGAGAATATCGAAGACTTCAGGCATCAGCGAACCAATCTCCTCGGTCGAAATGGTTCGCCAGTCGGTCTCGTTTTCGTGTACCTGCGCGATCATGAGCATGATGCAGGAAAAAATCGTCTCGTACCTGACGCACGTCGAGATTTCACGCTTCAGGAAATAGGTGGTCGCGACCGGGTTCATGACCGCACCGGGAATGAACTCGACTCGGCTCTTGCGCTTTAGGCGCGCCAGGGTTTCGCTGTAGATCGAATCGATCCGATCGGCCGAATAGCCATGAGACTTGAGTTCGCGCTGAAGCGTATCGCCCAGCGTGCTCAGGTTCGGCTGACGCTCAACGATCTGTACCAGCCGGTCGGTCAACTCCGAATCATCGGTGACCTGGCTCTTGCCAAGCAAATCCATGATCCGACTGGTGCGAAACGTGTTCGTGGATCGGTCCACGTGTGCATCCAGATCAGCCTCGATCCGTTCGGCGACGGCAGGCGAAACACCTTGCTCGCCGACTTTCCGGATCAGCTCTTGCTGGGTCTTCTTGATCTCCTCGCGCAGGCGGCCCTGGTCCATGTCGCCACTGGTGCCCACCAGCTCGCCGCTGACGCGATCGATATATTCGCTGAGCGCGTTGGAAAGAATGTTTTCGTCCTGCATGGCGCCCTGGCGCAGCTCGGACGCCAGCACGATCAGGCGCGCCGCTTCTTCCGGTTCGCGCCGAATCTCGCGAAGCAGTTCATCGACCGAAAACCCGATGCTGTCGGCACCCTGTTCCAGCAGCCCGACGAGATCGTCGCTTTGCAACTCGGCGGTCAGCTGATTGACGAACTCGATGTAGTCCCCCAATGGCATGCCATCTTCCAACAGCGCTTGCTTGAGCATGGGCAGCAGGCGCTTCAAATCGCGCGATTCGGGAAGCACGCGTCGAATGATCTGCGCCAATCGGTTGGCCGAAACATCGCCGGCTCGGTACTCGTCGCGAACGATCGAAACCACGGTCTGGCAGGTCAGCTGGTCGAGCTCGCTCAACACGCCTCCGCTTTCCGCCAATAGTCGGGCTGTTTCCTCCTGGCCGGCAAGCCCGCGAGTGAATTCCTCCCGCACCTTTGACACCGCCTGCATGACGCTCTGCAGCGAGAGCGCCTCGCCATCTTCGGCGGTCCCCCTGTCCACCTGCACGCCCAATCGGCGGATCTGCGCGACCACGCCGGCCTGCCGCTCCTCGTCGCCGATCGAGGCATCCAGCAGCTGTCCGGCGACCTGGCTCGGCTGCTGCATCAGCGCACGCATAGAGAATACCTTTTCGACCCGCGACAGCAAATCCTCGGAGGAACGGTCCGACTCGCCGCTCCTGCCACCGCTGGAAACCGCCTGTTCGGCAAGATCGGTGAGTTCCTCCAGCCCGTCGCGACTGATCACCTCATCCTCGCTGGTGAACTTGCGAAGCACGACATGGTTGACCTTGATCGAATCGACGCCGTGCCCGTCCAGCGCCTCCCGAACAGCTTCGATGTCGTCGTAATCATCCGGGCTGGTCAGCACGTTCATCAAGTGCTTCAGCGCTTCGCTATCCAAGCCGTTGCGGAACGTGATCGACTCGACCTTCAACTTTCGAAACACGATGGCCAGCCGACCGGAATTGAATTTGGCGTCGACCGGATGATCCTCGACGAAGAAGGCACCCCGATCGAGCATCAACGTGATCGGATCGACCAGGGCCAGACACTCGCCGAGCCCGGCCAGGAAGGTTTCGTAGGCGCGTTCGCTGACCGGGTGATCGCTCCCGTAGGCGCTTGTGTTCGTGACCGCGGAATTGAACTGCCGGCCGACGATCTCGGCCTGGCGCTGAGTCAGCCCGGCACTTTTCTCTGCAACCTGGCTCATTGCACCACCGGCGGGGTCCAGTGCAACAGCGCCGACCTGAATGCCTCGCAGCTGGTAAAGCGCTCCTCGCGCCGGGGCGACAAGGCCTTGAGAATGATCTTCTCCATGGCCTCGTCGATGTGCGGCGAACACTCGCTGGGCGCAAGCGTGAAAAGGCTTTCGGGCCGCTTGATCTTGCGCAGCAGGATGCGTTTTTCATCCTCGTCCTGGCGCAGCGGCAGGCGCCCGGCCAAAGCTTCGAACAACACCATGCCCATGGCGTATATATCGCATCGGCGATCGGTTTCCTGGGCTGCGGCTTGCTCCGGGGAGAGATACAACACGCTTCCAACCACCAGCCCCTGCCCCCAGTATTCCATTCGCGCCGTCTTGGCAATGCCGAAATCGACGATAAGCGGCCGGTGCGCGCTTTCGTCGATCATGATGTTGGCCGGCTTGATGTCCTGGTGTATCACGCCTTCGCGATGCGCGTAGCCCAACCCTTCGAGCACCTTGCTCAAGATATCGACGACGCGCCCGGGCGCAAGCAGTCGGCGTGAAGCCACAGGATGCTTTAGCCGATTGCGGATCATGCGCCCGAGGTCGGCGCCGGAAATGAGCTGCATGACCTGAAAGAAATAGTCGTCGTCCTCGCCCATTTCGAAAATCGGCACGATATACGGGTGGCTGAGTACCGCCACAGTCTCGGCTTCGTCACGAAACTGGCGCCGGGAACGGCCGGAATCTCCCGAGTGCCTGGGCAGCAGCTTGACCGCGACCTGTCGCTTCAGCGACTTCTGATACCCGACGTAGACACCGCCCATGGAGCCGCGTCCAAGCGCCTTGACGATCACTACATTGCCGAATTCACGGCCGATCACCGAGTGCTGGTCCAAATCCAACGCCTGTGCCACAGCTCTCATTCCTGCAATTTAATCGTGATGGAGATGAAGTATAAACCCTTTGCCCGTCAAGTCGAACAGGGCCAAACTGGCAATCCCCGGCCGCATGAGCCATCGGGCGGTAAGTACACTGTCGCCATGCGCATCGTCGCCCACACCTGCTCGAATACCGAAATCGTCTGTGCGCTGGGGCGCGCGAACTGGCTGGTGGGGGTCGACGATCATTCGGACCACCCCGCCGACGTCGTGCGGCATCTGCCCAGGATCGGCGCCGACCTCGATGTCGACGTGGAAAGGATCCGGCGGCTTGCGCCGGACTTGGTGATCACCTCGCTGACCGTACCCGGACACGAGCGCTGCCTGGCGCGTATTCGCGAGGCCGGCCTGCCGCACCTGGTCACCCGACCGCAGTCGCTGGACGACGTGGCCGCAGACATTCGTCGCATCGGGCGTGCGCTGGATGCCGACGCCGCGGCGGAACGACTGGCCGGGCGTTTCGACGCGCTGACCGAACGCTCGCCGTCGCCCGACCCGGTGCCGGTGCTGGTCGAATGGTGGCCCAAACCCGTGATTGTCCCGGCCGGACGATCGTGGGTCAACGAGATGCTGACGCTGGCCGGCGGTTTCAATCCTTTCGCCCAGGTGGACGCCGAAAGTACCGAGGTCTCGACGGACCGGGCCGTCGAGGCGATGCCGGAAGCCATCGTGATGAGCTGGTGCGGTGTGGACGAGGCCAAGTACCGGCCACACGTGGTGCTGCGCAGGGACGGCTGGCAGGACATTCCGGCCATTCGCAGCCGCAACATCCATGCGATCAGCGAAGCCTGGCTCGGCCGTCCGGGGCCACGGCTGCTCGACGGCATCGAGCGGCTGCGCTCGGTGATCGAACGCTCTCGCGGCGACAACTGAGGCAACCGGCCGGGACAGGCCGCACGCCGGTACAATACGCGCCAATGAAAAGCACACCCGAATCCGAAGCGCCTGCCGTGGGCCTGGTCAGTCTGGGCTGCCCCAAGGCCCTGGTGGACTCCGAGCAGATCATCACCGGTCTGCGACAACAGGGCTATCGGCTGGTCGACGACCATGCACTGGCCGATCTCGTCGTTGTCAATACCTGCGGCTTTATCGATTCGGCCAAGGCCGAATCGCTCGAAGCCATCGGCGATGCGCTGGACGCAAATGGTCGTGTGCTGGTTACCGGCTGCATGGGCGCGAAGCCCGAGGACATACAGTCGATACACCCGCGCGTGCTGGGTGTGAGCGGCCCGCACCAGGCCGAGGCGGTACTCGGCGCGGTCAATGCGCACCTGCCGCGGCCGCACGATCCCCACGTCGACCTGGTCCCGCCGGGCGGGCTGAAGCTGACGCCTGGGCACTACGCGTACCTGAAGATTTCGGAGGGCTGCAACCATCGCTGCCGCTTCTGCATCATTCCGGCAATGCGCGGCGACCTGGTCAGCCGGCCGATCGGCATGGTGCTGAAAGAAGCCGAGCAGCTGGTCGATCGCGGCGTGCGCGAACTGCTGGTGATCAGCCAGGATACCAGCGCCTACGGGGTCGACACCCGTTACCAGACCGATTACTGGAAGGGTCGGGAGATCGAGACCAGGATGTACGACCTGGCCCGTGAACTGGGTCAACTGGACGCGTGGGTCCGACTCCATTACGTCTATCCCTATCCCCACGTCGACCGGGTCATTCCGCTGATGGCCGAAGGCGGAATACTGCCCTATCTGGACATCCCGTTCCAGCACGCTAGCCCGCGCGTGCTCAAGTCAATGCGCCGGCCGGCCTCGTCGGAGAACACCCTGGAGCGAATCGGCCGCTGGCGCGACATCTGCCCTCACCTGGTGATCCGTTCGACCTTCATCGTCGGCTACCCGGGCGAAACCGAAGACGACTTCAGGATACTGCTCGACTGGCTCAGCGAGGCGCAACTCGAGCGGGTCGGCTGCTTCAAGTATTCCCCGGTCGCCGGCGCGGCCGCCAACGAACTGCCCGACGCGGTGCCCGAAGAACTCAAGGACGACCGCTGGCATCGCTTCATGCAGCACCAGCAGAGCATCAGCGAAGCCCGCCTGGCCCGCCGCGTGGGCAATGTAGAGCCGGTCATCGTAGACAAGATAGACGGCGCCACCGTCGTGGCTCGCAGCTACGGGGATGCGCCGGAAATCGACGGCGTCGTGCTGCTTCAGGGTTCGGGCGGGATCGAAGCAGGAGATTTCATCGATGCAAGGATCACGGGAAACGATAGCTACGACCTGTTCGGTGAGCATGTGAACTAATTCGCCAACGCATGATCTGACCACTGCGCCAGATAACCAAAACCCCAAAATCCATCGGAGTAGGAATATGCAAATCAGCAAGTTGTATAGATACGGAATCATCGCTGCCGGGATGGTCGTGGCGACCGCCACGATGCTCGGTTGTAGCGAAGATGCCGCGACCGAAAGCGCTGAAGAATCTGCCGCCTCCAGCCCTCAGATGAACCAACGCAAAGCGCCTTCCCGTCCCGCCCCGGCCGAGCCGGTCTCGAATGCGGACGAGAATGAAGACTTCCGAGTGATGCCGAGCCTGAACGGCTCGCTCGATGAAGATGGCATGGGACTCGATGTCATCATCGATGCAAGCAGCAAGCAGGCGTATGCCGACAGCCTCGAGTGGATTTCACAGGATGCCTCCAAGGAACAGTTCGCCAAGCTCGAGAACGCCATCCGTTATATGCACATGTACGATCCCGCGGTTCTCGGGCGCGAAGCCGAACTGCTCGCAACACTGGACGGTAAAACCGGCCACGAAGTGATCGCACGAGCGCAGGAGTTGATGAAGGAACGACGCGGCCAGAACTAGTTCAACCCGCCACCAGCGGCAATCCCGAAACGAGGCCGTAGTAACGGCCAGACTTTGGGGCACCTCAGCCAACCGGTTTGTCGACCCAAGGTGACAGATCCACGGATGGACGACGTATTGCCGATTTCTCTTTCGTTTCAATGCACCCCGCCCGGTGGGGTGCATGCCTTGCCTGTAGCGACCAAACGGGCTCGCGTACTTTAATTCAGTGCTGCCGGGTTGCCATGCGTGACCGAGGCTCGAGGCGATTCATCGCCACAGATGACCTGAAACAAACAGCACTGTGAGAATCCAGGACGGGACGAATACAAAAAGACCCGCCACCTCTCGAAGCAGCAGCCTTCCCTGCAAGCTCCACGAAACGGCACGTCGGTATCTCGCCTGGCAGGCTGGTCCTGAAAAGAACAAGAACGTCATGGTCCCACTCCATTGCGTGTCAGTGTTGTCGCAATGGAAACACGCAGCCTTCTCAGAACCTGAGAAAGCTGTTGGGGCCGGACCTACTGGCGATCACGGCGCGATCACGACTAAAGCTCGGGCTGCTACGCCTGGCCCGCAACAGTCATTCCATCGACCAGCAGCGAAGGTACCTGGATGTTGCGCCGCGTCTCGAGGTCGCTGCCGGCCGCGATCAGTCCGGAAAACATTTCGCCAAGATTGCCTGCTATCGTGATTTCCTCCACCGGGTATGCGATGCGGCCGTCCTCGACCCAGAATCCCGACGCGCCCCGCGAATAATCACCGGTGACCAGGTTCACGCCCTGCCCCATGACCTCGGTCACGACAAGACCGCGCCCCATCTCGACGACCAGTTCTTCAAAGTTCTTCGTGCCCGGCGAGAACACCAGGTTGCGCACACCTCCGGCATTGCCGGTCGTCTGCAGGCCCAGCTTCCGGGCCGAGTAGCTGCCGAGCACGTAGCGCCGCAGTACGCCCGCCTCGATCAAGGGCTGCTGCCGCGTGGCAACCCCTTCGCTGTCGAAGGAACTGGAGCGCGCACCCCCGGGAAGATGCGGCTCCTCGTCGATTCGGACCCACTCCGGGAACAGCTGCTTACCCACCGTATCCAGCAGGAAACTGGAGCGCCGGTAGAGATTGCCGCCCGAGACCGCGCCGACCAGATGTCGTACCAGGCCCAGCGCGACACTGTTGTCGAACAGCACCGGGGTGCGGCCCGATGGCGCGGATCTGGCACCCAGGCGCCGAACGGCGCGCTCGGCCGCCTTGCGCCCCGTGATGCCGGGGTCTGCAAGGGCCTCGAAGCGTCCCTGGTCGTCCCAGTCCCAGTCGCGCTGCATGCCCGATGCGTCGCGGGCCACCAGGACGCAGGACTGGCCGAACCGGGTGCTGCGACCGTTGCCGACGAAGCCGTGGCTGTTGGCGTAGATCCCTATGGCCGCGTCGGCCGACACCGAAGCGCCCTCGGAATTCTCGATTCGGGCATCGGCATCCATGCCGGCCTGTTCGATCAACTTCGCCCGCTCGATCAGGGAGGCCATGTCGAGTTCGCGCGGGTGCCATTGGTCGAAATCCTCGATCCGGGAGGCCATCAGTTCGGCCGGCGCAAGCCCGCCGGCGGGATCGGGCTGGGTATGCCGGGCGATCGCCAGGGCCTGATCGACCGCGCGCTCCAGCGATTCGGCGCCGAGGTCGCCGGTCGAAGCGCTGCCGCTGGCGCGGTTGATGTAGACGGTGACCGATACGCCGCGATCGCGCGCGTCTTCGAGCACATCGATTTCTCCCAGCCGAACGGTGACGTTGCGTCCATGGCTCGAAGACACGCTGACCTCGGCCGCGTCCGCCCCGCCGGCACGGGCGCGCGCCAGCACCCGGGCGGCCGCGTCTTCCAGCATCGCTCGTTCGCTCTCGGCGTCTCTCAGCAGCGGCGATCCGGCCTCGATATCACGATTCATGACCTGACTCATTGCGTGCCTCCAACGGTCAGACCGTCGATTCGCAGCGTAGGCTGGCCGACGCCTACAGGCACACCCTGCCCTTCCTTGCCGCACACGCCGACGCCGGAATCCAGTTCCAGGTCGTTGCCGACCATGGCCACGCGCGTCAACACGTCGGGGCCGTTGCCGATCAGCGTCGCGCCCTTTATCGGCGCACCCAGCTTGCCGTTCTTGATCCGATAGGCCTCCGAGGCGACGAACACGAACTTGCCGGAGGTGATGTCGACCTGGCCGCCGTTGAAGTTCACCGCGTAGATGCCGTCGTCGACCGAGGCGATGATCTCTTCCGGCGCGTGCTCGCCGGGCAGCATGTAGGTGTTGGTCATGCGCGGCAGCGGCAGGTGCGCGAAGGACTCGCGCCGACCGTTGCCGGTCGGCGCAACCCCCATGGCGCGCGCGTTGAGCTTGTCCTGCATCAGCCCGGTCAGGCGGCCGTCCTCGATCAGCACGTTGCGCGCGCCCGGCGTGCCTTCGTCATCGATCGACAGGGAACCCCTGCGCTCGGCCAGCGTGCCGTCGTCGACCACGGTGCAGTGCTCTGTCGCAATTCTTTCGCCCATGCGCCCGCTGAAGGCCGAGATGCCCTTGCGGTGAAAGTCGCCTTCGAGGCCGTGGCCGATCGCTTCGTGCAGCAGCACGCCGGGCCACCCCGGGCCGAGCACCACCTTCATGAAACCGGCCGGCGCGTCGACTGCCTCGAGGTTCACCAGCGCCTGGCGCACGGCCTCGTCGGCAAACTTCTGCCACGACTCAGGCGCCATCAGGCCGGCCAGCGCATAGCGCCCACCCCCGCCGGCGTTGCCGGATTCGCGACGGTCGCCCTGCTCGGCGATGACCCGAACGTCGAGGCGGATGAGCGGCCTGACGTCGCCGGCCAGCGTGCCGTCGCTGGCGGCGACGAGGATCGACTCGTGCTGGCACGAGAGCGAAACGCTGACCTGCGTGATCCTTGCATCCAGCGACCGGGTGTAGGCGTCGATGGTCCGCAGCAGGTCGACCTTGCTCGCCGAGTCGGCGGCCTCGACCGGGTTGTCGGCCGCATACAGCGCCGGCGCATGCACCGGCCGGGTCACTGCCGTCGCGCCCGAGGCCCCGGCGCGGGCGATCGCGCGCGCGTTGCCGGCCGCCTGCATCAACGCCGGCATGCTGATCGCATCGGCATAGGCAAACCCGGTGCCGGTGCCCGAGATCGCGCGTACGCCGACGCCCTGGTCGATCGAGAAACTGCCGGATTTCACGATGCCGTCTTCCAGCGACCAGCCTTCGTTCTGGCGGTGCTGAAAATAAAGATCGCCGAGGTCGATCCGTCCTTCGACCAATCGGCCGAGCGCGCGTTCTATATCCCCGCTGTCGATCCCGGCGGGCGTCAACAGCGACTGGGTTGCCAATTCAAGCATGATTCGAAAGTCCTTGTTCGTGGTTCGGATATTCGGGCCGGCCGGCCCGTATTCAACCGCTATCGTCGGTCTTCGCGGCCGTCTGCGCGCTCGACGGGCTCGACCGCGACGGGCTCGATGACCGGTTGAGCCCAGTCTCCCGTCACCGAGTAGCGCACCTCGGAAATACCACTCAGCGGCTTGGAAAAGATCTGCTGCAGCGCCGCGCCGGCGGCCGCACCAACCGGCCCGCCGGCCAGGGCGCCGATCACCGGAAGCGCCGAGCCGACCCCGGGGCGCACGATCAACATCTGATCGTAGGTGCGGTTCTCCAGATCGGTTCGCCCGCGCATGCGCACTTCGGCGGCCGGTGCGTCGATGCGCATGTCCTCGGTCGTGGCAATGCCGGTGGCGAGGTCGAAATGGCCGGCCACCCTGTCGAACGCGAGGCCTTCGCCGAACACATCCGAAAAATCCAGCCGGAGGCGCCGCGGAATGGAATTCAGGCTGACCAGTCCGAGCAGGCGCCCGGCGCCGGGGCTGGCTTCCGGGATGACGCCGTCGGTGATCACCAGGTCCAGGCCACCGTCGATTCGCGACAGCGTGAGATCGAGCGGACTGCCCGGCCACCGGCCATCCAGTTCGATCACGGCCTGTCCACGCTGCAGCGCAAGGTCGAAGCCGGCCTGGTTCAGGGTCTGGCCCAGGTCCGCCGTGGCCAGGCGAATTCGCATTCTGCTGAACGGCCCGTCTGCGTCCCGCAACCATTCGCCCGATCCGGTCAGTTCCAGCCCGTCGCGGCGGCTGGCGACCTGCTCGATCTGGAGACCGCGATCCTCGCGGTGGGAACTGAGCCGGAACTCGCCGAGGTCGAGCGCGCCCCACTGCAGGTCGCGCACGACAATGTCCAGCGCGGGAAGCCGGGTCGGATCCAGGCTGGACGGCTCGCCCGGAGCCGCCGGCTGGTCCCGCTGCGATGCTGGCCAGGCAAGCCGGTTCATGTCGGCCACGATCGAGCGGTCGGCGACGCCGGAGGCGGGAAAACGAATCGATCCGGCAACCTGCTCGCCGTCTCCGTTCAACCGCCAGTAATTTTCCTCCCGATTCAGCGAGAGTGCGACACCGCCCAGCGAGGTCTGCTGCACCCGAAGATCATCGACCGTCAGATCGAGCCATCCCGACAACCCGGCACCCTCCTCTTCCGGGGCCACCCGGAGGCCGCTCGCGGCGGCCTCGGCGAGCAGGCCCAGCCAGCCGTCGACGTCGAGCATCGGCAGGCTGCCCTCGACGATGAAGTTCTCGGCCGTCGGGAGATCGACCGCGGCACCGCCCAGCCCCAAGCCGAGCTGCCAGTAGTCCTCCACCATCAGCCAGTCACCGGCAATGCGGTCTGCGATAGCGAAGCGGACCGGCTGCTGCGCGTCGCCCAGCGGCAGAGTCATTTCAAACGGCCAGACCGCACCGGCCGTTTTTTGCAATGGCGCCGGCAGCCCGGATTCGACGCCTTCCAGGCTGCTGGTGACGCGAAGTTCGAGGTTCTTGCGCTGGTCGGCCGATTCGCCGGGCCGGAAAGCGATGTTGAACGGGGCACGCCCTTCCAGTTGCTCGAGGGCGGCGGACAGGCCGGCTTTCCAGCCCGCCGGGATCAGTCCGCGAATCGGAAATTCACCCTGAAGCGAAAGCCTGAAATCCGGCCGGAACCAGCTGTCCAGCCCCACCGACACCGACTCGTCGAGCATGCTCGCCGACACCCGGGCCGGGCCCAGCCTGTCGCGGGTAAACGGCAGCTCTCCGGAAATCCGCTCGAGCGCGATGCCCTGCTCGCGCAGTTCGACGCCGGCGCCGGCGAAGTCGATGACGCCGGCCAGTCGCCAGTCGTTCTTGCGCTTGACTGGAAACCAGATGCTGGCCTCGGCCGACGCCCCGCCCTGCCATTGCAGCCGCGCCAGCGCAGGTTCGACGCCGGCCAGCGGAAGCGCACTGGTCAAGCGGGCCAATCCGTCGGCGCCGGCGTCCACCGATTCCAGCTGCAGTTCGATCTCGGCGTTGCGCGCCTCGGCAATGCGCACTCGGGGCGCCTTCAGCGTCACGCCGGCGACCTGCCCCGATTCGCCGACGGCGGTCATCGATTCTCCCGAAAACTCCACTTGACCTTTGATGTTCTCGGCTACCGGCCAGCCCCGCGCATACGCGAGCCGGAGTCCCGAGAAGGAGGCCCTGCTGTTGACGGAGCCGGCTGGAACATGAGTCTTCCATTTGACCGGTTCGCCGAACAGCGTCGTCACCGCCTGCGCCGAGCCGACTTGCAACAGCGCTTCATCCAGCCACTTGCGGGTATTGGGCCCTATGCCCCGTTGGGGCAACCAGCGACGCGGCGATTGCGAACTCAATCGCGGCATGTCGATCACCAGATCAAGAAACGGCGTATCGCCGGCCAGTTCGATAGCGCCGTCCACAATCGCCCGAAATTCGGGATGCTCGAACGACAGGCGGGAAAAATCCAGGCGCGTCCGCCCCAGACCCAGCATGCCGGAAACTGCGTCGAACACCACCGGTTCCGGATACAGTTCCGGCATGTCGACCGTCGCTGCGCCAGCCGGCCTGAGCAAAAGCCGATCACCGCCAAGCGCCAGCTCGGCCTGCTCCAGCATCAGGTTGAACCCGTGCCCCGCGAAATTCGCGCCCAGAGCCTCGATTCGTCCCTCGGCAAGGTAAAGGGCGCCGGAAGCGCTGGCACCCAGACGAAGATCAAAGGCGGTGCCCGACAGGCTTGCGGGCCAGTAGCGCGAAAATCCAAACCAGGGCTGTAGCAGCGCGTGCAGATAGTCGAATTCGATCCGCTCTGCAACCAGCGCGCGTCGGCCCTGCCGGCTACCGTAGGCGAGACCTTCGATCAACACCTCGGCACCGTCTCCGAATTCGCGGGCGTTGAGCTCGAGAGCCAGTTCATCCTGATGCCATGTGCCATCGAGCTCGAAGTGGCTGGACATTCGGCCCGCAATTCCGCCCTCTGCCAACGAATGCAGGTCGACCTCGCCGTGCAGCCTTGCGCCGTCGGCACGGTTCCAGTTCAACCACCACTGCATCTGCGCGCGAAGGTCGACCACGCTCCCCGCGGTGGATTCCAGCGCGAGCCTGGACAGACCGATGTTGGGGGCACGGGCGTAGCCGGCAAGGGATTCAAGCCTGGACCGCGGCATGTTCAGCACCAGTCGGGCCTCGATCATTTCGCCGGAACCGCCATCCGGCAGCGCGTCCAGCCGAACCAGCAGGCGCTCCGCATCTCGACTCAAGCGCGCTTCCGGTACAGCCAGGTATAAGTCGGGAATGTTGCGCGGCACGATGCGAATTCCGGCATCACGCAACATGACGTCGCCGGCGGAAACCGCCTGCTCCCAGCCTTCGGCAAAGGTACCGCCGCGATCCAGCCGCCAACTCCACCGACCCTGGTCATCCTGAGCCAGCAGCACGTTCAGTCCGAGCACGACCAGTTCAAAGCTGTTGCGACCGGGCCGGACCAGGTTGTACAACTTGAATTCCAGCCGAGCCCGGTCGACATCCAGCAGAGTTTCTTCAGGCGCGCCCACCTCAAGCCCAATCAACGTAATCTGGGGCGAAAGACGGGGCCAGCGAGCCTCGATACGCTCGATCCGAACAGGCTGCTTCAGCGATTCGGCCAGGAAACGCTCCAGCACCGGGCGAAAGGCATCTGCATAAGGTGCCACCAGGCGACCGATACTGACCAGCACGGCCGATCCGATGATGAACCAGACCAGCAGCTTCCAGCAGCGGCGACGCAAACGCCGGAAAGCGCGCAGAATCCGCCAATCACGAATGCCGCGGACGTTATCGCTCAAAGCAGGACCACGTCGAACTGTTCCTGGGCGTATTGTTCCTCGGCCTGAAATCGGATGTTGGTGCCCAGGCGTTCAGTGACTTCGGCCAGCGGGCCGGTATAGTCATCCAGCATCTTTTCGACCACCGGGGGTGCCGCCAGCACCATCAGGCGACCGGTCTCGAACTGGCGCACAGCGCGCAGAATCTCCCGAAAGATCTCGGAACACACCGTTTCCGGAGACTTCTGCCAGCCGCGACCGTTGCACTGCGGGCACGGATTGCACAGACGATGCTCAAGGCTCTCGGTCGTCCGCTTGCGCGTCATTTCGACCAGGCCAAGCGCGGAAATTTCCGATACCGTCGTTCGCGCAGGATCGCGCGCCAGCGATTGGTTCAGCATTCGCATCACCTGTCGCTTGTGCTCATCATCGGTCATGTCGATGAAATCGATGATGATGATGCCGCCCAGGTTTCGCAACCTGAGCTGGCGTGCCAGGGCCTGAGCCGCCTCCATATTGGTCTTGTAGACGGTCTCGGAAAAGTTTCGCGCGCCCACGAAGCCCCCCGTATTGACGTCTATCGTAGTCATCGCCTCGGTCTGATCGATGGTCAGGTGACCGCCCGACTTCAGCGCAACGTTGCGTCTTAGCGCGCGGGAAATTTCATCTTCTACGCCGTAAAGGTCGAATAGCGGTCCAGGTCCGGAATATGCTTCGAGCCGATCCGACCATTCTCCGATGAACGTGTCGGCGAAAGCACGTGCCTGCCGGTAGGTTCCGGCGTCGTCGAAACGGACCCGTTCGATGCCGGAATGCATCAGGTCACGCAGCGCGCGAAGCGGGAGAGAAAGATCTTCGTAGATACAGGTTCCGGGCTCGCACCCGTTCCCCAGCTTTTTCGCGATCCCGGACCACAGACGGCGCAGATAGTCGAGATCGCGCTTGAGCTCGGTCGCACCCACGCCTTCGGCGTTGGTCCTCAGAATGAGGCCGTTGCCTGCCTCGTCATGGCTGTCCAGAATTTCGCCGACAAGTTCACGCAGACGTGCCCGCTCGGCTTCGTTTTCGATCCGCAGCGAAACTCCTATGCTGCCGGAACCCGGCAGATAGACCAGATATCTGGAAGGGAGGCTCAGCTGGGTGGTAAGCCGTGCGCCCTTGGAGCCCATCGGATCCTTGACGACTTGAACCGGGATGCTCTGGCCCTCCCGGATCATTTCGCCGATCGGTGGGATCATGGGTTCGCCATGCTCGTCGACTACATCGGACTCGAGCTCGGGGCGCGAGCGTGCGATCTCACCGGCATGCAGAAACGCCGTTCTGCTGAGCCCGATATCGACGAACGCCGCCTGCATCCCTGGAAGCACGCGTTCTACGCGCCCCATGTAAATGTTGCCGACATAACTGATGTCACCCATTCGCTCGAGATGCAGCTCCTGCAAGAGCCCGTTCTCAACCAGTGCAACCCGGCTCTCGGAAGGGGTGACGTTGATCAGCAGTTCGTTACTCATGCATGCTCTTTTCTCGATTCGGCAGCAACGCTCGTGCCCTCGTTACTCCGGCAATCATATACGCAAAGGCGCGAACGGCACGCGGGCATCCAATCTGGCACAACGACGATCAACTCGGCATCAGGCCGGCATCGCGGAGCAAGCCGGCTGTTTCGAACAAGGGCAACCCGACCACGCCGCTGTAGCTGCCGTTAAGGTTCGAGATCCAGGCGGCCGCCTGCCCCTGAATCGCGTACCCGCCAGCCTTGTCCAGCGGCTCGCCGCTCGCCGCGTATCGATGTATCCATTTTTCCGGGAGTACCGTGAATCGAACCTCCGAAACACTTAGAGCGGTGCTCGTCGAGGAATCCGGGCCAACCAGTGCAACCGACGAAAACACCTTGTGGCTGCGTGCGGAAAGACTTCGAAGCATGTTGCAGGCCTGCACCAGGTCGCGCGGCTTTCCGAGACAGGCGCCGTCGCGCACCACCTCGGTATCCGATCCGAGTACCCAGGCCCCGGGGGCGGTTCTGGCGACTTCGCGGGCTTTCTCGACCGCCAGTCTTGCGACGTAATCTTCGGGTGCCTCGCAAGCGCCCGGCCGCTCGACGATATTGGCCGGCCGCACCTCGAATTCATCGACGAGAACGGCCAGCAGTTCGCGGCGCCTGGGCGATGCCGATGCCAGTATCAAAGCGCTACCGTCGCGGTGGTCGCCCAGGGTTTTTTTTTCGGTCTTAGTCACGATGATAAGGGTGCCCGGACAAGAGCGTCCAGGCGCGGTAAATCTGCTCGCCCACGACAACCCTGACCAGCATGTGCGGAAAGGTCAGCTTGCTGAGCGACCAGCTTGCGCTGCAGCTGGCAATGAGTTCCCTGGAATGACCCGATGCGCCGCCGACAAGCAGGGAAACGGTTTCCCCGGTCATCATCCAGCTGTCCAGGCGTCCGGCAAGGTCGCGGGTCGACCACTCGGAGCCGCGCTCATCGAGTGCTATCCGTGGTCCCGCACCGGCGCATCGGGCCAGCAGCGCCTCGCCTTCGCGGCGCTGCTCGTGGCCGCCTGAAGCCCGCGGCGGCGCAATCTCAACCAGTTCGAGCGCGATCTGGGGCGGCATTCTTCGCGCGTATTCATGCCAGCCCCGCGCTATCCAGTCGGGCATCGAGCGTCCGATTGCCAGCAGTCGAATCTGCAACCCCTTAAGTCCTCCAGTGAGCGCGATGAGTCGCTTGGCAATCGTCGTCGCCGCCAAGCGAGCCGCCTGTCGCGAGCCAGTCACGGGGCGTGCGCATTGCTGATCCGGGAATCAGCACGTCATTTCCTCGGCCTGCAGGAACAGCAGGCTACAGACCGGACTGGGCCGGACGACTTCTCGTGGTCTCGTCCCAGAGCTTTTCGAGATTGTAGAACGCACGCGTCTGCGGCAGCATCAAGTGAACGACGATGTCGTTGAGATCCACCAATACCCATTCCCCTTCTTGCTGTCCTTCGACGCCCAGCGGAGATGCGAGGCCGAGTTCCTTTATTTTCATGGAAAGTCGATCGGCCATCGCCTTGTTCTGCCGGCTCGAGGTACCGCTGGCCACGACCATGAAGTCGGCAAAAGTGTTGCGATCGCGCAGATCGAACACCTCGACATCCTGCGCCTTGGCGTCATCGAGAACCTGCAACACCAAGTCGCGCAGGGCGCACGGGTCACCCTGCTCGATTGTCTGCCCGGTCGAGCCACTCATGGTCGGCATATGCATGGACAGAATCCTGCATTGTTCAAAACGCAATAATTCATCTTCTCGGCTCTCACTGATTCGAGCAACTCGTCGGCAAAAAGGAAAGGGGAACCAGTTCACGGTCGATATCGACGCTGACATCGAGTGGCGTGCCTGCGACGAAGTCCGAGACTTCTCGAACCGTACTTTCGTCGATGAACTGCCGCTCCAGGGTACCCACAACCTCATTGCTGATCGGCCCCTCGTCACAATAAATGCAGAAACCGCGGAAGTCGAGGACTTCCATCCGGTTGCCGCCCGGCAGCGTCGCGGGAAGTTCGGTATCGGCGATCACCCAGCGCGGTTCATTGGCGTTGTCGTAGTAGTAACGCACCCAGGCTTCGGTACGCCCGGTTATCAGCAAGGTGACGCCACCGGCCGTGCTGCCGGGCGAGAACCAGTGTCCGAGCAACGGCGCCGGTTCATCACCGATCTCTGGAATCGTCGGACAAGTGCTGCCCCCGACGCTGACCGGGTCGAACATTTCCGCGCCGTGGTTACCGTTGAGACGCCAGGCATACATGAAACGGCCTTCCGAAATCGGCGTAATCTGAATCTCGCCGACCACCCCCAGCACCAGGTTCACGTCGTTGCTGGTGGCGCGGAACAGAACGGCGCTGAAGAACGGACCGCCGCCGTCCGGCACCGTATCGGAAATGTAGAACGTCGGCAAACCGGCCTCGTCGTAGGTATACCAGACCGCGAACCGGCCGCCGCCACCGGCCTGAACGTCCACGCCCTGGCTGATGGCGCGTGCTTCGGGACTCCAGAGGCCACGACCACTGCTCGTTCCGAGCGGCGGCGGCGTTCCTATCTGTACCATCGACACGCTGGCCGTGACAACGACGTCGGCTTCGACCGGGCCGCTGTTTTCCAGCACGACGAAATAGCGGCCGCCATCGGGCTCGTCGATACTCGCCGTCCATTGATCGCCGTTGCGGACAGCTTCGGCCAGCACCTGCTCGGGTGCAGAGGGCGTCTGCGGCACAGTTGCCACCAGTTCATCGAAACCACGCCGGCGAATGGTGACGTCTGAAATCGACCCATCGACCGTCACATTCAGGCCCGTCGACCCTTCCGGGACATCGATATACAGCAGATCGTGAACTGCGCCCGAAGGCAAAACCACCGGGTACGGCTGGCCTTCGAACAGCGCGGTCTCTGCCGGAGCATTTGCGCCGGTGCGCGTCACGCGCACGGGTATGATCCCCACATTGGCAAGCTGATCCGGCGATGTGGCGAACGCGATGACGCCGCGCCACCGCTCGCCGCGCTTCATGGCCGGCTGATCCCAGTACACGGGCACGACCAGTTCACCGCCGTCGTGAGCACCCGGTGCGCTTACGACCAGACTCGGATCGCGCTCCTCGCGGAAAACCGCGAACTCGAACGGGACATTGTTCGTACTACTGAAACCGCCGGCCGAAAAATTCTGCACCAGCACCCACCATGACCCCGGGCTTGGAAAATCAATGTCACAGCGTTCGAGATCGTCGATGGCCAACGAAGAGCAAGCCACTTCCGATTCTTGGGCGATGCCGTCTCCGTTGGCGTCACGACCGACATAAAGATCGATGTCCGAAGCGGTCGAAGCAAAGGTTTCGGCATAGATCTGAAGCGCATCCTCAGGCACATCGAACAACAACGTCTGGGTACCGGCCGGACCGTCGAACGGATTTGAAGGCGTCGGATCCTGCGCCAGCGATGGTTCGCCACGGAAAGGCAGCAGCAACGAACTGGTGCGCACTACAAGCTCGTCGACATCGATGAGTTCCGGAATCGTCAAATCGGCCCGGCCGCGGTTGGATGCAGACGTATACGCCTGTTCCTCCGGCAGTTCTCCGGCGCCGATCAAGGCACCGACGGGGAGTCGCTGGGTCGTGAAATCGCCGAGGCTCGGTGTCAGGACGACGCTGCCGGCACCCCATTCTCCAAGGTCGACACTGCCGCGCGAAATCTCGATGACCAGTTGCCGCTGCTGCCCTTCGCTCAGCGTGAATGAAGCTGGCGTGACCTGGATGTCCAGGTCGCCTTCGCTGGTGACGTTCCAGGTACCCGCACCCAGCGCGCGCACCGTGCGCGTGAATTCACAGGTTCCGACGCAATTGTCGCTGACTACGCCCGGCAGGTTGAGCGTGCCCGGATCGCCGCCGCTGAATGGGTTCGCGGCCAGAAAATCGGCTTCGGAAACCGGCAGGTAGAGCCCGGCTTGTGCCGCAAGGTCAACCTGCACACCGCCGGCGCCGCGATCCGGCACCCGCGCTTCGGAATCGTCCGAATTTCGCACGATCCCGGCGGCAGCAGTCGTCTCCAGCGCCGAAATCACCTCGTTGACGCCCCAATCCGGGTTTGCCGAGCGCAGCAGCAGCGCAGCACCGGCCACGTGCGGCGACGACATCGATGTACCGGTCAGGAAAAGAAGCTGGTTGGCCGCGTCCGTGCCGGGGCCGGTGCCGGCGACGTCGGTTTCGGTACCCGCTGCAAGAATGCTGGTGCCCGGCGCGGTCACGTTGGGCTTCATCAGGTTGGGCGCGTCGACGGCCGGACCTCGCGAACTGGAATCGTTCAGCCGTCCGGCGGCCGCTTCGTCCACGAATCGCCGGGTGCCGGTCAGACGACCCTGCTGGCCGCTTCCCGAGGCCAGCCAGTCGCGCAGCCGGTCGCCGTCAGTCACCCCGACGTGGGTGCCGGGCAGGCAGTGCTGGTCGGCGTTGGTCGATTCCCCCTGCGCGGCGGTGTTGGCCAGGATCATGCCGGCCGCGCCGGCGAGTTGGACATTCTTGCCCTTTTCGATCCGACCATACTGCCCGCGATCGCATACGACGATCTGGCCGTTGAAGGTGCCCGGTGGAAACGGATTGCTGGCGCCGGTGTTGTCACCGCAGCTCGGACCGGATTCGGGTGGTCCCTCACCGCAAAGCGCGTTGCCGAAGTCGCGCGCATGCACGATCGGAAGGGTTGACGTGCCGCTTGTAATGCCCTGGCCGGCAAGGTTGCCCAGCTCGAACGGACCGCCACTGACATCGATCAGTCGATTGGCCAGGATCCGCCCGTGCAGCGCGTTGGCGATCGCCATGACCCACGGTACGTTGGCCGGGCTGCCCACGGTAAAGTCGTCCGGGCCTGAATTTCCGGCCGATGTGACCGGCACGATGCCGGCTTCGCGAAGGTTGAGGAAAACCCGCTGGTTGCCCTGCGAGCTCCACGGACTGAAGGCCGGCCCGCCGATCGAGAAATTGACCGCATCGACGCCGTCCTCGATGGCTTGCTCCAGGGCTGCGGACGTTGCGCTGCCCGGACATTCGAAATTGCCGGCCGGGCCGTCGCTCGGCGCCTGACAGGCCTTGTAGGCAATGAAACTGGCCCGCGGCGCCACACCCGAGGTCTGGAACGAGATTGCCGGCGCCGGACCCGGGCCGTCGAAATCGAGATTGAAGGACAAGGGCAGTCCGACCGCGGTCGAGGCTACATGCGAGCCATGGCCGTCGGGGTCGAAACCGTTGGTACCCTCGTCGGTGAAGTCGTAGACGCCGATCAATTTATCGTTGCACGGGATGTTCAGCGCTGCATCGGTGCACAGCCCGAAAAACTGACCACGCGGATTGGTCATTGGCGTCGAAGACTGGGAAACATCGAAAAAGATCGACTCCCAGTTCACACCGGTATCGATCACGCCCAGCACCGTGCCCTCGCCCCGTGTCGGGTTGGGCGCACCGGTGGCGCCGGTCCAGAGATCGGGCGCCCCGATCCACTCGGGACCGGCGTCGGTCTGCACATGCTGGATGATGTCGGCATTGACCGCGCGCACACCCGGCAACGCCGCCAGGCGACGGGCATCGGCCCGGCTCATCGCTGCGGCAAATCCGTTTTTCAGGTGCCGATACACGAAGCGGGGTTTTACAACCATTCCAAGCTCCGACTCGGCCCGGGCGAGCACCTGGGCCCGACGCCCATCAAGATATTCGACATAGTTTCGGACAGCCGGCGAATCCGTGCGCAGCCTGCGCGCGCCGGTGATCGAAGGCGCTGTAGGCGCCAGTGACTTGGGCGTCTCGACCCCGTCTGCCGCGACCGACTGTCGGAAATTTCCCGTGAACTCGATCGTCGGCGCATCCTCGAGTTCCACGATCCACATCGATTCGTCGAGCGTGGGTTTCTTGGCCCAAATGGGGCCGGATCCAACCAGGACGGCCAACGCCAGCAGCCCCTGAACTATCCGCTTGTTCAACATGCCTTCACCTTGAAATGAGAAATCGAAAAGTCTTTATTGATCCTGCAGCACGAGCCACGCCCTAAACAACGGCCTCGCGCATCGTGACCAGCTCCTCGGCGCTGGTCGGATGGATCCCTATAGTGCGGTCAAAGTCCGCTTTGGTCAAACCCGCGCGTACTGCGACGGCAAAACCCTGAACCATTTCCGCAGCCTCAGGCCCCACCACGTGCAGCCCGATGACGCGGTCGGTCTCGCCGTCGACCAGAATTTTCATCAACGCCTTTTCATTTCTGCCGCTGAGGGTAAACTTCATCGGCGTGAATTCAGAGCGAAACACGCGGACCTCGGCACACTGGTTGCGTGCCTCTTCTTCGGTCAGCCCTACGCTGGATGACGGCGGCTGACTGAAAACGGCCGACGGCACGTTGGCGTGATCCACCGGCCGATCCATGCCGCCGAACTGGGTGTCGGCGAATGCGTGACCTTCCATGAGCGCCACCGGCGTCAACGCGATCCGGTCGGTGACGTCGCCCACGGCAAAGATACTGTCGACCGAGGTCCGATTGTACTCGTCGACCGCGACGAGTCCCTTCGGCCCGGTCGCGACGCCGGCGTTCTCCAGCCCCAGCTCACCGGTATACGGGTGGCGTCCGGTCGCAAACAGGACAATGTCGAAATCTCCCGAAGTGTCGTCGGAAAATGTGACGTGGCGTCTGCCGCTGTCGCTCTCGGTGATGCGCGTCGGGTCATTGTTGTAGTGAAACTCGATGCCGCGGCTGAGCATGCCGGCCTCGACCACGCGCCGAACGTCCCCGTCGAAATTGCGCAGGATTCGTTCGCGTCGATAGTTGAGCATCACCTCTGCCCCAAGGCCGCGAAAGATGCCGGCGAATTCCACGGCAATGTAGCCGCCGCCGACAACCAGCAAGCGCTGCGGGAATTCCGGCAGATCGAAGGCGTCGTCGGACACGATCCCGAACTCGGCCCCCGGAATGTCGAGACGATAAGGCCGGCCGCCGACTGCGATCAGGATTTTCTCGGCGCTGATCCGGCGTTCGCCGACCAGCACCGTGTGCGCATCCAGCACGGTGCCGCGGCCCGGATGCACTTCGACGCCGGCATTCGAGAGCAGCTTTCCGTAAACCCCTTCCAGGCGGGTGATCTCGCGCTCCTTGGCAGCAACCAGATCGGCCCAGCTGAATTCCGACTCGCCGACACGCCAGCCGTAGCCGGCAGCATCCTCGAAGGCTTCGCTGAACTGGCTGGCGAAAACCAGCAGCTTCTTGGGCACGCACCCGCGTATCACGCAGGTGCCGCCGAGACGCGATTCCTCGCACAGACCTACGCGGGCACCGTGAGCGGCGGAAATGCGGGCGGCCCGGACACCGCCGGAACCGCCGCCAATCACAAATAAATCGTAATCAAACTTGCTCGTAGTCAAAATTTGTCATCAGTCAAGTTGCCGAAATCCAGGCAGGTAAAATAAGATAAACGGTGAAGCTAGTAAGATGTCAGCCAGCAAGCAAGACGCCAGCCAGCGAAAGCACCACCGAATTTCGAAATTGTAGCCGATTGGCTGCTGCTTACTGTGACCGGAGACCCATGCAGATTCTTGCCGAACACCCCGAAACAGCCGATCCTCTCGTCGCAGCCTTTGCCGCAGCCGAGTACGTGGCGCATGCCGATGGAGAAGACATCGTGATTCGTATAGGTCAATCGGCGCCAGTGCTTGACCGCGCGCTGGACGGTCGTTGCTGGGCCGTCATTACCGCCCACAACCCGGGTGGCGTGCGCCACGCCCTCGACGACAATGCCGCAGCACAGCGGACCCTGGAAAAATGCCTGCGCGAATTGCGGCCCACACGGATGCTGGCGGTCGATAACCGCGACCCCTCCGGCCAATGGCCGGACGAACCCGCCTGGCTTTTCACGTTTGACGACATTTCGGTTCCAGACGGACTCGCCCGGCGCTTCGGCCAGCGCGCCATCGTGACCGGGCATCCCGGCGGACCTGCCATCCTCAGGCTATACCGCGATTCGCGCGATGCGCCGCGCAGCATCACGGCGGTGGCCTCGTGACTCGGTTGCTGGACGCGCATGAACTCGAGTTTCATCGCTATGGCAACCCGGTCTTCAAACCGCTGGACATCGCGCTCCAGGCTGGTCGTGCAATCGTCCTGACCGGCCCGAACGGCGTCGGCAAGACGACACTGCTGCGGCTGCTGGCCGGAATCCTGGCGCCCGTGCGCGGCACGCTTCACCACAACGCGCCGGTCGCGTTCGTGGGCCATCTGCCGGCCGTCAAGGGCGATCTGACCTGCCGCGAGAATCTCGATTACGAGCAACGCGTCGGACCGCCCGGGCTGGCCCTGGCCGAAGCGCTTGCACAGGTTGGCCTGGCCGGTTTGGGATCGCGGCCATCGCGGGCGCTTTCGGCGGGACAGAAGCGAAGACTTGGACTGGCCAGGCTGCTGGTTCGCAAGACGCCCATCTGGCTGCTGGACGAACCCTACGCCAGCCTGGACGACGCTGGCTGCGCCGGGGTCGACGCTCTGATCAACCGGCACCTGGCCGACGGCGGCGGCGTGGTGCTGGCCACCCATCAGCGCCACCCGCGGGTCGATCCGGCCCTGCTGGACAACATCGTGCTGCAAGTCGGCTTTGTCGAGGACTCGCCATGATCGGAAACGGCTCGGCCACGGCGCTGTTCAGGCGCGACATGAAACTGGCGTTTCGACGTCTCGGGGAATCTCTTCTGCCGCTGTTCTTCCTGTTCACGGTGATCGTGCTGATCCCCCTGGGCGTAGGGCCCGGCCCCAACCTGCTGGCGCGAATGGCCCCGGGCATGGTCTGGGTGGCCGCGCTGCTGGCGAGCCTGCTGGCGCTGGAGCACCTGTTTCGCCCGGACCTGGAAGACGGCACGCTGGAGCAATGGTTCGTCGGCGAACATTCCGTTTATCGGCGCGTGCTGGCGCGGCTGTTCTCGCACTGGCTGATCACCGGCCTGCCGGTCATCCTGTTTTCGCCGCTGGCCGCCGAAATGCTTCACCTGCCGCGCCACGCCCTGGGCACGCTCATCATCAGCCTGCTGATCGGCACCCCGGCGCTGAGCCTGCTGGGCGGCCTGGCGGCAGCGCTGACGCTGTCGACCCGGGGCGCCAGCGTGCTGCTGTCCATCCTGATATTTCCGCTGATCGTGCCGCTGGTGATCTTCGCCACCGGCGCGGTTTCAATGGCCGCCGACAGCCTTGATCCGAGTGCACATCTCGGGCTGCTGGCGGCCTTTACAATACTTAGCCTGACCCTTGCACCCATTGGAATCGCCGCTGCCCTGAGGATGAACCTGGAATGATCTGGAAAACGCTGAAGCTCTGGTTTCACAAGCTCGGCTCCGCGCCGAGCTTCTATAACTTCTCCAAGACCGTAGCCCCATGGCTGTGGGTCGGATTCGCCATCACGACCGCCTACGGGATTTATCTCGCGCTGTACGTGGTGCCACCCGATTACCAGCAGGGCGACAGCGCGCGCATTCTCTATATCCATGTGCCGGCGGCCTGGCAGGCGATGTTCATCTACGGCGTGATGGCCATGCTGGCGGCGATCGCGCTGATCTGGAGGATTCGTCTGACCGAAATCCTGGCGATGTCGTGCGCGCCCATCGGCGCGGCCCTGACCCTGGTCTGCCTGGCGACCGGCTCGCTGTGGGGCAAGCCGATGTGGGGCACCTGGTGGGAATGGGACGCGCGCCTGACCTCGATGCTGGTGTTGCTGTTCATCTACATCGGCATCATGGGCCTTTACGCGGCGTTCGACGACCGGCGCAAGGGCGCGCGAATCGCCTCGGTGCTGATTCTGGCCGGCGCGGTCAACATTCCCATCATTCATTTCTCGGTCGAATGGTGGAACACATTGCACCAGCCGGCCACGATCAAGCTGACCGGTGAGTCGTCGATGGACCCTTCGATGCTGCCGCCGCTGATCTGGATGGTGATCTCGACCAAGCTTTTCTTCGGCGCCGCGCTGCTCGACCGGGCCCGGAATGAACTGTTGGACCAGGACCGGTCAAAGAGTTGGGTTGCCAGGAAAGTACTCCAGACCAGCCGATGAACGAACTTGATTCAGCGCAAGGCGGTCGCGGTCGCCGCAATGTACTATTTTTCGAATTTCGACGCGCGCAGTCGATGAATCACCGACTCGCGCAAAATTTTTCAAAAACAGCAGGGAAGTCGACATGATTCCGGAACTGAGTCACGCCTCATACGTTTGGACCAGCTATTCCATCTTCGGCGCGATCGTGGTCTGGCAGTTTTTCCAGCCGCTTTTGCGCCGCAAGCGACTTGTCAATTCGATGATCGAAGCAGAAGCCGAGCGCAGAGCCGCCGGGAGGAACAGAGCATGACACCCACACGCAAGAAACGCGCGCTGATCGTTCTGGCCCTGGTCGTGGGCATCGGCGCGGCCACGTCGGTCGCAGTGATGTCGCTGAACGAGAACATGATGTTCTTCATCAGCCCAAGCGAAGTGCATACCCAGGAGCTTCCTCCGGATCGCCAGTTCCGGCTCGGCGGGCTGGTGGTGGACGGCAGCATAGAGCACGCCAGCGAAGGCCTTCAGGTCCAGTTCAGCGTGACCGACGGGGCCTACGATGTGCCCGTCGTATTCAAAGGCATCCTGCCCGACCTGTTCCGTGAAGGACAAGGCATCGTGGCCCACGGGGTCATGCGGGACGGACGGTTCGAGGCACACGAAGTGCTCGCCAAGCACGATGAAAACTACATGCCGCCCGAAGTTCAACGAGCGCTGGACAAGACCGGGCATCCGATGGGCAATCCAGCCAAGACCGGAGCAGGACAATGATCGGTGAACTCGGCCAGATGGTATTGCTGCTGGCGCTGGTGCTGGCGATCTGTCTCTCAATCCTGCCACTGATCGGCGCCTGGCTCGATGACGACCGGCTGATCGCAACGGCTCCTTCGCTGGCGATCGGACTGTTCGTTTTCTCTCTGCTGGCATACGCGCTGCTTTCCGCTGGCTTCCTGGTGCATGACTTCACGATCGAGTACGTCGCCGCCAATTCGAACCTGCTTCTGCCCTGGTATTACCGCCTGAGCGCAGTCTGGGGCGGCCACGAAGGCTCGCTGCTGCTCTGGATCCTGATGCTCACCGGCTGGATGGTCGCGGTGGTTGCGTTGTCCGGGCCCTTGCCGCAAGCGTTCCGCGCTCGGGTACTGGCGGTGATGGGCATTATCGCGGTCGGCTTTCTGTCGTTCACCGCGTTCACCTCCAATCCGTTCTCGCGCATCCTGCCCGGTGTGCCGGACGGCAACGACCTGAATCCCCTGCTGCAGGACCCGGGCATGATCTTCCACCCGCCGCTGCTGTATATGGGCTACGTCGGTTTCGCGGTCGCGTTCGCATTTGCCATTGCCGGCCTGCTGGGCGGGCGGGTCGAACGTGAATGGATTCGCTGGGCCAAGCCCTGGACGCTGGCGGCGTGGTCGTTCCTGACCGGCGGCATCGCGCTGGGCTCGTGGTGGGCCTACTACGAACTCGGCTGGGGCGGCTGGTGGTTCTGGGATCCGGTCGAGAACGCCTCGTTCATGCCCTGGCTGGTCGGCACGGCGCTGATCCATTCCCAGGCCGTGACCGAAAAACGGGGCGCGTTTCCAGCCTGGACAATCCTGCTTTCCATCTCGGCATTCTCGCTGTCGCTGCTGGGGACGTTTCTGGTCCGCTCGGGTGTACTGACTTCAGTGCATGCATTCGCCAACGACCCCGAGCGTGGTCTTTTCATCCTGGTCTTTCTGGGGGTCGTCACCGGCGGTGCGCTACTGCTTTATGCGCTCCGTGCGCCGCGCATCGCCACCGGCGAGGGCTTCGACGTGGTCAGCCGTGAGTCGGCGCTGCTGCTGAACAACATCTTCTTCATCGTGTCCGCAGCCATGGTCCTGATCGGAACGCTTTACCCGCTGATCATCGACTTCATGGGCTGGGGCCAGGTTTCGGTGGGCCCGCCCTACTTCGGCGCGATGTTCGTATTGCTGATGACGCCGATCGTTCTGCTGCTGCCGCTGGGCCCAATGTCGCGTTGGCAGAAAGACGAGTTCGCACGCGCTGCCCGACCGCTTCTATCGGCAGCGATTGCCGCCGTGGTTCTGGCGTTGATCATCACCGCGCTACTGGGATCGTGGAATCTCAGGGCAATCGCCGGGTGGATCGGAGGCCTGTGGGTCATGGCCGGCGCAGTGGCTTTCGTCATGCGCCAGCGACGACAGTCCAGCGGTCGACTGACGCGTGGGCAATGGGGCATGACGCTCGCGCATTTCGGCGTCGGTGTGTTCGTGATCGGTGTGGCGATGGTCGAATCGACGACCTTCGAGAAGGATTTGCGCATGGAGCCCGGCGAGGAAGTGCAGGCCGCCGGACTGGTCTTTCGCCTGAACGAAGTCAGGACGGTCAAGGGCCCCAACTGGGCGGCCGAAGAGGCCAGCATCAGTGTCCTCAGGAAGGGCGAGGAAATTCTGCTGATGACGCCGCAGAAGCGCCGTTACTACCGCTCGGGCCAGGTCATGTCACAGATCGAACTCAGACCCGGATTCACGCGCGATCTCTACGTTGCACTGGGCGAACCGCTGGGCAATCAGGGCGCCTGGTCGGTACGTATCCACATCAAGCCGTTCATCCGCTGGATATGGGGCGGTGCGGTCTTCATGCTGATCGGCGGTTTGTTCGCGGCAACCGATCGCCGTTACTGGATCAGGCGTCGCACGGAATCGACTGAAGCCACATCGTCCACGGCCTCCGCCAGCACCGCCGGAGCAGCGGCCACATGAGCAGAATGCTTTTGCCGCTTGGCGTTTTCGTCGCGCTTGTCATCCTGCTGCTGGCCGGCCTGCAGACGGCCGATCAACGCCAGGTCATCGACAGTCCGCTGATCGGAAAGCCGGTCCCGGATTTCAGCCTGCCGTCGCTGCATGACGAGCAGAGGCGCATCGCGCGCGCCGACCTGCTCGGCCAGCCGTTCGTGATCAACGTGTGGGGCAGCTGGTGCCCCTCGTGTCGCGTCGAGCATCCGCTGATCACGCGCATGGGTCGCGAGATCGAGGTACCGCTGGTCGGCCTGAACTGGAAGGACGAACGTGCCGACGCCCTGCGCTGGCTGTCACAGTTCGGCGATGCATGGGACTTCCACCTGTTCGACAATCCGGGAAATTTCGGTATCGATCTTGGCGTGTACGGCGCCCCTGAAACGTTCTTGATCGATCACACCGGGACAATCCGTCACAAACATATCGGCCCGGTGACCGCGCAGTCCTACGACGACCTGATCGCCCGGATACGCAAGCTCAAAACGGAAGCAGAGACCTGACATGCAAAAGACACTGATGATTCTGGCGCTTTGCCTGAGTTCGCTGGTTGCGGCCGAAAGCGCGATCGAGCCGCGTTTTTTCCGCACCGAAGTGCAGGAGACCCGGTATCGGGCGCTGATCGGCGAAATCCGCTGCACGGTGTGTCAGAACGAACCACTGGAGAGTTCCAACGCACCGCTCGCGGCGGACCTGCGGGAGCAGGTCTATCAACAGATCATGGACGGCCGTTCGGATTTCGAGATTCGACAGTACATGCGGGATAGATACGGCGATTTCGTCCTGTACAACCCACCGCTGGCCGGCCATACGCTGATCCTGTGGTACGGGCCGATCGCGCTGTTGCTCATCGGGTTGATCACCGGCGCCGTGATGATTCGCCGGCGTCGCCGAATGCTTGCAGAACAGCAGCAGAGCGCGTGATGCCGGCAAGCCTGGCCATTTCCAGCTGATCGCCAATCACGCGCCGGGCGACACACCCGCCCACGCCTTTCGACACCGAGATTCCAAGGAGAGCACTCTTGTCCGAGATTCTGTCTTCGCCCCTGTTCCTGGTGGGCACCGTGGTGCTGATTTTGCTTGCACTGCTGTTCACCCTTCTACCCATTCTCCGCGGCGGGTCCGCCGGCTCCCGACTGGCGCGCCGCCGACGCGCGCTCGAAGAGCTGCGCGAAGACCTGGATCCGTCGGATTACCGAAAGCGTCTCGCGAAGCTCGAGTTGGAGCAGGCCGATGCGTCCGGCTCGGCCATTTCGCCTCGCGGTCTGGCCGGGCTGCTTGTCGTGTCGGTGCCTCTGCTGACGCTCTTCTTTTACAGCCAGGTCGGCAGGCCCGACGGCATCGATCCGGAGCCAGGCCCCAACGGAGAACTGCGTCAGATCCTCGGCGAACTTACGTCGCGCGTTCGCAACGAACCCGAGGACATCGACGCCTGGAATCAACTCGGCATGATCTGGAAGCAGCTGCAGCAATATCCAGCGTCCGAGGGGGCATTCAGACGCGTGATCTACATCGAACCCGACAACGAGTTTGCCCGGGTCGAGCTTGCCGAGACGCTGCTTTACGCGTCCAGTCGGGCCCAGTTGCCCGCAGAAAGTCAGGCATTGCTCGATTCGGTGCTTGCCGACAACCGCGATAACCAGAAGGCCTTGTGGCTGGCCGGACTGGGTGCATTTCACGACGGCGATCAGCAACGTGCGCTTGTCCTCTGGACGCGCCTGCGCGACCAGTTGCCCGAGGGCAGTGTACGGCAGCGGGTCAGCGAACAGATCGCGGAGATCACCGGCGCCCCGGCACCCGAACCCGCCGAACAGCCGGCAGCGACTGCGATGGTCAATCCGCACGCCGCAATGCCGCCGCCGCGCAACGCACCCGCTCCGTCGCCCGCCGGCAATCCGGCCGCCGATGAACAGCAAGACGGTGCAAGTATCCAGGTCGAAGTCACAGTCGATCCCTCATTGGCTGGAAGGCTGAATGGTTCGGAAACCGTATTTGTATTTGCACGCGCCGTCAACGGGCCACCCGCTCCGCTTGCGGTCAAGCGCCTGTCTGCATCGGATTTACCCATGACGGTCGTCCTCAGCGACAGCGATTCGATGGCCCAGGGTTTGTCACTGAGCACCTTTCCACAAGTGCAGATCTCGGCGCGGATCAGTCGTACCGGGAACGCGATCGCTTCGACCGGCGACCTTCAGGGTCAGTCGGGGCCTGTCACGGTCAACGAAACGGATCGACTCGGGATAATGATCGACGAAGTCATCGAATAATCCTCTGAACCCGAGTCGCATCATGCGGCTTCGGGTTTCTCCATGCGATGCGCGGTCCCGACAAGGCGTCTGCGGTAGCGCCTGAACCTTCACAAATGTGATTTATTCCAGCGGGTTACGCTTGCTTCGAGGATTGATTCACGTCAATGTATCACAGCGCCCTCAGCGCATACTGTCCTTGAACACTGACTGTATGGCGAAGACGATCGCGTCTTCCGCCTTTGACTCTGCAGATCGATTCAAGGAAACGTGTCCCAATGCTTGAACGAAAACTGGTTCCGCACGAGCAGATTCGACAGTTCGCATTATTCAGCGAGCTGCCTGAGGAGTTGATCGAAGAAATCAGGCACAACGCCTGGACCATCTCGCTCAAGGGCAAGGAAGTACTGTTCAGGCAGAACGATGCCGTCCGGCGCAGTTATTTCTGTCTCTCCGGACAACTGAAGCTGTTCAGACTGACTCGAGCCGGATCGGAAAAGATCTTCATGATCGCCCACGCCGGCGAAGGCCTGTGCGACACGATTTCACTCAAATCCGAACGCTGCCGCCCGCTCAATGCGACCGCGATCACCGACAGCGAAGTGCTCTCGGTTGACTCCGACGTGGTCACCAGGGTATTCCATCGCTCGCAGCGAGCAAGAACGCAGCTCGTCGATGCACTCGTGCGACGGGTCGATGACCTCATCGACCATGTGGAACTGCTGTCGGTGGACAAGGCGAACTTTCGCGTTGCGTCGTTTCTGCTCAACGAGTACCAGCGCAACGGCAAGAAAAGCTCATTCCGGCTGAATTCCAGCAAGAAGTACATCGCCAGTTATCTTTCGCTGCAACCCGAAACACTGTCGAGATGCCTGCGGGCATTTCGGCAGGACGGCATCGCCAGTTCGACCAACCGGGACATCCGAATCCACGACCCGCACCGTCTCGAAAAGTTGGTGCTCGGTATCGACGCAGCCGCCTGACTCCGTTTCGCTCAGCAGCGCCTCAAAGCGTGTGCTGTGGCGAGTTCTCGGCGCGGTAAAGAAGGAGATTGACAATCTCGACGGCAACCGGCTGCGGCAGATAAGGAATCGTCTGCTCGCCGTGCGGAAGGCGGATGGCCAGGGAAGCCAGTTTATGCCGGCGCTGATACGGGCTGGTATTGATTGCAACCTGCTGACACCGCGCCAGGTCGAATTCAACAATCTTCTGGCCGATGAGGCCGCTGCGGATACGCATTCGTTCGCCGTCCAATGCATAGCCCCAGCGCCGCCAGTGAAGGTGAATCGAGCCGAGGAGCAGCAGGTTTAATCCAAGTATCGCCAGCGGCGGCCATGCCACGTGGCCCGGCAACAGCAGCCAGACCAGAAGTGCCGCAAGGATCAGCGCAAGACTGACTCGCCCCCAGAGCATCGACCGAAAGCGCCGGTGAATGCCTTGCCACGCCGGAACGTCCCACGCGCGCCCCCTGAGGGTGTCTACAACGCTCTCGAGCCGATCTTCGTCGATCCCGGGTATCAGAAACCGGCGCTCGTTGTTCATCGCCTGTTCCAGCTGTACAGCGCCGGTCTGATGGCCTATCGCGTGCCACTGACCAAGCATCCGCCCCACGACCGTCTGCACCGTCTGGATCCCGTGGAGCTTGGATAGCTTCAATGATTTTTCGCGCACGTCAAGCAGGCCGAAGCGGGACTTGAAGCGATCAGTCTCCCTGACGAGGCGATACCCGCTGAACCGGACGATCGCGAGCAGACCGGACACTGCCATCAGCAGCAGCGCGACCGAAACGATCAGGAGGCCGACAAACAAGGCGAGCATCAGCGACGCTCCCCTGAGCATCTCCATATCCAGCAGTCCGCTGGTGCCGAGCTGCTCGATCCAGCTCGATACCCGGGACTCGATCCAGCTGGATGCCGGTGCACCAAAAATGGCCAGCAGAATCCATATCTGGTTCGATGTCATCCCGTACTTGAACAGGTCCGCAGCGCTTGCCGTGAACGCCGCCGTCGGCTCGGCGTTCGCCGGCTCATCGTCGCATGCCTCCGTCGAAGCCTCCGACTCCGTCCGACGGCCGGTTGCGCCCGAAATCAGATCGCGAAGCGCCGTCGCTTCGCCGGACGCGATCCCCGGCAGACTCACTTCGGTCTGCGCTGCACCCGGGGTTTCCAACGTCACCCGGATCAGACCCAACGGTCTCAGATAGATCGGCTGGCTGAATCCGACATTCTGCACGCGCTGGAATCGGACCTTGAGCTCCTGCTGTTCGAACAATCCTTTTCGGACGCGCACGGAATCCTCGTCCACCCGATACCGGAAACGACGGTGATAGATCATCGCAATCAGCAGGCCCGCCAGAAGCACAAGCCCGGCACCCAGGCCAAACTCCCGCCAACCCAGAGAATCGCTCACGGCAAAGCCGGTGCCGGCACCGAAAAAGGCGATCAGGTTTTCGCGAACAAAGCGCTGGATGCCGTTGATGTAAAGCGCGCCGATCGCCGAAACCGGAAGCGCTTTCCAGGACGATTGCATTTCACTCATCGGACGTCGAATCGGACTCCGCGTCCCGCCTTCTGATCTGTTCGACCAGATGTTCGCGCAGCCGATCAGCCGTATCTCGGTCCAATCCGATCAAGACCAGATCGGCCGTCAGTCCGCCCGCGGTATACAGCTTGAGACGCGCCAGCCCATGCGCCCGCTCCAGCGGGCCGTGCGTGGTTTCGACATGCTGGATCCGGGCGACCGGCAGCGCCGTGATGCTGCGCCAGAACACGCCCGCCCGGGCAATGATGTCGTGCCGGCGAAGCGCCCATCCCCGGTAACCGGCATCGATCCATCGATAGACCCCGACCAGGGCCAGCGGAACCAGCAACGTTCCGGCGACAGCCAGAATTTTCCAATGCGCCAGAGGAATGAACGGAACGGCCCACAAACCCGCTGCAGCCAGGATCAACGGTAACAGGAAGATGAGAGTCGAGACAAGCGTATAACGTCTGAAACCCGACGCCACTGATTCGAATATCGCGTCCTGATAGTCGGGCAAAGCTTCTCGCGTTATCGGCGGGTTCGCAAATTCCGTGTTTTCATTTTGATTCAGGTTCATGACTGAACTCTCGCTCGAACCCACAGATCATTCAAGTGCCGAAAGTACGAGACCGCAAAACCGACCGGCGCCGCCCGGCCGCCATTGACCACCACGCGGCCCAGCCGGACAATGTTCTGCGCGCGATTCGGGGCACGCTTCGAGGGCGTGCCTCCCAAACGGTTCGGGCACCGGCGAGGACCACTACACTTCCGATGGTGATCTGAAGCTATGCGCAGCTGGTGTACTTGCACCGGTGGCGGGGCCTGACTGCATGCCCCGCGTCACTCGGGTCCGATGCACATTTCGCGGCCATTGGCTCGGGCCCGGCCCGGCGCCAGGCTGCCCTGGCGCCGGGATGACTGACTGGTCACCTGCCCGTTCGGCAGGACGCCCTACTTCAACAGATCGGCAATCGCCGAGCCAAGCTCCACCGGGGACCGCACCGTGGTCACACCGGCCTCTTCGAGCGCCGCGTACTTGGCGTCGGCCGTGCCCTTGCCACCGGCAATGATGGCCCCGGCATGGCCCATGCGCTTGCCCGGCGGCGCAGTGACGCCGGCAATATAGGCCACCACCGGCTTGTCGACCTGGTCGGCGATGAATTCGGCGGCCTGCTCTTCGGCCGAACCGCCGATCTCGCCGACCATGATGATGCCTTCGGTTTCCGGATCCTGCTGGAACAGGTCGAGACAGTCGACGAAGCTCATCCCATTGATCGGATCGCCGCCGATGCCGATGCAGGTGGTCTGGCCGAGGCCGGCATTGGTGGTCTGGAATACAGCCTCGTAGGTCAGAGTGCCGGAACGCGAAACCACGCCGACCTTCCCGGGTTTGTGGATGCTGCCGGGCATGATGCCGATCTTGCACGCGTCAGGCGTGATGATGCCGGGACAGTTCGGTCCGATCAGCGTCACGTCTTCATAGTCCTTGAGTGCCGCCTTGACACGCATCATGTCAAGCACCGGAATGCCTTCGGTAATCGTGACGATGACCCGGATGCCGGCGTCGGCCGCCTCCAGGATCGCGTCGGCTGCAAACGGCGGCGGTACGAAGATCATCGACGCGTCGGCGCCGGTTTCTTCGACGGCCTCTTCGACCGTATTGAATACCGGCAGGCCCAGATGTTCGGATCCGCCCTTGCCCGGCGTGACGCCGCCGACCATGCGGGTACCGTATTCGATCGCCTGTTCGGAATGGAAGGTCCCCTGCGAGCCGGTGAAGCCCTGACAGATGACGCGGGTTTTCTTGTTGACCAATACGCTCATTGTGATTCCTTGCCTCAGGCCGCCGCTTCCACGGCCTTCTTCGCGCCGTCGTTCAAATCGTCGGCTGTGATGATTTTCATGCCGCTGTCGGCCAGTAGCTGCTTGCCCTTCTCGACGTTGGTGCCTTCCAGGCGAACAACCACCGGCACCTTGACGCCAATTTCCTTGACCGCCCCGATGATGCCGTCGGCGATCAGGTCACAGCGCACGATGCCGCCGAAGATGTTGACCAGGATGGCCTTGACCTTGTCCGACGAAAGAATCAGCTTGAAGGCCTCGGTCACGCGTTCCTTGGTAGCACCGCCGCCGACGTCGAGGAAGTTGGCCGGTTCGCCGCCGGCCAGCTTGATGACGTCCATGGTGGCCATGGCCAGTCCAGCGCCGTTGACCATGCAGGCAATGTTGCCGTCAAGCGTCACGTAATTGAGGTCGTGCTTGCTGGCCGCCAGCTCGGTCGGATCTTCCTGGGACTCGTCACGCATATCCTGCAAGTCCGAATGCCGGAACAGCGCGCTGCCGTCGGCGTTGATCTTGGCGTCCAGCGCACTCAGATTGCCCTCCCCGTCGATGATCAGCGGGTTGACCTCGACGATGGCCAGATCCTTGTCGATGAACAGTCGGTACAGGCCTTCCATGATCCGGGTCAGCTGGCGAACCTGCTTGGCGTTCAGGCCCATGCCAAAACCGATCTGCCGCGCCTGATAGGGCATGAATCCGGCGGCGTTGTCTACGGCCACCGAAATGATCTTCTCCGGAGATTCCTCGGCCACCTGCTCGATATCCACGCCGCCGGCCGCGGAACCCATGAAGACGACTGCGCGCTGACCGCGATCGACCAGCGCCGAAAGATAAAGCTCCTGCTTGATGTCGGTGGCCTCGGCGATCAATACCGAATTGACCGGCAGTGCTCGACCGCCGGTCTGGTAGGTTTCGATCTTCATGCCCAGCATCTTGCCGGCGAGTTCGCCAACTTCCTCGATGCTTGAAGCAAGCTTCACGCCCCCCGCCTTGCCGCGCCCGCCTGCATGTACCTGTGCTTTGACCACCCACTCGCGACCACCGACCTTCTCGGCCGCGGCCATAGCCTCGTCGGGGGTCGTGGCCAGTTCGCCGCGCGGCACCGGAATGCCGTAATCGGCAAACAGCGCCTTGGCCTGGTATTCATGAAAATTCATTGCAGAGTCCCGCTTGATGAATTGAAATTGAGCTGCCGCCGACTCTTCAGCCGTGTCCGGCAACCAGAATTAAGCAATCCTGGAAATATAACAAATGCATCTATCCAGCGGGTGCGGAGTTCACCCTGAACAACACCTTGAGATATAGTTGCGGTCAGGCAGGCAGGCCGGGCTCGGCCGACGGAGTCCCAAAATTGACAGATCTGTTCCAGAAGACCGAGGCGGATGCGGACCTGATCCAGCGGTCCATGAACTACATGACGGTATTCAGGTTGGCGCTGGCGTCCGTCATCCTGGTCGTGGCGTTTGGTGCTCTAGGTCAGAGTCTCGAGCCGGAATACCGAGTGTTCCTGGCCCAGGCGACCTCTCTGACCTATGTGATGGCTGCGCTTGCATTCGCCTGGTTCCAGTGGCGTCCCGGCTTCACGCCCCAGGAACTGGCGCGGTTCTCGCTGATGACCGATATCGTCATCCTGCTGCTGGTGCTGCACTGCTTCGGCGGGCTCGACAGCGGGCTGGTCATACTCCTGATCTTCACCGTGGGCATTGCGGGCCTGCTACTGCCGTTGCAGACCGCACTGTTCTTCGCAGCGCTCATTTCGCTTGGAATCGTGATCGAGGCCTGGCTGGCCGCCGACGGAGATTTCGCAAACGGCCAGGCGCTTCAGGCCGGCATCTACGGGATCGCAAGTTTCGTCACCGCGCTGGGCTGCTCGCTGCTGGGCCGGTGGGGCCGGGAGTATCAGCTGCTCGCCGAGCGCCGACGCAACGACCTGGTCGGTCTCGAGCAGGTCAATGACCTGATCATTCGTCGCATGCGCTCAGGCGTAATGGTGGTCGACGCCGAGCTCAAGGTGCGACAGATGAACGAGTCTGCCTGGTATCTGCTGGGCAACCCGCCGGTCAGCGAGCGACGACTGAACGTGATCGCACCGGCGCTGGTCGAGCGGCTTAACCTCTGGAAAAAGACGGGTCGGTCCGATGACGAGGGTCTGCTGCTCAGGGCCACACAAGCCGCCGTAGTGCCGCAGTTCGTGCGCCTGCCCGGGGTTCTGGGCGAGGCTACGCTTATTTTCCTGGAAGACACTTCCGTTGTCAGCCGACGGGCCCGTGACCTCGCGCAGGCATCGCTGGCCAGACTCTCGGCTTCCATCGCACACGAGATTCGCAATCCGCTCGGCGCATTGAGCCATGCATCGCAATTACTGGGCGAGTCGGCCGAGCTACCTCGACAGGACCGGCGATTGATCGAAATCATCCGCAACCACACGGCGAGGATGAACGACATCGTCGAGAACGTTCTCAAGTTGTCGCGTCGCGAGCGGGCCCAAATCGAACAGATCAATGTGTCGGACTGGCTCAGGGCTCTGGCTGACGAATTCAGGCGTGAGCACCGCCTTCCGGCGCCGCGAATCAGGGTGGAGGCGCCCCGAAGCGAGATCCAGGTCCTTATGGACCCCGGCCAGCTGCAGCAGGCAGTAAACAATCTCATGGACAATGCGCTTCGGCACGCCGCAAGCGAAAAACATCAGCCCAGCATCACGCTCAGGCTGAGTCCGATCCGCGGTCACCGGGAAATGGCGCTCGACATCATCGATGATGGACCGGGCATTCCGCTCGAAAAGCGCAGCCAGATTTTCGAGCCATTCTTCACCACTCACAAACAGGGTTCCGGACTCGGGCTGTTTCTGGCACGACAGTTGTGCGATGCCAACCAGGCGCCGCTGGAATACGTTCAGATTCCGAACGCCGGCGCCTGTTTCCGCATACTCCTGCGCCGCAGCGGCAGTGATTTACCCTTGAACCAGCCGGCAGAGTTGGCCAATTTGTAGCAGAATGGTGGCATGAAACAAGGTAACGGCAGGAAACTCGATGGGCGAAGCTAGCGCACTGATCGTTGACGATGAACCGGATCTTCGGGAGTTGCTGGAGCTCACGCTTTCCCGAATGGGCATCGATGTGGATGCAGCAGAGGATCTCGCGGATGCACGCACGAGGCTGGCGGAAAACCGCTATGACTTCTGCCTGACGGACATGCGGCTACCGGACGGGAACGGCCTTAGTCTGATCAAGCAGATCAGCCGCGACTATCCCGACATGCCCGTTGCCATGATCACGGCCTACGGCAAGGTCGAGGATGCAGTGACGGCCCTCAAGTACGGCGCTTTCGACTTTGTCTCCAAGCCGGTCGACCTGGAGGCGCTGCGCAACCTGGTGAAGACGGCCATCAAGTTGCGCCGCGACGATGAAGAGAAGCAAACGGTAGGGCCTGTGCCGGCGCCGACCGATGAGCCCAAGGATGATACATCCGCGCTGGCACCGCAGAACCAGGACGAGCAAAGCGCGATTCTGGAGCGGATGATCGGCCGGTCCGAGGCAATCCTGACCGTCCGTCGAACGATCGTGAAACTGGCACGCTCCCAGGCGCCGGTGATGATCAGCGGCGATTCGGGAACGGGGAAAGAGCTGGCCGCGAGGTTGATACACGATCTCAGCCCGCGCTCCGAGCAGCCTTTCGTTGCAGTCAATTGTGGTGCAATACCGTCGGAACTGATGGAGAGCGAATTCTTCGGTCACAAGAAGGGCAGCTTCACAGGGGCCGATACCGACAAGGAAGGGCTGTTTCAGACCGCCAATGGCGGCACGCTATTCCTGGACGAAGTGGCCGACCTGCCGCTGAACATGCAGGTCAAGCTGTTGCGAGTCATCCAGGAAAAGCGCGTCAGAGCCATCGGCGACAAGCAGGAAGTTCCGATTGATGTCCGGATACTTTCCGCCAGCCACAAGGCACTCAAGGCGATGGTCGAAGCGGACCAGTTCCGCAGCGACCTGTATTTCCGACTCAATGTCATCGAACTGAACATACCGTCGCTGGTGCACCGGCGTACCGACATTCCGCTGCTGGTCAACCACTTCCTGCAGGTTATCGCCGAACAATGGGGCGACGCGCCGCGACAGCTCGACGATAGCGCCAAGAAGGCCCTCCTTCAGCACTCGTTCTCTGGAAATGTCCGCGAACTGTTCAATATTCTTCAGCGGGCGGTAACCCTGTGCGAAGGCGAACAGATTACCGCTGTGGATCTTCAGCTCGATCAAACCGCCCTGGAATCGCGCGATGAAATCGCCACGGATCCGGGCGACAAGAATCTCGACGATTACATGGAAAGCATCGAACGCCGAATTCTTGAAAACGCACTGAAGGAAGCGAAATACAACAAGACAGAAGCCGCGCGCAAGCTCGGCATCACGTTCCGCTCGTTTCGGTACAAGCTGGATAAATACGGCATCGATTGATTCGCCGCGATCAGTTGGCGTCCGATCAACTCTCAAAATGGAGCTTGCCAAGGGGCAATTTCGGCCGGGCTTGTGCTTCAGCCTCGCACGCTGCGCTCAGTCGCGGTGCGAGCTGACCTTCCCCTCCCGAAACACAGGACGAAAAGCTGGAAATTCACTCGACCTCAACCTAAACGCCTCGACCTCAAGCGTCGCAAACGGTTCTGGCCCTGGTGCCCGGCTTAAGGACACGCCGGCCATCAGCCATCACAACGTCGTCGTTTCCGAGACGTTGTCGTTTGCACCTTCGTTGCTTGACGCAGTGAAGATGACCGAGAAGGACCCGGCGGCAATGTCTCCCGATTCGATTACGTAAGTGCCCGAGAAGGCTGCTGCATCCGTGGTCCCGGTGGCAAGGCTGCCGAGCATTCCAGTGATCGTGACGTCCGGGTCGTTTGGCGAAATCGAGAGACCTGTCAACGTCGTATTTCCGAGGTTCTGAATCGTGAACGAGTAGTTGATGGTGTCGCCGGCTTCCAGCGTGCCATTCGTCCCCATGTCCACGGTGCCGGATGCCTCTACGATCATTGCATTGTTCTGGGTTGCGTCTGCCGTGGCCGTGCTCACGTTGCTTGTCGTGCCTCCCGCCGTGGCCGTGGCCTGGTTGACGACGCTGCCGTTGTCGATGTCCGGCTGATCAACCGTGTAGCTGGCGGTACAGACAACGGACTCGCCGGGATCGAACTCCGAATCAAGGTCGCCGATGCCGGTCAGTGCCGGACATTGTTCGTCAACGGTTTTGTCGTCGGAGACAGTGACCGGACCCGCGAGGGTCTGATTACCGCTGTTCTGGACGTCGAATTCATAATTGATCACGTCTCCGACGTTCGCATATGTCGAAACGACCGTACCGGTGTTGACAACCGTGATTGAGGAAACGGTCTTGTTCAGGGTGATTTCAGGCGTCTGGATTGCTGTTGCGGTCGCAGTCGACTGTGCCGAAGTCACGCCATCGACGGTAGCCGTGGCGGTATTGACGATACTGCCGGCGTCGAGATGACCCTGATCGACCGTAATGCTGGCCGTGCAGACCGCGACTTCACCAGGCTGCAAATCGGTATCGCCATTACCCACCTGTGACAGGTCGGGGCACGACACCGCGGCGATGAGCTGATCGGAAACGCTGACCGGGCCCGACAAGGTCTGCGTACCAATGTTCTCGACATCGAATGCATACGCGACCACATCACCGACGCTGTCGTAGGTTGAATTTGCGGTAATCCGCTTGGTCAGTCCAATTTCAGACACCTGGTCCACCCCAACTTCGGCGAAGCGCAGGACGCCGGAATCGACGCTGGTCGAGGTGCTCGAAACACTGGTCAGATTCGTCTTGGTATCCAGATCTGTCTGCGTTACCGAATACTGGGTTTCATATGTCCAGATTTCGCCCGGCTCTATCTTGCCGGTCGGGGGCTGAAAGGATTCATTCGGGCCGCTCAGCGACGCACTTGAATTGTCCGGCAAGGTCGCACTTACCGAAGACACCGTAATCGAGACCTGACCCGTATTTTCGATCTCGAGTAGATAAGGGATTATCTGCCCCGCCGCGTTCGCCGATGCGGTGGTGGTGGTGTACCTGATGTCCTGGCTCCTTTGTGCATTGACCACAGTCTCCGCCGTAGCCGAGGTTGGACCGGGAACTTCGATGGTTTCCACGCTGGCCGTGTTTACGATGGGGTCTCCGGCAAAACCCGCATCTATATCCGACTGTTCGACGGTATACGACGCGAAAAAGGTCCAGTTCTCACCCGGCTCCAGCTCGCCGTCCGGGGTGATCGATTCGACCGGATTGATCAACGTTTCCTGATTTCCGTTGGGAAACGTATCGGTGACCACAACGCCGGTCAGGCTGAATGTGCCGGTGTTTTCGATCACCACGTCGTAGTCCAGTACCTGACCCGCCGCGGTCACGGGATCGGGGCCGGCAGTCTGGGTTTTCGTGATCGAAAGGTCGGCCTCGCCTGTCGTGACTTCCGATACCACCGGCGAGGGGCTGCCGACGGCAATCGGAGCATTGCCCTCGCGATCGCTGGCTTCGACGTTGAATACCTCGGTCGTGATCAGCGTCTCAGGCGGCACTGCCGAATCAAGCTGATAGGCGACCGTAATGGTCCGGCTTTCGCCCGGCCAGAGAATATCGATCGTCCAGCGACGATCACCACCGGTAAGCGACGTCACACCTGTCGACGGACTGAACGTAGGCGGATCGACAGCCGCGACCGGCTGACCAAAGGGATCGGTGGCCGACCAGCTGAAATCAACGACGATGTCCGTGGCAATCGTCGTCAAGGTCTCGTTCTTGACCGTGAACGGAATGCTCAGCGTATTGCCGGTCGGAAAAGGCGACGCCGGCGTCGCTGCTGTGACCGAGAACACGTCCTCGAAATCAGAGGCCCAGAATGCGCTGCGCTGTCGAACGCAGTCGAGCCGTTCGCCGACAACGTTCGATGTGGTCACTTGCAAAACGCTGGTCGCCGAATCCAGTTCGATCGAGCCGCCGTTGGCAGGCAGAGCGATGGCATAAGCGGCCCCGGTTTCCACTGATGGATTGATCTGATCGACCACCAGGAGCGAATTGCCGGTGGGCCCCGAAAGACCGCTCGGAACACAGCGTATATCTTCGAATATGGTGACGACCTCGAGACGCTGGCTGGTCGGCGAATATTCAACGCTGGTGAGTTCGCCGGGACCGGCGACCAACTGACCGTCGATTTCCAGACTCAGATTTTGCGCTTGTCCGGACACGCTGGCGACGACCGCCAGAAGCGCAATAACCATCAAAATAATATTCTTGCTCATAACTCGGTTGACTACTCCAGCGTCAGGTTTCAAAATTCGCACAAGTATCTCACACACAAGATTAAATTGGCGTTTACTCGCCGAGATAAGACAGCCGAAAATTCAGCGAGTTCGGGCTGGATTTGTGATCGGAATCACCAACGCCGCCAACGCGATGAACTCAGATTTGCGATGTTCCGGACAAAGGAAGCGGTTCGGGCGCCCGCCCACGCTCCAGGCGAACAGCATTCCGATAGCACTGGGTCGCCAGTTCGAGCTGACCGGTTCGATCAAGCACCTGGGCCAGCGCGGCATAAGCGATCGGATCCGGGCTCTTGCGCACCGCAACCTGCAGGTGCTCACGCGCCTTCTCGTCGTTTCGCTCGTCGAGATACATGCGCCCCAAAGCCAGGTGAAGCGCAGATAATTCGGGCCGTTCGGTTACCCATTGCTCGCATCTGGCGATCCTTGCCGCTCGGTCGCTCGCGTCAGCCTGGGCGTAGAGGTCGAGCAGCCGATCGTCGAAAGTGGCGCCGATCGCCCGCCGCAGCTCCGGTTCAGCCAGTTCTGGTCGATCCAGTTCCAGCGCCCGGCCAGCAAACGCCGCGACGACTTCTGCCCGCTGTCTCAGCGCCCGTTTGAGGGAATCGTGGACCGCCATCAGATCTGAAACGTCGCGTGCCGCTGCCAGTTCGCGCGCCGCCGCCAGACTGGCCAGATCCTCGGCCCGCTCGATCGAAACAAGCCCTGCTTTCTTGATCGACGGCACCAGCAGACGCACCTCATGCCAGCGATCGCAGGCCTGGTAGGTTTGAAGCAGCAATTTCAGGACCCCCTCGTGCTTGGGCCGCTTCAGATGGAGCTGCTCCAGAAGTTCGATTGCCGCACCGGGTTCACCCTCGCCGACCAGCAGGCGGGCGCGCGCCAGCGCGGTGGCGAAATGCCGCTGACCGAATCTGCGGTCGGCCAGCGCCAGGTAGGCATCGCGACGCTCGGGTGCCGAGCGCCCCTGGGCCGCTCGCGCGGCCGCCAGATAGCCGGCAGTGCTGGCTGACCGCCCTTTCATGGCACGGGCAAGCGCTCGCTCGGCCCGCGCCCAGTCGCCTTCGGAGAGCGCCAGCAGACCACGATCGAGATTACGTCGATCGCGAGCGTCGCGAAAGCGTCGCATCGCCCGTCCCGGCGCCCGCAACACGCCGACCAGAAGAGAAATTGCCAGCCATGATGCAATGATCGCACCGACCAGCACGATGAACGACATGCGTACCCGCCAGTCGCCGATTTCGATCAGGACATAGCCCGGATTTTCCATCAACCACGGACCCAGCCACGCCCCTGCGACTATCGCTCCCACGGTCGCGACCATGGCGATGACCGCGACGGCCAGGATCAGCGGTCTGCGACTCACCGCGCCCCTCCGAGCAACCGGGATATTTCAACCCGGCTGGCCGTCAGCGACGGCGGCACCAGCCGGGAATCGCCGGCCGGCAAAGCCTCGAGCCACGTGAGCGCCTCGGATACGGCAGCTGTTTCGGTATCGAACACGCGCTGGATATCGGCCGCCGCCGTGTCGACGAGCCTGCCTGCAAGCTCGGGACTTGAACGGACAAGCGCCAGGGCTGCGGTGTGCAGCGTCGTTCTGACCTGTTCGCGCACGAGTTCGATTTCCCCGGGACGCAGGATTTCACTGTCAACCGTTTCCACCTGGACGAGGCTGTCGAAAACGTTGCCCAGTCGATCGCGCCAGCCATCGGCGCCGACCGCTGTCGGTTCGACCGGCGCCTCGGACCGCGCAGCTCGAACGGGCCACGCCGAGACGTCGGCCGCGATTCGATAAAGACGTTCGACCTGCGGGCCTGTTTCCGGTGGGCTGAATTCCTTGAGACGGTTGTATTCTCGCTGCGCGCTCGTCTTGAGATTCTCGAATTCTGCACCGTTCAGCGTGCCAAGTCGTTCCATGCCGCGCTGCCAGGCCGCAATCGCCGAGCCGGGCTCGCCCGACACGGCCAACTGGTCCTGGGCGATCGCGAACAGGCTGTCGATTTCCATCAGGATCAGCCGCGTGGAAAGATCCTGTTCGGCACTGTCGAGATCGGGACTGAGGTTCGAAAGACGCGTTTCGAACTGTTCCAGCCGGCGGCCGACCCGGGACTCCAGCTCTTCGAGCCGGCTGCGGACACCGCCAAGTTCCGTATTCTGCTTGCCCTCCAGTGTCTCGAGGCGAGCGCCGATCTGGTCGATTCGCCTGTCCAAAGCGTCCATGTCGGCATCCGATTCTCCAGCCTCGGTGGAGAGTTCCGCCAGTTCGGCGCGGACGGCCTCGATTGCGGCCAGATTGTCGCCCCGAGTCTGCTCGACCCGATCGACCAGCGATTCAAACTGGTCGGTCGAGGGGCTCGCCGCTTCTCGGGTAACGCCGCCGGTCCACTCCGACCATAAGGGATAGGACGAAAGCCCGAGCGAGGCCAACGCCAGAAGCAGGGCCAACCACACCAGCGCGCCATGGCCCCTGCCGGCAGCACGGCCGTGCGCAGACTCGGTCGCAATGGGGGAATCGTCATCTTCACGCGACTGTTGCGGCTCCGGCGCATCCGAATCCTCTGTATCCCGTAACCGGGAGTCGTCGTGTTTTTCTGGTTCGGTCATGTTCTGCCGCCAGGCAAATAGAAGTTTTAAAAGAATACAAGAAGATGCTAACGGAAATCGCGCGGCAATGGGACATCGGGCCTGCTCGCATCCGGATTACAGCCACGCCGCCAGTCCATGCGGTCAGTCTGCCGGCGCTCGCTGCCATCCGGCGTCGACTGCCGCCGACAGCATCCTGGCATCGGCCGCGCCATCGGCACGCTGGATCAGGCGCACGCCGGCTTCTCGGCACGCCCGCTCGATGCGTTCCGACGACACCACGAAGCGCGCGGCTGTCCAGGCCTCACGCAACTCGTCCGGCAAGGCATCATGAATCATTCCGAAAGTCTGCAAGCTGCTGATGAGAGTCACCAGACGGTCACCCCGATGGAGAGCGTCGATCAGCATTCGGGATGGGGGCAGCCCGACCCTGCGATAAACATGCGCAGGAACAACCCGGGCGCCACGCCGCGCGAGTTCGCGCGCGAGCAAATCGCGACCGCCCGGCGCGCCGACGATGGCAATGCGCTTTTTCTCCACGTCTGCAAACTCGGCCATGTCGAGAATGTGTTCACTGGTACCGCCGGACAGCGGGAAACGCACCGCGATTCCAGCAGCACGAAGCCCCGCAGCCGTCCCGCGGCCGGGCGCAAAAAACTGAACGTCCTCGAGGTCAACTGCCTCGGCGATGCCTGCCAGCAGTCGTGCGGCAAAAGGACTGGTTACAACGACCTTGTCGAATTCGCGCAGTCCAGTAACCAGCGAAGCCAGCACTGGTTCAGGTTCCGCCACGAGTTCGAACGCAGGACTGTGGATGGCGCTGTCACCGAGACTGGACATCAGCGCCAGGTGATCGGGCGCGGGGCGGGTCACGACGAATTTGGGATCCGGCGGCGTCAACAAAAGTCCCTCGGTAGCGTGGCGCCTGACACGACGCCGTTTAAACGCTGCGATGGCCGTCCTGCATCAGCCACCAAAACAAAGGCCCATCAACAAGTGACGGGCCTTGAATAAATCCGGGTGTCTGACGCAACTGACCAACGTGCAGGGGGCTTGCGTGTTGGCGTTGGCAGTAGGGGGACGCACATCAATCAGAAACGTCGTGGACGACACCCGG